>LIDZ01012983.1_pt1 | contig 109801 bp, 115 predicted proteins | sample 644651 | NCBI WGS metagenome assembly LIDZ01 (sample SAMN03856242, study PRJNA289617) | food metagenome | isolation source: wine grapes on drying loft during traditional withering process | host: Vitis vinifera cv. Corvina | place: Italy: Gargagnago di S. Ambrogio di Valpolicella | collected 2014-01
ATCAGCCATGGGCCATTTTTTATTCTCTTAGCAGCTGTCGCACTTCATATTACAATCCGTCTCATAAAAAAAAGCCCTATCATTAGGACTCAAGCTGTCTTTCAAGTAAATGACGGGTGCAATTGTATAGAAGTGGCGTCCATTCCAAATCCTCTTTTTCGAGGATGGTTAGAGATAAATTCCCAATTCTCTCTGTATAGCGATCGTTAAACAAAGCTGTATATAATACCGCTAAAAAACCACCATGGCTTATCACCAGTATGTTCTTATCCGGATATCTAGTCCATATATCTTCCATAAATTCAAGCCCTCGAGTTTGGATAGCTTCCTTCTTCTCTTGCCCAAGGTCATACTGATCCCATTCCTTACCCCAGTTCTTCTCGCGTTCCTCAGCTGAAAGGCCCTCGACTTGCCCAAAGGAACGCTCTAATAAACGCATATCAGGCTCAAGAAGCGGAATGTTCAAGATGGAAGCAATAATAGATCCCGTCTCCTCAGCACGCGATAGACCACTGCTAATGATATAATCCCACTTAAAAGATTCTTCACGCAGACGTTCACCTAATGCTTTGGCTTGCCATCGACCATCGTCATTCAAGGGAATGTCACTTTGTCCTTGAATTTTACCAATCATGTTCCAGTCCGTAACTCCATGACGAATTAGACCTAATCTCATCCTATTTGTCCTCCATTCCAGTAAGTAGCAATCTTTCAGCGACGAATGCGACCTAACCTTCTTAATGAATATAGTGCCATTGCTACACTCAAAATAGATAAAACCATCCAATATATAGGATGGGACGGCCCCATACTAGCTACCAAAGGTTCAATAATGCCGCTATTTAACTGAGGAATGATATAATTTCCATCTTGTGGTAAAACATTAGGAATCCCTGCAACGCCAGTAGGAAAAATGCCATTCGTCGGATCAGTATTCATTGGTGGTTTTGTTCGATCCGTCATGACTAAATAGAAAAAGCTAATAAAAAACAACATAAGGCAGGCTGTAATCCAGAGTGATAGTCTCCGCCGAGTTGCTCCAGATACCGCAAATGGCTTACCCTTATCCTGAATCAACCATGGAGATTCACTATATATTCGATCCATCACTTGACGGTTCACAGACTCTGATTGTCTTTCAGTAACTTCGACACTTAAACTATGAATCAAACATTGACTCTCTTCCCAAAATTCGAACTCAGCTGAACATTCGGTACAGGTTGCTATATGTTGTTCTAACATACGCCTCTTCGGGTCTTCACTGGGGACATCCCACATTAACCCGAATAACTCCTGAGCCTCACAGCATTTCATCTGCTTGTCATCCCTTCATACTCATCATTAATGTGGTCATAATAGTAAGGTTCAAGTTGTATCTTCACACTAGAACGTGCACGAAATAAAAGTGATTTCACAGAACTCACGCTTTGTTCCAAAATATTTGCTATTTCTTGATAATCTAACTGGTCGTATTCTCTCAAGATTAAAGCAGAACGCTGTTTCTCTGGCAAATTATTGATCGCAATTCGTACCAGATTAACCTTTTCATTGCGAAGAATGGTTTGTTCTGGTGCTACTTCTAGAGGCGCTACCGGTACAATCCCGCATTCTTCAAGTGGAATATTTCCGTTACGATGTTTACGTAGTTCACTAAGAACAGTATTCCGAGCAATCGTGTAAAGCCATGTGGAAAAAGAAGCATCCACTTCCCTGAACGTGTTCAGGCTGCGGTAAGCTTTATAAAAAGTTTCAGAACAAAGATCTTCCGCTTGAAGCTCCATATTGGAACTCTTAAGCATATGATATACAAACGCTAATATTTTGCGCTGATAACGACGCATTAATACAGAATAAAGTTCGACATTTCCCTCTTTTATCTCGCGAACCATCTGGGAGTCCGTCATATGAGTGCGACCTCCTCGCCAACCATTTGTTCCTCGCTCTAATTAAACAAAATTCGAGCCGAACTGGCATAAAAAAATGCGGTTGTACCGCTTTAAAATAATAAAATCCCAAAACAACATACTCTATGTACTGAAAAGTTTCACTACAATCCAAAAAAAGTTACTTATTCATTGTAACATAAATTCAAATGATAGTCAGGTAGATTGATAGATTCCCCATTCCTTTTTTAACCACAAGTGACAATATTCATCAAATTTTCCGCACGGAAAGTCTTTGACCCTCTCTCATTCTTTTGTATTATCATCTCTTTCTTATATGCTACATTTCCTTCTGATATTCAGCTATAATCAGAACAATTCGTACACTCACAGTTCTGCATCATACATTATGCTAATCACAACTCTATATTCGATGTATCCTTCCCATCTACTTTACTAAACGCTCTAAGAGATCATAAAGTTACGGTACAGATTACAATAGAACAAAAAAACCACTTTTTTTCCTAAGTGGTCCCTGCTCAAGTTAGAGCGGTCAGATATCGGTTAAACCATGGAGGACTACAGCAAGTAGTTTTTACTCAAAGTAGTACTCAAAAGTAATCATGAACTCCTCAGCACTGCCAGACTCAAAATTAATTTCACCTAAGATACCAATCAATCCCTCAGTACCAGACCCTGCCACTACCGTTCTCTTCGATATCAATACACCATTCTCAAATCCTCAAACGTGTTCCAACACGAAGCTAACAGCTTTATTGCCAATACGTCCTACTATGCGTTCTAAGCCGCAGACAGTAGCAGAACCATCCGTCAAATAACACTTCAACTCTTGTAACACGCCTTGCCTTGTAGTCCCCCGATATACTCCATTTCAAAACTTCCGTTTGCGAGTTTGGGTCCTCCATCGACTTCATTAAAAGATAACTCGTTAGCTTTTGTTAATATAAAAGGTCGATATAACTTGCTTACTACTCATAATATGTAGTCCTCCAAATTCAATAGTATTTAATATTTTACCATATGATTTTTAGCGTTTTTGTCATTAGAAAACAAAAAAAAGACCACTTTTTTCAAAGTGGTCTTCGCTCAAGTCAGAGCGGAAGTATTGGATAGGAGTGGAGAGAAACCATACTGTAAGTTCATTGTAATGTATACGTTTTCATTTGTCAATTATTGTTTTAAAAGTTAATGTAAACACTTTTTTATATCACATGAATACGGTGTATTGTAGCTCTTGAAGTACGATTCTTGCCCGTTCCATATCCTCTTCCTGACGGAATGAAAGCCGCATCACACCAGGAACGTCTTCTCTGCTCTCTATAATTTGAATATTACTAAGGTTGATCTGCTCTGAGCCAAGCTCAGTAGCTATCTTACCAATGATGCCGGGATGATCCGGTACATTCAAATATAGATCAAATAAAGGCGCGATCATTCCTTTGCGTCCTTCCGGGAGTTCATTACGGAAAGCATTGGCTTTCTGAAAAGCCGCTTCTATCCCCTGACCATTGTTGGTCGTTAGCATTTCAATAAAAGAGGAAATACCCAAGTTCCAATCTCGAAGCAATCGAAGCATGACTTCATTGTTATTCAGAAGAATGTCCCTCCAAATGATAGGGTCGCTTGAAGCGATCCGTGTGATGTCTCTAAATCCTCCCGCCGCCAACCTTCGGTATAACGAATTGGATTCATTTAAGTCGCAGACTTGGTTAACCAAAGCTACGGCGATAACATGTGGTAAGTGGCTAATCGCACCTACGATCTCGTCGTGAAGCCTTGGCTCCACCTTCACTATTTGAGCACGCGTAAAAGACAATAGGCGTTCTAGAGAGCCTACTGCTTCATCTGGAACATCTAATGAAGGACATAATACATAAAATGCATTCTCGAATAGAAGGACTGAAGCTGCTTCTACACCCGATCGTTCTGATCCAGCCATAGGATGTCCACCTATAAAATAAACATCTTTCAGTTGTAATGCATCAGCTGCCTCAGATATGCTTGCTTTCGTACTTCCTACATCCGTAATGATACAACCCTTTTTCAATGGCAACGCACTTAACTTCTCTAAATATTCTTCTAATTTACCCACAGGTACACAAAGAAAAATAAAATCAGCATCACATGCCGCTTCTTCTATCGAGAGTGTAGCCTTGTCCACAACTTCTCTGCTGATGTATTTGTCCATTAAATCAGGGCGGTGGGCATGACCCACCACCGTAATTCCTGGCTTATCTTTAAAGCATAGTGCCAATGAACCTCCGATTAAACCTACTCCAAAGATAGCAATTTTTGTTGTGTTCATGATATCTCATTTCTATTCTTTAATATATTATTTACACTTGAGCTGATATTTGATGAAGCACTTCTTCTAGTTTTTGTACGAATATCTTATTTTGTTCTGGCGTACCTACAGTCACTCTGATATAGCTAGGGTACCGTTGATGCCCAGCACGAATAATTATACCTTTTCGTAATAACGCTTGAAATATGTCACCTGATGGCTTGCGAACATCAACCATAATGAAATTCCCATTTGCAGGCAAATAGGACAATCCTAAACGGTCAAACTCTGCTTGTAAATACACTATGCCTTGAGCATTCAGCGTACGGCATTGATCTACAAACGCTTGATCCTCTAGTGCAGCGATTGCGGCAACTTGAGCGATGCGTGACGTATTAAATGGCTCGCGAACTTGATTGATTAATTTGATCACTTCAGCACTTCCTATACCATAACCGATACGTAGAGAAGCTAACCCATATATTTTCGAGAATGTACGTAGAACGACTATATTAGGATATTTACTTAACAAAGTTATGCCATCTGTATACGATGGGTCTGTAACAAATTCACAATAAGCCTCATCAAGCACAACCAAAACATGTGAAGGAACAGCATCTAAGAACGTAATTAACGCATTCTCCGATACGATAGTCCCTGTCGGATTGTTCGGATTACATACCCATACAATCTTAGTCCGCTCATTGATAGCAGCCAACATTGCATCTAGATCATGGGTTCCATTCTTTAGTGGCACCTCGATGCTTAGAGCACCTTCAATGTCCGCGTTACTCTTATACACTGAGAACGTCTGATCAGCCATGATCGACTCGTCACCTGGAACAAAAAAAGCTCGAGTAATCAATGCAATGACTTCATCAGATCCACATCCAAATATGATCTGATTCGTATTCACACCTAAATGATTACTTAATGTTGTCGTTAAATTTGCCGCGCTACCATCTGGATAAATACTGATATTCTCAATCTCAGACAGAATTGCATCTTTAATACTAGGTGAGGCTCCATATGGATTCTCATTAGAAGCCAACTTAATGACCTCAGTTAATCCAAATTCTCGTTTCACTTCTTCGGTTGGTTTACCCGGTTGATATACCGGAAGATTAACAATATGGGATTTAGGTTTCATAATAATAACACTCACTTTCTATCTGAATTATGCTTTTAATTGTGCCACAAACTCACGAATTTGTAATAGTCCCTTTTGTCTAGTATTAACATCGTTTAATAAAGGAATCACGGATTCAATCTCACGAACAATGGCACTACCGACAACCACACCATCACATATTTGTGAGAAATGCGCTACCTGTTCATTTGTAGAAATACCGAACCCAACGGCAACCGGAATATTCGTATACTTCTTAACGGTTTGAATAAACTCTTCAACCCCTTGGTGAAATGTCGAACGTTCCCCTGTCACCCCTAATGAAGATACACAATATACAAAACCACTTGCATTACTTACAATCTTCTCAATTCGTTCATTCGAAGTTGGTGCCACCAAAGGTATAAAACTAACTCCAGCTTCATCAGCACGACGCCGTATATCCTCGGATTCCTCTATAGGAAGATCTGGAATAATAAGTCCACTTATTTCATGTGTCTGAACTTCTTTGAAGAAAAGGTCCAGCCCCATCTGTAGTACCGGATTGAAATACGTGAATAAAATAAATGGCATTTTGACGCCTGACTCACGAGCCTTTACGGCCGTCTCCATGCACGTACGAATCGTAACTCCATGCTTCAATGCTCGTTGAGATGCTCGTTGAATAACAGGTCCATCCGCTAGTGGATCGGAATAAGGTACACCTAACTCTATTATATCTGCGCCTGCCGCTTCCAATTGTACGATGATTTCTATCGTCGTCTCAATATCCGGATCACCTACCGTCAAAAATGGCATGAGCGCGGTTCTATTCTGACTTTTCAACACTTCAAATGTCTGATCCATTAAATTCATGACTGAACACCTCCTGTGTATGCCATGATGGATTCAACGTCTTTGTCTCCACGACCAGATAAGCAAATAACTACTATATCATCCTTTGTTAGCTTAGGCGCTATCTTAATAACCTCAGCTACAGCATGCGCCGATTCAAGTGCAGGAATGATTCCTTCTGTACGACAGAGTAACTGTAGTGCATCAAGCGCTTCTTGATCGGTAATCGGAACATATTTCACGCGCTCAATATCTTTAAGATAGGAGTGTTCTGGCCCAACACCCGGGTAATCAAGTCCTGCGGAAATGGAATGAGCTTCTATTACCTGACCATGTTGATCCTGCAAAAGATAACTCATAGACCCTTGGAATACACCATGTGTTCCCTTAGTCATCGTGGCTGCATGGAATTCCGTATCCACGCCTTTTCCTGCCGCTTCCACACCAACCATCGCTACATCCTTATCTTCGATGAAAGGATAGAACATCCCAATTGCATTACTGCCACCACCAACAGGGGCTACCAGTATGTTTGGAAGACGACCTTCCGCTTCAAGAATTTGGCGTCTCGTCTCATCTCCAATAACTCTCTGGAAATTTCGAACCATCATAGGATATGGATGTGGTCCTACAACAGAACCCAAGATATAGAACGTATCATCTACGTTACTAACCCAGTAACGAAGCGCCTCATTTCCCGCGTCCTTCAATGTACGTGAACCTGAAGTAACAGGAATCACTTCTGCACCGAGTAACTTCATACGGAAGACATTCAGTGCTTGACGTTTCGTATCTTCTTCCCCCATAAACACCTTACATTCCATGCCAAGTAGTGCAGCCACCGTAGCTGTAGCTACCCCGTGTTGGCCAGCACCCGTCTCAGCAATGACCTTCTTCTTCCCCATACGTTTTGCAAGAAGACCTTGAGCGATAGCATTATTGATTTTGTGAGCACCTGTATGGTTTAAATCTTCACGTTTCAAATAAATCTTCGCTTCTCCCAAATGTTGACTCAGCCGTTCGGCATAATAAAGGGGTGTCTCACGACCTGAATATTGTTTCAACAAATAGTCTATTTCCTCTTGAAAACTAGGATCCGCTGCGTTCTGTTTATAAGATTCTTCAAGTTCTATCAGTGCATTCATTAATGTTTCTGGTACGAAACGACCCCCGAATGGACCGAAGCGACCATTCTGATCTGGCATTTGCGTCATATCTGTTTCACCCTTTCAATAAAAGCTTTGACTTTCTCTATATCTTTCAAACCATTAGTTTCTACGCCGCTAGAAACATCTACCCCATAAGGATGATATTTCGTAATCAATTCACTAACATTATTGGGTTCAAGCCCGCCTGCCACAAAAAGAGGAATACCGTGTTCATTGCTCCAGTCCTGGTAATGTGGGATTCGCTCCCACGCAAAGGTCTGCCCCGAACCACCACCATAAACAGGGTCGAACGTATCCAGTAACAGTGCATCAATAACACCGACATAATCTTTGGCAATCACTTGTTGTTCCGTCGAGTCCGCACCATTCTCGGTTCCCTTGCTCAGCACTGAAACAGCTTTAAATACTTTCACTCCGAACTTGCGCTTCACTTCTTCACAGAACACAGCATCTTCTTGTCCATGTAATTGAATGACATCAAGTGGAGCATGTTCCATTACGTTAAATAACAACGACATATCTGGATTCACAAATACGCCTACACTCTCAGGACGAGTCCCATGTTGCCAAGCCTTGAGCTGTTGTAAAAGTACATTCGCACCTTCCGCTGTAACTTGTCTGCGACTATTCGCAAATACGAATCCGATATAGTCCACTGGTAAGTTTAACATCGATTTTAGCACTTCAACGTCCTGAAGTCCACAAATTTTTACGACTGTATTCTTCATACTATAACCTTCCCTTAAGTTCATGAAGAGGTCCCATCAGTTCATTTACTGAAGCACCAACATCCGTCTGTCGCATGAAATATTCACCAATGAGTACGCCAGACGCACCTGCTTGCTTAAGGAAATCCATATCTTCCGTACTGGAAATTCCACTTTCACTGATAATTGTAATTCCGGTTGGAATCATTTGAATAAGCTTAGCAGTCGTCTCTAGGGAAGTTTCAAACGTATGTAAATTACGATTGTTAATCCCTATTAATGATGCCTGATCTAAATGTAATACATCCTCTAGCTCCTGCGCGTTGTGTACTTCAATTAATGCATCCAGTCCAATCGATGCAGCTGTCTTAATGAATGAAGATATTTGTGTAGGCTCTAATATGCTCGCAATAAGAAGTACAGCGTCAGCTCCTAACAAACGAGCCTCATAGATTTGACGTTCATCTATAATGAAATCTTTTCGAAGAAGAGGGATTTTCACTGCCGCTTTGATGACTTTCAAGTATTCACCGCTACCCTGGAAATAATCTACATCCGTCAATACAGATAGACAATCGGCTCCAGCCTGCTCATACGCAAGTGCGATCTCTACAGGATTGAAATCCGGACGAATTAACCCTTTGGATGGCGAGGCTTTCTTGACCTCCGCAATTAATCCCATATCTCTATGGCGACCTGACGATACTGCTCTTAGAAATCCTCTAGTCGGAGGTAAGTTAGCAATGATTCGTTCTGTGGTTGATAAATCAAACTTCTTCGCAAGTACCTCTACTTCTTTAACCTTCGTTGCTACTATTTTATCAAGATACATAGGACTCTTCTCCTGTCATTTGAATCAATTGATTTAATTTAGCATAAGCTTTACCGTTATCTATTGCATCTGCGGCTAGCTTCACACCTTCTAAGATACTCTCAGAAAGCCCGGATACATAAATGCAAGCACCAGCATTAGCTAAGACAACATCTCGATAAGGACTTTTCTCACCTTGTAGAACGGACTGAATGATTCTCGCGTTCTCTGCTGCATCGCCACCCAACACTTTCTCTAGAGGATGCAACTCAAGACCTAAATCATGAGGATTTATCTCATAAGTATTCACTACACCCCCACGCAATTCAGACACTTGTGTTGGCGCTGAGATACTAATCTCGTCTAATCCATCCAAGCTTGAGACGACCAACGCGCGCTTCAGACCAAGTTCCTTCAGCACATGTGCAATCGTCTCTGTCATCTTTCGGTCATAGACGCCTAGGAGCTGACGGTCAGCCCCAGCAGGATTGGTTAGAGGACCTAACATATTAAAGACTGTTCGCACACCAAGTTCTTTACGGGGTGCCGCTGCATGTCGCATAGATGGATGGTAAATTTGAGCGAACAAGAAACAAATTCCGATCTCATCCAAACAACGTTTCGCTTGTTCAGCCGTTATGTTAATGTTCACTCCCAGCGCTTCCAATACATCCGCACTTCCAGCACGTCCAGACGCCGAGCGATTACCATGCTTAGCTACACGTACAGAGACTGACGACGAAATGATTGCTGAGGTCGTTGATATGTTGAATTTGTGTATTCCTGACCCCCCAGTTCCACATGTGTCAAGTAAGTGGGCGCTTTCCGTCAGCATTCGAGTGCCTGATCCACGCATCGCTTCAGCAAAACCAGTGATCTCATCAACGGTCTCCCCTTTGATACGAAGTGCTGTTAATAGTCCACCGATCTGAGCCTGCGTTGCTGCGCCATCCATGATGCTCTGCATAACCTGACGTGCCTCTACTCTTGAAAGATCATTTCCTGAGATCAAATTAGATAGACTTGATTGAATCATATCTGTTTGATTCACATCGTTACTCAACTTTTCTATACTATTCTCCACTATACTCATCTCCATTATATTCATTTGCATGGGTTCAGCTCTCTGCACCCCTATCCAATACTCGAACACTTATAGAGGTTGTTCAAAGAGTCATCTTTTGATTACGAAGTATACCAAGAAGCTTATTCGACATCGAATATTGAATTCAGCCGGTCCTAGCGTATGCTTTCGAAGTATGTTTCCTTCGGAAACATCTCAGGTGCTCACGTAGGTACTGCTAGCATAGCTTCCGAAGTCGTTTTCTACGAAAACGTGTAGCTCCGCTCCTCACTCCCTTTCTTCATCCAATTTTCTTGGTGCTGAAAATCCGACTTTTTGAACACGAGCTTATGGTGTATATTCATATAAATAATCTTGATTTATTGTATCGTTCTCACGCTTCATTGGCGGAAACATCAACTCAGCCGTACGAATGGCTTTTAATAGCGCTTTAGCTTTATTAACCGTTTCCTCATATTCTTTCTCTGGAACTGAATCCCACACAATTCCCGCGCCCGCCTGTATATAAGCTTTACCTTTACGGAATATCAATGTACGAATCGTGATACAAGAATCCATATTTCCGGAGAACCCTAAGTATCCGATGGCTCCAGCATATGCCCCACGCGCTTCCTTCTCTAACTCTGCTATAATTTGCATCGCTCGGAGCTTAGGAGCTCCTGATACCGTTCCCGCTGGTAAACAGGATAGAAATGCATCGAAGAAATCTTTATCTTCATCGAGTTGACCCGTTACATTTGAGACGATATGCATCACATGTGAGTACTTTTCGATCTCCATAAATGAATCACATTTAACGGTTCCGAATTTAGATACTCTACCCAGATCATTGCGTCCAAGATCGACGAGCATCAGATGTTCTGCACGTTCTTTCTCATCTGCCATTAATTCTTCAGCCAAGGCGCGGTCTTCGCTTTCACTCATTCCGCGAGGTCTTGTACCGGCAATAGGTCGAGTCTCAACTCGCCCTTCATTCACCTTAACTAATGCTTCAGGTGATGTACCTACAATGATCTCTTCATCCATTTTCAAATAATACATATAGGGTGAAGGATTTAATGTTCTAAGTACACGGTACACGTGAAGGGGTGATACTTCCGTTTCTATATGAAACCGTTGGGACAATACAACCTGAAAAATGTCTCCCGCACGAATATATTCTTTCGCTTGTTCCACGTTCGAAATGTACTGTTCTTTAGTCATGTTGGACTTAATGTCTCCAAGTTCCACATCCTGAGGAATGCTGTGACGATTCACATTTTCACGTGGACCTTGATCTTGCAGTTGCTCAGCGATGTCTTCTAACTTACGACTAACGGCTTCGTATGCCTGAGCTATATCAAGATCAGTATCACCATCCTTAACATGTACATTTCCTACTAACAGAATTTGTTGCTTCACGTGGTCAAACACAATAATGGAATCACAAAACATGAACCGAATGTCATCCATATGAAGATCATCCACAGCATGTGCTGGTAAATTCTCATAATACTGTAGTAGATCATAACCAAAGAATCCGATTGCACCACCCGTAAATGGAGGCATCTCCTCTAGCTTGGGACTTCGGTAAGAACGTAACAACGCCTTGAGTTCCTCTACCGGTTTCCCCTTCATAATCTCTTCTACACCGTTCTTTTCAAGAACAATCCGCCCTTGTTTACCTGATACCATGAGAAATGGATCTGTACCGATAAAGGAATATCTAGCCCACTGAATCCCACCCTCTACACTTTCCAAAAGAAATGCACGATCGCGCTGAGCATACCTCTGAAAAACACGGATTGGCGTTTCCATATCCGATAATAGGCGTTTTACCACGGGAATAAGATTAAATTGACTTGAAAGTGTAATTACCTGTTCCAAACTGGGGGTCATCATGACCATCCCTCCCTGATTTAAATTAAACAAAAAACCTCTACAAAGTAGAGGTTTACTGGTCATGAAGTATATGAAAGAGTCCGGTCACAAATCTCATCCTTTAACTCAAGATCATAACCCTGATATAGCTAACGCTAACTAAAGGAATAGGATCAAGAATCAGATGTGATTCTGTACCGAATTAGAAATACATATGGACTCTGCTCAACTATACTCATCTCATCTCAACTAAACTGTGCTCTACTCAACTAACTCAACTATACATGATTACAGTAGCTTTTGACAACCCGAAGAATGATATATTAGTTCAAATATAAGAAAGTATAAGTTTTACTTGATACACAGCCGTTTCTACTTGGTTGGTGTAGATAGATCAGGTCTTAGCTTACGTGCATCATTTAAATATACATGTTTCATTTCACGTTGACTCTTCTCAGTATTCACCTGAATCATGAACCGAATACATTGAGGTAAGCTACCTTGAACGGGTATTTCTACCGAGCACATGAGAGGAACTAAGTCCCACCCTTCTAGTTGACGAATCGCTCTAGCAGGGAAAGTAGCGTCCAAATCAGCTGTCATCGTAATCCATACACTACAGATATCTTCTGGCTCAATCTCATTTCGAATGACAATTTCTTTGAGCAGCGTCACTGTCTCTTGTAAAATCTCCTGTTCGTCATTCTGAGTAACACTCGTTGCTCCACGTATTCCGCGATTATACATGAGTTTCTCCTCCTTCTCTAAGTTGATCAATGGTTTCACGTACAAGTTGTTCTGGTATATCCTTCACAATACTTACAGATCCGATGGAATCTGGAATGATAAAGAGCATATGACCTTCTCTAAATTTCTTGTCGTGTTTCATAGCCTTCATAATGTCATCGGTCGATAGATGTGATGACATCGTAACAGGCAATCGTAATGACTGAAGCATACTCACTGTTTCATCATAGATACTTGTATCGCGGCCAAGTCGAACTGCTAGTCGTGCTGAGCCTGCCATACCGATCGAAATGGCTTCACCATGCATATATTCACCATAACCTGCAACTGCCTCAATAGCATGTCCGATCGTATGTCCCAGATTAAGAATTGCGCGCAAGTCATTTTCTCTTTCATCACGGGATACAACATCCGCTTTGATCGAGCAACCACGCGCAAGTCCATATTCTAGTGCTTCAGGGTTGAGTGCTAATAGTTCACTCGCATGTTCTCTGCACCATCTTGCGAAATCACCATCTAGAATCAGACCGTGTTTCACCATTTCAGATAGACCCGCAGCGACATCCCGTGGAGGCAACGTCTGCAAAGTATCTAGATCATAGAGAACCATCTCAGGTTGATGAAAGGCCCCGATCATATTCTTCGCAAGAGGATGATTCACAGCTACTTTACCACCCACGCTACTATCATGAGCAAGAATGGTCGTCGGAATTTGAACGAACTTGATTCCTCTCATATATGTAGCTGCTGCAAATCCTGCTAGATCACCTACTACGCCACCCCCCAGTGCAATCACTGTTGAGTTGCGATCGAGATTCCCTTCAATCGCTGTCGTCATAACTTCTTCAAGTACAGATAATGACTTAGATGTCTCTCCAGCCTTGACTACTTTGGAGACGGTATCAAACCCAGCTTCCAACAATAACTTCTCTAGCAAAGTTAAATAGTGCGGAGCGATATTATCATCCGTAACAATCATTAATGGGCTATTTGAAGAAATTCCATGTTCCTTGAAATATTGACCTATATTACTTAGAAGACCAGATCCAATATAGATAGGATACGAACGCTCACCCAAATCCACATTCACCGTTCTCATAATTAATATTTCTCCAATTGAGCAAGATAATTGTTATAGTTCGCTTTTATCTCGTCCATGGAATCTCCACCGAATTTCTCTAAGAATGCCTTAGCTATTTCCCAAGCTACGACATGTTCCATCACAACACTTGCTGCTGGAACAGCACATGCATCTGAGCGCTCAACTTGAGCAGTAAATGCTTCTTTCGTATCAATATCGACACTTTGTAGTGGTTTATATAGTGTTGGAATAGGTTTCATTACGCCGCGAACGACAACAGGCATACCGTTCGTGATACCACCTTCAAATCCACCTAAGCGATTGCTAGCACGGTAATATCCTTGTTCCTCGTTATACAGAATCTCGTCATGTACCTGTGAACCTCTCAGAATACCTGCTTCGAATCCAATTCCGATCTCTACACCTTTGAATGCATTAATAGACATCACGCCTTGTGCAATACGTGCATCTAGCTTCCGGTCATATTGTACATAACTACCAAGACCAATAGGAACGCCTTCGACGATACATTCAACTATCCCACCGATGGAATCTCCATCTTCCTTAATTTGATCAATGTAGGCTTCCATCTTCTTCTCTGTTTCGGCATCAACTACCCGTACAGAAGAAGCTTCCGTCTGTTCAATCAATTCATCAATGGATAAGTTATGTACTGGTGCTTCAATCTCACCAATTCGGATAACTTGTCCAGCAACTTTTATGCCGAATTCAGCAAGAAATTGGCGAGCTATCGCTCCACATGCCACACGAACGGTTGTCTCTCTTGCACTAGATCGTTCAAGTACATTACGTAAATCTTTCAAATTGTACTTTAGTCCACCATTAAGATCCGCATGTCCAGGCCGAGGGCGATGTACACGACGTTTCTCTTCATCCGTTCCTTCAATAGGCTCAATATTCATAATATTCCGCCAATGCGTCCAATCCTTATTCTCTACAACCAAAGCTACAGGAGCTCCCGTCGTATAGCCGTGTCGAACGCCACCCACGATTTGAGCAGTATCTTTCTCAATTTGCATACGTCGTCCACGTCCATACCCTTTTTGGCGACGATGTAGTTGGAAGTTAAGTTCTTCGAAATCCAATGTTAGATTGCTTGGTAGTCCTTCAATAATAGCTGTAAGTTGGGGACCGTGAGTCTCCCCTGCAGTTAAATAGCGTAAACTCATGTTACTTTCCCCCTTATATAACTTATATACTTTCATACTGTAAATGGCTAAAACCCGATAATATCTTTGCTTATTATAGTATAGCTCTTACACTTTGACAAGAAAGGTTATATCCCTTCTACATTACATATAAAAAAAGCGCCGCTCCTCATATTCACAGGATTCGGCGCTTACGAGACGTTGGTTATTCAGCTATTGATCGGTTGAATCTCAAGTTCAATACTTGGATGATCATCCAAAGAATCAAAGATCAATCGATTAAGTTGTACTTGTTCCAAACCCAAAATCTGTCCACATTCTTGAATTGTTATGAAACCACGGTGATAAGCCCTGATGACCTTACGTTTATCCATACTGCACTAATCCCTCCACTTATCTCCATAATGTTCTATGGATAGTAGTATCGCAAAAAGGAAAGGATAATATACATTTTTGGAACAGATCAACTTATACCTTTTTTCGATAGAAGAATGTTTCTGTTGACTCAAGATCATACTGCCCTGGTGAAAAGATCTGCTCTGTACTACCCACGAACAAATATCCCCCTGGGCGAAGACTGTTCGCAAATTTACGATACAACGTATTCTTAGCCTCTTCCGTAAAGTAGATCATGACATTTCGGCACACAATAAGATCGAATGACGAGTCAAAAGTATCCAACAACAGATTTTGCTTCTTAAATTGAACCGCTTTCTTCAGGGCATCATTGATGTTATAATGCATCCCCTCCGAAATGAAGTGTTTTGCCGCTACATCCTTAGGCACATCCTTCAATGAACGTTCGAGATACTGACCTAGCTGAGCCTTTTCTAAAGCGCCATTATCAATATCAGTAGCCATAAGTGTTGTATTTGATAGAATCCCTTTATCCGCAAGGATCATAGCTAATGTATAAGGCTCTTCACCCGTAGAGCAAGCAGCACTCCATACTTTAAGACGTCCCTTATTATTACGCAGCAGCTCTGGCACGATGGAATCTCTTAATACTTCCCAACGATTAGGATTACGCCAGAACTCTGACACATTAATGGTCATTCGGTCCAGAAACTCATTAAACAAGTTCTTATTTTGCATCATTGCCTTAAAAAATAAATCAAAGGAATTGTAGCCATTCTTTACACGGAGTGTTGTCAAACGGCGTTTCATTTGTCCTTCTTTATATTGCGAGAGATCGATTCCAGACTCTTTTTTTATCATTTCAACAAAATAAACATAGTCGGGATCAATCAATGTCATCTCAGCCTTGTGATCTACTGTCAATCCCACAGATTTCATATCCATGACGAAATGATTTTATCGTATTTCACGATCTCATGATCTTCAAAAAAATTAGAGATTTCTCGCTGACTGCTCTCAGGTGAATCCGAACCATGAATCAAATTTTTAGGTGTATGTGCAGCGAAGTCACCCCGAATGCTACCTGGTTGTGCTTCTTTCACGTTTGTCTTACCAATGACTATACGAGACAACGCAATGACATCGTCGCCTTCCCACACCATGGCCACAACCGGACCGGATGTAATAAAATTCACTAAATTAGGAAAAAAATCTTTTCCATCATGTTCTGCATAATGAAATTTCGCTTGATTCTCAGTGACTTGAACTAACTTACACGCAACTAAGGTAAACCCTTTCTCCTCAAACCTAGAAATAATACGGCCAATTAATCCACGTTGAACACCGTCAGGTTTTACCATTAAAAAAGTACGTTCCATATGCTCACTCTCCATTTCTATGAATCTATCATATGCAAGTATATCCCCTTACCAATATCTGTAGTTTAACAGAAAAATAGATCTGTAGTTAATACTTAATATGACCGTCTCGTTACAAAGTGAGCAATGTCTTTCAAATTCCTTTTTGTTTTGTAATCTGGCAGTTCACTCAAAGCATCTAATGCCTTGTTAATGTAACGTGTTGCCAGTTGTTCTGCACGTTTAATTCCTTGACTTGCTTTTATTAGTGAAATGGCTGTTGATACATCACATTGTCCATTCAGTTCATGGATTCGCGTTAATTCATGAAGCAGAGGTTCGCGGATTTCCTTTTCTTGAAGAGCATAAATAACGGGTAAGGTTATATTCCCTTGACGAATGTCACTTCCAGGTGGCTTACCAATTTGCTTCTCAGTCCCACATAGATCAAGTAGATCGTCCTGTATTTGAAAAGCCATACCGACATTATAGCCATAACGATAAAGTTGGCGACTAAAAATAGGATTCGCGTCTACGGCAACGGCTCCAAGCTGACAACTAACAGCGATCAACAAAGCCGTCTTGCGACGAATACGCAACATATACCGTCGAACACTTTGTCCAGTATTAAAGAAATCACGGATCTGTTCCATCTCTCCAATCGACATCTCAACCATCGCTTTAGAGAGAATCTGATGAATCTCAGGATTAGGTAGCTGCGTCACGATTTCCAAAGCCTTTGCATATATGAAATCACCTGTATACATGGCGATTTTGTTATCCCATTTCGATTTAACCGTTAATTGACCACGACGGGTGTCTGCATCATCAATAACATCATCATGAACGAGTGAAGCCATGTGAATGAGTTCTAGCGGCACTGCCACACGCATCAGTTTCTCCAGATCATATTCTCCGAATTTGCCACCCATCAATACAAAGACAGGACGGAGCCTCTTTCCTCCCGCCTTAAGGAGGTGTAGCGATGTTTCATTGAGTAAATCATCACCACTTATACTGCGATAGAGTTCCTGTTCTATGTAATCCATATCCTTTTTCAATAATCCGAACATGTCTATTCTCTTCATTCTTTCACCCGTATTCGCGTATTCTCTTCCCACAGTTCCATCGTCACTTCGTGCTGGATAAGTCCAAGCTCATGAGCATATCGCAAATAAAGTTCTAAACCTTGTCGTTGTTCTTCACCGTAGTCATAACAAAGATTCTCAAAGTAACCCTTCCAATAGTCCTCTGTACCACCAAAGGTAGTCATCGCTTCATTCACAATTGGAGTCAAATCTGATAAGCTACGACGTTTACTTGCCAGTAAATTTTGCACAATTTCCTGAACAATCTCAGGCTTGCTTTCCGCAGCGTCACGATGAACAGCCCACACTGCAAAGGTCATACTATATCCTGTCCACTCTTTCCACCATGCACTTAGATCTGTCACATATAGTCCATGATCTTCCCATGAAGCCTTAATCGCGTTATCCCCGATTAAGAGTGCTGCGTCAGCCACTTCCAGCATGGTCTTCAGATCCGGTTCTAACGCAAGGTACGTCGGATTTCCATTCAACGCTTTATTCATTAGGATCTTGAGTAAATTAATAGAGGTTGCAGATGTATTCGTAACTGCGATCGTACCGTTAATTATCGATTCAAGAGGTTGACGTGAGAAAAGTAAAATGGATCGTACTGGCCCATCTGCGCTAACAGATAAGTTTGGTAGCAAGAGTAACTTATCAGACGATAACCCGTAAGCAAACGAAGATAACGCACCAATGTCAATGCTACCGTCATTCATGCCTTTATTTAAAAAGGAAGGTACGGCTGTGATCATTTCTGCAGGTTCACACAATGAGTCTGGATTGAAATAATAAAAAATAGGCCACGCATTCGTATATTTAATTTTACCAATAATAGTCTTATTGTTGCCATGTGCGCCCATCATCATCCCTCCCATCTCTTAAATAAATGGTGGTCGATCCGAACCGAGTCAAGTACTTTACCCACAACGAAGTTTATCAGATCATCCATCGTTTGTGGTTGGAAATAAAAAGCCGGCATAGCCGGAATCATCTTTACGCCAAGCCTCGAAAGCTTCAACATGTTCTCCAAATGAATCGCATGTAGAGGGGTCTCACGAGGTACTAATACTAATGGGCGTCCTTCTTTTAACATAACATCCGCTGCCCGAGTCATCAAATTATTTGAAGAACCATTCGCAACTGATGACAAGGTTCCCATCGAACAAGGAGCAATAATCATCCCTTCCACCTGAAAAGAACCACTGGCGATGGAGGCTCCTATATCCGCAACAGGGTGATAGATACATGCGCCAAGATAATTTCCAAACTTCTCTTTTAGAATACCTTCGCGGTCTGTACTATTCCAACCTAATTCCTCGTGAAGCACACGCCATCCCGCGTTTGAAATAACGATATGTACATCAATATTAGCCGTTAATAATGTTTCGATGAGTCTAATTCCATAAATTGAGCCACTTGCTCCCGTAATTCCAACAACCCATCTTTTTTTCTTTTCGAATTCACTCAAGCGGTTTGCACCACCAAATCAACCAGAGTAAAGGCAAACACAATAATACTAAGAACACTATTCATCGTAAAGAAGGCCACTTGTAGCTTACTCATATCGTTAGGAGAAAGAATAAAATGTTCATAGAATAAAATGCCAAGTGAAATTAACATTCCTGCGAAATACCACCAACTGAGTGATGAAGTAAAGAAGAGTGCGATAAATCCGATGGCTGTGATCATGTGAAAGACGCGGGCAATCTTTAAAGAAGAATAAATCCCAAAACGTGCTGGAATGGAATATAAGCCTTCTTTTTTATCAAACTCCATATCTTGAATCGCATAAATAATATCAAAACCTGCAGTCCAGAATGAAAGCGTAATATAAAATATGATTGCGTTCCAATCAGCACTATTCGTAACCGCTACCCAACCTCCAAGTGCAGCCAAGGACGTTGTCATCCCTAAGATAACATGACAAAGCCATGTGAACCGTTTGGTATAGGAATATATTACGAGCATAAACACTGCGACAGGCAATAATTTGACTGCAAGAGGAGACAACTCCATTGCAGCCCAGAATAGCAGAATAAAAGATATGACTGTAAAGACAATAACCTCAATCGTCTTCAACAACCCTGCCGGGATTGCACGATTCGCCGTACGTGGATTTTTCTTATCAATCACCTGATCAATCATACGATTTAATCCGAATGCTGCACTCCTTGCACCAAATAACGCCATCACGATCCAACCAATCTGCGCCCATGAAGGAAGTACGCCATGAACCGATACCGACCCAAGTAATGCACCCATAAATGCAAAAGGAAGAGTAAATAAAGTGTGTTCAATTTTAATCATTTCAAGATATATACCCATTTTCTTAAACATCTTAGCTCTCCTTGATCCCAATATGTAATGCTGCAATACCACCCGTTAAGGAATGAGCTTCGACTTGTTGCAGTCCTACTTGCTGAAAAATCCCTGCGAGTTCGTCTCTTCCTGGGAATATAGCAAGTGAATCTGGTAACCATTTGTATTGTTCATATCTTGAAGCAAATAATTTACCTTGAATAGGCAATACTTTTTGAAAATAGAAATAGTAAATCCCTTTGAAGGGTTGCTTCGTCGGCTTGGACAATTCTAGACAGACAACCATTCCACCCGGCTTAACGACTCGTTTCATTTCATGCAGCACCTGCACAAGATCTGGCACATTACGTAACCCGAATCCGATCGTCACATAGTCAAAGCGATTATCTTCGAATGGAAGACTCATGGCATTTCCTTCAACTAACGTGATAACATCCTCAAGTTGATGATTTTTAATCTTTTTGCGTCCTACTTCAAGCATGCTAGGACTGAAATCAAGTCCCACGATGTCTCCCGTTCCACTGGCTTTCGCAATACTAAGTGTCCAGTCACATGTGCCGCAACATAAATCAAGGGCATTCTCACCTGGACTTACATTCATCTTAGCCATCGTAAATTTACGCCAGGCTTTATGCCTGCGGAAGCTCAGAATATCATTCATAAGATCATATTTCGTAGCAATACTCTCGAATACAGATTTTACGAATTGTTCCTTCGGCTTATCTTTTCCAACTTCACTCGTCTGATCAGTGTGTTGCTGTGAGGTGTTTCGCTCCATTCATATCACCCTATCCCTCTCTTAAAACTGTACCAGAAGAATTTACAAACAGTAGAAATGGTTCTAATACTTGTCCAATACCTAAGAATCGTACATCTCCTTTTAGACTTTTAAGGAGGTGTTGAACACGATCAACAGATTCACGAAGACTATTCCTCATGTGTTCCATTGTTTTATATTTATGCATCATTTTTTTCCATTCGATAGGGTCTATCTCTATCCCGTTCAACGTTAGCTTGTCTTCCACGCTAGCCAACTCCACCATTTTCCAATAGCTATATCCATATTTAAGAGGCTGACCCTCTTGCGTATGATTAAGTTCTTGCATGACGATCTCACATTGACTGATCTCATGAAGCAAAGACTTCCATAGGTCCCTTAAGGAGTCCTCTAACATGGGCGTAAAAGAAAGAAACAGCTGCATATTCAGCTGCACTTTTTGCACCAAATATTGTTCTGCTGACAATTGCGTGCTCTTAATCGAGGCATACAGGCTCATCTTCATCATATTCAAATCACAAATAGCTCTACTCAATAACGTGATAACCTCAATCTGTCCTCGATCAGACAACAGCTGATAGAATATGCTACTGTAATAATCACCGGCCAGCACTTTCAATTGGCGCGACCGCATAATATTCTCAGCCTGACTACCTTGCTCTGTATCAATCGTCTCATGTGTATCGAGCCCGATCTGTATCAAAGAGGTCACGAGCGCATAGAGCTCAGCATGATCTAATGATATACGGCTACCACTATTTAAGAACATATATAATAAATGGACACGGGCATCCGGAAACGATGGCAATTCCGTGTACTGTTCAATCATGTCATACTCGATATAGCCACTTGCAAGTTGGGGTATGCGGTAAGATTTCATCGTTAGCCTCCGAGCTGATAACTTTGACACTTTATAAATTGTCACAATCTCGACTATTATAGCACATGTTAAATGACCACGCACTGTGGTTCTACTATCTTTTTTGCACAAACTTCACCTATTAAATTGATTAAGCCATAGTTTTGTTTCAGTCATACGGAAAGTTTGTTTCAAATGGTCCGGCAGAGGTGCCTCACCGTTATTTCGTAACTCATTGGTCCACTCCTCGCTCCACGCTTGCCGACTTACATCCGCAGCTAACAGTAAATGACGCGTATTCACCCATTTATCTTCCGCAACTAGCCTCAACAATAGTCGATTCACATTAGGCGTACGCTCAAAACTGAACGAAATAGCTTCGGCCATATTCTCATAGATATCTGTAATCGTGCTATCCGATGTCACTACTTTTAAATCCAATGACAACGTTGTTTTTTTCCATTCTACTTGACTAATAGGTAGTGTAAAAGGCAGTGAACTGAGGGTGTCTACCAAATTATCATCGCTAAGTGTCTTACTTGCGTGAGGATCAAATACGGATATGATTCCTTTCAATTGCACATATGAGGTTTGGAATGAGAATAATTTCGGTAGGAATATCACGGCCCCTAAACACATCAACATTGTGCATCCCATAACAATCCATCGATTCATCAATTATCCCCTCTCACCATTTCACCCTAATTCGTGTTTATCTCAAATTAGAGTCCATACCTCATTGTACAATTAAAAAAAGCAGGCTATGCCTGCTTTTTAACTCTCGCTCTCAACTTTTCCATGTTTGGTTAGTACTTCTGCCTTCCCACGGATCTTTACAGCTGAGGTATGACTTGTAAATTGGGCAATGAGCACTTCACCTTTGTCCAATTTCTCGGTGTGATGAAACTTTGTATCCTGCCCACGAGTAAGCCCTATCACCTGCACACCATTCTCTTTTGCCTTTACAACGATATAGTCATCATCTTTATTCGTCTCCACCAGTTGTATCCCTCCCATCTATGAGATTATAGAAAAGAAAAGGCCGTGAACAAACGTCACGGACCTCTTTTTTTGAAAATGATACTTGTTCTATGGATTTTGTAGACATCTTATTTAATTCCGTCTTTAAGCGCTTTTCCTGGTTTGAAAGCAGGAATCTTGCTTGCAGCGATTTCGATTTCTTCACCTGTTTGTGGATTGCGTCCTTTACGTGCAGAACGTTCACGAACTTCAAAGTTACCAAATCCTACAAGTTGCACTTTATCACCACTTTGTAGTGCCCCAGCAATGGCTTCAAATACAGCATCAACTGCTTTTGTAGCGTCCTTCTTGGACAATTCCGATGTTTCAGCTACTTGGGAAATCAGTTCCGATTTATTCATTTTATTTCACCTCCCCATTCAGAAATGAGATCGATTGTTATTCTTTGTTTCCGTTTTGTCGCAAAATATACTTTAAGATAGCTATTTACTGACATAATCGCCCTTTTCAAGATAGAACAGTGAGCGCGGAACAAATTTATAGTAATACAGCGCACCCATAATATCAAGCGTTTTAGGTCTTGGAGCGGTTTAAAACGTAAAATGTGATCGCTAACGCAAGTACAAGAACTACACCTTTTACAATATCATGTGTAAAATACTGCAAATTCATCATCGTTAACCCATTGACTAGTACACCGATTAAGACTGACCCTACAAACGTCCCAATGATATTAGGTTTACCCGCTCCCAGTACAGAGAATCCTACAAAAACAGCAGCTACAGCTTCCATTAAAAGGGGTGATCCTGCGTCAATCTGTCCAGAACCCACACGAGAAGCAAACAGAATACCTCCGATCGAAGCAAACAATCCTGAGGCTACGTAAGCTAAGGTTCTGACTCTCTTTACTCTAATACCGGATAATCGCGCTGCTTCTGCATTTCCACCCGTCACATACATTTGTCGACCATACTTGGTTCGAGTTAAGAAGATATGAACAAGCACCACTGCAATCATCAACAAAATAGCCGAAAATGGAATACCTAGCAACTTCCCTTGCCCCAACCATAGAAAGGTAGAATTCATTTCCCCAGGTGCCTTCGTCCCATCTGGAAATTCCATATGGTTATAAAGGGTATATCCTTGTGTGTACGTTTTATGTACACCACTGACAATGTACATCACGGCTAATGTAGCTAGCAGATCTGGGATTCTTAGCTTAACAATGAGTAGCGCATTTAGCAAGCCTATGATCGCTCCTACTAATAATGATACTACGATTACTACTACTAACGGTTGCTCATACCAAATCATAAGAGAGGCCGATACAACCGTTGTAATGGACACTGTTGACCCTACAGATAGATCAAATCCATCCACAATAAGGGATAGAGTCACACCGATCGCCACAAAAGTAACAATCGTAATCGAACCCAGAATGTCTGCTAAATTACTATAGGTAAAGAAATAAGGCAGTTTGAAGGAAAAGAATGCGATAACGCCTGTAATTACTACGACTGCACCATAACGAAACGCCAAATTCATTAATTTATCTTTCATGTCCTGCCTCCCGACCTCCGCTGGCATAATATAAGAGCTTCTCAGGCGTAGCTTCCTCACGCTTGAATTCTTTGGTGATTTCGCCATCACACATTACGACAATCCGGTCACCAATCCCAATTCCTTCTGTTAATTCACAGGTGAAATACAGGATTCCTTTTCCTTGAGAGGCTAACGTTCCAATGATTTGAAAGATATCACTCTTCGCTCCGATGTCCACACCTTTGGTAGGTTCATCAAATACAAATATGCTTGCATCACTTTCTAGCCATTTTCCAATCGCAATTTTCTGTTGATTACCTCCACTTAAATATTGGACTAATTGTTTACCTGAAGTTGTTTTAATCCCTAGCTTCTCAACGACCCGAATCCCAAGACTTTTTTCTAATCTTTTGGATATAAAACCCAGATTACTTAGCTTACTTAGAATAGGTAAGCTAAGATTGTGGTCGACGGATTCATGTATAAATATACCTTCCTTACGTCGTTCCTCAGGTACAGATACAATGCCAGATTTGATCGCATCGGCAGGTTCTTTCATAGATATTGACTTTCCATGGATACGGATCTTGCCCGCCTCTATTTCATCTACCCCTGTTATTAGACGAGATGTTTCTGTCTTTCCCGCTCCTACCAATCCAACGACAACGACAATTTCCCCGCTCCTGACTACTAAGTCAACCGAGCGTACCTTTGTGCCCTTTCGAAGGTCTTCCGCCTCTAATATAATGTCTCCAATCGGAGCTTCTACTTTTGGAAATTCCTCTGTAAATGTTCTGCCGAGCATATGCTGAATAATACGGTCTGTATCTGTATCTGATGTTGAGCATGTATACACATTACGCCCATCTCTCATCACGGTAACAACATCACAATGGGACAAAACTTCCGACAATCGATGCGTGATAAATACACAGGCAACTCCGCTCTCTTTGAGCGCATGCAGAATACGAAAGAAAGCTTCAGTTTCACTATGACTTAATGGTGCTGTTGGTTCATCAAAAATGATCAACTTTGCATCTTGAGCCAAGATTCGTGCTAATAGCACCATTTGTTTCTCGGCTAAGCTCAGATCTCCCACTCTCTGTTGTACATTGATCTCTACACCAAGCCGCGAAAGTATTTGTTCTGATATAGCGATCATTTCATTCGGCCTGATCCACACATTCGATTCTGGCGCAGCTAGACGATCTAACATGACATTCTCTGCTACACTAAGTTGTGGTACAAGTACTGCGTCTACCTCCTGATAAACGCAATGAATACCACTAGCTTTTGCATCAGCTGGTGAACCCCACTGAAATAGTCTACCATTGCCCATAATCGTACCATGATCAGGAAGATACGCTCCAGACAGTATTTTCATTAGTGTACTTTTCCCTGCACCATTCGCTCCCAGAAGCCCATGGATTTGCCCACCACTTACTGAGAAGTTAACCGATTCCAAAGCAGGTACGCCAGCGAAATGCTTGTTGATCCCCTTCATTTCAAGGAGAAATGGTGATACTGTCATGTTGTCACTCCTAACCCTATCGTATGTTATTTGCTATATTCATTCATCCAATCTTGAATACCTTGTTTGCTATTTCCCCATTCCTTAACATACTTAGAGAGCTCCGTTGTTGAGATTTGCTCTGTTGGCAATTGTTCTCTCGATACATAGACTGGACTCAAAATAACTTCATCCTCCGTCTTATCCCCATGTAATTTTTGATAAGCGTATCTAACTTGGATTCGTCCAATATCTTTCGGATCTACAGCAGCAGATGCAACCCAAGGATTATTAGGATCTTGTATCATTTGTAAATCTTCATCGCTCATATCTATCCCATATACTTTGATCTCAGTACGTCCTGCTTGTTGAATCGCACGTGATGCACCTTTAGCAAATTCATCCCAAGCTGTCCATACTGCGGATATCTCGCCTTTTGGATATTGCTTCAAGATCGCTTCCATCTGAGTCTGTGTATCTAGAGCAGGGTTCTGTGCATTACCGAAAGCTGCAATTTCCTTAATATTCGGATTCTCACCGATGAACTTGGCATAAGATATTTGACGGCGTTCCATAGGTGCAAACCCAGCAACCCATACTTTAACGATGTTTCCTTTGCCCCCAATATCCTTCTTCAATTGATCCAATGTGAGCTTAGCCATTTGTTGATCATCCTGAGAAAGTACCGTTACGCCAGCCTCCTTAACAACGGCGTCAAATACAACAACAGAAATATTTTGTGCTAATGCCTTCTTAATTCCAGCTTGGAGAATATCTGCGTCTCCATGATCTGTTAAGATCGCGTCAAATTGTTGAGTGACAGCTGATTCTAGAAGAGAAGCCATTTTGGCTTTATCATTATTCGCTACAAATTTGGTCAACTGTCCGCCAAACCTCTCAACTTCTTCAGTAACTCCCTGTACATATTGTTGTGAAAAAGTCCCTGTATTAAATTCCATGATGAGTGCAATTCGTTTACCATTCAAAGGCTTATCAACCGAACCACCTTTTTTGTCCCCTGAACTTGCTGAATTTGATCCACATGCACTAGCAATCATTGCGAATAGAATGAGTAGCGTAACCAATACTAATTGTTTTTTTCTCCATTTGAAAACCATAATTTTTTCCCCTTTCGAAACTGTTTGTGATATTTAACATAGATTATTAATCTACTATAAATCTTAATTCCGAGTATGTAAATCGGTTTTATATAAATAATCTAAAAATATACACAAATATGTATTTTTATAAGTATTCCAATACAAAAAAACCATAAACAGGGAGTTAATCCTGCTTACGGTTTTTTCCACAAAAGGATGAATACATTAGTTATAGAATGATGGCAATTAATCCACCAGATCCTTCATTAATAATTCTTCCTAACGTTTCCTGTAGCTTATATCTAGCATTGTCTGGCATCATCGCAATTTTGCCTTGAATACCCTCACGCACAATGGAGTGGAGCGAGCGACCAAAGATATCTGAATCCCAAATCTTTATCGGATCATTCTCAAAGTCTTGAATGAGGTAGCGAACAAGTTCTTCACTTTGCTTCTCCGTCCCAATGATAGGTGAGAACTCCGATTCAACATCTACACGTATCATATGGATAGATGGTGCAGTCGCTTTCAATCGAACACCGAATCTAGATCCTTGACGGATCAATTCCGGTTCATCGAGTGTCATTTCAGCGAGTGAAGGCGCAGCGATTCCGTACCCAGTCGTCTTAACCATTTCTAACGCTTCAGCAAATCGATCATATTCACGTTTTGCATGGGAGAAATCCTGCATTAATTGAAGTAAATGATCTTTACCTCGGATCTCCACACCTACAACTTCCATTAGAATCTGATCATACATCTCATCTGGTGCGAATAAGTCAATTTCAGCGACACCCTGACCCATATTCATCCCACTGAGAGCAGCTCTGTCAATGAATTCATAATCCATAAACTGAGCTACCACGCGATCCACATCGCGTAATCGACGAATATCCTTCACTGTATCGCGGACTGAGTTCTCGTAATTCGTACGCAACCAATGCTTCTCATTCAACACCATAACCCAGCTTGGAAGATTCACATTGACTTCATGCACTGGGAATTCATAGAGAACTTCCCGTAGCACGCCAGTCACATCATCCTCAGTCATCGTAGCTGCACTTAAGGACATCACTGGAATGTCATATTTCGCAGCTAATTCACTTCGTAATTGAAGTACTTCTTCGCTACGTGGACGTGTCGAGTTAATGACAAGTACAAAGGGTTTGCCCACTTCTTTCAGTTCTGCTATGACCCTTTCCTCTGCCTCTACATAAGAACTTCTGGCGATTTCTGAAATCGATCCATCTGTAGTGACAACTACACCCAATGTTGAATGTTCCTGAATAACCTTTCTTGTTCCGATTTCAGCCGCTTCCTGGAAAGGAATCGGTTCTTCGAACCAAGGTGTGGAGATCATACGTGGACCATTCTCATCTTCGTAGCCTTTGGCGCCTTCCACAGCATAACCAACACAATCCACAAGACGAATATTTACCTCCAAGCCCTCGGCCACATTAATCTGCACTGCATTGTTTGGGACAAACTTGGGTTCTGTTGTCATGATTGTTTTTCCTGCAGCACTCTGTGGAAGTTCATCTACTGCTCGAATTCGATCCGCTTCATTAGAGATGTTCGGAAGTACAATCGTTTCCATAAATCGTTTGATGAATGTTGACTTTCCTGTGCGAACCGCACCGACGACACCCAGGTATATATCACCACCTGTTCGCTCGGCAATATCCTTAAAAATATCTACCTTTTCCAAGAGAGATCCCCTCCTCATAATACTCCGAAGGAAAAATGCTTTTAAGAGCATCCGCTTCGTGTTCCATCTGAGGCCTCAACCATTGCAACGGATGAGCAGCCTTTCCATGTCGTTAGTAGTCCGCCGCCAGTTGTATAAGAATTAGGTCAGAACGGCAAAGCGGCGTTAATCGTTCGGGCATTTGGACTAGTATCATATTATGTACCTTAACAAAACAATATGACGGGTATTTTATAAACATGGACAACAATATTTACACCTACTTCTTCATCCCAATCAGTTATATGCTGCGGCTCTGTCCAGTATGACGAAAACTCATAAATTCCCTTATACGAATCGGATTGTAATATCAAACCTCAGACCGAAAACGCAAATAGTCCCACCTATTAACAAAAGGGGGACTTTATAATACTAAAAAGACTCGCCCCACGGACGAATCTATTTTTAAAAACATATTTTATTCATTAATTTTACTATTGTATACTGGCTACAGGCGCTCCATTTATCCATATGTAAGGCAGAGATTTAACCGGAACATAGTACGAATTGTTCACAAGGTATCCTCTCAAATCCTCATCACCCTTCGGCTTATGATCACCTTTATCAATTGCTTGCATAATATCATACGCATAATCGACATAGACCTGTCCAGTCGCATCCATCATAAAGACCATATCCTCGTCAGAATACACACTACTAAGCTTTATCGAAGGAACACCAGCCTTTGAAAGGTCTACAGTATAGATATTAGGGTATATTTCTTGCGCATTAGGCAGTTGATCAGCATGTCCTCGCTTATACTTATCCACAGCTTGTTGAACATCATTCACTTTCTGAACCGTTACTAGATCCATTACCTTAATCGTCGGATCGGTTTCCTCATTTTGTATAAGAAAATAACCGCTCCCACCCTTTTCAAACGCAGCACTCGGAATTTCATCAATAAATCCCATCGTTTTCAATTTAACTAAGTCCACCCTGAATTTCTCATAACGTGGTGTATCTTGATCGGCATTAATAATCGGCAACACATCATTTTCTTTCTGAAAATCATCCACGGCCAATTGAATCCGATTAACACTTTCTCGATATGAAACTTTGGTTGAACTATTCTCTTCAGGGTATAAACAACCCGTGGTTACCAACATGAGTAGCATAAACATCATTAATAAAGATACTATTCTAGACTTCATCAACCCACATCATCCTTTGGAAAATTATATCGAACGCTATAGATTACCATAGCTCATCATCGGAGTCCTTATTTCTTGCAGCTTCAAGCTGCTTGCGGATGGCAGCCTTTAGTCGATCTTCAGGAATGTTTACCTCTACATCAGCCTGTATCAAGGATTGACAAGATAGACGAATCCCTTCATTCACCAAAGACCCTAACTTACGTCTCTCGACATCGCCAATAGGAGATAGAGCTAATGAATGTTGTGCGCTCACTTCTATCTTACACATCAAACAACCTGCTTTACCTCCACACCGTGTTGGAATATGTACACCGCAATTACGTGCAGCATTAAGTACGCTTGTACCGTGTCTGACTTTAATATGTTTGCCTGCTAATTTAAACGTTATGGTATGATCCACTTCGGTCACCTCCTATGCTCAATGGCGATCATAAGCATCATATTGGAGTATACTTGGAACCTCCAACAGTGCGGCAATCTGCTGAACATGGTTATCTTCCAACCTATTATTTTCTAACAATTGTAACAGCAGAGGTAAATGGCATTCAGCTGTCTGTCTCATGACTGTAGCGATCGCTTCATATCTATCTGCACGATCTCTGAGCAAATTAAATATAAGTTCGTGACTAAGAGGCATCAGGTACATCTGAATACCATCAAGTTCGATCCCATGAGCATGAGGATGAAGTCTATGTTCCACTTCAACCGTATACTGGGAGCCTTTCGCAGCGACTCTAAAATCGCCTACCAGCTCTATCTGTGTCTCGTTTAGTTCATAATGGCTAAGAATGGATGAATACAGACCACTTTTATTTAACACTTGGTGATCTGTAGACCATTGTTCCATAGCGGTATGTAACGTTATCACCGAATTCATATCAGCATACAAATCAATATCCCGTGGAGGACTGAGGACTTCCACTCCCTGCAGTAGCAAGCTGCAGCTCCCCCCTACCAACCAGACTCGGTCAGTTGAATTCAAGCATCTAGCAGCCATTTGTAGTGCATACTGCATTTCGGTTATGAGATGATGCATCTATTGTCACTTCCCTTGTTCGAATACTACTTTTTATTTTTAAAAATATGTTTTATTCCGGGCTATAATCTTACCTGAGTTTTTCACAATGGCTTGGCAACCCAGTCGGTACCCTTCGTCTAATTCTTCTGGATCAAGACGTGCATGTTCAGCCTTCGTCGGCTCCTCCAAGTGTTCAGCACCTTCTTCAATGATACAACGACAGCGAGCACACGTCCCACGCGTACACATATGCTGCCAATCAACATCATGTTGAATAGCATGCTGGAGTAGAGATACACCCAGTTTCGATTCTACACTTTTAATTACTGTTCTTCCCATAAGTTGTACAGATGATGCCATCACAGATTTCACCAACCTAATCCTGTATGATTATTATCATTTCTGAGTTAAATCAGGGAGACTACGCCACCCAGAAAACCAACTAACATAAATACAAAGGCAATAATAGACAGCAACCCTCTAAGTATTCCCTTGGTTTTACTACGGGCAAACGTAATTAAAAAGACAGAAAGTCCCATCAATAATATTCCAATGAGGGATACCCACATTTTTGTCATTGGATCCATAGCATTTAAATCTCCATTCTCTCTAAGGTCATATTTCGTTATTATAACATGAAACTTGTCCCATTTCGCAAAAATAGGGCAGAACATCTTGTAGCCAGAGGCTCCAAAAATGTCATGTCCTATATTAAATAGTTCATATGATATAACTAGATATATTGAAATAAAGCATCCTCACACAAGTTCAATAATTTCTAAAGAAATTATTGAATATGAGGGTTCGTCTTTATTTCATTAAATCTAGATATATTGAACTAAAGTATTCTGCTCTCGTCTTTAGTTCAATCTATCTTGATTAACCTATTTCTTCATCATCATTTGCATTAAGGTTTCCATACTTTGGGTGTTCATGCCACTCTTCTTGACGGCACTTACAATATCCTTAATCGTACTTTCACTAACAGGCACATTCGCCATGGCAGAGACTTGCTTGATCAATTGACGGAGCTGATCCTCATTCTGCATTGTCGTCGGTTTGACGGTACTTGCGAGCTTCTTAACTGCACTTTCAGTAATGTGTTTACCCGTTTTTCTGTTAATGGCATTCAGTGCATCCTTGGGTATATTCCTGCTCAAATGTTATCCCTCCTCCGGCAATATCCTCACAATATAATATGAGGATAGGCCGTAAAAGGTGAATGGAACTTAGGTATGCCACTGCTCCCAAGTATCCAACCGCATATTCTCCATTTCCGTCTTTGGATCGCGTCCCATAAGAGACTCTACCGCTGTACGTGGGTCCCGTTTTTTGAACAAGACTTGATAGATCTGATCGGTAATAGGCATCTGAACGCCGTGCTTAATCGAAAGTTTATGAGCAGCTTGAGTAGTTCGAATCCCCTCTACAACCATCCCCATAGACTCTAGAACTTCATTCAGCTTATTACCTTTACCGATTAATGAACCTGCTCGCCAATTACGACTGTGCTGGCTCGTAGCCGTTACAACAAGGTCACCTATCCCAGCTAATCCAGAGAAAGTAAGAGGATTGGCTCCAAGTTCTACACCTATACGGGAGATTTCAGCGAGGCCTCTTGTTAAGAGGGCAGCCTTCGCATTGTCACCAAATCCTAACCCATCTGACATCCCAGCCCCAAGAGCTATAATATTCTTAAGCGCGCCTGCTAACTCAACACCGATCATATCCCTATTCGTATATACCCGGAAATACGAATTCATGAATAATTCCTGAGCAGCTTCTGCCATTGCTTTATTAAGTGAGGCTACTACAACCGTCGTAGGACAGTGCCGAATGACTTCTTCAGCATGGCTTGGACCCGATAATACAACGACGTCTCCTTCATCACAACCAAGTTCTTCAGAGATGACTGTAGACATCCGATGTAGCGTCTCTGTCTCAAATCCTTTGGTTGCATGAATACATATCATATCATGACTCCAATACTTCTTAAGCTCACGAGAGACATCCCTCATGGCAGAAGAAGGAGCAACGATAACCACCGCTCTCGAATTCTCTACAGCATCTTTCATGCTAGTAGTAGCTGTGATATTCGACGCTAACGTAATACCAGGTAGATAACGACTGTTCGTATGCGACTCATTGATTTCATTGACCTGTTCCGCATTACGGCTCCATAAAGAAACATCTAGGTCATTAGCAGCGAGTACACTAGCCAGTGCAGTACCCCAGCTTCCTGAGACAAGTACGGAAACTTTGTTAGACAACACGTTTTCCTCCTTTGCTGGATCCCCCTGAACCAATTTTGTTCTCTCGGTGTTGAACCATTTTCACGATATTGGTTCTGTGCCTCCAGAAAACAAATATAGCTATGACAAGGCTACTCCAAAAAGTAGGCCATGGATAGCCACCCAATAGTAACATTACAACGGGGGTTAGTCCTACGAAAATCAAGGAACCTAAAGAAACATATCTAGTAACCACAATAGACAAAATTGCAATTATTCCAGCGATTAGAGCAGGTAAGAAACCTAAAGTAACCATAACACCTATCGTCGTTGCAACGCCCTTACCTCCACGAAAATGAAAATAAAGAGGCCAGTTATGACCGATGATAGCAGCGATCCCACATAGTGCTGGAATCCACGCTGTATCTCCACCGAGCCATTTGCCAAGCCATACTGCAATGATCCCTTTAAGTACATCTAAACAAAGTACAACGATAGCCGGTCCTTTTCCCAATATACGCAATGTATTGGTTGCCCCTGCATTTCCACTACCATGTTGACGAATATCAATTCCCTTCAGCATCTTAGCCAAAAGTACACTAAAACTAATGGAACCTAGTAGGTAACTCATGATGAGTGAAATCATTTGCATTAACAAACCGTCATCACCTAGCTTTCATCAGACTTACGCCGGGTGAATATTCGTATCGGCGTTCCTTCAAAATTAAATGCAGCACGGATCTTATTTTCCAAATACCTTTCATAAGAGAAATGCATCATATCTGGATCATTTGCAAAAATAACGAAGGTTGGTGGTTTCGTTGCTACTTGTGTTGCATAATTGATCCGTAGTCTACGTCCCTTATCCGTCGGAGGTGCATTTGAAGCCACTGCATCCGATACCACATCATTCAACACATGTGTTGGTACACGTAAGGAATGTTGTTGAGCTACATGCTGAACAACAGGTAGTAATTTTTGAAGGCGCTGTTTTGTTAAGGCAGAAAGAAAGACGATAGGTGCATAAGTCATAAACAAGAAGTGATCTCTGATCTTCGTTTCAAAATTCTTCATGGTTTTATCGTCTTTTTCAACAACATCCCATTTATTCACGACAAAGATCGAAGCTTTTCCTGCTTCATATGCATAACCAGCGATATGCTTGTCTTGCTCAATTATTCCCTCTTCGATATTCAGAACCATAAGGACCACATCAGCTCTTTCAATCGCTTTCATAGCTCTCATCACACTATATTTTTCAGTATTCTCATATACTTTTCCACGTTTGCGCATACCTGCGGTGTCGATAATAACATAACGTTGACCGTCACGCTCAAATGGTGTATCGATCGCATCACGAGTCGTTCCTGGAACATCACTTACAATAACGCGTTCTTCTCCTAAAATAGCGTTAACCAACGATGATTTACCAACGTTCGGTCTTCCAATTAAGGCTACCTTAATGACGTCGTCATCATATTCTTCCTCTACAAGTTCAGGTAGATTATTAACGACAGCGTCAAGTAAATCACCAATACCCGTTCCGTGACTTCCTGATATACCGATTGGATCACCAAATCCAAGACTGTAGAACTCATACGTATCTTCAATCTTCTTGATATTATCCACTTTATTTATAGCTAAAACGATTGGTTTACCAGAACGGAACAACATTTGAGCAACTTCCTCATCCGCTAACGTAATACCAGTCTTCGCATCGCACATAAACACGATAACATCTGCTTCTTCTATTGCTAGTTCAGCTTGCATACGGATCGATTTCAACATCTGATCGTCACCGTCTATTTCGATCCCTCCAGTGTCAATAACACTGAAACTTTTACCATTCCAATCTGATATACCATATATCCGATCACGCGTAATCCCTGGCTTGTCTTCTACGATAGCCAAACGATCGCCAATTAACCGGTTAAATATCGTTGATTTACCTACATTAGGTCTACCCACGATCGCAACTACGGGTCTTGCCATAAAGCACTCCTCCTGTCAATTCTTACGAATATCATCATAGCAAAAAAAAACTGTTTTTGCTAACGTTTCACAATCTCTTATATTTCTTGATTTTATATGTCATAGGGTAGAGGATTGTGTCCTATTGCCTATTATTATGTGCATTCATAAAAAAAATATCGGCGAACCCCACGGGAGGGTTCGCCGATTTCATGGAGCATCAGATCCCGATCATTTAAATTTATCGAGCTTATCGCCGAATAAATCACCAAGTGTGAAACTTAGACCCTCATTAGAAAGAGATACATTAGGGTTGTTGAATTCCACTTTAGGCTCTCTAGAATTTCTAGGTGCTCTTGGTTTATCAGATCTTTGTTCTTGAGCTGGAGCTTCTTCTGTTTCTTTAATACTTAGGCTAACACGCTTTTCAACTGGGTTCATTTCAAGAATCTTAACTTGAACTTGTTGGCCTTCTGACAATACTTCTTGTGGTGTAGCAATATGATTGTGTGAAATTTGGGAAATATGAACCAAACCTTCCACGCCTGGAACAAGCTCTACGAATGCTCCAAATGCAACTAGACGTTTAACTTCACCAGTTACAACATCACCAGTATTGAACTGACTTGCTGCTGCTTCCCAAGGTCCTGGTTGTGCAGCTTTAATGCTAAGGCTGATTTTACCTTTTTCGGAATCAACTTTTAGCACTTTAACTTTAACTTGCTCGCCTTCAGAAACGACATCAGAAGGTTTCTCAACACGACTCCATGCGATTTCAGATACGTGTACAAGACCATCTACACCACCGATATCAACAAATGCTCCGAATTGAGTAAGACGTTGAACTGTACCTTCAATCACTTGACCTTCTTTAAGGTTAGCCATGATTTCAAGTTTCTTCGCTTCAAACTCACCTTCAAGTACATCTTTTGCTGACAAGATCACTTTATTGTTCTCACGATCAAGTTCTTTCACTTTCACGCGCAATGTACGACCTTTGTATTCGCTGAAATCTTCAACGAAATGACGTTCTACCATAGAAGCAGGGATAAATCCACGTACGCCTACATCTGCTACTAGACCACCCTTAACGACATCAGAAACGATAACTTCAATGATTTCTTGGCTCTCAAAATTCTTCACCAAGATATCCCATGCTTTCTCGATTTCTTCTGCACCACTTTTCAATATGGCTTGTTCCAATTCCTCTTGGTTTAATTCTACTACTTCTTCATTCTTAATTTCTTCCGACATAACAATACCCTCCTCAATTCAAAACCCCATTTATTTAAACCTGCTAAAGCAGTGTTCAAAACATATTATGCTGTAGTATCTTTCCATAAAGGAATCTCCTTCATGCATAGATTCTAGTCCAATGATGGCTTACCTGTCTTTTGCATTTCATAAATACGAGACATAATTCGTTCTGTGACCGCTTCAAGTTGGTCACCTGTACCTTCTCCCATAAACTCAGTCAGGTCTACAGGGGCACCATATATAACTTTCATTTTACGAAAGAGTTTATATTCACCAATTATAGCTGCCGGAATAACCGTTGCTTTAGAGCGAAGTGCGAAACTTGCAGCTCCTTTTTTGGCAACACCCGTTGTAGAATTACGAGTTCCCTCTGGAAAAATCCCCATCAGTTCACCATCACGTAAGATGTTTATAGACAAACGAATTGACTCTTTACTGACTCCGCCTCGTTTTACAGGAAAAGCACCTAATTGTCGGAGTAGCCAGCCAAACCCTGGAATATCGAATAATTCCGCCTTCGCCATATATTTCACTTGTCGCTTCAACTTAATTCCTACCGTAATAGGGTCCATCACACTGATGTGATTCGCGCAAAGTAACACGCCACCTTCACTAGGAATATGATGCTTACCTACTGTCTCCAAACGATAAAGAACTGCAAATATGAGACGTAATAATCCTCTGCAAAAAACATAAATCATCGAATTTTCTCTCCATCCCTCTGACTTCTGCAAAATGAAACAATCGTTGTCACTACTTGTTGAATATTCATATTCGTAGTATCGAGAACAGTAGCATCCTCTGCACAACGAAGAGGAGAAATCTCCCTTTGTTCATCCAGAGCATCTCGCTTCGCAATATCCTTCTCAAGTTGTTCCAGTGACATATCATCAGCATCACTCAGTTCGCTAAATCGACGAAGAGCTCGCTCCTTAACGCTGGCCGTTAAGAAAACCTTAACCTCTGCATCAGGAAGCACTGTAGTTCCGATATCTCGTCCATCCATCACGACGCCTTTACGCAAAGCCATTTGCCGCTGTAAATGTACTAAATGAGTACGCAGCCCCTCGATTTGCGCATATCGGGACACCATACTGTTCACTTGTGTAGATCGGATATACGGCGTAACATCTTCACCATCAACATAGACCTTCTGTCCTTCAGATCCTGGTCTTAATTCAAGAACCATGTTAAGTGTGTGTTGAAGTACCTCGTCTTGAAACTCCGGTCCTACGCCAAGTTTCGTCATAAACCATGTGACGGCTCGATACATAGAACCCGTGTCGACATAGATGTACGACAATTCATTTGCTACTAAGCGTGCAACTGTACTCTTTCCTGCCCCAGCAGGACCATCAATTGCAATGTTAATTCTGTCATTAAATTCTGTCTCTTGCCTAACCAATGGGGTATTCCTCCCATAACATCAACTCAAGAAAAAAGCAGGCATTGCCTGCGACGTAAGAATTATACCACACATAAGATATTCATGCAAAAGGAACTGTCTATTTTCCCTTACCAATCCTTTACATTCCGTTCCACCATAGGTATGCCATCCGTTCTATAAACATAAGACAAGTAAATTCGTAATTGCGGGATATGCAGGCAGATCTGAAAGCAAACCAACAAACATAGCAACGTCCAGAATAATTTTTTGATCACTTTAGTACTGGCTAGAAACAATTCCTCAAAAAGTTTAACGTAGTGTGCTATGCGTTCTTGATCTTCTTTCATTCTCTAATCTCCCGGAATTTTTCCGTTAGTGTACCTACTTTAGAGGATTTACATTCGTCAACGCTCAAAATTATCGATCTCGAAAATCAAATTGTCGTTCGAAACAATATCGAATCAATTTCTGCCGTTCCACATCTGATATTTTCATGAATTTAAGCATAACAATACTACGATGGTGTTCCCGATCCTTTATACGCACAATTTCTGCATTCAGCGGAACATGTTCCACTGAACCATTCTTATAATTGACCAAAACCCAGCAAGACAAAGGATCGCCTTCCTTAAGGTTATATTTAGATACGGAGTAAAATGACAGTCCACCCCCACTAATATCTACTGTAGTGGTAATGAATCGTGTCATATCTTTCAATTTCACAGCAATCTCTACCTCTGCATTTACACGTAAGAACGTTCGCCGCTGAATTTTTGAAATACTCTCTGGTTCCGGCTTACGAATTCTAACCATACGAATGACGTCTTCCTTAAACCCTAAAACATATGTATTAAAATAATGCTTAACCCCATGCTCATTTAAATAAAAAACTGATAACTCATCGCCTACAGTCATTCTCTTTAACCGACCTATTGACTCTTGCATTGGAACTTCCATCAAAATAGACTGTTCTTCAATATCTGAGATTCTAGATTTATATTCGATATTCGCTTCTATCTCGTTAGCTGAGTCGATATTGATAAATAATAGTTCATTTACTTTTGGATACAAGCTGCTCACCGCCATCGTAGTATTATCATCTGCTTGTAATTATATCATGTATACCGTTTTGTGAAAGTGCATTCATAAAAAAAATGACACTCAAGTGTTTGATCACTTTGAATGTCATTAATATCAGTTCTATATCCAGACTTATTTTGACTTAATCGGTGTTTTGATCTCTTCTACGGCTTCTTCCGAACCATCTTCAGCGCTAATGTAGATTCTATAGTTAGCTCCATTCACCTTACCACCGAACTCATAGCACAATACCTCGTTGGAAAGGTCATCTTCGATAAGAGACTTGCGACTATAGTCCTCTTTGAAATCTAGATTCAGCTTTTTCCTAGCTTCATCTAGACTAAGTTTTGCTTTGGGAATCGGTCTTTGAGCATGATGTTCATACACGAAATCACTAGCTTGAAAACCAGTAACTTCTCCGTTATCAAGACCTACACGGATCGTCATTTTCTCCGGATAAATCAGAACATCGTCTTGTTTTCGAACATACGTGAAATTCCCCATATTTCCATACTCATCCGCCATGACCGGTGTCATGTTACTATATCCTTTTTGTTCAAGGAATTTATCAACTTTTTCCCTGGACAGATCCATATCCACTTTTTTGTCACCAATGGTTCTTTCGTCGGTGTAGGAGATTAACACGCCTCCTTTTCGAGTGAAATCCATTGCAATAGCGGCGGAATCTTTGTTTTTCTTCACTTTTGCCGTAAAGGACGCCCACTCTGTTCCTTTCCCGTTCTCGGTAATTTGGACTTCTGGGTTTGATCCTAAATCAGCAAATTTAATGGCTTTACGATGAATATCTTCTTTGGTTACGGGTACGCCATCTAATTTTTTCACCGCGCGTTTGTCCTTCATCGATGCTACAGATGGACCCCAATCAAGATCTGGATATTCTCCCACAGTTTTATCTACTGTCCTAAATCCATCAATAATACTATTCTCACCCGTTGATTGATTTGCTAACGCTGTTTCTACATCCATCCAACGCAGGCGGCTATCAATAACTTTGTTTTGCACGCCTTGCAAATCCTTAGAAATTTGAGCCGAATCTTTATACAACACCTGCAACGTCTTAAATTCCTTATCACTTAAAGGTTCTTTATCTAGATCGCGTATTGATGTCTGATATGCTAATTTAGATATTTTAGATAAAAACTCTTCCGTTTTGTTAAAGGGTAACATCGCGAGGGGCAGTTGGTTTATTTCATTTTGTGCTTCACTGGTCATCCGCCACACGTTGACTAGACCTTTGCGATGCATGGACCGTGAAGTTGAGTTTACAGCTAACGTATTTCCAATTTCACCATGTAGTTTATCCATATGAAAAGATAAATCATGAAACGCTCGTTGATATTGATTCTCCGCTTTGATGAGGATGGCATTCTTCTCCTGATTCTCTTGATACCCCCACACCATAGCCCCAATCAACAATATCGTCATGACTGGAAATAACACACCACTTAATCGCTTATACATATGTCTCCAAGTCTCCTTTCTTGTAATCCTTGCCTTTAGTGTGACAAGAAGGAAGACGTCTTATGCATGAAGGCTACTCTTTCTTTTAGAATGTCTTGTTCACTTTTCACTTTTACGCTCAAAAAAAAGACACCTCCATCTTTGGATGACGTGTAACTCGTCATTTCAAAAGATCAAGTGTGTCCAACATGTTTACGTATTAACCTCTTCCTCCCTTTTCAAGAAACGAAAAGGCGAACGACTATTGGCTCGGGTTACTTTCCCCATTCCTCCATACCATAATATAATCATGAGAGGAATCATAAGCCACAGCCAATAATCAGTTACCGTTGTTAAAATAAGATCGTACGTTCCATGAAACAATAATGGAATCAACAGCGAATACAAGAGAAATCGCTTCGTACGAAACCCATTTGAAAAGCGAGCACGTCCAAAATAATAGCCCATAATGACCCCAAATAAGGCATGACCCGAAACGGGAAGTAGTGCCCTTATGAACATCGTCCCAATGGATGCATGACTGTACCATGCGTACATGATATTCTCTACGGTTGCAAAGCCCAGAGAAACGGTGACAGCATATACAATACCATCATACGGCTCATCAAACTCCACGTGGTTATAAATGATGTAGTAAAGAACAATCCACTTCAACAATTCTTCCACGCCAGCAGAGATAAAAAATGACTGAACAAAAGGTGAATCACCAAGTCCTAACGTCAATCCTCTCTGTATAATCATAACAGGGATGACGATCAGCAGTCCTAGCAGGAATATGCGTAAAACCATATGAATGGGTTCTGCATCATATTTGTCTTTTAGATAAAAAAACGTCAATAAAGCAATTCCCGGCGCCACTGCAGACGCAATTACTGAAAATAGTAGCACCGTTTACTCCTCCGTCTCCAAATACATATGATGTTGTTATTCCTGTCGAGTGAAATGATGACAAATGACTTGAACTGCATCTACTGGGATAATGACTTTTCCATATTCTTCAAGGACCGCCTCGGTCGTTGAAATAGATTCTCCGAATTCTGCTAAAACAGCAATCAAAGATGGATGCTTCAATTCGTCTAAATCTTCTGGGTCCAAATACAAAACCCATTTATCTTTATAGTTATACAGCTTTCCAGCCTCTGTAATATTTCCTCGAAGTACATGAGCCGCTTCTATTAGCACCTCAAAATCATTAAAGGCATATACAATGGAATCACTTTGTTCAAGCGTGACTTCCATTTCATAAACTTCCTCTGGAATTTCATCTTCGCCCATACTGGCGTATTGATGTTGATCGTATTTCCCTCTTGTCACGATGACGACCATACCTTGAGCAGGTAAGGCAAACACTTCGACAGCCAAAGGTCCTGTTGCATCGAATCCAACTTCATTATAGGCTTGATCCATCATGTCAGTGAACAGGTCATGCACCTTCGGTATTTCTTGCCACATGTCTTCCTTTTGGATGCCACGCTCGCTTAGATCATCAAACGTAAGGAAAATCCGTATCTTATCTGGACTTAAACGTTCTATTTTCATGACAGGATCCTCCTTTGCAAGCAATGAGATATTACAAGTTATGATGTCTCATTTTATATGTGCTAAAAATGGTTCTTATGTAAGTATCGTATCATTTTCTATTCACAAATGCACGTAATAATAATGACAAAAAAAGAATCATTCAATCAGACAAACTTGCCTGATAAATGATTCTAAGATAGGCATTTGAGTTTACAAACCCGGTATGACCGTGTTTGTTTCTTTCAGAATCATGTCTACTTCGTATTTGACATCTGGATTTTGTTTAATGAAATCCTTCACCATCTTCATACTGGATTCTTTCGAATGGGTCTGTGTCTGTGTACCGGAAGTAGCATGTGATTCATGTGTTGAACTATGAGTGGAGCTACTCGTGGGACTTTCATTTAAACCATCCCCAACAAAGTTCATTCCTAATGTTGCAAAGTCCAACATTTTACCTTTAGCTTTGTCTGCTATCTGACTCACAGAACCATTTTGACTGTTTTTGGACATCATATTGGTAGCTGCTGCACCAATAACAATTCCGGTTAAAAGTGACGAAATATTCACATGTATAACCTCCTTATGTGATAGAATCATCGCTAGTATTTGCATTAATTTGAGTACTCATACGTTTAATTACAGGAAAGTGAGATGGAATAATGAGAAAACAAACAACAGTACTATTCCTGATTTGTGCTTTTTTGCTTAGTTCCTGCGGAAACGCTACAACAGGTAGCTCCAATTCTAATGTCACCACAAATCAATTTCAACAATCTAAAGAAGAAGGTAAAGAACCGAATACTGAGGTAAGCAAACCAAACAACATACCACCAAAAGAAGCGATCACAACAGAGAAAGACCCAGATGTCCCAACGACTGAGACGGCTCAAGAAGCTCCAATTGAATTGAAATATCATATGAACAAAAATTATGACATTATTCCAAATGAAGAACAATCGCCTAAAAAAGTCGTTCTGCTCACCTTCGATGACGGCCCTAAAGAAGCAGCTATGATCAACAGCTTGATCGACACGCTGGATAAACATGATGCGAAAGCCATTTTTTTCGTGAATGGCTACAAAGTTAAAGAAAACCCAGATCTACTCAAGCTGATACATGAACGCGAACAAATCATTGGTAATCATAGCTGGGATCATATTGTTTTAAAAACGCTGTCTGAAGCAGAAGTGAAAAAACAAATTGAAAACGTTCAAAAAGCTGTTAAAGATATTACTGGAAAAGCACCTGTATTCTTTCGTCCGCCACATGGTGCAGGTGGAGATGTAGGTAAAAAAGTTGCCAAAGATAATGGCTTGTTGTACATGACATGGTCGAATGGATCACTGGATTGGGAAATGAAAGCGTCAGATCCAAATAAAACGACAGCTCTCATTAAGAACGTGACCGATCAACTTCATTCGGGAAGCAACATTCTTATGCACGAATTACCTTGGACAGTTGAAGCTTTGGAAGCTTTGTTAGTCGAACTTGAAGGACGAGGATATACTTTCGTAGATCCGCGAAGCATTGAGCTGGAGATGAGGTAGGAGTGGCTCCATAGCATAACTAGTTTAAAGAAAACATTCCTGTACGATGCCGCTACGATGACGGATTGTCCTTCCGCTCGCTGTTGCCCTCTGATTTCTTGATTATATACCGCTTATAGCGGTTGAAATCAAAGGGCAAGAATATGCTTTCGAAGCAGCTTTCCTACGGAAACCTTGTAGGCGACCACTAACGTTTCTTCAGGACAATTCCGTCATCTTCGCTACTTCGAACGTAATCGATTTTCTCTTTAATACTCGTAACGGCATTGAACCATTAGATGGGTTATATTATAAAAAAGGAATTACCTTATCAGGGCTCAGTTTATGAACCTTGGTAGGGTAATTCCTTTTTTTAAGTGATGCTTGTTTCATCCTTTATCCATTCACCTTGCTCGTTCGTAACGTTATAAGATGCATTTCTGCAGGACAACGCAATCTCAGCGGAAGATGCCGATATCCAAAACCTCGACTGACAAGCATTCTAGCCGTTTTCACTAATGCGTGGGGCTGTTTCCATTGAAACAATCCACATGCGATATTATGATATTCCTTGTCTAATTGAATAAGTCCAAAGAATGGAAGATTGATCTGACCTCCATGCGTATGCCCAGATAGCGTAAGGTCTGCGGGTTTAATGGAATATCGGTTAATCCAAGCCGGATCATGAACCAATACAATGCGACATGTCTCCATTTCATGGACTGGTAACTTAGGTAACGCTGGATACGAACGTTTGCGAAACGGAGGGTAATCCATTCCCGTCAACCACACATGCGCACCATCTTTATCCAATCTAACATTTCTGTTCATTAATAATTCAACGTCACATTGTTCAAGAATGTAATCTAGAGATGCAGTCTTAGCTTCGTAGTCATGATTCCCATGCACTGCATACACAGGAGCCACACGCCTAAGGAGCTTCATATTGTTCTCCACCCGGCTCATAGGAACATTCTTCTCCGTCATATCCCCCCCAAGAAACACCCAATCCACCTGTCCTTTTAGAGACGTTAATAAATGTTTAGGCAACTTCCTCCGATGAATATCAGTGATCAATAGAATACGACTTCCATCAAAAGAGCATGGGAGCCTATCCATCTCTATTTCAATAGGCATTACTTTATTACGTAATGCCTCAATGATCATCCTGCCAATTAAAGATATTGCCGCAACAGCAAAACAGCCTGAAGTCCAGATCAGCGCAGTCATCACCAAATCTCCTTCAAAGGTGGTGCACCGATTAGCCCCCACCACACTAATGCCCCTGTCAGAATTACGAATAGTACGATTAATGTATTAAGAAAAATTTTGCTAATTTTAACATTATGGGTTGAATAAGTGTCTGTTCGGGAAGGTACCTGTTCGCTCCCGCTATCCATCTCATTCTCTGTTTTCTCTGATCTTCTTAAGGGCTCATCTTTACCAGAAAGTTCTTTCTGTTCAGAGCCTTTTGTATCCCGATCCATTCTTAAGCCTCTACGTAAAAAAGGTTTCTTCTCCTTAAGACGACGATTCTTCTGTGTTTCCACCCTACTTAACCCACTACTCATGTTTCCCTCCGAAATCGAATTACTAGTCCCGATATCAAATCTATAACGAAATGGCATATAATTGGCGCCCATAACGATCCTGTTTGGATATAAATAAACCCGAGCCCATAACTACTAAGGAAAACCCATCCTGTAGGGATCCAATGTTTCAAATAGCGAATATGAATAAGTGCAAATATAATACTAGTCCAGTAAGGACCTATAGCATACTGGATTGCCCCACGAAATAATAACTCTTCACAAATAGCTACCATAGCAGCTATACAAACGATGTGCCATATGGGGCGATCACTAAATAACATGTGATTTATTCCACCGTCATCCATAACATCTTCTGGCATAATTCTGGATACAAGGAAGTCAATAATAAGCATGAATCCGGCCAATCCAAGACCCCATGCCACAAATTTGACATTTTGATGTAACGAAAAAAGTTCTATTGGACTTCTCTTCTGAAAAATAATCCATAATATGCCGATAAGTAAAGTAAGCCCTTGTGTAAAATATAGATTTATGAGAAGTAACCGGGGCGTTAATTGGTCTGCAGACACTTGTTTAAGTCTTAATTTCGGAACTTTAAATTTAATTTTTTTCATTGTGTCCTGCCTGTTCTTAATTTAGTTTTATTTGAAATTTGAAGGAGATATTGATTATGAAAAAAGGTTCCTCTCGCATTGAATTGTATTTCAGCCTAACCCTAATTTCCGTCCTCATCTTAACTGCTGCAGCTTTCTTTTCTGGTGTAAAGGTAGGTGCAGAAAAGATAGAAGCTAAGTATAGTTACTTGAAGATTACATCAGCTGAACCTGAATTCAACGATTCATACCAACAACAAGATTTGGTTACATTCTATCATACCGTATTTTTACCTTATCGAGAATTCAAATCAGAATGGGTAGCTAAAACAGACACAATCAGTCGAACCGAAGATCCTGCACAAGTCAAAAAGATACTCAAACAACTGCGTATTCTTGCTGATGAGAAATACAATGATATAACGAAGACCACCATGTATTCCACATCTCCAATGCTACAGGAATCCCAGACAGAACTCCTGAAGAGCATTCGTCTGTTTCGTGAAGCAGCAGACAACATTTCTTCGTCCTCGATTTCAAATAGCGGTGAGAAATTAATGACAGAATTTCAACAAAATAATTTATACAAGAAAGGAGTGAATTATGGCCTGATCGCTCAAAAAAAATACTACAATTCGATGATAAAATGGAGTGCTAAAGTGGACCCATCTCTAACGATCAAATATGATTTCACAAAAGATCTTTCTTTCACAGCGTGGAAAAAATATTCTTTAATTGTTAAAAATGCCGCTGTATCCACAATTTTGACAAAAGATTCAATTTATGGAGCATACGACCCGCAAGATATGACAGCAAGAATTGACAATATGATCAATTCAGGAAAGACCCAATCTATGAATCTACATTCCGTAGAAGCGGTTATTAATTTATTAAACACTACTGATGCTGTAAAAGAGAATGACTATAAAAAGTGGAAGAACAAATATTATAACAACGAACTTCTTCCTCAGTTACCCTTCTTTTATGAATAAATAATGGGATTCTAAAGTCCTTAACAGTATAAAGAATCATAGCGAATTATAAGAGGGAATTCAAGTTGAGCTCTCCTTACGCTGATAATTAATACATAATACTATTGACATCTCTTACGCGACCATGATACATTATGAAAAAATTAAGTACGAATAAGTCGATGATGGAAAAAAGACAGATCAATCGTCTTCAGAGAATCGGTGGTTGGTGTAAACCGATGGCGAGAATTTGTCTTAGCATTCCTGAGAAATTGCATTGAAAGTAAGTAGGTGCAATCGGATAATCTCCGTTAAAAGATATGGTCACTAAGATGACCATTTGAGGCTGCTGATATGATGCAGTGAAATAGGGTGGTACCACGAAGAACTTTCGTCCCTTACTACGCAAGTAGTATGAGGATTGAGAGTTTTTTTGCTACTCTTTCACCATTATACCTTTAAAGTGGCCACTTTGTTACACATATCGCCTTTGTTGCGACAACGCGTTACTTTGATGGATTTTGGTTTTGCGGTAATGTGCCTAACTATAGACACGTGCCTAACTATAAAAGTTATAGATTATTAAGGAGGAAAGAAACCATGTTTAAAGTGTTGGTATCGGATCCAATTAGTGATTTAGGAATTCAGAAATTAATGGATGCAGAAGATGTAACTGTTGTGAAACAAACAGGTCTTAGTGAAGATGAATTAGTAGCGATCATCGGTGATTATGATGCCTTATTAGTTCGTAGCCAGACTCGTGTAACCGAACGAATTTTGACTGCAGGTACGAATTTGAAAGCCGTGGGACGTGCAGGGGTTGGTGTTGATAATATCGATTTGGAAGCTGCAACGAAACGCGGAGTCGTAGTTATAAATGCACCTGATGGAAACACAATCACCACATGTGAGCACACATTTGCAATGATGATGGCACTTGCTCGTCATATTCCACAAGCTTATGCTAAGACTATTGCTGGAACATGGGATCGCAAGACCTTCCTTGGCGTAGAACTTAACAACAAAACTTTGGGCGTACTCGGTATGGGTCGTATCGGTAGCGAAGTTGCCAAACGGGCTAAAGCTTTTGGAATGAATATCCTTGCATACGATCCATTCTTGACTCAAGAACGTGCAGAGAAAATGGAAGTGACATTAGCTTCTGTGGATGATATTATTCACAACGCAGATTTCATGACAGTACACACACCTTTAACTCCTGAAACTCGCAATATGATTTCACGTCCACAATTCGAAGTGATGAAAAAAGGAATGCGTATCATCAACTGTGCACGCGGTGGTGTTATTGATGAAACAGCATTAGTGGAAGCTATTGATCAAGGCATTGTTGCAGGTGCTGCCTTTGATGTATTTGAGCATGAACCACCACAAAGTGATCATCCTTTCTTAAGTCATCCTCTAATTATAGTTACTCCTCACTTGGGTGCATCGACGATCGAAGCCCAAGAGAATGTTGCCATTGATGTATCTGAGGAAGTATTGCACATTCTGCGTAATGAGCCTTTCAAGAATGCTGTAAACATTCCACCAGTTGCACCATCTGTTATGAAGAAACTTCAACCTTATTTCTCTCTTGGTGAGAAACTAGGAAGCTTTGTAGCACAAATCACTACAAAGGCTGTAAGCGAAATTCATATCGACTATGCAGGAGATCTCTCTGATGTAGATACATTACCCCTTACACGTTATATCGTGAAAGGCGTACTTTCCTATCATCTAGGTAACGATGTGAATATTGTTAACTGTACACATCTAGCTAAATCCCGCGACGTAAACATTGTCGTATCTAAAGCACCTAGAACGAAAGGTTTCACTAACCTCATTTCAGTTACCCTCAAAACGCAAAGCGATCAAGATCGCCTTGTAGCAGGTACACTACTTCAAGGTTATGGAGAACGTATCGTATTACTTGATAAATTCCCTGTTGACATCGCTCCTGAGGGACATCAAATCTTGATCTCACACAACGATAAACCAGGTATCATTGGACTTGTAGGTACCCTCCTCGGTCAGAATGATGTCAATATCGCTTCCATGCAGGTTGGCCGTACACTTGTTGGTGGCTCTGCCCTTATGATATTAACGGTTGATAAAGCTGTACCAAAAGATGTATTAGAGCAACTTCTAGCTCTTCAAGAAATTAATAAAGCTCAAGAGATCATTCTTAATTAATATCATTACTACAATATCAAAACCCGTCGATCCTTTTGATCGACGGGTTTTTTTTGATACAATCACTATCTGTCCTTAACTTTTGAATCGAAATGATGTTGCTCCCAACCCATTGTCCGTCTTACCGCATCTTGCCACACGTGATATAATTTCTCTTTTTTTTCATCATCCATCAAGGGTTGAAACATTCTTTGTGCAGGATTAAATTGCTTCAGTTGCTCTTTACTCCATACCTTACTGACTAAACCTGCCAATAACGCAGCTCCAAGAGCTGTTGTTTCTCCATTCTCTGTTCGCGTCACCACTGCCCCAAGGATATCCGCTTGGAATTGCATTAATAGATCATTTGAGACAGCTCCACCGTCCACACGTAGCTCTTTTAGAGGCATCCCTGCATCTTTCTCCATCGCATTAATAACGTCCCTTGATTGATAAGCTAGTGACTCTAGCGTTGCACGCACAATATGATTAGAAGTTGTGCCTCGAGTAAGCCCAAATATAGCTCCACGAGCATACATATCCCAATAAGGTGCCCCTAACCCCGTGAATGCCGGAACAACGACGACGCCATCGCTGGTAGGAACCTGACTTGCCATCCATTCTGACTGAGCTGGTTCATCAATCCATCCTAACCCTTCTTCAAGCCACTGTACGGCAGCTCCAGCAACAAACACACTACCTTCAAGAGCATAATATATTTCATCTCCCATACCCCATGCTACAGTTGTGAGTAAACCATGAGAGGAGGTAACCCTTTCAAAACCTGTGTTCATCAAAATAAAACAACCTGTCCCATAGGTATTTTTGGCGCTACCAGCCTCAAGGCAGGTGTGACCAAATAAGGCAGCTTGCTGATCACCTAGTACCGAATGTATAGGAATAGCGACGCCATCTAACCATTTAGGGTCAGTCATCCCGTAAAAATGACCCGACATACATACAGTAGGAAGAATACACCGCGGAATTTGTAATTCACTTAACAGTTCCTCATCCCAGCTTCGAGTATCTAGATTGAATAACATCGTTCTTGAAGCATTCGTTACGTCCGTTGCGTGCACTTGCCCGCTTGTAAGCTTCCATATCAACCATGTATCCATCGTTCCTGCAAGCAGTTCACCTTTGCTTGCCTTCTCCCTCGCACCATCAACGTGATCTAGAATCCATGATATTTTGGTAGCTGAGAAATACGCATCAATTATAAGTCCTGTTTTGTCTGTTACTAATTTCGAAAGTCCCCGTTCTTTCAACGCCTCGCATTGTGGCGCCGTACGCCGGTCCTGCCATACGATCGCTGGGTGGATTGGCTTACCACTTATAGGGTCCCAAACCAGTACAGTCTCTCTTTGGTTCGTAATACCAATAGAACCAATTTGCTCCGGATTAATTTGACCACTACTCAACGCTTCTCTAACTGCAGCCAGTTGCGATTCCCAAATTTCCTCACCATCGTGTTCCACCCAACCTGGCTCTGGATAACTTTGTCTAATGCTCCTGTGAGCCTGCGCTACGGGTCGCGCCTGATTATCAAATACAATGGCCCTTGAGCTTGTAGTTCCTTGATCAAGGGCTAATATGTATTGGTTGCTCATGAATTACCAAGCCTCCTCCACTTCTTAAAGGGATATCCTAAGGAGTATCCATATGAATATTTTCTATATCCATTTGTTCCACGGTGAACAAGATTAATCTTTCTTCTTCTACAAAAAACACCTCCAAAAGAGGTGTTTTTTAACCTTATATCATTATTTACGGTATTCGACAGGCAGTCTTATCGTAAAAATAGTGCCCTTCCCCAACTCACTTGTAACTTTAACGCTTCCATGATGTGCTTCAACAATGCTCATAACGATGGCAAGCCCAAGTCCAGTTCCCGCAGATTCCCCACGAACGCGAGCCTTGTCTGCCTTGTAGAATCGTTCGAAAATAAAGGGTACGTCTTCTTTCGGAATTCCAACACCTTCATCTTGAACTTGAATTTGCAGAAAGGACATATGTTGTTCTACCTTAACATGTTCCGCTATAATATAAACATTTTTGCTCGTTGGTGTATGACAGAAGGCATTATCGAGTAAGTTTGTCATGACTTGCTCTAACTTATCCTCATCTCCCGTTTGAATTTCCAATTGATCAGAATGCTTCTCATAATGAAGATGTAAACCACAATCCTTGGAGCGAACTGCGAACTTTCGATAGACCCGTTCAAGCAACTCGTGAATATCTACGTAACCCATATCCATATCTGGATGCCCAGCTTCCATGCGAGCTAGTACTAGCAAGTCTTTTACAAGTCTCCCCATTCGAAGTGACTCATCATGGATCACTTGGATCAATTCCTGGCTTTCTTCTGGAGAAGTTGCCATGCCATCCAATAAAGCCTCACTATAACCTTGCATCATCGAAAGCGGCGTTCTAATCTCATGAGACACATTGGCTACAAAATCACTACGCATTTTCTCCAAACGAACTTCCTCAGTTACATCCCGCATCACAGCCACAGCTCCACGGATATCATCATCCGAATACAGTGGTGTCATAATTACGGACCATACATCTTGCTTAACATGCACCGTAGTACTACAATCCCCACTACCGTTAATTGTCATATTAAATAGCTCATGTAATGGTTCAGGAACTTCTAATGTCCGTTCTCCTTGGAGATTTGTAGATTCGTAGTCCCAATCAATCGTTCGCCACAATTCAAGAACACGATGGCCAGGTGGATTGGTTAAGATGACTTTACCAGAATTATCGAAAGTAATAACGGCATCGCTCATACTCCGTAGAACACTTGCTAAATGTTCTTTCTCTTGGTTCAGATTACGAATGTTGTCTTCAAGCTCTGCAGCCATGTGATTAAAGGTAGTCGCTAATGCACCAATCTCATCACTTGTAACGACGGATAGGCGGGTTCCATACTCTCCTTTACGAATGGCTTCCGCAGCGTGAATTAATTTTTGCATCGGCTGCGTAATTCGCGAGAGAAGGAACAATCCAAAAAAAGTTGTCATGGAGAAACCGATAATAGATGTGTAAGTAAATAAGCGTTTGATATCACCTGAATTTGCAAAGTTCGTGTCAATATAGGGTAACAAGAATAGCCCCAGCGTAATTAGGACTACAGCGACCAGACAAATAATTGTTAGCCATATTTTACCAACAAGTGTTTTCCAGAAATTCACGTTATTTCGAGACCTCTAACTTGTAACCTACACCCCATACCGTCGTAATCATCGTTGCTGACTCTGGAGATACTTTGTTTAATTTCTCTCTTAAACGTTTAACATGCGTATCCACGGTACGTAAATCTCCGAAAAACTCATAATTCCATACATCCTTTAAAAGCTCTTCTCTTGAAAATACTTTATCTGGAGAAGTGGCTAAATAGTGCAACAACTCATATTCCTTAGGTGTGAGACTGACCTCTTCACCACTGGCTGTAACACGATGAGCATCATGTTCGATGATCAAATGAGGAAACACAATATCGTTACTGGAGTTCCCTTCCTTGGATAAATAGGAAGTCGTAGAAGATCGTCGTAAAATGGCTTTAACTCGATAAATAACTTCTCGTGGACTAAACGGTTTCACCACATAATCATCTGCTCCAACCTCAAAACCTTGCACTCGGTTAATTTCTTCTCCTTTTGCCGTTAGCATCAGAATAGGAGTCGATTTCACTTGTCTCAGACGCGTGCAGACTTCAACTCCATCCATACCCGGAAGCATAAGATCCAAGATAACTAAGCCATAATCATTAGATGTCGCTTTCTGAAGAGCAATCTCTCCATCTTCCGCTTCATCAATCACATAACCTTCTTTTTCCAAATACATTTTAAGTAAACGTCTAATTCGTTCTTCATCATCAACTATCAATATCCGATTTAATTCCTCTGACATCATCAACAACCCCTTAATTATCCTACGTAGGACCAGTGAAAGCCTGATTCTCGGATAGATAGACTATGTATTACTTAAAATTGTTCTCCTAAAGATCAATTATAACGAAAATCCGTTTCAACATTCAACATCAAATGTGAAACGGATTGTCGAATTATACAATTTTTGTTACTTCCCCTTAATTCGTGCCTGCATATGAGTGTAGACCCGCTATGACTAAATTAACGCCAACCAGTGTAAACATAACGATCATAAATCCTAGAACAGCAAGCCAAGCAGATTTCTTCCCTTGCCATCCACGAGATAATCTGAAATGTAAATATACACTATAGAATAACCAAGTAATAAGTGCCCATACTTCTTTCGGATCCCAGCCCCAAAAACGTCCCCACGCGATTTGAGCCCACATCATTGCAAAGATAAGCGCTCCTAATGTGAAAATCGGGAAACCTATGGCGATAGACCGATAAGTGATTTCGTCAAGATCATCTGCATCAAGCCCTTTTAACAAAGGATGTATAGCTCGACCAAGTGGTTTACGTAGTATAAGACGAATAATGGCATAAAGAATAAGTCCTGCTAACACAGACCAAATAATTGTATTCAACTTTCTACCCGCGTTAATACCAACCATCCATGAAGGAGCCTCGAATAACGGTTCTTCCATGCCAAGGAAAGATTGAAAGCTTTCTACCTTACTTTGGTAAGGCGCTACGATTGGTGGTAAATGATACTCGACTTTAGCAACCGTCTTGGCTCCTTGATTATTTACAACCTGTTCCTGTGTAAATACTGTTTCATATCCTCCTAGACGGAATGCATAAACAGAAGCAATAAATCCAATGACAACGACGATGGAAAGAAGCGTGAACTCCACGCCACGTTGTTGGCGTCGATCGCTTTTGTTTTTACTATTGAAATCTACTGTACGAAGCAAATACATAAATCCTGCAGCAAAGCCAATGGCAAAAAATGATTCGCCTAAGGCGGCCATCGTTACATGAACTTGTAACCACCACGATTGTAACGATGGAATCAGTGGTTGAACTTCTTGAGGGAAAACAGCCGCATACGCCATAATAATAATGGCGATTGGAACGGCGAAGAGTCCCAAAAGTGTCTTCCTGTATATGATAAATATAATCGTGAATGCGATCATAATCATCATCGACAACGTGCTCATAAACTCAAACATATTACTGACTGGAATATGTCCTGCACCAGACCAGCGAGTGAAGAAATAGATCAAATGAGCGACAAGTCCTAACGTGGAAACCAAGAATGAGAACCTTCCCCATTTTTTCATATGTTGCTCGGGATCACGATTTCTCCAAACACGTCCCATAATGGCTACCCCATACAAAATGAATGCCACACAGTAGACCAAGAACGCAATAGTAAAAAACAGGCTACTCAAATCTAATATATTCATACTTGGTTTCCTCCGTTATCTAGAGACTTCTCGTCCACTTCCATGTTCACCTTGTGTAATACTACTGTAATTTCCTTCCGGATGCCGAACCAATTCTTGTTTGTATGGGCAGCAAGAGTTAAAGCCCCCTCATCGATTCGTATCCAAATACGACGATGTTGCCAGTAGAACCCCATTACAAGACCAAGCATGCCGATGGCTGAACCCAACCATATGAATGGCATAGCTTTATCCACCCGAATATTTAAATAGGTTGTAGACATGGAAAAGTCCACATTACTCATCCCATCTACATCCAGTTCGAACAAATTATACGCTCCAGCTAACTTCTCATTGATGGTGTCTTGTTGAAATCGCTGTTTATCAATTTGTTTAGGAAAATAAAAGTATTGTACGCCTTCTGCAGGTAGATTCGGACCCTTGATCAAGAAAAGAAATGATGGCGCATTCGGATTAGGCGATATGGAAACAGGCTCCCCTAAATCATTCATACCAAAGTCCATATACTTCTCTACTAGATTAAGCGTATAATCTCCCACTTTATAAGTGCGCTCAGGGTTTCGAATATCCAGCTTGAATTGCCCTATATCCTTACCTGTCTTCTTCTCGATTAAAGATGGTGTAACCGATCTCAATATCGGGTTAGTGTCAAAATCAAATTGATATGCCTTAAGTCCCTTATAATTCAAAGGATCATTGACCTCAATAGGGTGACTGTCCACTTCAACTAACTGAGGTTCCTTAGAAGGATCATTACAATCTGCAGTGCATTCATAAAGTGTAGCTTGGGTTTGAAATAGCCTTGGAAGCAATTTACCTTTCCCTTTAAACTCCTCAGGGAGGTCATCTTCCGTATAGTATTCCACGGTAAATTTCTCATTCTTCAAATAGAAAGAAGTATTGGGAATTGGCTTGATTTCTCCTTCAGGAAAGGCCAAATGTTGGTCCATATTTAAACCAGGAAGCCCTCGTGCAAGTACCGCCAGTAAGAAAATGATCAATCCAATATGAAGGATATAAGGCCCCCAACGACTGAAGCGATATTTCTCAGCTAATAATGCACTCCCATCTGTATGTACACGGTATCCCCTTTTTTTAAGCGTTGGTACTATGTTGTTAATCCAAACTTCCTCATTTTCACTTACTCGTGTCTGATATACGACTTTCTGACGCGTCAGGAATTGCATATGTTTGCGAATCTTTCGTTTCGAGAGTGCCTTATATAAAGGCAATACACGATCTAGACTACAAATCACAAGCGAAGCTCCAATCATCACAAGTAGCGAGACAAACCACCATGACTCATACGTGTGTGACAATCCTAGCTTATAATAAATGATACCTGCTGTCCCATATGTTTCAGGATAATACTTTGCGGGATCAATATTCAAGAACGTACTCTCTTGAGGAAAGATCGTTCCTAGCATAGAACCAACCAACGTGAGTATAATCATATATACGGCAATCTTTACTGAGCTGAAAAAGTTCCAAATACGATCAATAACATTAGGGGTACTACGTTGTGAGCGACGAGCCATTCCGTCATATCTCATCTCTAATAATTTGTCAGACTCTTGATCTTCCTTACTTATGGGTTTACCACAAGCTTCACATAGCACCGTTCCCACTGGGTTCTGATGACCACATTCACACTTCGTATTCTGAAAAGATAATATATCGGGGATCATTGGTTACTCACCAACTGTTCAATTTCATAATCCAAGGTACCTAAATCAAGTTCCCCTAGATGAATTTTCTTTATTCTACCATTTGACGCTACGAATAACGTTGTTGGTAATGGTGAAATTCCATAACTCTGTATTGCTTCTTTGTTCGGATCTAACAGGATCGGAAAGCTAATATTCGCCTGTTTCACGAAATTATCAACTGACATAACATCTTCACCGGCATTTATACCTATAACGACAACATCTTTATCCTTCCACTTCTCCGATTGTGCTTGAAGTGCAGGCATCTCTTTGACACAAGGCTTACACCATGTACCCCAGAAATTAATAACCATTGCCTTGCCTTTGTATTCATCAAGGTTATGAACGCTACTGTCCAATCCTAAAAGATTAAAGGAGGGCGCCTTATCTCCAACCTCAGGTTTGCCACCCGATCCATAAACGTTAGAGATAATGGCATACCCTCCTAGAAAGACAATCATAAGCAAAATAATGATCTGGACTTTTTTTCTGGATTTTCCCAATTTCAAAGCCTCCCTCTATGACATTAGTCATAATGAATCCACACAGTGTGAACATCCTATGAACAATTATAACGACTTTTGTCATAAATGTAGCGGAAGATTTTGAAAGTTATGTGACTTACAGTTTATTTTTTCGGTAATTTAGGGGATTTAGCCAATTTAATTAGATCTTCTATTTCATTTTTCGTTAAATGGCGGAATAATCCTCGCTTAAGGTTCTGTAACAATAGATCACCAAAAGAGATTCTTTTCAATTTAATTACGGGATGTGAAATAGCCTCAAACATTCTTCGAACTTGGCGATTACGCCCTTCATAAATCGTAATGGAAATCGTTGCTTCATTTTTTGTAGTATCGATATCCTTATACTCAACATCAGCTGGAGATGTCATTCCATCATCAAGCATGATTCCTTGCTTCAGCTTGTCCAGTTCGGTTCCGTGAGGCACCCCTTTCACTGTTGCCATATATGTTTTTGGCACATGGTGTTTAGGATGCGTAAGAAGATTAGCAAATTCTCCATCATTCGTGAGAAGTAGTAGCCCCTCAGTGTCATAATCGAGTCTTCCTACTGGATATACTCTTTCTTTAATGTCTCTTAAATAATCAGAAACAATCTTCCGGCCTTCAGGGTCAGATGCACTAGTAATTACCCCTTTAGGTTTATTCATAACGAGATAGACCTTCTTCTCATTACGAATGGGTCTGCCACTTACCGTAATGATATCTTGGTCGGGGTCCGCCTTTGTTCCAAGTGTAGTTACGACTTCCCCGTTAACTTCCACCTTACCAGCTACGATTAAATCCTCGCATTTACGTCGAGATGCAATCCCAGCTTGAGCCAATATTTTCTGTAATCTTTCCATATTCGATAATTCACCTCATGCTAATGATACCCATCAGCAGGATAAATCACAAGTTCATTCCATGGAAAATGAGAACCTGGACACATTTGGGAATGGGGATAGAGATATAAAGGGGAGATTTCGTATCGCCTGGAGAGCTCCATAATCAGCTTACTTGCCGTAAAAAGCTGTTGTTTGGCTCTTGCTGACATCAGTTCATACTGTTGATTGAAATGACCTTCTAGACAAATATGAATATATTCAAGATCGAAAAGTACTGGGGCAACGATGATGGAGGAATCGGAACTTATCCAGAAATCATATCCTTTTCCATTAATTGAGGAACAAGCAGAGTGATGAATCATAAATCCTTCATATGGCATATATTCACCTCATTCTAGGGCCGCTTAGCTTGTTTAGAATATGATGGATACATGCGATTGGTATAGGCAATTTCATTATATGTACTTTTATTATTCAAGTTATCCAAAGAAAATCAGACATACCGCTATAGCTGCAACAAAACCAACCGCATCCGAGAATAATCCAACCTTAAGTGCATACCGTCCATTCCGGATACCAACAGCGCCCATATATACAGTAAGAACATATAACGTCGTGTCTGTACTTCCCTGTATCGTAGAAGCCATTCTCCCGATCATAGAATCGGGTCCATACACTCGAATTAAATCTGTTGCGAAAGCAAGCGACCCCGTTCCGGTCAATGGACGGAGAAGTCCCAACGGAAGGATTTCGCTGGGAACGCCTAAAGAAGTGAGAAAGGAACCTGTCCAACCCACAAAAAAATCAAGTGCACCCGATGCACGAAATATACTTATCGCCACCATCATACCAACAAGATGGGGAATAATTTGAACTGCCGTTGAGAATCCATCTTTTGCTCCATCGATGAAGGATTCGTAGACAGGTACTTTTTTAGCAAAAGCAAATAAGGGGATAAATACGATAATAATAGGTATTGCCCAAATAGAAATAAGATTAATGAGTGCATACACAAAGAATCATCCTTTCAGTCCAGGCTTAGAAGAGATATCTTTCGCAGGCGGTGTACGATCTCTATGAAGATTCCATCTCCTACACCAACGATCTGCCAAGATAGCAGCCACTGTAGCAATGGCTGTAGCTACCAAGGTAGTTCCGACGATCTCAGTCGGACTAGCTGAATTGTAATTAATTCGAATTGCGATAAGGGTTGTTGGAATAAGGGTAACGCTAGCGGTATTTAGAGCAAGTAATGTACACATAGCAGGACTTGCTACTTCTTTATCGGGATTAAGGGTTTGTAGTTCCTGCATTGCCTTAATCCCCATTGGGGTTGCTGCATTTCCTAAACCAAGCAGATTAGCGCTCATATTCGAAAGAATATATCCGATCGCGGGATGATCGCGGGGGACATCGGGAAATAAGAACCGAACGATAGGATTTAATACCTTTGCAATTTTTTTCAGAAGACCAGAGTCTTCCGCAATTCGCATCATACCCATCCAGAATACGAGTACACTGATGAGACCGAAACAGACCGTAACGCCTGTCTTAGCACCATCAAACGCTGCTGTCGTTACTGACTCAATATTTCCCGAAACGGCCGCGAATACAAATCCAATAAGAATTAAGCCAAACCAGATTGCATTGATCATCCCCGCTACCTCCCAACTTTCGATATATTCCATTATTTAAGCTTCTATACAACCAACATTTCTTTTAACACCCTTCCAAAAACAGAAAACCATGTACCACTAGGCTTACTGCCCTCATGTTCTTGTTGCAAGACATCTTTAGTCGGATTTGAATTCCCTGGTAGAAGGCTTCCAGGAGAATAGACCGGTACTTCCCCTATCGTTTTCCCATCATGTGTAAGCTCAATCCTCCCCTTCAATCCAAAAGAAATATCCATACCCTTTTCTACTGGCTTCAGTAAAACAAGACGTTGGGTAATTGCAGCAGCTTCTCCTTCCGCTACTGGATATGAAAATGACTGACTTGTAACAAGTTCATGTCCTTCAACCTTTTGACCCCGTTGTAACAAGTTTATAAGTGGAAAATAAGCAAAGCCGTAGTCAAGCATTTTTCCATGATCATTCCAGTCATCACCATCATTTATAGTGACACTAACGAGCTGCTGTCCATTTCTCGTGGCTGAACTAACAAGACAACGAAAGGCTTTTTTCGTATAACCGGTTTTCACACCATCTGCACCATCATAAAAACGTAACATTTTATTTTTGTTATCCCATTTGTAATCCCATGGATCATTGGGGTTAGGTACTTTTTTCACAGGAGTCTTAACAATTTCCTTAAAGATCGGATTATGCATAGCATATGCGGTTAATGTTGCTAGGTCGTTTGCGGAAGAGTAATGTCCCTCAGCATCCAATCCATGAGGATTCATGAAATGAGAGTGCTTTAGTCCTAATTCCTCTGCTTTGGCGTTCATTAAATAGACGAATCCCTCTTCTGAACCTCCTACATGTTCGGCAATGGCTGTTGCTGCATCATTTCCCGACCGCAACATGAGTCCATATAACATATTCTCCAGACCCATTTGCTCCCCGAGCTGCAAATATATAGAGGACCCTTCTTTGGCATACGCATTTTTACTCACCTTAACTGGCTTATTCATCTGCCCATGCTCAATAGCCACAATAGCTGTCATTATTTTAGTCAAGCTCGCGATTCGAAGTTCATCATCTCCATGTTTGGAAAAGAGCAGACGACCTGAAGTAACATCCATTAATGATGCCGCTTGAGCATGCGTTGATACACCGTTCTGAACTTGTCTCGCATGAGTAGGTACAGCGCCCACAATTGATAAACATAGACATATCATTAGAACGATTCTGATTTTTTTCTTATTGTTCATGTTTTCTTTCCTCCGGCGAATTCTTGGGGTTCTAGTACAAGTATATGCTTGGCTATAAGCAGGTATGTCCTCCATTAACTCATCATTTATGGAAACGAAAACCCCCTTCCGTTTTTGTGGAAGGGGGTTTATCTTCTTCAAAAAACAAGCTTAGCTGATTATTCCCCCAGCAGGTGCAGTTGTAGAAGAACTATTTTCTTTATTTTGTTTGCTGAAATTTTTCTGACACATCTCTTGAATTTTCTCCATCACATATGGTACCGTATCAATCATTTTTTCATAAATATGTGTCTGACAATCAAGGGGTAGGATATATACGCCATCTTTACCAACTACAAGAAAAGCGATAGGACGAATGGATACCCCACCACCCGTACCTCCTCCGAATGGGAGAGTCTTTTTATCTTGTTGATCATTTGTACCCGAATTCTTTGCTGAGCCCTCAACACGAAAATCACTACCACCAGCTGCAAACCCGAAAGTAACTTTGCTAATAGGCAGAATCACACTACCATCAGGTGTCTGAACAGGATCACCTACGATCGTGTTCACATCCACCATTCCCTTAATGTTCTCCATTGCCGTTTGCATTAACCCTTGAATAGGATGATCAGACATGTTTTTTTCCTCCTTCGTGCGATAATAATAAGGAACTTTCCTTCGCTTTTTATATTATGCGCACTATGAGGGAGGAGTATGTACCAACCTCAACAACCTTTCTATGTATATTTTAATTGAGTTATATTAACGCTTAAACAAGATGGACTTCCATCTCTTCACGCCTCCTTTAATCTTTAACACGCGTACCATTAGAACCAACCCTGCATATAAGGCGTATCCGCAAGACATGTATGCTGTACAATAGATCTCCGTAGAGAATTGAGGCCTATCTTCAAAAACGGGAACGACAACCAATTGTGGATGGTTTTTCATACGAACCTGATAAGATAACCACCCAATAATGAACGTCTTCGCACTCCATACTATCCCTGTAGCAATTGCTGTGCTTGCGGCGTCACCAACACTAAAATGCGTAGACCACGTAAGCTTTACGATAGACAGTCGGGATAACGTACGTTTCATCCATATTTTAAACGATTCCGTCGCTGCAAGAATTTCATGAACCTCTCTCATCCAAAAGTCAATTTTACGTTTATTCACCTGCGCTTCACTGTCTTCCGTTCTCGATGTACCCATACCTACATTTTTTTTCTTTTCAACTTTAACGATTAGCCCTTTCTTCATATTCTCAAATTTCAATATAGGTAAGTCATAGTGATAACGAATCAAACCATATAACATCGTAATATTGAATACCACTTCATCGTTGTTCCCTTGCTTACTCAGCCTAATATCCATATTAATCTTAGAGAGGAGGACAGTAATAACGAGCAGCACGAGAACAAATATTATTATTATTAAAGTCCACACATGTAAACCCCCATGCCTGTTGAAATTAACGTCTGTCCTTAGTATGGCAAATATACTTGGAAAAAATTCGGCAAATGAGATAAAGACAACAAAAGCCGCCATTTCTATGCGAAATGGCGGCTTTTGTATGCATGATATCTTTTATGAATCTTTTACATCATCGAATGTCAGTTGACGTCCATCCAAACGATCAAATAGCATTTGAGTCTCTTCTTCAAGGTTGTCCTTATTCTCGAAAAGAGAAGGTTCAGGTAAATCCTTAAGTCCTGCCAATCCGAAATAATCTAAAAATGATTTCGTTGTACCATAAAGGATAGGGCGGCCAATGGCTTCTGCACGACCTTTCTCTTCTATGAGATCTTTATTAACTAATGTATGAATGGCTCGTTCTGATTTCACTCCACGAATCTCTTCGATCTCTACACGAGTGATTGGTTGCCGATAAGCTACAATAGACAACGTTTCAAGAGCAGCCTGAGATAGTGTAGCACGGGACGGTGAATATGCTAATCTTTCGAAATATGTAGCATGCTCTTGGTGTGTAGCCAACTGATAGCTCCCCGCAATCTGAATAATTTGAAGTCCACGTTGTTGGCTCACAAAGTCTTCCTTCATCTCTTCCAGCACATCACTGACTAACTCGCTACGTTGTTCAACAATCTCAGCAATTTGCTTGACACTTAGTCCTTCATCTCCTGCTAGAAATAACAGTCCTTCAATAATCGATTTCAACATCGGGTATTCCATGTAATTCTTCTTCCCCTCTCCATTCCATGACGATGTCATCGAACAGTCTTTCTTGATAACACACAATTTGCTTCATTTTCATAAGCTCGAGAATAGCTAGAAATGTCACCACAATCTCATGCCGAACCATATCCTCATGTAGTAGCTTTGAGAACAGCACTTTCCCGCCCTTCCCTCCACGTTTCATAGCTTCCACAACGTCCCTTATACGATCTTTGACAGATATTTCGTCTCTATGGATTCGTGCATAAGAATTTCGCTTGACTACTTTACGTAATGCTTTCTGAAAAGCTGCAACCAAATCTACAGTATGCAATCCTTGAACAGGATTCTCCGATATGGTGGGCATCCACGAAGCCAAATCTTCTGGTTCTTTCGAGAAAATAAGACTTCTTTCCCACTCACGTTCATGGAGATGTTGAGCAATCCCTTTGTATTTACGGTATTCTATGAGCTTTTGCACCAAATCCATCCGAGGATCATAATCATCCTCCTCATAGAAATCGAAATCATCCATCTCAATGATCGGTGGTTTAGGGAGCAACAGCTTGCTCTTAATGGATAATAAAGTAGCTGCCATCACAAGAAATTCGCTCGTAACTTCCAGTTCGAGTTCCTGCATATTCTGCAAGTACACCATATACTGTTCCGTAATCTCAGTGACGGGGATATCCTGGATGTTGATTTCCGCTTTATCTATTAAATGTAGAAGCAGATCCAGCGGACCTTCAAATGTTTCCAGCTTATATTGTACAGACACGATAAATCCTCCCGCCAGAAATAATAAAAATGTAGTACCCAGTAAAAAGGGTACTACATTAAATAAGCACTATTTAAACAGTTTCGTCAAGTTCGCCATTTCAATTGCCGAGATAGCCGAATCATATCCTTTATTCCCAGCCTTCGTTCCAGCACGTTCAATGGCCTGTTCAATGTTCTCCGTCGTGACGATTCCGAATATTACGGGTATACCACTTTTTAGGTTAATTGCTGCAACCCCTTTAGCTACTTCATTACAAACGTAATCATAATGTGAAGTTGAACCACGAATAACCGTACCCAATGTAATCACAGCATCATACTTACCACTTTCGGCCATTTTTTGAGCAATAAGTGGAATTTCAAAAGCTCCAGGTACCCACGCTACGGCTACTTCATCTTCTTGTACACCATGACGTTTCAGAGCATCCAGTGCTCCGTTAAGTAGTTTACTCGTAATAAATTCATTAAAGCGACCTACAACAATCCCATATTTCAATCCCTCGGATACCAAATTACCTTCAAAATATTGTGTCATACTAAATCATCTACCTCTCAAATTATATTATTTGTTCATATCTTCGTTCTGTTCAATATCATCAAACTTCATTAAATGACCAAGCTTTACCTGCTTGGTATGCAAATAGTGACTGTTATCTTTGTTCTCTTGTATTTGAATAGGTACCCGCTCTACAACTTCTAATCCGTAACCTTCTAGTCCCTTAATCTTGCGCGGGTTGTTCGTAAGGAGCCTAATCTGGCGTACACCTAGATCTTTCAGAATCTGTGCCCCAATGCCATAGTCTCGCAGATCTGCCGCAAAACCTAGCTTTAAATTTGCATCTACCGTGTCCAGACCTTCTTCTTGTAGTTTATAAGCTTTCAACTTGTTAATCAGACCAATACCGCGTCCCTCTTGACGCATGTAGAGTAGAACACCACTCCCCGCTTCATCAATCTGTCGAAGTGCAGCTGCAAATTGCGGTCCGCAATCACATCGGTGAGAGTGAAACACATCTCCCGTCAGACATTCAGAGTGTACGCGCACGAGTAACGGTTTATCGGGATCGATCTCTCCTTTAACTAATGCAAGATGCTCTTTATCATCCACTTCATTCGTATAAGCAATCACTTGGAACTCTCCATAATCCGTTGGCATGCGCACCGAGACTTCACGATTAACCAATCTTTCCTTCTCATTACGATAATGAATCAAATCTTTAATGCTGATTAACTTCAATTCCTGTTTACGAGCAATCTCGATGAGATCAGGCAGTCGTGCCATCGTGCCGTCTTCCTTAATGATTTCACATATGACTGCTGCTGGATAAGAACCGCACATCCGAGCCAAATCTACTGCTGCTTCCGTATGGCCTGCCCGGCGAAGAATACCACCTTTCTTCGCAATCAGTGGGAACATGTGACCCGGTCTTCTAAAGTCACTGCTAGTCGCATTTGGATCCATAATAGCCTTGATGGTTAAGGATCGTTCATATGCAGAAATACCGGTCGTTGTATCTTTATGATCAATTGATACCGTAAAAGCAGTACCGTGGTTATCGGTATTATGAGCAACCATCGGTCTCAGATCGAGCTCATCCGCTCGCTCTTGAGTGATGGGTAAACAAACTAATCCCCGACCTTGTGTAATCATGAAATTAATAACTTCTGGGCTCGCCTTTTCAGCTAACGCAATAAAATCCCCTTCATTCTCACGATCCTCATCATCTACGACGATAATCACCTTACCACGCATCAAATCATATATGGCTTCTTCAATTGGATCAAAAATGATTTCGTTCTCCATGATCGTTTCCTCCTAAAAGTTTTGGAGCGTTACATCGCAGCATTACTTCGACAAAACTTACATCAGAAGCATATGCTTAGTTTTGAAGTGTACTCCCCCGCTACGATAACGGATTGTCCTTTCGATCGCTGTTGCCCTCCGATTTCTTGATTATATACCGCGTATAGCGGTTGAAATCCGAGGGCAAGCATATGCTTTCGAAGTAGCTTTCCTACGGAAAACTTGTAGGCGAACGCTATCGCTTTTCCACGACAATTCCGTCATCTTCGCTACTTCGAACTTAACCCATTATTTTCTGCAAATACTGACTATGGTGTAATGCCAGTTATCAAGCGTCACGCAAACCCGTTCCGGGCTAGATATTCCATATCAATACCCGATGGATTCCCACTATCTTGCTGTCTAGTCGAACCATACTGAAGCAAATGTTCTACGTATTTTCCAAGCACATCGCATTCAATATTCACGGTGTCACCTGCACGTTTATGATTAAGAACGGTTTGTTCTAACGTATGTGGTATGACGGATACTTCGAATGTACTTTCTTTGACTTGAACCACTGTCAGGCTTATTCCATCCAATGTTATTGAGCCTTTAGGGATAATATATTTAAATATATCCTGACTCGCTGGTGTAATTCCGTACACTACAGCATTCTGATTCCTTGTGACATGTTGTATTCGACCGATCCCATCCACATGTCCTTGCACGATGTGTCCACCAAAGCGTCCATTAGCGATCATTGCCCGCTCTAGATTCACTTTACTACCCATCTGAAGATCCTTCAGATTAGACTTACGAAAAGTTTCTGGCATGACATCAGCTACAAAGGAGTGAGAATCTAATGAAGTCGCTGTGAGGCATACGCCATTAACAGAGACACTATCTCCTATCTTCAAATCACTCATAATGGTTGAAGCCGTAATGTGCAGTACCATCGCTTCCCCATTGCGAGCGAGTCCTCGCAACGTGCCCATTTCCTCAACTAACCCTGTAAACATCAATATCACCGCCCTTCTAGTGAATTAGGACCACACAGGTATGCCACTTATACATAGATTATCTCCCAATTGTTCTACTTCCAATGATTCTAATCTAATGGCATCCTTCATCAATTCACTTCCCTCAAAAGAGAAACTACCAGGAGCTTTAATGCCCCCTACAATTTTGGGTGCTAAATAAATCAATATTCGATCAATAAGCTTTGCTTCTAACATCGCTCCGTTCAAAGTTCCGCCGCCCTCAAGAAGAATCGAACCTATTTGCATGGCACCCAACTTTTCAAGAGCTAGTGATAGATTCACACGCGGCCCATCACCACAGGATATAACGGTCACACCTGCTTCATGAAGCTGCTCTGCCTTTGAAACATCCATCTGATCAGTAGTCAATACAATGGACTGAGCTAATCCATCACGCACTACATTGGACTCTAATGGGATGCGCAGTTTGGAATCTACAATTATTCGAATTGGACTCAGTCCTTCCACTGAAAGACGTGTAGTCAAACTTGGATTATCCGTCACAACCGTTTCCACCCCAACCATGATCCCTTGATGACGATGTCGTAATGTATGCACCTGTTCACGTGCTATTTCATTCGAAATCCATTTACTATCTCCTGTTTTGGAAGCTATTTTGCCATCCAACGTGCTGGCGGTCTTCAGTGTGACGAATGGAATCCCTGTCGTGATATACTTGATGAATTTCTCATTTAATTTCAACGCTCGATCTTGCAGTAATCCAACCTTGACCTCAATCCCTTGTTCACGCAGCATAGCGATTCCTTTACCTGCTACCTGGGAATTTGGATCTTCGCATGCAATTACAACTCGCTGAACTCCTTCTCTAATCAGACGATCACTACAGGGTGGTGTCGTTCCGTAATGACTGCAAGGTTCCAAGGTGACATAGATAGTACTCCCCCTCGACTTCTCACCAGCCATATTCAATGCATGAACTTCTGCATGTGCGGTACCACGCTCTAGATGTGTTCCCAAACCGACTAATACCCCATCCTTTACGACTACACAACCTACAACAGGATTAATATGCGTCTGTCCTTGAGCTCGTTCAGCCATATCTAGTGCGAGCGCCATATAAAACTCATCGTTCATGATTTCCAATATCTCATTCACCTCAGCCTTCAACGATCCTTTGATATGTGAACCTTTGCCATGAAAATACGGCATACAGAAAACCCCTTACCTGATGAAAGATACTCATCCGTTAAGGGGTTGGAATAGTGAGAGTCAAATAGAATACACAAATATAAAGTCAATGGACAATTACCCAAATAGACCACAGCAAATGGACAAAAATTTGCTTGAGGAAACATTGTGAAAGTCGTCACATGCTTTTGTGTTTTATCTTTGAACTGTCACGCGATCACTGAAAGTGATTTACGTAAGCTGCTCTCCTTCTCCCATCCAGACTTTACTGTCGGTCCCGGAATTGCACCAGGTCCACCGTACGCTACATACATAAGCGTCCGGGTCACGGACTAAGTCTCATCGCGTGCATAGGTATGCTATAAGCGAAAAGACATCACCGCCGGTAGGGAATTTCACCCAACCCCGAAGGATAAATCAATATGAAATTGTATTTATGTTCGAATATTACCATCAAAAAATCAAAAAAACAAGCGTAGTAAATTATTGAGATCATCATAACTTGTTCCAATTTATTAAACTCCACAAGAAGAAACGGCTACACCGTCCCTTAAGGGCGGGTATTCTTCTCTGCGGAAATATAAGAAGTAGCGTATCAAGTGAAACTTAAACTTTCTTATATTTAAAAAAAGCTAATCCCCTAAGAGATTAGCTTTTTTATGAAATATTATATATCTTACGCTTCGTCCCAAACTTTTACTTCCTTCATTTTATCATTTGCTTTGATACTGTCTACAAGTTCAATTCCACTTGTCACTTTACCAAATACAGTATGAACGCCATCTAAGTGTGGTTGTGGAGCATAAACGATAAAGAACTGGCTACCACCTGTATCTCTACCTGCGTGAGCCATGGACAATACGCCTTTAGCATGTTTAGTTGTGTTGCTAGACGCTTCACATTTGATCGTATATCCTGGTCCACCAGTACCATTTCCAGTTGGGCATCCACCCTGTGCAACAAAGTTAGGGATAACACGGTGAAAACTCAAACCGTTATAGAATCCGCTATTAGCCAATTTTTCAAAGTTAGCTACTGTGTTTGGTGCTTCTTCTGGTAGAAACTCAATTTCTACTATTCCGCCGTTTTCTAATTCAATTGTACCTTTTTTCATAATAATCCATCTCCTCAAAAATATTATGTGATTACATTAAACTCAAGACAGGTTAAATCAATCCTTGCAATATTAACAGACATCCTATAGTTTACTAGAAACATTAGCTTAAAGCAAAACAAACACGAACATCGTAAACAAAGGGATTAATCCTCCGTTAATACGCAAGGATTAATCCCTTATCTAAAGCTATCTCTGCCCTGTACAATAAAAGTTCTAAGGATTATTTCAACACTGCATGTTTACGAATTCGCTCAGGGATAAGATCATTCCCGATAATATTATGGAAGCTTTCACGCTTCACGACAAGATCACTTTCTCCATCTTTAACGAAAACAACACCTGGACGACGAATCCGATTATAATTGTTCGCCATAGAATAGTTATACGCTCCAGTACAAGACACCGCTAATAAATCTCCGCTTTCCACTTCAGGAAGCTTAACATCCCAGATTAGCATGTCACCACTTTCGCAGCATTTACCTGCAATAGAGACGATCTCTTCCTCAGCATCATTTGCCCGATTAGCAAGTACAGCTTCATATTGTGATTGGTACAAGGCTGGACGAGGATTATCCGTCATTCCTCCATCAACCGCAACATATTTGCGCACACCTGGAATATTCTTTTGGGTACCCACGGTATACAGGGTTGTCCCAGCATCCCCTACGATGCTACGTCCCGGTTCTACCCAAATTTCTGGCAACTGACTAGAGATACCTGCAAAATGTTCCTTAACCGCATCTGTGATTGCTTTAACATACTGGGATACTTGTAGTGGCGTATCACCCTCGACATAACGAATACCGAATCCACCACCAAGATTGACCACTTTAAACTCAACATCAAGTTGTTGTTTTACACCTCGAGCAAATTCAGCTACTTTTTGAACAGCCATTTGGAATCCTTCTACTTCAAAAATTTGAGATCCAATATGGGAATGAACACCAAGTAACTCAATATTCGATTGCTTAGAAGCAGTCTTTACGCCTATGAAGGCGGAACCATTTCCAATGTCGAACCCGAACTTCGAATCCGTCTGTCCTGTAGAGATATATTCATGTGTATGAGCTTCAACGCCAGGGGTAACACGAAGAAGAACATTAACACGCTCGTTCTTCTCAAGTGCAATCGCTTGTAGCAAGTGTAACTCAATTAAATTATCGACGACGAAGCAACCAATTCCTGCATCGATCGCCATTTCGATCTCTTCAGGAGTTTTGTTATTTCCATGGAAATGAATACGATCAGCCGGAAATTCTGCCTGTAGTGCCGTAAATAATTCACCCTCTGATACGACATCCAATGACATTCCTTCTTGCTCCACTACCGTACACATAGCCATCACACAAAATGCCTTACTCGCATAAGCCACCTGAAATTGAAGACCTGACGCCTTAAATGCTTCAACATATTCTTTACACCGATCGCGAACCAATTGTTCATCAACGATATAGAGTGGTGTGCCAAATTCAGCTTTAAGATTAACAACATCACAACCACCAATTTCTAAGTGTCCATTTGCATTTATTTTACTTGTACCATGTAAGAACATTTCAGCAATCCTCCACTTTTTATGGAATAATAAAATATTCCATCTGAGTTTTCATTAGTATATCAGACTCCTGAAATATGCGTAAATGGATTTATTTACAGATCATTTGTATTAATTTACGTGTGATTATTCATTATCTTCTTGGGGTGGCATTCTTGTATTATCCCTTGGTTTATTGAAAGAAGGGCGTTTTTTATTCGCCAACACTGGCATACGGAACAAAATTTCGGCCATTGCCTTTGCATTAAAAGGTATAAATGGCCATAAATATGAAGAGTTGTACGATCGATGCAACGTCAATAAGAGAACAAGCAACGTCGAACCAATTACAAAGCCCGGGACATGAAAGATGGCCACTGCAACAAGTAAAACAAGCCGAACAATTCGATTAGCGAGACCCAGTTCATAACTTGGTGTAGCAAACATTCCAATCGCAGCAATTGCCATATATAACACGACTTCATTGACAAATAGACCTGCTTTGACTGCAGTATCCCCTACTAAAATAGCTGCAATCAAACCCATGGCTGATGCGATTGAAGTTGGTGTATGAACGGCTGCAAGTCGGAGCAAATCCACACCAAATTCCACCATAAGAAACTGGCCAATTAGAGGAATTTTCCCTATCTTATCTGGACCAATAAAATCCAAAGTAGCCGGTTTCAGTTCGGGGTTCAGAACAAGTAACATCCATAGTGGAAGTAGGAACATGGAGAAGAAGATACCTAGAAACCTTACCCACCGCAAATAAGTTCCAATAAAGGGAGTTTGTCGATTCTCTTCTGCATGCTGACATAAATCAAAAAATGTTGTAGGCATAATCATGACACTTGGTGAGGTATCAACGAATACAACGATTCTACCTTCCAGTAGATGTGAAGCGACAACATCGGGGCGTTCTGAATATCTCACCAACGGATAAGGATGCCATCCCTTATTAATAATGGCTTCCTCAAGTTGTTTATCGCCGAGTGGAATGCCGTCAATATTGACGGCTTTAATCTTCTCTCGAATAGTATCTGTTTGCACCTTATCCACGATATCATCTATATAAGCAATACACACATCCGTCCGTGTTCTTTTACCAACCTGAACAATCTCGTATTTCAATCCGGGGTCTCTAATACGGCGTCGTACCAATGAGACGTTCGTAAGTAACGTCTCCGTAAATCCGTCCCTTGAGCCCCGAACCACCCGTTCTATAGATGACTCTTCAGGGTTACGCGAGGGGTAAGTACGTGTATCTATCATGACTACAGTGCTATCCCCTTCAATGAAGAAAGCACTCATACCTGTAAGTACTTTATTAATAACCTCACTTAAAGTCGTAACTTTTTCCACTTGAATATGAGGTATGTATTTATCAAAAAAAGACTTCATGGCATCTGAGCGGACTTCTCCTTGATCAATATAGGTCAATCTCATGAGAATCTCTGTCATAATCTCACTGTTTGTAAAACCATTTATAAAGAGTATTCCTGTTTCAATTCCACCAAAGCTCATTTCCCGAAAAACAACATCAAATGAAGAACCTAGCCCCATAACTTCATTTAACACCTTTTTAACTTGATCGAGATCACCCGAGAATACATCATCATCCTGCCAATAAATAATCGATTCTTCAATCGAATCTGACATTTCCTGGTCTCTCTTTTCTTGAAGTTGTTGTTCGCTTGAATCGTCCTTCTTTTTATTTTCGTTTTCGGTTGGTGCTTCAATTGACATGTGAACCCACTCCTTTTATGCTATCTATCTTCGATACACATACCATTCAAAAAGCGAACCCGCCACCTTTCCAACAATCATCGCCATTAACAAACCTACCAAATAGTTCTTCATATGAAGACGTTTAGCTATAATAGGCAGTACATTCAATACTTCTGTCAGCGCCGCTGCAAGAAGACCAACGAATACACCGAAGAACAATCCTATGATTAACCCAACTAGCGGATTAAATGAACCCTTCCAGTTCCAGAAATCACTCACGGTTCCAAACAGAGACCCTACAATCAAGGCACCTTCATACCAATGCACTTTGTTATACGATAGGGTAACCTGCGCAAGTCTAGGCACGATATCAAGGACTAGAATAAATGCAATAACACCACTACCGACAGCAATTCCTCCTGCGATACCTAACAATATTTCTATAATCCACGTCATGATCATCATGATGGACTGTCATCCCGCTTCTCCTGTTTCGTTCCGATTCTCTTATACTCCTCAGCAACTACGAACTGATCAATGTTATCCTGATAAAGAAACATTTCAACTTCCAGCGGAGTAGGTTCTTCATTCCATTTCTTCTTAAAGAGATGATTAAAAAACACAACCATACCGAATCCAATCCCAATCGAATAGGATGTTTGAAAAAGATATGGATGTTCATCTCGGTTTCCCGTGATCATCTCAACAACCCTAATTTGTACTTCCATCATGTTCACGTCCGCATGAAAATTCATAATCGTAAGTGCGGAACCAAAAAACAACAGTAACCACACAAGTAAGAACAACGGTATGGAAGGTTTCTTGGGATTTTGAACAATTTCAATAATCACATGCTGAAGTCCAATCGATTCGATAAACACATTGGGTATTACTTTCTTGATCTGAGGTATGATTTGCATTAAATCCATAACAAGCATGTTTCCATCTTTTTGGAGAGGAAGAACTAATTCTAGGCTGAATAGATCCTCTTCCCACTCTGGTTCACTCAGAATATGCGCGATATCTCCAAGTCTTATCATCTTACCCCGAGGTATCTGGACACGTTTTTTGAGTTGAAGATAAACCGTGGGAGTGGAAGCCTGTGCCATAACGAATCACTCCTATTCTGCTAAATTATCGTTAGTATGGTAAATAACTGTGTTTTTTAGTCAAGTCAATTAAACAAAGAAGAACCTGAGACATTTGTCTCAGGTTCTTCCATCCTATATTCACAACAGCGACTCTTTCAGTGCGAAATAAACTTTATTGAGCAATCTGCTCACGAATAAGCTGCAGGATCTTCTTTTCCAATCGAGATACCTGTACCTGAGAGATTCCAAGCCTGCTAGCTACCTCAGATTGTGTCTGATCTCGATAATATCGAAGATAGACAATAAGCTTCTCTCGTTCGGACAGACCCTCTATCGCTTCATTAAGTGCCAGTTTGTCAAACCATTTATCTTGAGACTCATCTGCGATCTGATCCATCAATGTAATGGGATCTCCATCATTCTCATAGACTGTTTCATGAATTGAAGTTGGAGGTTTGTTAGCTTCCTGCGCAAATACAACTTCTTCTGGCGTAACGCCAAGATCGTCTGCCACCTCTTTAATCGTTGGCAGTCGATTTAGCACCTTAGAGAGCTCATCCTTCTTCTTTCGAACCTTATTGGCCATTTCCTTCAATGATCGGCTCACTTTAATTGTTCCATCATCACGTAAGAAACGCTGGATCTCTCCAATAATCATAGGAACGGCATAGGTAGAAAACTTCACGTCATAGCTCAGATCAAATTTGTCGACGGATTTCAAGAGCCCGATACAACCGATTTGAAACAAGTCCTCTGGCTCATATCCTCGGTTCATAAACCGTTGAACGACTGACCAGACGAGACGAATATTACAGTGCACCAGTGTATCCCGGGCTCCATTATCTCCCGATTGACTAAGTGCAATAAGGCGTTTGACTTCTGAATCTTCCAAGTAGGTTTGCGAAGCTTTCTTCACATCAGCATTCATACGTCCAACCCCTAATTATATAAAGCTTTCTTGGATTCAATCTTCTTCTTCATCCTAATCGACGTGCCAACTCCCGGTTCGCTTACGACTTCACATTCATCCATGAAATTCTCCATGATGGTAAATCCCATCCCTGATCTTTCTAACTCGGGTTTAGAAGTATATAACGGTTGTTTTGCAAGATCTAGATCTTCTATACCTTGTCCACGATCCTCCACAGTCATGGTGACCGTGTCTCCTACGATCTCTGCTGTAATGGTGACCGTTCCTGTGGAATCAGAATCATATCCATGAATAATGCAATTGGTTACCGCTTCCGACACGACCGTCTTCAAATCACTAAGCTCATCCATTGTAGGATCTAACTGTGAAATAAATGCAGCGACGGTGACTCGAGCAAAAGATTCATTCTCCGATTTGGCAGCAAACGTAAGCGTCATGAAATTGTGAGTTAAGGCATGTTCTTCACTCATGACACAACCTCCAGACTTGAGAGTGCATCGCTCTCGCTTTCATAAATAGGCATAATCTTGAACAATCCCGACATCTCCAATAGACGGTAGACGGGTGGCGTTGCATCGCATACGGCCATTTTACCGCCCTTACTCTTAATAAGCTTATACCTACCAAGAATCACACCTATACCTGAGCTATCCATGAATTGCAGATCTTTCAGACTTAGAACAATATGATCTGTTTGCCTACTATGGATAGATTCATCTAGCTTCGTCCGAACATGATCCGCAGTATGATGGTCAAGTTCTCCTGTGAAACGAACGATGAGTACTTGACGGTGATATTCCATTTCCATTTGAAGATTCATATTTTGCTCACTCTCCTCCTTGTCATAAACAAAGAGTTCTAGAAATGAAAATCATATTCCTGCATCACGACAAAACTAGAAGAAATCTGCTATCAATCAACAAAAAATAATTTAGCTGTCGTACGTTTGAACATCGTCCACCAACCGGCCTTTTCAACCTTAGATGGGGACTTTAATTCAAACTTCTTAATCACTTGATCTCCTTGATATACCACTAGATTCCCTAGAACCTGACCCTGCTCAATTGGAGCCTTTAGTTCTGGTTCTAATTGTAGTTCATGTCTAAGTTTTGAAGTATTCCCTATTTTTTTCGTAAGAACACTATATTGTTGTCCTGCGACGAGTTGGATCTCTTTACTCTTACCTTTATTAATCTCGACTTTACCTATCACGTCACCCTGCTTATAGATGGTATGTTTCGTATATTGAGAGAACATGAAATCAAACATCTTGGATACTTCACTATTACGAGTCTTCGTATTAGGTTCTCCCATGACGACAGATATAGCTCTTAAATCACCACGTACTGCTGTAGCAGATAAGCAAAATTTAGCTTCTGAAGTATACCCTGTCTTAAGGCCATCTGCACCTGTGTAGAATCTCACTAATTTATTCGTATTAACTAACCAGAATGGACTCTTCGATTCTTTTCGTAAATAATCCTGATACGCGCCCGTATATTTAGTAACCTCTTTATGCTTCAGTAACTCACGACTTATGACTGCAATGTCATGAGCAGAAGAATAATGATTCTCCGCAGGAAGTCCATTACAATTGACGAAATGACTATCTTTCAGACCAAGTTCAGCCACGCGATTATTCATCATTTGTACAAAAGCCTCTTCAGAACCTGCAATGTGCTCCGCTATAGCGACAGAGGCATCGTTACCAGAGGCCATGGCTATGCCCTTCAGCATTTCATCCACAGACATTTCCTCACCAGGCTCCAGAAATATCTGTGATCCACCCATAGAAGCAGCATACTCGCTCGTCCGAACTTTGTCCGTAAGTTTGAGTTTTCCTGAATCTAGTGCCTCCAACGTTAATAGCATCGTCATTATTTTAGTGATACTAGCAGGTGGAAGCTTATCATGACTATTCTTTTCATAAATAATTGTACCGGTGTCCGCATCCATCAATACTGCCGATAAAGCACTCGCAGCAAGCTCAGGTTGAATCTGACTAGTAGCCTTCTTCTTTTCCTCAGCAGCATATCCATTCACTGGAACACTAAGAGAAACGAGACATAACACCGTTACAACAATCAGTAGCATTTTTTTCAAAATTAGTCCCCTCCTGACGTGAGATTGGTTATTACAATCAAATATGTCGTTGTAATAACGTACCTTCCAATCAGTGTCGTCTAGTTAGCCGCAAAATATTCCATTAACATCCTATTTTAGGATGAATATTTTTAGTAACAGCAAAAAATCCACAGGAAACATTCCATGTGGATCTATAACTATTCAATAAATGCTGTTAGAAACGCTGAACACCATCTCGCGTAACAATGGCATAAATAAGCGGATGAACTGGAACTACATCCGCTGGAGTAATTTTGGCACTTTGACCCGTTAGGACTGCCCCAACACTCTATAAAGCCTATATTTAAGCAATTCTTTATTTCCCAGCCCACAAATATGTAACTGTTGATGAAGACTCGATATTTAATTACAAACTTTGGTAGAATTAATAAAGTTGATCTTTTCAATGCATAATATGACATTTAGGTATAACATGAACTATATTCCAATTGAGCAAATGAAAATAAATATGGAGCTACTACTAATAATATTATTCGATCCTTAATTATTTCATCTTATATTATGCAAAGAATAGGATTTGTGTAAAGAAATTATATCTTACACAAATCTTATTTATTTTAGAAAATAAGGAGATGACATTTTTGAAAAAAATAATTAAGTTCTCTATCATTCCTCTTATTTTAATCGTCATAATCTTATGTTTTTACCAATATTAATTAAAGGAATAGAGAGCACAGAAAATATTGAAACACTAGATACAACTGTGTCAGATAGAAACAATGGAATAAATTTGGGGAGCTTAATCTATAATAATTCTTCCAAGAAACCACCACATAATGTTAATGTGCTTGGACTTATATGGTTTGATGATCATTTTCAAGATATTAGTATTTGGGACATTACTAAGGAGAATCCAAATGAGGCAGTTTATATCGTAACGGGGGATTCATATAAAGAAGCACTATTTACACTGCAGAAAATGAGAGATAAGTACGGTTTCGGTTTTATAGAATTTGAATAAGACAATAAAATAGTCGCACATAATCACGACTATTTGAATAGATTATCAATCAAGATTGACACTTCCCCCTCTGTGAAGTCTACGAAGTAGTCCTTTCTTTTCGCAAAACACACTTTCATATCAGACACGTGATCATGAAAAAAGAATTTAATTTAATAAAAAGATGCTTATTATCAATAGTCACATCGATTATAAGCACCTATGTCTTCATTACATTTGCGGAATAATATCCAATACTAATCCTAGGAACTTCTCACGAACACGTTCTGTCGTCTCCATTACTTCATCATGGGATAACGGTTGATTGAGAATACCTGCTGCCATATTACTAATACAAGAAATACCGAGTACTTCTATTCCTGCATGGCGTGCAACGATTACCTCAGACACGGTAGACATCCCCACGGCATCCGCTCCCATTGTACGCAACATAACAATTTCAGCAGGTGTCTCGTATGTTGGACCTAGCAAACCTGCATATACACCTTTCTTCACTTTAAAACCTCTTGCCTTCGCTGTTTTCTTAGCAATCGTACGAAGACGAAGACTGTAAGCTTCCGACATATCTGGGAAACGCACGCCCAATGCCGCATCGTTTGGTCCTATCAATGGATTGCTACCTGTCATGTTCAAATGATCGGAGATAATCATCAAATCCCCCGGTTCGAACTCCTTATTTACCCCTCCAGCGGCATTCGTCACGAGTAGACTCTTTACACCTAACTCTTTCATTACACGTACAGGAAAAGCCGTTACTTCAGGTCCATACCCTTCATACATATGGAACCGACCCTTCATCATTACAACCGGACGTCCCTTAATTGTACCTAACAAAAGTTCGCCTTCGTGCCCTTCTACAGTGGACACAGGAAAATATGGAATGTCTTGATAAGAAATAGCTACGCCATCCTCAATAAGATCCGCTAACACGCCAAGCCCAGAACCTAGAATGAGTCCGATCTCAGGTTGAATACTACTCTTACTAGAAATATATTGCGCAGCTTCTTGAATTGATTCTTGATTTAAATGACTCATGAACCACCACTCCCCAACTTATATTAAATCTTGTAAAAAGCTTGTGCCGTACTTAGGTGGCTGTGCCCCAAAATTATCAGCAATCGTTGCTCCCACATCAGAGAAAGTTCCGCGAATACCTAGACTTGATATTGCGCTCAGACGAGGGCTATACACAAGTAAAGGCACGTATTCCCGTGTATGATCTGTTCCTGGATGAATGGGGTCATTCCCGTGATCTGCAGAAATAATTAATAGATCATCTTCATTTAACTTTGAAAGCAATTCTGGTAGGGCTTGATCGAATTCTTCAAGCGCTCGACCATAGCCTTCAGGATCACGACGATGTCCATACAAGGAATCGAAATCAACAAGATTAACAAACATGAACCCGTTGAAATCTTTAGATAATTGATCAATCGTTATTTGAATACCATGTTCATTGCTTTTCGTTGGATAGGATTCCGTGATACCTTCACCCGTGAAGATATCATGTATCTTTCCTACTGAAATAACATCCTTACCTGTTTCTTGCACAGCGTTCATCACAGTCGCTTCTGGAGGTTTCACAGCGTAATCATGACGATTTGGAGTACGAACGAAGTTTCCTGGTTCACCTACATACGGGCGAGCAATAACTCTACCTACTGAGAATTCTGGTGCCATCGTTAACTTACGTGCAATTTTACAAGCTTCATACAGTTCTTCTAACGGTATAATACCTTCATGTGCAGCGATCTGAAATACGCTATCTGCAGATGTATAGACAATCCAAGCTCCTGTCTTCATCTGCTCCTCACCATACTCCACAAGAATATCCGTACCCGACGCCGGTTTATTCCCAATGACCTTACGTCCTGTTTTTTCCTCGAATTGCTTTATCAATTCATCAGGGAACCCATCCGGATATGTATTGAAAGGGATGTTGATCTTGAGACCCATCAGTTCCCAATGACCCGTCATGGTATCTTTCCCAACAGAGACTTCCTGCATTTTCCCATAATAAGCTGTTGGACTCTCTACCGGACTTAGCGGAGGTATTGAAGCAATATTACCTAGTCCCATCTGTTGTAAATGGGGTAGCTTGATATCCTTTACCTTCTCCAATATATGCCCAAGGGTATGGGAACCGACATCTCCAAAATCCAAAGCATCCGGCGCTTCACCAATACCCACACTATCTAATACGATAAAACACACTCTTTTAAAAGCTTCATTCTTAGCATTAACCATTTGAAGTCACTCCTTCTTTATCTTAAATGTCTCGTTGAGAACTACATTTACAATTTCACATATGACCCTTAATTATGCCTTACCTACAATATGGACGGATTCAATCATCTTTACAACGGCGGTGTCATCAAAGACCGAGGATGGTGGTCATCATATTGTTCCTTCAGATTCTTCTTCACCAGAGAACTGTATACCTGCGTAGTTGAAATATCTGAATGCCCCAACATTTCTTGAACAGACCTTAGATCTGCTCCGTTATCCAGTAAGTGCGTAGCAAAAGAATGGCGTAACGTATATGGGGTAATATCCATCTCTATACCCGTTTCTTTAGCGTATTTCTTAAGGATTTTCCAGAATCCTTGGCGTGTAAGTCGACTCCCTAGCGTATTGAGGAAAAGCGCCGATTCTTCTTTATTCCTCTTTAGTAGCTTGTCCCGACCCTCCTTCATATAGATATCCAAATAATTAGCAGACACTCTATTCATTGGAAGAATTCGTTCTTTACCAGAAGTACCCATGCAATGTAAGTATCTTAGATCTGTATGAATATGCTGAGTGTCTAGGGATACGATTTCGGAGACTTTCATCCCTGTCCCATACAAAAGCTCTAGCATCGCCTTGTCTCTCATCCCTTGAGTCCCTGAGGAATCCGGAGCTGATAACAAAAGCTCAACTTCTTCAACAGTAAGCACTTGAGGCGCTGTCTTCACTATCTTGGGTGTCTCCATTTGCAGAGAGGGATCTTGTCCCACCAAAGATTCTCTTTGTAAGTATTGAAAAAAAGAACGAATGGAGACCGTCTTACGCGTTACAGTTGCAGCCGTACGACCTTCTTGTTTGACAACTCCCAAAAAAAGAATGATGTGACTTCTATTGATCTGTTCGAGAGAGGTGATGCCTCGTTCCTCGATAAAGGCCAGAAATTGAGCCAAATCACTTTCATAACTTTCCAACGTATTCTTAGATAGTCCTTTTTCTTCATCCATATAGCGAATATAAGGTGCTAGATGGTGCTTCATGGGTCATTGCACTCCTTTTTAGGTACATGAAGCTGACAACCGTCTTTGCCTTCATAAATGATAACTTTGTATTCGACAAAATTCTTCAAACTCCTGCTTTCAGCTATCCCTTACCACCTTTATTCACCATACCAGTAATAGAAACGGAGCCGCTCCCCCATACTCGTATCCACGATCGTCTGGCCATCTACCGCCTGAAATGCTTTAACGGCGTACCCTTTGGGAATTCTATACTGGTCTACAGGTGTAATCCATTCACCAAAAATGCCTAAAAGATGATACACCAAGTACGTCAATGCTATAAAAACAATAACAGATCGAATAAAAGCTATGCATTTACGTAAAGAAATAACCATGAGACCCCTCCTCTTTACCAAGAACATATGAAAGAGTGTGTATCATTATGACTAGGTATTAGATTCGGTTTATCACGAAGTATAAGTATACAGCAAAAAGCTCCCCCCAAACAAATCTTGTGCTGGTGAGAGCTTGGTCTAGCTATTCATATATTTACGAATGCATACATTAAGATTCTTTGTTATTACCCATGTTTTTTTCATTGCAACGACTACAAATACCATGGAAGTCAAGTCTATGATCTGACACAGTGAAATTATATTCCCTGTCCAAGCGCTCCTCCAAAGAACCAAGCCAATCTTCACGAATCTCATCCATACGTCCACATTGGACACAAATGAGATGATGATGATGATGCTTAGCAGTGTCTGTTCGCAAGTCATATCGAGCAACACCGTCACCAAAGTTGATCTTCTCCACAACATGCAGTTCACTCAATAGTTCAAGTGTACGATACACTGTCGCTAAACCAATCTCAGGAGCTATTCCCTTTACTAACATAAATACATCTTCTGCACTAAGGTGGTCTTCTTCATTCTCTAATAGAATTCTGACGGTCGCTTCCCGCTGGGGTGTCAGCTTATAGCCCTGGGATTGTAGCTGTTGTTTGATTTTATCGATTCGAGCTTGCATACTCTCCCCCCTAGGAAATACTGCCTTATTAATCACTTCTTTCATTATAGGGTGAGTTTATAAATAATGTCAAACCCATTTCTAATATAAAAATGAGAGTGTTGTCGGATTTACTAGCATCGGTGTCACCCATCTCATCATCGCCGGAGTGACCCATGTTTCAAACGACGCTATCCCTAGCATTAGAGCCCCCATCACAACAGTTAGCATGACATAATTAACAAAGGGACGTGTGAGATTGCCGTGACGGTGCATCAATACCCTATTCTTAATAATATGTAGAGAAAAGGAGATGGCAGCCACACTACAAAGTACTAAAACCGGTATGACAAGCAGGTTGTGAGGAGCAACGGATACCAGAGCAAATAGAAGCCCTTTCCACGAAAACTGTCCCACTAAATATCCAACCGTGAAACCGATCAGTACGCCTTTCAGAAAATCCAAAATCAATATACCTGGTAGACCGATGACAGATAACCCACATATCCAGATTAATCCGACCCACTTCAAATGCAGTAAAGCAATGTTCCAATACGTAGCCTGTTCCGTTCCACTACTACCTTGGTCCAATGTCACAAAATAATTACCTAAGTATCTTGCCAGATCTTGTTGCTGTTCTAAAGAAAGTGCATTAACCATCAAGGCTCCAAAAATGACCCCAACGAGGAATAAAACACCTACAAAAATAAAAAGCATGGTCTGGTCTTTAAAGGAATGGCGTATCGATTGCATCTTACAAAAGTCTCCCTTCCTATCACATATGTATAGGTTATGAGAGACTCTTACAAACTATGACTTTGTCTATCAATCAGGTCCGTTTAACTTTGCCGTATGTTCCCCCGCCACCTGATACAAGGTTAAGTTCACCATTCCTCGCCATAATGATGTGTTTGGCCATTTCTAAGCCTACTACTTCAGCTATCGATTGTTCATTCGCTTGATGAAGAATGTTCATTTCTGTGCCGAAAACACGCAGCAATGAAGCCATTTTGGCTTTGCCAAGTCCAGGGATGAACTCTAACGGGATTTGGTAATGATAGGCCGGACGATGATCGGGTATATAGGGTTCACTACGATCTGAAATACTATTTATCCGTTCCAGCACACCTTGAACTACTTTCGCACCTCCACAATTAGGACATATCTGTCCATTCGTCGTTGCTACATGATCATCCATGATAACATGACAGCTATTGCAGAATGTTCGATGATATTTACCCAACCGAGGATTCAATCCATAGTTAGCACTCACGCGGCGTCCATCTTCTCTGAGCAAAGCTTTACGAAATTCTTCAAAAGAAGGTGTAGCTAAACTTATCTTATTGTACTCACGTCCTATTTTCCCAAGCGAATGTGCATCAGAATTACTCAAAAAAGTAAAATTATCTAACTCACTCAATGTACCAGCCATTGTGGAATCAGCACTTAATCCTAGTTCAATACCACTGATCAGATTCAGATCCAGTACGTCTGCCATCGTGTCTGTTACATTTCCATACATTCCTTTATGGGGTGTAAACACATGCGCCGGAATAAGAATTCCACCTCGCTGCACCACTTCATCCTGCAACAACCGTGCAGGTACATAAATCCGTTGAGTACTCAGATTGATGTTGGTCATGTGATGACTCATCCATGCACTAAATTGCTGCATCACGTCCAAGTTGGGGAAATAAGTTAATAAATGGGCCGCCCCCTTATCTGGTTCATTGAATTCAATTTCACATCCCAGCAGGATTGTTGTTCCCCGATACTCAATCCCGCCACCGATAACTTCATTCATTTCCCCAGAATATAAACAAGATAGGATGTCATTCTGAACAGATGGAGAATGACAATCAATAATTCCAATTAGGTCTATCCCTTTACGTTCTGCAGCTTCCTTAGCGATATTGGCAAACGTAAGATTTCGACTTCCCGTAATCTTTACCGCTTGGCCATTTGTGGCTCTTCCAATATGAATATGTAAATCAGCATAATAATCCTGTAGCTTATCTTGAAGAAGTACTGAGCTCAATGTCATCCTCCAAACGTCCCCGTTATTGTGTATAGATGCCAAGCATAAACGGCCATCATTGTCTTCGCATCACTAATCCGTCCTTCTTTGATGTATCGATATGCTTCTTCAAGCGTAATTTCTGACAACTCTAGAAATTCATCTTCATCTGGAGACATTTCACCGATCTCCAAATCCTCTGTCACATACAAATGTATGATCTCATCAGCAAATCCAGGTGATGTATAGAACGATTCTAATAACTTGATCTCACCACAACGATATCCCGTTTCTTCCTCTAATTCGCGGATTGCGGCCTCCATAGGATCTTCGCCTGGCTCGAGCTTCCCTGCTGGAATCTCCACTTCACACCGACCCAATGGTTGACGAAATTGATCAACAACTAACATTTTCCCATCATGCAGAGCAAGTACTGCAACAGCTCCTGGATGTCTAACCACTTCACGTGTTGCTGTATTCCCATCGGGTAGACGCACGGTATCCACCTGTAATGAAATGATTCTTCCTTCGAATATAGACTGTGTTGATAACGTAACTTCATCCAACACAGATGATAAATTAGGTTTATTTTCTTTCAAGATATTACCCCCTTAATTATGCATGAAAGGACATGCTCTTACATATGGATTAATTATAACAAACTTCATTTGAAAGAAGGAACAAGTATGAAAAGCTATCGATCAACGGATTCATTCCATATGGTAGGACAAGCCTGGCAGATTAAAATCATGCTTCAGCAGTGGCAAAAGCAATGGGGTCCTTACATCACCGTAGAGGAACTTCTGAAAACAATGAAATAATATGTATTCATACATATTTTGTTCAATATTCAACCTTTTATTAATAATAATTAATTCATCCTATAAACTAATGACTAACTTTAGCGTTATACATATGGATGGAGGTATTGCAATGAATAGAAAAGAGCTAGAAGAACAACTACTTATCGACCCATTCCCCCCTGCACTGCAATACAAAATAGGAATGTGGTACAAAACTCGTGGTTTACATACTGAGGCTATAGAAAGCTTTAAAAAATCATTACATAATAGTAATCAACAAATCAAAAATAGTCTTTCTGAAGAGGAATTCGATAAGTCTTTAGTGTGGCTAGAATATGGGAAGATCAACAAATGTGAAGGCAATAAATCCGAAGCCATTTCTGCATTCCAGCAATGTCTCAAGAGCGGTAAATATAAGTTAGATGGGTTCGTTGAATGGGGGGATCTTCTTCATTCGATGGGTAAGAAAGACAGCGAAATAGCGGCCATATTACACAAGAAATGCTGCGAAAACAAGCTCAATTCTACCCTATTAGCCAAAGCTTTGTTCATTATAGGATGCTATAAAGAGTCTTCTACTCTATACTCTTCCATTAACCATTTATCTAATATCGATTATCTTCAATATATTCAATGTTGTCTTCATATAGGCGAATTCTCCCAAGCTCTTCATTTGTTGGAGTACCGTTTAGAAGAACTTATTCATTTAGAAATACATATGGGGTCATTCTCGACATCCTCAGAGACCCTTCTGAACCTATGTCAGTGGTTAGTAAGTGACCGTGAATCTCTTTCCAGTCTAACGCGCAATCAACAAATAGATATGGCTAAATTGGCTATATGTCACGGACTACCGAATGAATCCTTGTCCATGGTACCTGTTCCAAATGAAGCCGAATTGAGTCAGTTGATATACATATTATATACCCAGGGATATCGTCTGAAAGCCATAGATTGTCTCTCTACTCTATCCTCACTCCCTTTGAATATGAAAGAACAGCACGCTCAGAATCTATGTTTCATCGCTGCTGAAATTATGTATGATGAAGGGCGATTACAATTCGCAGCAGAGCATTTTGAACAAATTTATATGCATGACATTACTCAGACTCAATCACAGTTTGCAACAGCAGCATGTTATCTACAAATCACATTGGCGTCTTTATTAAATAGAAATGAACATCTTTCACAAGAAGATTGTTCCACTGAGCTAACGGATCAGTATATACATAATATTACACAGTCCTTACACATCATACATCATACAAATTGGCATACTGTTTGGGGAACTGCTCAAAGACGACGCATGTCTTCCAAAACATTAGAAGGTCCTTTTCCTTTCAGCTGAAGGTAAGACAAGGAACAGTCTAGAACAAGAGAAACTAGTTTTAGGCTGTTCCTATTTTTTGTTCAACGTATCATTCATGAGTGGTGCCATTCATACATAATTCAGGTCTAATGGTGGATTGTCCACTGTTGTTCGTCTAATTTTCTCCTTTACGAGAACTCATTCGTCATAGAGAACATATTTTACTTTAAGTGCTTATAAATCCTTAGATTTCAGCAAAGGAGTGTCGTTTACGTGAGAGCCCCAAAGGCCCGAAGCATCTCCAAATCCAGTTCCTCCCAAGATAAGAAATTGAAACAGTTAGCTTTCTTTGCCTCATTTTTATTACTGATTGCTGCTATTATTTCCATCTATATAGCTTGGAAAGGTTTAAGTGAGCCCAATGGCACAGAAATTATTGTATAAGAAAAAAATGACTCCGCTATATTCATAGCAGGGCCATTTTTTTTTGAATCGAACGCTTCATATCGACTAAATTTAATTTTAGAAGGAATGTTATAGAACTTCCACTTTTGATGACAATTTACCAGATTCCTGAATGATCGCAACGACCATTTCGGATGCTTTCAGCATATCTGCTGCTTTGATTCGCTCTTTCGTCGTATGAATGTTCTCATATCCTAGTGCAAGGTTTACGGTAGGAATACCGAATCCATTGAATATGTTAGCATCGCTTCCCCCGCCAGAATGGAATACCCGACTAGTTAATCCAAGATTCCCAATGGCACGCTGAGCAAGTTGAACGACAGCATCATTCTCTGAGAAGTTAAAAGCGGGATATAAAATTTCACTACGAAATTCGCTCTCAGCATTATATTCTCTAGCCGTTGTCTCTAGCGCTTCTCTCATCTGCGCAATCTGCTTATCTACTTTTTCTTGAACGATACTACGAGCTTCAGCATCTAGTTGTACACGATCACACACAATATTCGTTGGACCACCACCTGAGAATTTACCAATATTAGCAGTCGTCTCATGGTCAATTCTTCCCAGTTTCATACGTGAAATAGCTTTGGAAGCTACTTGAATAGCACTGATTCCATCCTCTGGATTCACGCCAGCATGTGCTGATTTACCGATAATAGTCATCGAAATTTTGGCCTGTGTTGGTGCAGCAACTGCAATAGCGCCGATTTCTCCATTGGAATCTATAGCGTACCCGAACTCAGCATCCAAGTGCTTAGGATCGAATGCTCGTGCTCCACGAAGTCCTGACTCCTCACCAGCGGTAATAATGAATTGCACTTGTCCGTGTGGAATCTTCTGCTCCTGAATGACACGAATAGCCTCAAAAATAGCAGCAATTCCAGCCTTATCATCCGCACCCAGAATTGTCGTACCGTCGCTAGTGATCCAGCCATCTTCACCAAGTGAAGGTTTGATTCCCACACCAGGTGTAACAGTATCCATATGGCATGTGAAGAAGATATGTGGAGCTTCCTTGAGTTGATCGGCCTCCCACGTGATAATCAAATTTCCAGCGCCATGGCCTGTACGTTCTTTACTATCATCTTCAACAACCTTTAACCCAAGCTCACTGAACTTTTTCTTAAGTACGATAGAAATCTCCTCTTCATGCATAGTCTCACTGTCTACCTGTACTAATTCTATAAATTCCTGCACAATACGCTCTTGTGATGTCATTGGACTTCCCTCTCTCTCGTGGATACGTTACAATAAGTGAATAGCAAAATACCTAATCTAATCATTCCAACTAAACTTAAATCAAAGGAGTTATTTCTTCATGCAACGAAAAAAACTATTTCGTGTTTTCATTTACCTTATGCTTATAGCGATGCTTGGCTCTACACTGCTAATGGTCGTTGAACCTTTCATTGCCCGCTAGATTTTCGCGGGCTTCTTTTAATTTATCCGATAATGAACCTTCATAATCAAATATTGAGGTAAATAATGGCGCAATTTCACTCGCAACTTTCATGATATCGAATTCTTTTCCTGTACAATCCTCTAACGATGTAACTCCGAATTCCTGAATTCCACAAGGCACAATGCCTTGAAACCCTTCATTCTGAATACCTGATGTAATATTAAAGGCGAACCCATGACTTGTCACAAATCCTCGATTATGCCGACATTTATTAAACTTCACACCAATCGCACAAATCTTATGTTCTCCTACCCACACGCCTGTGTACTTCGGTTTACGAATCCCTTGAACACCATAAAGAGCCAAGTAATCAATGATGACTTGTTCAAGATTTCGTAAATAGCCATGTAAATCAATTCCTCCCTCTCCATTCAATAAGAGCAAGGGGTATCCTACCAGTTGTCCTGGGCCGTGATATGTAATATCTCCACCACGGTCAATTTCAAACAAAGCAATCCCACGTTCCTTTAACTCCTCTAGACTAAGAAGAAGATGTTCTGGATGTTTTTGTGACCCCATGGTATACGTAGGTGGATGCTGCAAGAGCAACAGTGTTTCCTGTTGCTCTTGCAGATCTATACGACGAACGATGTCCTTTTGTAAATCCCAAGCTTCACCATAATCAATGAATGGTATATAAGAAATATCAAGTATTTTGCGCAAACGTCATACCCGCCCTTCTCTGTAAGGCAAAGAAGTTAACCTAATTGTCTTCACATTACGTTTCTTAATACAGCTTCGTATCTAACGTGTAGCCTTCAAGGTTCTCCTTCACGCGCTGCAGGAATCGTCCGCAGATAACGCCATCCAGAATCCGATGATCTAACGACAAGCATATATTCGCCATGGAACGAACAGCGATCATGTCGTTAATAACAACAGGTCTTTTGACAATCGATTCGAACGTGAGGATCGCAGCTTGTGGATAATTAATAATTGGATAAGATAGCACTGAGCCGAAGGAACCCGTATTGTTCACGGTAAAAGTACCACCCTGCATATCATCCAGTTTTAATTTCCCTTGTCGTGTTTTGGTCGCGAGTTCTTCAACTTCCTTAGCCAGACCCGCAATATTCTTCTGATCTGCCTTCTGAATTACAGGCACCATAACCGTGTCGTCTGTCCCTACGGCCAGAGAAATATTTATGTCACGTTTGACAATAATTTTGTCTGTAGCCCACACAGAATTCATAATAGGATAATCTTTAATTGCATTTACGACAGCTTTCAAAAGAAACGCTAGATAGGTTAAGTTAACTCCTTCATTGCGCTTAAACTCATCCTTGAGCTTATTGCGGATCAACACCAAATTCGTTACATCCACTTCAATCATCGTCCAAGCATGAGGAATTTCAGACACACTTTGTCGCATACGTGTTGCAATCGTATTCCGCACAGGTGTGATGTCAATCAGCGTCTCAGCTCTTCCTTGTTGACCTTCAATAACGTTATTCGGAATTTGTGGTGTTTCATTCAAATGAAGTCCTGAATTCCGAGTAGCAGGTGATTTATTCTCCACATATTGAGAAGGAGTCACCTCAGGATTCGCATGTGATAATCCTTGGAATGGTGAATTTGTTCCACCCAAGTCCGTAGAGGATACAGAAGAAGGCTTAGCTTGTGCTGAAAGTCCCAGCTCTACGTATGCCAGAACATCTTTACGAGTGATTCTTCCAGCCATACCTGTTCCTTTAATGTCAGCAAGATTTAACCCATGTTCAGCTGCTAAACTTTGCACAGCAGGTGAATATCGACTACGCATAGATTGATCCTGTGATACGGAAGGGAAGTCTTCATGATTAGCTGTATTGGTTGGCACATTTACAGTAACGGATTCATTCGTAGAAATCACGGCTATTCTACATATGACTCCTCCTACTGCAATCGTTTCTCCCTCTTCAGCGATGAGCTCTCCCATAACGCCATCCAATGTAGAAGGGATTTCAGCGTTCACCTTATCTGTGATGACTTCACAGATCGGTTCGTACTGTTCAATTCTATCTCCAGGTTGCTTAAGCCATTTACCAATCGTTGCAGAAACAAGTGATTCGGCAAGTTGCGGCATAAACACATCAATTAATTGTTTATTATCAGACATATCATTCACTCCTAAACTTTCTAGTAGTTCGCCAAATGGATCATGGCTTCTTTCACTTTATCCTTAGTAAGCATGAAGAATTTCTCCATAGGCGGGCTAATTGGCATAGCAGGCACATCCGGACTACACAACCTCATAATCGGTGCATCTAAATCATACAAACATTCTTCCGAAATGATGGCAGATACTTCTGCACCAATACCACCTGTTTTATTATCTTCATGGACGATAAGTACTTTACCGGTTTTACGAACTGCTGCAAGGATAGCATCCTTATCGAGCGGCTGTAACGTACGCAAATCCAGTACATGAGCTGTAATTCCCATTTCCTTCTCCAATTCTTCAGCAGCCTGCATACAGAAATGAAGTGGCATACTATATCCAATAACCGTAATATCGTCGCCCTCGCGCAATAAATTAGCTACGCCCAACGGCACAATATAATCATCCAATGGTACATCCTCTTTGATAAGCTTGTAACATTTCTTGTTTTCGAAAAAGAGCACCGGATCTGGGTCACGAATAGCGGCCTTTAACAATCCTTTAGCGTCATACGCAGAATAAGGTGCGACAATTTTCAGACCTGGTGTACCGAAGAATATCGATTCAGGACACTGAGAATGATACAATCCACCAAATATCCCCCCGCCAATAGGGGCGCGAACGACAATAGGGCAATTCCAATCATTATTTGAACGATAGCGGATTTTGGCCGCTTCACTTATGATTTGATTCGTTGCAGGTAACATAAAGTCCGAGTATTGCATTTCAGCAATAGGCTTCATTCCGTACATAGCGGCTCCAATAGCCACGCCAGCGATTGCTGACTCAGCTAGTGGTGTATCCATCACACGCTCTTCACCGAACTGATCCATTAATCCTTTGGTCGTCGTAAACACGCCACCCTTAACTCCAACATCTTCACCTAGGACAAATACGTTCTCATCGCGTTCCATTTCTTCCTTCATCGCAAGACGAATCGCGTCGATATATTCCATTACTGGCATGACTTCTCCTCCTCAGCGCTTGCATAGACATGCAGAAGCGTATCTTCTGGTTTCGGGAACGGTGCACGATCAGCATATTCCGTAGCTTCTTTAATCTCCATATTTAACTGTATAACCAAATCTGCATCCTTAGCGTCGTCCCAAATACCTAAATCGATGAGATAGGATTTCATACGAGCTACGCCGTCCTTCTTCCAGTTCTCATCCACTTCTTCTTGCGTACGGTACGCCAAATCATTATCCGAAGTCGAATGGGGCGAAAGTCGATACATCATGGCTTCTATTAACGTTGGGCCTTCGCCACGAATTGCGCGTTCCCTTGCCTCTTTGACAACTCGATAAACTTCAAGGGCATCGTTACCGTCGACTCTGATCCCTGGAAAACCATATCCAAGCGCACGATCACTAATTTTCCCACTAATTTGTTTATGAATAGGAACAGAGATCGCATATTGATTGTTCTCACACATTAAGATGACTGGCAAGTTGTGTACACCAGCAAAGTTACATCCCTCATGAAAGTCGCCTTGATTGCTTGATCCTTCTCCAAAAGTAACGAATGAAACAAAATCCTGCTTCTTCATTTTGGCTGCAAGTGCAAATCCAACCGCATGAGGAACTTGCGTTGTAACTGGACTTGATCCAGTAACAATTCGTAATCGCTTGCTACCAAAGTGTCCTGGCATCTGGCGTCCACCACTATTCGGGTCTTCTGCCTTGGCAAAAGCTGAGAGCATCAATTCTCTTGGAGTCATCCCTACGGCTAGCACAAATCCGTAGTCCCTATAATACGGAAGGAAATAATCCTTCTCACGATCAAGGGCAAATGCTGCTGCAACTTGTGCAGTCTCTTGACCCACGCCCGAAACATGGAAATTAATTTTACCTGCCCGCTGTAGTAATAAATTGCGTTCATCAAATTTACGTGCCAACAGCATATATCTGTACATGTCTATCACTTGACCATCACTCAGTCCAAGTTGCTCATGCTGATTTTTCACATTAATATTTTCATTATCATTCATCGAAGGTACCTCCTTGTTCATAGAGCCAAATCCTCTTATCTGATCTTTATCTGATCTGATCTTAAAACCAGGTACTAAGACTAGGCTAAACCTATTATAATCCTTTTTCCTTCAAAAAGAAAAGAATGATTCATCACATTGCTCAAAAGAATCTGCAATCCATCATTCGCCTACTGTATATCTCACATTCCAATTGCATTTCCATCCACCGCAAGCATTGCTTCCCCAAGAACTTCAGACAACGTAGGATGTGGGTGAATGGTCTGACTCACTTCCCACGGTGTTGCATTCAACACTTGTGCTAATGCAGCCTCACTAATTAGATCAGTCACATGAACACCGATCATTTGCACTCCCAAAATATCATTCGTCTTACGGTCAGCAACAACTTTGACGAATCCATCCTTGCTTCCAAGTACTAAGGATTTCCCAATCGCTTGAAAAGGAAACTTTCCAACCTTAACATCCAATCCTCGTTCCTTAGACTCCTTCTCAGTGTAACCAACACTCGCTACTTCTGGTCGTGTATATACACAACGTGGAATGAGTTGTGATTCATAAGGATGCACTGTTTCTCCATGAATATGGTTTACAGCCGCAATTCCTTCATGACTAGCCGCATGAGCTAATTGAACGCCTCCGATCACATCCCCAATAGCATAGATGTGTGCTTCACCTGTCTGCATGAACTTATTTACAGCAATAAAACCTTTTTCAGTCCGTACATCCGTATTTTCAATACCTATGTTCTCAATATTCGCTTGACGTCCGATGGATACGAGTAACTTCTCAGCCGTGAGACTCTCTGCCTTGTCCCCATGTTGGATATCTAAATTTATTACGCCATCATTGGCTTGATATGTATCCACTAACACTGTTCTACCTGTCAGGACACGAATACCGCGACGGACAAATATTTTTGTTAGCTCTTTAGAAATGTCTTCGTCTTCCTGTGGGAGCAATTGATTCGCCGTTTCTACAATCGTAACCTGAACTCCGAAATCATTTAGCATTGAAGCCCATTCTACACCAATGGCTCCACCACCGATAATGATCATAGATTGTGGCAATTGTTCCATTAGAAGGGCTTCGTCGCTGCTAAGAATATAAACGCCATCCGGTTCAAGACCAGGTAAAATTCGAGGACGGGAACCTGTAGCAATAATCAAATGTGCTGGAACGACTGTTTCCATTTCACCGTCCGAAAGCTCAACAGCTACAGCTCCACTCTTAGGTGAAAATATCGAAGGCCCGGTCACACGACCTTTACCGTGCAGCACTCTTATTTTATTTTTGCGCATTAAATATTGGACGCCTTGATGCAACTGTTCTACAATATCAGTCTTACGCTGCTGCACCTTAGGGAATACAACCTTGGCCCCGCTTGTTTCGATACCATAGCTATCGCTTTCTTTAATATCCGCGTAAACTTCAGCACTTCGTAACAAAGACTTGCTTGGAATACAGCCCCGATGCAGACAAGTTCCACCAAGCTTGTCCTCTTCAATAATCACGACATCTTTGCCCAATTGAGCAGCACGGATTGCGGCCACATAACCACCGGTTCCTCCTCCAAGCACTGCAATATCACATGTAATAGTCATATACATCCTCCACCTATTTGGTTTTCACCTAATGAAATGTCACATCTCTTGCAATCATATTGACATTCCTTCACTCTCTTATATTCTACTCCTTTTCAATCGTATTACAAAGGTTAGCGTATGATTACAAATAGACAACCCTTCTTGAACACGGTATTATACTTGAAGATAAACAATCCAAGAAATAGGAAGGATTCAGCCATGAAATTGCTTATTACCCGCTTCATTGCCATTCTAATTCTAGTTGTTCCAGGCTTAATGGCTATGACAGGATTTCTAATGATGAAAGATTCCCTATTCGATTATATCTCCGTGCATGGTGACGATGCCGTTACAGATCCGTCCTTTCAGTGGCTTCATTTTGGAGGAGGGCTTCTTCTATTCGTCGCAGGCATGACCTTTCTAGGGGGCTGGATTCTAACCAGAGATCGCAAACGAAATTATGTGGGTCCACGGTTTAAAGAGAAACGTAAATCCAAGCCACCTCAAGTTCCCACTCAACCAAAAGTATGATGTGAGGACAGCGAGAATAACGTGAAACTTCATTAATTCTTACTATAAACAAATAAAAGACTCTGTTCGCTTGTCGCAAACGGAGTCTTTTTCGCACTATCTGATGTTACTTTCATTACTCGCAGCGATATCAATCGCATTAAGAATATCTATTTGTTGATGATTTGACGGAGGACCCAATATCGGAAGTTCCGTTAACTTATCCGTCGTCAGTAAAACCTGTAATATATTGTCACGAGTATATATCACAGAATCTATATTGAAGAAACCAGCCAAGAGAGCACCAATTAAAGATATCTGTTGTGGAGTTAAATTCGGGGTAGATCCGTTCGTGCATTGCCCCTTGTTGGAAATTCGAACCCCCTTTTTTTTCGTTTTGTTTTTTTTTGAGGAAACACTCACAACCACCCTCCCTTCACCACAAATTCTCCTTCCTATAACATATAGCAAGAATTCAGAATTGGTGATATGGATAAGCACAATTTTGCATATATAAAGTGTAGATTCTTTTATTCGTATAAGGCATCTCGAAGCTTACTTGACATTCTTGACTCCTTAGAATTGGATTTCAGCACTGCTTTTCTTAAGGATAAGTTCAACTGCATGCATTTCTCTAAATCCTCTACAAGATGATTCAAGAGCATTTGCGTGTTTAAATCGAGCGACACTTCCCTTTCCAAAGCAGCAATTCGTTCTTTATATTGTTCTATCGTATCATTCATTATTATTTCCTCCGTTTAGGGTACTATTTATGTGTTTCGACTTTTGTTAATATGGATAAATGACTGGGAAATCAATATCCCCACATAATACTTTGAGGCACATTGAAAGGAAGATGTACGGTTGGCACAGTTATTTTTTAAATATGGCGCTATGAATAGTGGTAAATCCATTGAAATTCTTAAAGTTGCTCATAATTATGAAGAACAGAATAAACACGTTTTGATCTTCACATCAGCGATCGACGATAGAGACGAAGTAGGTTACGTTTCTTCAAGAATTGGCTTACGTAAAGAAGCAATTCCTATTTATGAGGATACTAATCTTTTACGAATCGTACAAGAGCATCACCCCAAACCTTCGTGTGTTCTGATCGATGAATGTCAGTTCATGACAGAGACTGGAATTCTTCAGCTAGTCCGAATTGTGGACGAACTTCACGTTCCCGTCATGGCATTTGGACTTAAAAATGATTTTCAAAACAACCTTTTTGAAGGTAGTAAATATATGTTAATCTATGCGGACAAAATTGAAGAATTGAAAACCATCTGCTGGTTCTGTGAACGAAAGGCTACGATGACATTACGCGTAGAAAACGGTAAACCTATCTATACAGGGCAACAAATCCAGATCGGCGGAAATGAAACGTATTATCCGGTGTGTCGTAAATGCCATGCCAATCCATCATTATAAACATAAAACACAAAAATAAGCGCTTCCGCACCCATTTTTTTTTTTGAAAATGACGGATTGTAAATCCAATTGTGACTTGGATTGTAAATCCATCACATAAAGGAGTTTATTTATGGAAGCTGCTATCATGGGAAGCTTTATTTCAGCAATGGCTACTGTACTCGGAGCCGTTCCTTTATTCTTTGTAAAAAGCCTTTCAGAGAAGTGGAAGGATATTCTGATCGCCTTTACGGCCGGCATCATGGTATCCGCCTCCACGTTTGGATTAATGCCTCAAGCAATCAATGAATCAGGGATTGTAGCACTAACCATCGGGTTATTGCTAGGCATAGTTGTTCTTGATCTCATTGAGAAGAGTATTCCTCACATTGATGTCGAGAATGACTCTGGCATTAGCATGTTCGATTCTAAATCTCTGCTAGTCATTATTGCACTCTTCATCCATAACATCCCTGAAGGCCTTAGCACTGGCTTTAGTTTTGCAAGTGAGAATGAAAGCTTGGGGCCTATGGTAGCCATTTCCATTGGCGCTCAGAATATGCCTGAAGGATTAATCTTAGCCATTTTCCTAATGAATTCTAACCTAACAAAACTCAATGCTTTTCTACTCGTCGCCGTTACAGGTTTTATCGAAGTAATTGCTGCTATTATAGGGTACTTTACTGCGAGCTACATTGATTCTTTAATCGGCTATGGTTTAGCTTTCGCCGCTGGAGCCATGATGTTTATCGTGTATAAAGAACTCATCCCTGAAAGTCATGGACATGGGTATGAAAGACCCTCTACATACTCTTTTATTATCGGTCTGCTGGCGATGGTCTACATAAATTACGTGTTTAGTTAAATGGTTTGAATGAACAGAGGCTATTCTTCGTCTTGGGAAAAGATAGCCTCTCCCACCTGAAAGATACCATTCTTAAACCTATATTCGATCTCAAGTTCCCCGACAAAATCACCTGGAGATATCTGTACAGCAGCCGATGCCTTTAATGTGTTGTTCTCAACATTATAATGAATAATATTACCAATGACAGGCTCTTCGAACCAGTGTTCTCTCTCTGTGCTTAACTTATCATTCGTGAGTAGGGTATGATGACCATTTATATTCATGTAAATTCCTTTACTCGTAACAGTTCCTGTGAATTGTTTCTTCATTGCGATCAAGGCATCTTCTACAGGAATTTCAATCCCCGAATCTCCTTCTCTTAAGTGAAGTTCGCTTATGTTCACACCCGTGCCATAACCTGTAGTCAGAATAACGGCAATTTCCTTATTTCCATCCCCTTTTAAATCTACAGTCATGATTTCTGGAGCATAATTAGGATTAGTTACATTAAATCCAACAAGAGGCCGACTGAAATGATCAGTGATGAGTTGCAAATGTTCATAGATTCCATCTTCACTTTCCTTGCCAGTAATTTCTATATTATCCAATTGAGAGATCACCTTTTCTTTCGGATCTCGTATTTCAACTATTTTTGAATTCGCATTGTAAGATACTATTTTATTGAACGCTTCTGTGATGGTCGATAAAGGTACCATAACTTGTCCATTTATAATTTGTGGAGATGTGACTATATGCTCTTTATTACCATTTATTATTAATTTAATTGGATTAGATGCGAAAGCAATAACAGAGGTTCCAAGTAATACACAGACAGCCGTGGTAACAACAACCCACTTCTTAGATTTCAATGATATCCCACCCTTCATGGTGTACATAATACGCATGTCTTTATCGTATGCTCATTTTAGCAAAATTTCCAGAAAAAAGATTGTAACTATTTCATTAAGTGAATATTCAACAAAAAAACACCTTTGTAAGGTGCTCATCAGCATTCTATATCGTAAATTCTTAAGGTTTCGTTGGTTGAGCACTCAGGTCTTTAATATCTGAAGAACCAAAGATAAACAATGTAACTAGTATAATGATTACTAAACTCTCCGCAAAAAAAGCACCATCAAAATTAAGATCACTCATGGATTCAACCTCTTTCCTTTTATGAACTCATTATGCTTCTGTATTTCCCCTAATCCCCTGAATAAGCTCATCTAATGTCAGATCTCCGTTGTTATTAATGAAATCGATCAGATTATTCACATTCGTATTATCCATCTTTTTCAGCGTTTTATATTGACCCGTTAAACTGACAATCATCGTTGCTTGTCTAAATAATTGAACCGCATCGACTCTCAGTTTACCAGTTACAAGTAGCGCAGCCACAATTAATTCTATATTATTACCTTGTAATGAATCCAAAATGGACGATTCACTTTTTTTTCTATTTTTCGTTTGATTATTGGGCTGCTTTTTTCTTTTTCCTAAGGAAGTCATTTATTCTTCCTCCCACCATATTTTGGGTTTGATCAAGTATTTTTTGGTGTGAGGCGAGGACTAAGACTCACTTGATTCACACAACGACATTAAGCCTTATTCAACAATATATTCAATAATACTGCTCTCGTTACTATATAGTTACTCAAACATGGCCCTAATCCAGAATATAACCTCCCTCCACCTCCATAACTTCGCTTATTTAGCAGGTAACTTAGCCGACACAAGCTAGTCATAAAACTCATAAAATGCTTTATGATATGAAAGGAGGCTGACTAACAAGTGGAGGCATATTATAACTGCGTGAGTTGTATGAATCGTAGGGTTCGTATCCTTACCGTGGACGGGAACAGACATGAAGGTGTTATAACAGGTGTAGATCACCGAAATGTTTATTTAAGAACAGACTCTCCTAGAAACCAAGTACACACATCTGCCTTTTTTCCAGGCAATCAAATTTTAACCTTGAGTTTATTCACTTTATTAGCTATTGCATTGATTTAACAGCTATACTCAGATGACTTCTGAAATTTGTCAGAAGTCATCTTTCTAAATTGTAGGCTTAACAGTTATAATGGTATATTTCTATATTTAATCACATTGCATCATATAATTATTATGAAAGGGAATCATCCCTCTGTTATTAGGCACGTTATACAGTGAATTTAGAACAGGTATATTCCTTATGATCGTTGTCATCTTATATCGACTACTTTATTTTGGAATCGATAATGGATTTTATATTACCGTCCCTCAAAAATTGCGTCAATGTCTTATAAATATTTTGAAAAATGCTATCGAATCTATGCCAAATGGCGGATATGTTTGGGTCACTTGTATCCGGGCTGGCGCTGGAAATATAGAGATCATAGTGCAAGATGAAGGAATTGGCATGTCTCAAGAGCAAATTGATCGACTAGGAACACCATTCTATTCTCTAAAAGAAAGTTAGGTATGATGGTAAGTTATCAAATCATTAGATCTTTTAAAGGGACAATAACCGTAACAAGTGAAAAGGATTTTGGGACAACCTTTTCTATCCTCTTACCAGTAGTGCGATAATAAGTTCATTTTAGTCATAAAAAAATACCACTACTTTATCGGGTTTAATCATAACCGACAAGGAAGTGGTGTTTTTATTTATAAACAACATTGGATATATCAAATATGAATACAAAATCTATCTTTTGATATAACAATAGACAGTAGTACTGCTTTGCTCAAGTTTGCATCCGGTTTGTCAGTTATTTATTTTTCTATTGCTCAAACGTCTATTCCATCGTATATTCAACATAACAACTTTAATTTCAAGCAAGAAATCATCATGAAAATTTGACATAAAGCAGCACATTAATGATATATCAAATTTAGTGAGGAGATATACAATGGGACAGATTCCACTTTACCAAAATATCGTAAACGCTCTAACGGCAAAGATTGAATCCGGAGAATTGAAAAGTGGAGATCAGCTTCCAACCGAAGCAGATATTTCGAAGCAATATAACGTGAGCCGGATTACGTCTAAGCGGGCACTGACGGAGTTGGAAAACTCAAATTTGATCTATCGGATACAAGGCAAGGGAAGCTTTGTGAATCCAATCCATGTCTCCACCCGCCTTACGGGCAAAGAACGCAAGGAAATTTTGTTGATTCTGCCGTTCGCCCACAACCCAGGGCTTGGGGATTATGAGCAAGGCATTAACGAATATCTCACGGATACCGACTATACGTTAAATATCCAGTCCAATACCATTGTAGAAGAACGAAAGCTATTGAAGGTAGCTCTTCATAGTACCAACTCTGGCGTAATCTTCTACCCGGTAAGCAGTATTTGCGATCTTGGTATTCTATATCAATATCATCTGTCCAATTTCCCATTGGTGACGATAGATAAATGTATTGAAGGGATCCCTTTCCTATCCGTTACCTCTGACAACATTGACGGTGGTTATCAGGCATGCAAGCATCTGATTGAGAATAATCATAAGAAAATCGCCTTTTTCTCATCCTTGAAGGTAGAGAATTCCTCGTCAATTCGAGGGCGATATTTCGGTTACCTAAAGGCGCTACATGACAACAACTTGATAGATTACAGCGTGAATGACTTAACTGACCAGTATTTGACCCATGACAACAATAACGGGAAAGAATACTATATCAAATTCATACAATCCGCTATGGAGGAAGGGATCACAGGGATTGTTACAGAGAATGACCTAACAGCCATCGAAATCATTCAGATTTCCAAAGAGATGGGTCTATCAGTGCCGAATGATTTATCCATTGTGGGATTTGATAACATTAACCTTGCCAGCTTTATCGAGCCTAAGCTGACAACGATATCGCAGGACTTTTGCCAAATGGGATATCTGGCTGCGCAAAGCCTTATCCGTCTAATCGAGAGTCCTCATGACCATTTGCGAGAAAACATTGTAGTCCCGGTTCAGCTTATCGAACGTCAGACGGCAAAGAAACTATAGCACTTATTATTTCTGAATTTTAAAGGAGACTGACCCTACATGTTGCATTACGTCGACACACGCCAAGGTACCAATAACAAACACTCTTATTCCAACGGGAATACACTCCCGTACACTGGGGTTCCCTTCGGTATGAATCACTTTGTCGTACAGACAAACGATGAGGGAAGCTGGTTTTTCAATCCGCATGACCGTGTCTTTCAGGGCATTCGTCTTACGCACCAGCCAAGCCCATGGATGGGAGATTTCTCCCATTTCCTCATGACGCCAATCGCTGATGACAAAATCAGAGGATCCGTCTTTACCTGCCAAAGCTCCTACCGGCCTGAAGAAGCGGTATTTAAACCTCATTACTTTAAAGTGAAGCAACAACGCTACAACATTACAAGCGAACTCGCTCCAACCTGTTACGGAGCATGTTTACGCGTCAAATACAACGGAGCTCACCAGGCCGGTTTCGTACTGAATGCGAAGAAGAAGAGCGAATTCCATCTGGATGTCGCAAATCGTACCCTTACCGGATATGTCAGCAATTTCTCAGGCAGTCACGACGATGGATTCCGGATGTACGTTGCTATGACTTTCAACAAGGACATTGATCTTGAGCATTCCGGTTATTATAATGCTGAAGGAAATTTAATCAATGTAAGTACCCTAAGCGGCGAGGATCAACATGCGGTCATTCGTTTTGCGGACTGTGAGAAGGGTACGCTGGACGTTAAGCTGGCCACCTCATTTATTAGCATCGAGCAAGCGCAACTTAATCTGCAACGGGATATGAAGACAACTTTCGAAGAGACGAAAGAACAAGCTGCGCAATCTTGGAATCACTACCTGAACAAAATCCAAGTCACACACTCGAACGAAGAATATTTGCGGACCTTCTATACTTGCTTGTACCGCATGTTCCTATTCCCGCAGAAGTTCTATGAACTGGATGCCAATATGGAGCCAATCCATTACGATACGACAAGTAGATCCGTCATGGATGGTGTTCTTTATACCAATAACGGATTCTGGGATACGTACAAAACCGTATATCCTTTGTACTCCATCATTGCACCTAAGGAATATGAGGAAATGCTGGAAGGCTTTATGAACTCATACCGGGAAACTGGATTTTTGCCAAAATGGTTATCTCCAGATGAGCGCGGACTGATGCCTGGTACGCTCATTGACGCTGTTATTGCCGACGCTGCAACAAAAGGAATCGCACAACACCTGATGCCCGAACTCCTCGAAGCAATGTTGACAGCAGCCACGACGCAAAGTGAGAAGAGCTGCTATGGTCGTCAGGGAACGCTGGATTATATCAAATATGGATACGTTCCAAACAGCTATCACGAGAGTGTTAATCACACCTTGGACTACGCTTACAGTGACTACTGCATCAGCCGCGTAGCCGATGTGTTAGGAAACATAGAACTCGCGGATCGTTACAGACAAAGCGCCTTGAATTACCAGAACATTTTTGATGCTGAGACCGGATTCATGCGAGCGAAGGATCAAAATGGACATTTCCCTCCAAACTTCAACGATACGAGCTGGGGACTTGATTATGCCGAAGGCAGTGCATGGCAGAGCAGCTTTGCAGTATTTCAAGATTTCGAAGGTTTGATCGAAGCTTATGGATCCAAGGAACAATTCTTTAACAAAATAACCGAATTGTGCAATAAAGCACCGGATTTCGATGTTTTAGGCTACGGTTTTGAAATTCATGAGATGAGCGAAATGGCAGCCGTCGACTTCGGCCAAGTTGCCATTTCCAACCAGCCGAGCTTCCACATTCCGTATCTGTTCAATTATGTCGGACAGCCAGCAACATCCCAGGTCGTAATCAAGCAAATTTTGACCACCCTGTTCAACAGTGGATTTGACGGATTCCCAGGTGACGAAGACAATGGCAGCATGTCTGGATGGTATGTATTCAGCTCCATGGGCTTCTACCCGGTAACCCCCGGTAGCAAGGAATATGTGCTCGGCATCCCACTGTTCGACAATGTTTCGATTGAACTCCCGAATGGAAAACACATGGAGATTCATACGGATAACAATAACACGCAGTCCAATTTCGTTGCTAACGTCAGATTGGAGGGCAATGACTATTCCAAACTGTATATTACGCATGAGGATATCATGGAAGGAAAGTCGTTGGATTTCCGTCTTGGACTAGCTCCAACATACCGTTCTTATGGGCCGGACGAGCTTCCTTTCTCGATATCAAAGCGTAACGCCTAATTAATTACTAGCTTTTATCCCGTAAGGGACATCCCCAGATAGGCCAAACACGGCCTTCAGGAATGTCCCTTATTTTTGCCTTTTAATATATAAACTCTCCCACAAAAAATAGCCTACAGCGATTTATCATGCAAATCGCTGTAGGCGCTTTCACCTTATGATGGTCATTCAAATTTTCCCAGCAAACATCTTCCTGTATCTCAACGGTGAAATACCTGTAGCTTCTTTAAACAGATGATGAAAGGTCTTCACACTTCCAAAACCCGAAGCTTCTGCAACGGCCATCATAGGCTCATCCTCAGTCAATAATAACCACTTAGCTTTGTTCAATCTGTACTCATTAAGAAAAGAAATAAAGTTTTTACCTGTGTTTTTTTTGAACATCTTGCTGAAATAAAAAGAATCAAATCCCATATACTCCGCAATGTCCCTTAGTGTAACGGATTCCTGATAATGATTTTCCACATACGAAAAAATGCGTTCAAGTTTCTCCAACATTTCGCGGGAGCGAATATTCCCATTAATCGAAAACCCCATATTTTGTTGTAGGTTATTTTCTGGAATGTTACGATAAATATGCGCAAGCATTTCATACATCTTTGCCTTAATCATGTACATATAGCCTTCCCTACATAGGACATTTTCTTCATGAATACTCTCTATTAGTGAACGCATTCTGTCTGCCTCGACTTCCGGCCATTTCCAACTAGAGTGCTCCATTCCCATAAAGGCTTCCACACTAGACTTTTTCTTATCCACGTGCATAGCTATCTCATGAAAAAGACTTAAGTCAAATTGTATGACAATCCGCTCGCTATCGGGTGAAGATAGAAAGTAATGAACGTCGCCACCGATAATGAATTGAATCTGACCTTTATGCATGCGAATCGGAACATCATTAATGCCTAAGTCTAAGCTCCCTTTGGTGACGTAAATAATTTCAATTTCTTTGTGCCAGTGCGGATAGCACAGTCCTGTTCCCAGATCAACAAAGCTTCGGAATGAAAAATCTTTATTCAACTTCGGAAGTTCTAAATAAAAACTCATTATAATCCCTCGCACTCTTTAATCTTTTTATCATCCTTAATACTACTGTAACATTAAAAAGTTAACTATGTTAAAGATATTTCTTTTTATTTCTTGCTACTTCTACAGGTAAGTTGCTGACGTTTTGATAGATAAAAAAAACGCATAATACTCGTTTTCACGGGCAATATGCGTTCTATTCGTATTAAGATATGTTATTGAATACAGAGTTAAATTTATAACTCTTTATGAATAACGCTGTTCGTTTCTGCCGCTTCAAATATAGTTTCGATAAGGACCAGCACACGATAAACCTCTTCGTTCTTGACAGCCGGTTCAGTAACCCCTTCGATTACAGCTACTAGATTGGAATAAAAGTCTTGACCCGAATCGCCGATTCGCTCTAGTGGCAATCTCAAGGTTGATTCTTCCGATGGAGGTGCCATCGTTTTTGTTAATCCTCTTCCTGCTTGAATCGGTACGGGTTCGACTTTACTAACATCCGGATTATTCTTAACGATCTCTCCGCTTAGATCCCAATCCACGATTACAGCTGTTCCTTCCGATCCTTTTACATACCAGCGTGGTAGCTTGATGTAATTGGTAGTTCCCACCTCAATTAGTGCCGTCAAACCATTCTTGAACCGAATATGTGAGGTGAATCCATCATCAACTTCCGTACCCAATATTGTACTTAGACTTGCTGCGACGCTTTCTATTTTGCTATCGGTAAGGAGAAGCAGTTGATCCAGTAAATGCACGCCCCAGTCAAGAAGCATTCCACCGCCATAAGCCTTGAGCTGGCGCCAGTCTCCCGGGATACCATTGGCTCCTTGAACACGAGATTCCAGATGGAATACTTCCCCAATTTTTCTTTTTTCAACGATATCTTTAATGATGAGAAAATCCTCATCCCAACGACGGTTCTGATGAACCATAAAGATACGGCCCTCTTCATCGGACACTTTCATAATATCCAGCAAATCAGAGCTATTTATAGTAACAGGCTTTTCACAAACAACATGTTTTCCAGCACGTAGCGCTTGAATCGCTAGTTCCTTATGAACATCATTAGGTGTCGCAATCAACACAATATCAACTGTTTCATCGGACAAAACATCTTGCAAGCTATCGTAAGTTTTATATCCTTTAGACTCTGCCAGTTTCATACGATTCTCAACAAGATCATAAACCCCAGTAACCGTAATATGTTCAACTTTATCAATTAATTGTGTATGATAACTGCCCATGCCACCGTACCCAATGATGGCAAGATTATACGTTTTTCCAATTTCCATAGATCTTTTCCCCTTCCATTCTTAAAAGGCGTTATGCCGTCCTTTTCCGATGACTTATATGATATCTTCATTTTACAAACCATCTTAAGTATTTTCTTCCTGCAGTTTTGTGCTATTATTCCTGAATTTTGTCTTTTGATATTTTTGTAGACATAACTCAATATTTACTAATCACCAATTTAACAATTAATCAATGAAGTTGACATCATTTATTTCAATAATTCCATAGACCTGATTTGTTAACAAGGATACGATTATGGAAATATAGAACAGGGATAAGATGGGAAAATGGCTTTGATGATATGTAATAAGTGTGGCCAAAGTAATAGTGAAAATGCTTATTTATGTATCGAATGTAGCAGTTCACTAAAAGATTCTAAAGTTATTGGAACACCTGATTCTCTAAAGTTTAATAAGGTCGAAAAGAATCGGATACGTTCACATTGTAATGAGAAATTTAGTGCAGACGAGTCACAATGCAAATATTGTGAAACTATATATACTAAGGTAAGAACATATGCTAACCTGCTTCTACGATAACAAGTTAACGGTGATTGTTAATACATTATTGATATTACTATCTATTTTCACAACAAAAGGTAAGTGTCTTATCGTGAAGCCTAACAATACTAGCTCAGCTTAGCACTTCTACTGGAAAAGGTTATGTAATTGTCTAAGCTAACAAAGCCAAGTTTTATAGGATACCCAAGGACTCAGCAAAGTTGAAACGATAGCAAAAGGAAATACAATCTCGATGTGAAAAATGCGGTTGATGACTATTACAGAGGGACCCCATTTGAACGACTTTCAAAGGCTTAGTGAACATTACGAAGATAAAGCTATATATTCAGATTAAAAACAAATCTCCCAGCCAGTAATGTTGGGGAACGGTCAGCTGAGAGATTACATCAACTTTTCTCATCTTCTGAGTCATTGAAAGTTTCTAAGGCTGCATTGCCTTGCCCTTGATCGCCTGGATATTCACGTTCCGTTCCTGCATGAAACTCTCGATTTTCGTAATCAAATCGATTAGGAGGTCGTTGATCAATACGCCATGGCGTACTTTTGCCCAACGATTCCGCATTAATGGGTGAACCATATGGTCCGTCTGAGAATTCTTCTGCAACTAAGTCATTGCGTTGGGATTCTACGGTTGCAAGATCGGTGTACTGCCTTCGTTGTTCATTGATAAACCCATCGTCTTTAGACATAAAGAGCCTCCTACAATTTTTTAATAGTATGCCCATTACATTAAGAAATATTATTATAGATGAAATTTTAGGAGGGGTGATTTCTGATAGATGTACGATTAATTACACCTCGAATATGAATTCTCCATCTTTTTTCTACAAATACAAAACCCAATAAACCAAAAAGGTTTATCGGGTGAGATGGGAACAGTTTATCGGCTTCAAAACAAGTTTATTGGTTTTCATACATTGAATGGATATAATTACCAACCCACACAATCCCTTACTCCAACTTAATCCTCACGCTCTCAGCTAACCTTGTGCTCAATTCTAAGCTTATCAGCTACCATCGCAATGAATTCCGAGTTAGTCGGCTTAGACTTGCTTATATTGATCGTGTAGCCGAACAGGTGACTGATGGAGTCGATGTTGCCGAAGCCTTTTATAGTAAGGCTTTGGAGGAGTTAGAGTATACTGCTAGGGAGTTACTTCTATAATAATAGACAATCACTAAATTCGAATATTTATCGGGTTCAAGAATGATTATTTATGGGCAAAATCGCCTACGAACACCGTAAGCTAAATTCGGGTAAATGTCAATTTTTATAGGGATAAATTAACTTAATGATCCACAAACTACACATAATTCGAAATGAAGGAGAGTAATTATGCACAAACAACGAGCAATTGAAATTTCCGAATCAACAATGATGAAAAATGTGTCTTACCAAGGATCTCCTGTATTTATTCAACATGTAAATGATGATGGCACAGCGAGGATATATCCACTTGATAAATCAGAGCAAGAACTGACTGTATCCTTAGAAAGTCTGATTGAGTATTAAATGAAACAAGATAACCCCGAAACCTTACATTAAGTAGCGATAATTTACATTTGCTAGAGCCTATACCTTTGTTTTACGCTCAGTCCCTGCTCGTCCCAACAAAACAAAAGCCACCTTCACAGGTGGATAGTCCTTAAATATATATACAAGTGATTCGTAGGATCGTACTTTTCACGCTTACTAAATGCAACTTATCTTTTATTGAACTATCGTGTTCCGTAAGATCAATCATTAAAATGCTTCAATTTAACTTATTCCGCAAAGTCACGCAATTCAGGCTGATAATCTTGGTTAACATCAAAATGGAATTGGTCATCTGACTTAACCGATTGGATGTGTCACCTAAAATTACTTCTTCGAAATCCCTCTTGGTGACCGAGGAGCAAACGCGACGATGCAAGAATGCATTGTTATCAGATGTCGTTGGCTTCTTGAGTTACTTCTAAATATCTTGGTGTGGTTATGTCTTTACCTAGGTCTATAAAGTTAATATGAATACATCTGAATCTTCTCCAAAACAAAAACTAAGTTCTAAGGTTTATGTTTAACTACTCCATCCATCAATAAAACCTTTTACAGCGTCTGGGATGGCATTTGCTAATAGCAAAATACAGCTTAATAAACCTAATCTAATCATGAGCTTGTTTTTCTTTTTATTCCCTATTACTAATAGTAAGATTGTCAGAACTAAAAGTAAGATTTCAAAAATCCACATTGGAATGCCCCCTAAATTTAATTTAATTTCTCTTTCCAACGATTTCTGATAACGTTGCGCATTCCTGACGTTCAAACGGCTTAAGGACCGTAGGTCCGGGTCGTCAGACTTAGCCGGTTGAATGTGTCGCCTGATTCCACTTCTCCGAAATACCTCTTGGCGACCAAGGAGCGTCAGCGACGATGTAGGAATGCAGTGTTATCCGATGGACTTGCCCTCTTCGATTTGCTGAATATTCTTTGATTATTCGTTTTCCCGTTTTTCAAATGGAAAATATAAATATAACTCTCCATTCGTTTCTTTTGGGTTGTAATATTCATGTACTGCCCCAACTATCGAGTAATTGTTATCTGGTAAATACTCATGAATCATATAATTAAACTTTTCTTGATATGTACTCTGATTACATTTAACAACCGCATACTTATAAGATGGAATAGTCCACTTTGTCCAGCCTGTTGGAGCAGTAGCGTTCTCAAACACTTCACAACCAGCTAAATATTTACCTTGATCTGTCCACCGTTCAAAGCTTTCAGAAATATCACTCATGGCACCCCATATGCCAACTATATTACCTTCATTATTAGTCTTGGCTAACTCTCGAATCTCTTCAAATTTATTATTTGCTTCTTGCCAAATCGCTGGTATCCAATTATGACTTTCGGCTGAGAGGCCTTGCCCTAGCTTACCGATAACAATAAATGATTTCTTTTCTTCAATGCATACGGGCATTTCACACACTCCTGACCTATTATTTTATAAATATTACCCTGCAAGTCTTTCGGATAACGTTTCCGCATTCCTGACGTTCAAGCGGCTTAAGAACCGTAGGTCCGGGTGGCTTCTGCCACTTAGCCGGTTGGATGTGTCGCCTTGACTTAACTTCTCCGAAAATCCTCTTGGCGACCAAGGAGCGAATGCGACGATGCAGGAATGATTTGTTAGCTGATGCCATTGCCTTCTTCGAGTAGGCTTCCCCATAATCTTGTCGAGTTTTTTAATCTTTTCTCTTCAAATCTTAGTTTATAAATGTCTGGCATCGATGTGGACTCCCAAAAATCAAATCCATATTGTTTATCAAAGTGATTCATCATTAACGTCATAATATCTCCATGAGTTCCAATTACGATCTTCTTACCTTCGTATGTTTCTAATATGTCTTCCATAATTTTTACAGATCTTTTCTGTGCTATTAAGTTAGATTCCCCTTGTGGAAATGCATAGTGAATGTCTTCATATACTTGGCACTTAGCTTCTTTGAAAGATATTGACGAGAATTTACCGATGTTTCTTTCTCTTAAATCTTCTTCAATTTTGATATCTTTCAAATACTCAATTGCCGTTGGACGAATGGTTTCTATTGATCTTTCATAAGGACTTGACATGAAATAATCAATTTCTTCTGTTTTTAATATGTCCTTTATGGTTAATGCATCAGCCATTCCTTTTTCTGATAAGCTTCTACTTCTTTCCGTACCTTCAACATAAATAGACTCAGCATGCCTTACAAAGTATATAAAGGTTGTCACTTCTATGTCACCGCTTTCTTATATCAGTATTGTAATGGTTTCAGCTAACGTTTGGCATTCCTGACGTTCAAGCAGCTTAAGTGACCATAGGGAACGGGTCGTCAGACTTAGCTGCTTGAATGTATCGCCTGAATATACTTCTTCGAAATCCTTCTTAGCGATCAAGGGCGAATGCCCGCAGTAGGAATGCGGTGTTATACGACGGAACTTTGAAATACTCACATTGTTTGCTAATTATTAATATTATTAAATCTAAAGATTAACTTGTTTCCATCATTTTTTGTTTCAGCAATCTCCTCCTGGTAATTTCCATCAGTATAATCATTAATTGTCCTTCTCCAAAAAGTTTGTGCTCTTTTATTGACTTCTATCGGGTTTGTCTGCAATTCCCAAGCACCTTGATGATTATTAAGCACTTTAACTGCTGCTGTTTCTGCTATGCCCCTACCACGGTATGACCGCAATATGAAAAACTCATTTATGTAAAAATCACTACCATGAGGTGTATATGGTGGTGAAGCCACCAATGCGAATCCTGCTGGAACCTCATCTACTCTTATAAGGTATGGAAATAGGATTGATTGTTTAGACCACCATACATCAAAAACTTTGTTTTGCTCATTCAATGTCAACGTCTCATCATCTTCAAATACTCCATATTTATTGGGTTTCCATCCCCATATCTCGGATAGATCATGCAAGTATAATGGGTATAAATTGTTTATTATGAATTTTGTACTTTCGTCAGTTAGATTTATTGTTACTTGCATTTATTCCTCTCCGTTCTGTCGTATAACGTTTGGCATTCCTGACGTTCAAGCGGCTTAAGTGACCGTAGGGAGCGGGTCGGTCAGACTTAGCCGGTTGGATGTGTCGCCTGAATCCACATCTGAGAAAATTCATCTTGGCGACCAAGGAGCGACAGCGATGTAGCAGGAGTGTTATGTTATAAGATGTAGCAGCCCCTCAGTGATACCTTCAAAAAATCTAATTCTATTGATATTGTATATTATGTTTAATTGTTCTTGTGTCATATATGTTCTTAATATCAGTTCTAATTATCTCGGGATATACCTCTATTTCTTCTAGTTCTTCAAAGGTAAACCACCTGAATATCAATCTCCCGCCATCCTCTACTCCATTAAACTCATCATTCTTCTGAAGAATTTCATGATCTTCTGGAAATGATATTAAATAATAAAATCCTAATTCATGAAATTTCATATTGTCATATTCAAAGAAATCTTCATTCACAAATAGTAACCTATCAATCCTAACTTCAATATTCAATTCCTCATTTATCTCTCTAGCCAATGCAACATCAGTAGATTCATGAAATTCAACACGACCTCCAGGCAAATTCCAAAAATCATCTTTCAAAGTTGTATGTAATAAAATCCGTTCATTATGTATTACAATTCCAGCAACTCGAAAATTGAATTTACTGTTATTTCTTTCAAATGAAATCATTATGTCACCTTCTTATCATGTATTTAAAGTCTGCTGCTATTTCTTATAACGTACCCACATTTCTGACGTTCGAGCGGCTTAAGGTGCGTAGCACCGGGTCGTCAGACTTAGCCGGTCGAATGTGTCGCCTGAATTAACCTCTTCGATATTCCTCTTGGCGACCAAGGAGCGTCAGCGACGTCGCAGAAATGTAATGTTATCCGATGACCTCGACTTCTTCGATTCTTCAAGATAATTATTTTAAAGCCCATCTATTTAGAGAGTCTTTTAATATGGTTAATAATTATTCCTTATATTTTATTATGAATGGAGAAATTGCTATTATAGTTATTACCCAAGCAGCAAACCATAATAAAGCTCTGAACAGAGCGGATCCCTGGAAACTATATTGAACCAATAGGATTGGAAAGGCTGTTATCAAAATAGATATTACAGATTGAGAAGAGAAGGTTATCTCATGATCCTTTCCACAGTCATTACAAGAGACAAGTTGCGACTTAAATCTACCGAAAACAGATCTTAATACTTGACTGTACTTAAACTCTTTCCTACATTTCAAACATCTCTGCATATTATTCTCCTTTGATCTTGATAATGACTCGAGGTTTTCGGATAACGTATCGGCATCTGCGACGCGACCCGGCCTTAGATAGCTCTTATCTTAGGCCGGGTCG
>LIDZ01013393.1_pt3 | contig 106926 bp, 105 predicted proteins | sample 644651 | NCBI WGS metagenome assembly LIDZ01 (sample SAMN03856242, study PRJNA289617) | food metagenome | isolation source: wine grapes on drying loft during traditional withering process | host: Vitis vinifera cv. Corvina | place: Italy: Gargagnago di S. Ambrogio di Valpolicella | collected 2014-01
ACCTTCAAAGTTATTGGTAATGCTTTGACCATCAATGAGTATTTCACCCTTACTGATTTTCATTAACCCGACCATCATTCGAATGGTTGTTGTTTTCCCAGCACCATTGGGTCCAAGAAAACCAAATACCTCACCCTTCGGAACTTCAAAACTCAGTTGATCGATAATGGTTTTTCTTCCAATTTTTTTAGTTACGTTTCGAATTTGAACAATAGGTGTTGTCATTATTAGCTCCTTTTAAGCTTCAGATTTTTCTATAGCCTTAGCATACTTGATAACGATTAAGGAAAAGAATGGTCTAAAGGATGGATTATTTATGGTCTTTAGTCTAGTTCCTCCCTAGACTAAAGACCAGTCAAAAAGCACCAATCGTTGATAACAACGATTGGTGCTCATCCAAACATAAGCATGGATAAAATTTTCTACACGCTCAATTTCATAGTTATATTCATTGTATAAAGCGCCCTCACATATAAGGGATAGGACGAACTCTGGATGTGACGCAGCCAAACTAAGAACAACCTCAGCCCCCATTGAAATACCTACGATATGGCAGTGAACTACTTTTAAGCGCTGCAATAATAAATAGATATCATTAGCCATATCATCAATATGATATCCTGTTACGGGTTAGTCAGATTTGCCATGTCCTCGAAAATCAGGAGCAATGATGCTGTATTTCTTTTCAAATTGCGGTATGATTCCTTCCCACATGATCTAGCTTGATCATTTCCTCTATCATTTCCCTTGCCCCCAAAGCAATTGTTGCATTTTCTATTTATTTCTAACATATCTGATGCATACCTCTAATGATTTTCCCTTCTTTAGCACTCACATAATCCGTTCCACTTTCACAGTTGCTTTTTCGTTCCCATATAACTACATACTCACCTTGTTTATGGGTGACGGAAACGATTTTAATCTCCCCCACATTACTATTTTGTTCGTGTTGGGCTTTAACAGCGCTTACTGCTTGTTCTTCAAATATGACTGAAGCTGATTCCTGACATCCGCTAAAAATAGCAATCGTAATAACTGAAATCAATTCCATAGTTAAGAATCTAAATGTCAACATTCATGCCTCCCTTTAATTAATGGAATTGGAAAAAGCATCGTTTGGTACTTACTAGATTAAACGATGACTAGTGAATTAAAGTTGCACAATTTTGCCCGTTAGCCATACATGCAGCGCAAGCGCCGCACCAAGGTTAAATCTGTTAATACTGCTACTATAGCTGGGAGAGGAAGGTCGATAAGCTATGGTGCCTTAGAGCCCATCCGTTAGTCTGACTCCAACGATCACGGTGCATCACATATTGTCGCTCCCTATTGGGAAGCACTCATGGGAGATTAATCCTACTCTGATTGTTGCACCAGCCTTTTACCTAATTTAGCCATAGAGAGGATATTTTCAAGGTCGAAATCGTTGTTGAACGAGCATGTGGTATGGATATTCATAAGGATAACATACAGCATGTATTCTAACGTCGAAGGGAAAGGAGATTCAAACGTTTTCAACTAAAACAGTGTTTCCTTTATAATTAATTGACTGGATTAAACAGCATGAGTGTACTCACGTTGCTATAGAAAGCACAGGCGTATTTTGGAAACCTATTGTTAATTTACTTGAAGCAAAAGGAATTGAATTTTTAGTGGTAAATGCTCAGCATATGAAAGCACTGCCTGGACGCAAAACAGATGTAAAGGATTCAGAATGGATTGCAAAGCTCCTACGTCATGGCTTACTTAAAGCAAGTTTCATTCCAGATCGAAATCAACGGGAGCTTCGAGAACTTGTTCGGTATCGTCGTAGTATCATTGAAGAAAGGGCTAGACAACATAACCGAATTCAAATAAGGTGATGTAAACGTACTCGAAATCATTGATCATGTGGAAATAATAGAACCTGAACAATTTAGGCAATATGTTAAAGTAAGGCTGCTGAAACTACTTGATGTTTATGCTTAATCGCATTCCACAATAATCATCGGATCACAAGAACTTGATCTCATACTCTTTTGTAGCTGTTTTATAGCTAATGATGTGTGGTACGGTTCGACAAGCAATCTTTCTTTACATCCTTTCAATAAGATTGCATAATAATCTATTGTAAAGTATGTATATTTATATCAGATACTTACCAGAAGGAGAGTGTAACTTGTGAGCGAAACCTGTGTTCCGACTGGTGTGGCACTAAAAGACACTGGATTTGGATATACGTTGTCCTTAATTGGTGGTAAATATAAAATGACCATTATGTATTGGCTGTCTGAAAATAAGGTAATGCGGCATAATGAGCTGAAGCGATGTATCGGTACCATTTCCTTTAAAACGCAAAGCATCATGTTAAAAGAACTGGAGGCAGATGGTCTTATCATACGTAAGGAATTTCCCCAAATACCTCCAAAAGTTGAATATTCATTATCTGAACGTGGTCATTCTCTCATTCCAGTGTTAAATATGATGTGCGAGTGGGGAGAGAACAACAGTTTGCCAGCCATGGAGGCTGTACAGCAGTAGGCATAACTATTTTGTTTGCAATTAAAAGAAGTATCTCCTGAACAAGGAAATACTTCTTTTTTATAGCTTTATTAAAGCTACCTATTACAGGTTGTCAACAAAATTCAAATAATCTTGTGCACTTTTTTCCAATTCCCTTGCAGACCGCCCTTTTTCTGTACCATAAAACGCAAAGAACGAACGGTAATCAGCATTGCAGTATAGGAAGGTAGTTTCAAAAGGAGATAATAAATGTTCAAGTGAATAGCGATATCTTCCCTCTTCGCTATAATCTTCTTTTTCAATTCCGGCAGATACAACTAAAGCAGCTTTGCGATTCTTTAATTTATCGCCTCCATTTGAACCATAAGCCCACCCATAAGAAAAAACATCGTCAAGCCATTTTTTAAGGAGAGGCGGACAATTAAACCAATAGACAGGGAACTGTAAAACAAGATTACTATGCGATTCAATTAATTGCTGTTCTTTTTCAACATCAATGTCTCCGTCAGGGTAAACCTTATGCAATTCGTGCACAGTATACTTTTCAGGATATTTTTTGAGTTCTTCTACCCATCGCTTATTTATGACGGATGTTTCTATGCTCGGGTGTGTTACGATAACAAGAGTTTTCAAAGATTTGTCCTCCTTAGTATTATTCATTTCTTGAGTATAAAGTGCATACTGCAAATATGTAAGTATGCACTTTTAGTACAGGTACTTTCATAAAGGTGAGTGTCAAATCAGTCATATAATATTTTTTTCTAAAATATGGATAAATCATGCGTGATACTATACGCCACGATATAATGTTACCCCAGGTCAGAACGAAGAAAATGATGGGTAACACAAAGCGTAGTTAACACTCTGCGTTACTCATCATTTTAGCAAATGAGTACCATTATTTTGTTATAGTTCAGGGTGAGCTTCCATCTTCTTAAACACGCGACCATACATCTTTGGCGTAACGTCCTTCTTTTTGGAGTTCATTCAACCACGCTTTAGCTTCTTGTTCATTCTTTCCTTGATCGATCTGATACGCTTCTTCTAAGGTTTGATCTACATCCGGAGCCATTTTACTACCATCCCCGCATACGTACAACACGCCCCCACCTTTCAAAATATCGATCATTTCAGTTGAATCCTGCTTAAGTAAGTGTTGCACATACGTCTTAGATGTTCCTTCCTTACGTGAAAAAGCGGTATGAAGCGTAACCACACCTTCCTTCTCAAATTGCTCAAGTTCTTCACGGTAGATGAAATCGGTATCGTTCCTACAACCGAAATAAAGATGGGCTTCGCCTAAGGTTTGTCCTTCTTCCATCATTGATCTACGCGTCTGAAGGAAACCACGGAATGGAGCTACCCCAGTTCCCGGACCAACCATAATGATTGGTGTTAGCGGATCTTTAGGTAGGCCAAATCCAGAATCCGGTGTACGTACGAACATAATAATATCTTCTCCCGGCTGCCGTTCAGCCAAGTAATTAGACGCAACTCCACGGTATTCACCTAGACCACTCCAAGCAGGACCCATTACAACACCTACGGTGACTGATGCTCGATCCAGATTAACCCTTGGAGAACTGGATATGGAATAATATCTCGGTTTAAGTGGTGGTAACAGTTCCAAGAATCGCTCAAATGGCATTTCGCACGCTTCATATTTTTCAAGAAGATCAATCATGGTGATCCGTTTCATTAAGATTTCTTCCTTATAAGCTCCTTCTTCTAACAAAACCTCCAACTCACGTTTATGAGGAGGACAGCTTGTGTAAGAGGTAAGCTCACGCAATTGCGCTCTGGACGCTGGTTCCTGCACCTCAACACTATGACTGAGTAGCTCATACAGACTAACAGGACGATCCACAGGAAGATGCGCCGAGATGCGTCCGCTTACTGATAGAATCAGTTGATCACTCCTACTCAATCCGAAACGTTGAAGGATTCGATTGACATTCACACTACTATTACTTGGTAATACACCAAGATGATCGCCTTCTTCATACGTAACGCCTTCCGGCAATGTCACCTCGATATGACGTGTACGTCGATCGCTGTCTGATGATTGAAGCTCACGATTTACCACTATGGCAGCGTGAACAGCGTCGTAGGTTTGGGCAAGAGGAGCACCAGCTATTCCACTGACGAACTGAACATTAAGGGAATTTCGTTCTTTCTCTACCTTGTGGTCGAATTTCAGATCAAATGCGTTCATCAGATCTGACCACATGCGTTCTCTCCATTCTTCTAGATTTAACTCGAAGTCTCCACTAGCATCTCCCTCTCCCCGTTCAGAGAACCTTGTGGCTCCTTTGAGAGAAAGCTGTTCATCTATGAATCTGGGCACATCCTGATACGTACTAGCCCAAGTGCGGTCTCCACACCCGAATACGGCATAATTCACACCTTGAAATGTACTATCATCTACCTCTTCCAACCATTGTACGAATTCACGTGCATTGCTAGCAGGTTTACCATTATAGGAAGCGGCGATGATCAATATGACACCCTCCGTTGGTAAATGACCTATTCGAGAGTTAAGCGAAGTCACCTCACTTTTCACACCGTATAAGCGTACGATATCTGCTAACTCTCGTGCGATGCTTTCGGCTGTACCTAAATTTGATCCATACAACACAAGTAGTGGTTGATTATTAACGCCAATGATTGAAGAAGCCTGTGGTTGATCTTTTTTGGAGTCCGATTTAGAGACATCTGCCTTAGCCGGCATATTGTTAATAGAAGACTCAACCTTAAGCTGCTCACGCGGGCGAACCTGAATTTCAAAATCATCCGGTTTCAGCGTCAACGTTTCCTTTACTTTGAGCTGATAGTTAGAATGATCTATGATTTCAAAATGCTTGAGAACTAAGCCAAGCACTAATATGGCTTCATGTAACGCGAACTGTTGTCCTATACATGCCCTTTGACCGTTACCGAACGGTTTATAAGCATTGATCGGGACCTTACTTTGATCCTCAAATCGCTCTGGTCGGAACTCTTCCACATCTTCCCCCCATGCACTGGTATCACGATGAAGTTTGGGGATCAGTACGTTAACACTCTCTCCCTTCTTTAAAGGATACTTACCTCCCAGTAGGGTGTCCTCCTTCGCATAAAGAGAGAAGGCTGGAGCCGTTGGCCATAAGCGTAATGATTCACTCAGAATCATTCGTATGTATTTTAGATCAAGAACCTGTTTATACGTAGGCGTTGAATCCGTAAGAACGCTGTCTACCTCTGCATACGCTTTTTGCAACTTATCTGGATTCTTTAAAAGATAGTAAATAGCGAAAGAAAGCAAACCACTTGTTGTCTCATGACCGGCAATCAAGAACGTAATCATTTGATACCGAATATTCTCGTCATCTAATCCTTCACCTGTTACGGGATCTTTACTCGTTAACATGCGAGATAGGAGATCTTCAGTTTCTTCCTCACCACTCGATTTGCGTTCAGCAATTATTTTATCTACTAAGGAAAACAATGCATCTATATCCTTTTTGAACTGTCGTTTCGTCATGATCTTCAGTTTATCCTGGATCTCAAATCGTGTAAGTTGAGACATCGCCTCATCAAGTGCTCGCACCATGCTTACGATAAACGGATGAGGTTCATCACGATAGAAGCTATTAAACCGATAATTGAATCCGCATAATCCTATTGTATCTAACGTAAGACGTGTCATATCTTCCGGGACATTTACTTTCTCATCGGGGTTTAAGCGCATCCATTTCTGAACAAGTTGTACAGCTATATCCACCATCATACCGTGGTAACCTTGCATGGCTCTCTGACTGAAGCTTGGGATCAGAATATTATGAGCTTTTTGCCAATTGGGTTCATCCGTCTCACTTGTGAACAACCCGTCTCCTGTGAAAGCTTGGACTTTCTGTAGTGGGGCCCATACACGTTTATCAAAACGAGACTCATTACACACCTCAGCAACTAATTCCTCGCTTGATATGTAGACGTTGCTCTTTCCTCCAGGTAACACGTTTCTAAATATAGGACCGAATTCATATGAAAGTTTAATCAGCGACTGAATTGGCTCGTCTATATTTAGTAGCGGAAGATTACCCAGCGGACCATAAGTTTTCGGTTGGGGTACTTGATGTTCCATATTATTATCCATATCGTCGTCCTCCTCCTATTCCTATTCCCTTTTCAAGGATGTCGATAGCATAGGTTTATCCAATTCGAATCAGACTATACAGCCCTAACGACGAAGAAATGCCATCCAGCATGTTGCGCTCGATGGCATTTCTTCGTCGTTTTTTTAAAAGGGTTTTATTTTTTAGTAGCATCTTTTTGAACAACGCGTGTTGGCCTAACTACCGCATTATCGCGTTTCATCGGTTTTACACTATTAATCGGATTATTTAAGTCTATTCTTTCAGGCGTAACCACTTCTACAGATTTTTGATTATTATCGGTAGCATTTCTTTTAATACGATCAGCCCCACCATTATGTTTCCCTTTGTTCCATACCGTTCCTTTACTCATCTTAACACTCCACTCCATTTCATTTTCTCTAATTCATTATACAAGCTCATTCCACCAAGGAATCATTTCATATACACTTAGCCCATCGAGCTCTCCGACAACCTTCATGTCTTTCGTTTCAGCAGGTGTATAGCTATTTACCTTTTGGGTTGATTCAACGTGATATGTTTTCCTTGACAAGTTCGAGACAAAAACATAACATTCTTCGTAGCTTTGAGCATCCACCACCAGCAAGTTAGCTGGTATCCCAGTTACTACCACAACTGCATTTTGGGCCAGTTCTTCTGTCAAGATGATATTCCCCTTTTATGCCTAGTTATATTGTTCGTACGAATTAATATCTACAGACGCGCTATCAGAATTCTATACGAATATGACATTACAAACAAGGTTTTTATCAGATAACTAACAATTTCATTTCATAACCATTGCAAATTCCAGATATTCAAGTATACTCTTGGGAAAGTATTACAGGAGGTGGAATAACATGCAGAGCCATTTTATCGAAAGAAATGAAGGTTTTCAAACTCACTATTTAGAATGGTTGCCCCATAAAATAAGTGATTTACTCCCAGTCATATGCATACATGGAAACCTCTCAAATGCTAGGATGTATAAATGGATCGGTGAGGAACTTGCCTCTGAAATGAATGAGCGTCCTAGACACGTCGTTGCGATAGACATTAGAGGTTGCGGCGAGAGTGGAATGCCTGAACAAGGATTTACACTACAACATATGGCATCTGATATTGAGCCTGTAATGAGACATTTGGGGATCACCGAGGCTCATTTCATTGCTTATTCAAGAGGTGTCGCTTATGCACTACAATATGCTTTGCAACATCCTGAGCGTGTTCAAGGACTTATAATTGGCGATTTCCCAACTCATTATACGAAGATACAGGAAGACTGGGCACATCGAATGTTCAATTCCTACAAAGAGTATGATTCTTGGGATCATTTATATGACACCTTAGCCTTGACCGAACAATTAAGCAGAGAAGTATTTGATGATAAGAAAGACGTCTATTATGTTGAAAAAGAAGGCATAATCCACAAAAGATATTCAAAGGAGTTTCCTATTCGACTTCAACTTGAATCTGATGATGTTGACCTTTCATCTGCTTTAGACAGTATAAACGGCAATCTGTTAATTCTAAAAGGAGTTGAACCGGGTTCTCTTCTAAGCGAAGAGCAAATAACAGCATACCAACAAAACAACCCCGAAGTAGTACGAGTTCAGCATGCAGGACATGATGTTTTTGAACCAAGACAACAAGTGAAAGATGCATTTTTTGATTTTTTTAAAGATAACATTTAATAGTAATTCATACCACTCAACGAAAAAGGAATGGATAGCGTGATCAGATTCATCTGACTCTCTATCCATTCTTTTAATGTTGACTTAAATTTCATCAGATTAATTATTTCCCAGAGATGCTGTGAGTATTCAATGCCTCCCATATTCCCTTGAAAATCCCACTATCTATTTTAAAATATACACCTGTATTTCCATAACTAATGTACCCATCCTTAAGAACCACAACACTTATCTTAGAACCATCGTTTAATTGAATGATCATTTGTCTGTAATTCTCATCGTTTCTGAAATCACCAAGCTTCTCTTCAACACTTGTGCGTGAATAAGGAACGGCTTGATTTAGTGTTTCAGCAAAATTATTTAACAAATCCATATCTTCGATGGGGAAAAATCGTTCAACGCCATAGTCCCAGTCACTATGAATTCGGTATTTAGCGCCTTGAATATTCCCAGGTATATTTAGTTTGCCGAACACATCTTTACCTGAATGAATGGTTATTCCATTGAGGCATTCATAATACTCCGAATAGACTACTCCGTCATTTTCAGAATACGACATAATTCTAAAATCCTTATCGTATCCTTTCACGCTAAACACATCTACTACTCCGATGGTTGAAGCGAACTGAACGGCATATTTGTCTTGCTTGTTCCACTCGTCAATACCGCCTTTTGTCGTCCCAAGTTTCTCACCCAACATGTTTTTTGCAATTTTAGGATCGATTCCGGTTGCCGTTTGTGTGTAAATCTTCCCGTTATATACGATTAGACCCACCATATCTACTTCAGCATTTCCATTAACTTCAGGTATTTCTAATACTGGAATTTTGACACCATCGCCATTGACGACAAGGGGCGTATTAACGATTGGAGATGTTGGAATTTGTTCTTTTTGAACGTAATCCTTGTATACACTATAACCACCGAATACGATAACCAAGCTTGCTGCAAACGTCATCGCCTTTGACCAGTATCGTTTAGTTTTGGGCATTTCTAGTTTTGCTTTCTGAATTCCCAACTTACTTCTTTCATGAAGTTCACTAGGAATTTCAATTTTATCTATTTCCTTCTTTATATTATTGCTCATAATAACCGTCTCCTTTCAATTCTTTACGGAGTTTTTTTAAAGCACGATATAAAAGCGTTTTTGCAGTTCCCAATGGAATATTAAGTGTCTCTGCAACTTCTCTAATCGTAAAGTCATGGAAAAACCTCAGAATAACTACGCCTTTTTCATCCTCATCTAACAGTTCAATCAGTTCTTGAACCGTCACTTCAAGATCGATATCTTCTTGAACATCTTCAGAGATGTGTTCCATCATGACTGCTTTCATCTGTACAACATTTTTTCGTTTCCGAAGTAAATCGATAGAACAGCTTATCGCAATCTTAATTAACCACGTTTTAAAGTACTTCGTTTCTTTTAAGTTTTTGACTGCTTTGAATGACCGATAGGCTGTTTCTTGTACAACGTCGAGCGCATCATTTTGATTTTTGACATATACAAATGCTGTTCTATAGATATCACTTTCATATTCCTGAAATAGTTCTAAGAATGCTTTATCATCGCCATTTCGAGCTTTCTCAATTAATCGTAAAATGTTACCCGCCTCCTTTAGTTTTTCACTGTATATCCATTAGACGTTCGATGTTATGTATTTGGCTTTACTTTTTATAATATAGGCTATGTTAAATCTTAATGTTGATTGTGGATTGAAAGAAAACCGCCTTCCTAGGGAATTCGCAAGCGAACATCATAGATCGATGAATAATCATCTCCCCGACCCCTGTCGTTACAGATGCCATGCCACTTAGCTTTACCATCACATTTCGGATTTCACGTTTTAACTTAGCTAAAATATAAAAAAAGATGAGTAAGACAAAGAATATTATCCCTTTGTCTTACCCATCCGTTAGTAATTCAGCGTAGACATCCATTTTCCATTCCAAAATGAAAAACAATTATCATTTTACTCGACTCTTCTATCTATTCCGCAGGTGGTGTGAAAGAACGAGCCGCAAATTCTGCATCTAAGCTGTAGAATGCATTGCTGTCTTTTTCAATACGTTTCAACTTCTGAATGATGTTATCGAATAAAGATTCTTCTTCAACCTGTTCATCAATGAACCATTTCAAGAAGTAAATCGTAGCATGTTCACGTTCGTCCGTAGCTAAGTCAGCCAAGGCATAGAATTTCTTAGTATTTTGTTTCTCATGTGAATAACCGTGTTCGAACACATCAAGCATTGAAGCATATTCGTTCTTCGGTTCCGGCAAAGCTTCCAGCGTCGCACGCTGTCTACGGTCGTTGAGGAACTTATAGATTTTCATTGCATGAAACCGTTCTTCTTCAGCCTGAACTGTGAAGAAATTCGCAAATCCATCAAGACTTTCACCCGAGCAATATGCAGCCATAGCTAAGTAGACATGAGCAGAATAAAATTCAAAATTCATCTGTGTATTTAGAGCTTTTGCTAATCCATCATTCATTGAACAAGTCACCTCAGCTTCTTATAATTTGTGATCATGGAAAAAAGTAATCTCCCTCATGTGTTTGAATCATTATAAACATATAATGTAAGGAAAAGATCACCATGTCTTATCCATCGTAACATGGTACCTATTTCATCGGCAAGTCTTCATTCTTGGTCAAGGGATAAGTCGAACCCAATTAGTATGAACCACTTTCAAAAAAACATTCAAAGTGATTTGTACAAAAATACCCTCTATATCTTCAGCTTATACGAACAAGAGCCTTATGAGTTTAAGGTGGATGGTTTCCAAATTGCTCTTGTCCATGCCATATGCATGCCTTCACGTTCCATATTATGCTGACTGGTACTGCCAAAGCTCGCTTGTCCAACAACAAGATCACAGTTCGCATGGTGAGCCTCGTTCATTCTTCTATGTAAGAGAGTTGTTTGTAATCCTCGTTGTCTGAAGTGAGGAACTGTTGTTGCTAGCGTGAGGGAAGCTGTCTGATTATTGACATGCATGGTTGCCACAGCTGCAGGTACATCATTCAAAAATGCCATATAAATCTTCCAACCGCTCCTATTCAACAAACCTATGTTATTGTTCACAAAGTGATGTTTGTTATCAATTGACATACCTGACCCAATGCAATGAATCTCAGCATACTGCTCGAAGCCCTGTTCATCTACAACCTCTACGATTCTAATATTGGAAGGTAGCAGTGACAATTCTCTACTAGGGAGCCCATAAAGAACGGAGTGAAATCCATTCTGATACAAACCAAGTTCGGCACATTTGTGTAATAACTGAGGACTACTGTGAATAGGATCAACGTCTATTTGAAAATCCCTCTCTCTAACTCTATAGAAATCAATGATTTCTTCCAAATGTTCGATATCATCAGACGTTATTCCTTTAACAGCATTAAATAATCCCCAAGGCATGTTGCGAATATAGTATGCAGTGGCATGACCAAATCTCTTCATTTCAACACCTTCAGGATTACCTTCTCGCTCCCTAATGGAACTAATTCTAGATGTAAAGAAGTCGATCTCAGATTGTTGTATTCTAATGGCAAGTCCTTCGTTAATTATGGGTACTATCACTATGGTACACTCCCTCCTTTCATCCATTACTATTTCACTATAAACCTTGTTAGCTGACATTACATCTCCTTACACCAACGCAATCCCGAAATAAGAATCTTGGTTAATGATTGTCCTCCTCATATCCTCTAAATACTGTCGTTGTTTTTCATTTAAGTTGGTTCTATCTAAAAACTGATTGTGATAAACAAATGAATATAGATGTCTAAAATGAATGAAAAAGTCTATTTCTTTTACTATTTTATTAACATCCGAGTTCTCAACTGAATATCCATCCATAAATGATTTGAAAAAAATGTTCGCGAACCTTTTTCGCTTGTCCATGTCTTTAACCGTTTGCGAAGCATGATATATAGCGATAGCTATATCATATGCATACCAATGACATTCACTATCTCCAAAGTTGATCACTGTAAATTTATCTGTATCGTATAAGAAATTATGGTGATGTAAATCCCCGTGTATTACGCCGTATGTATCATTGTTTGGAGTCATTGATTTAATAACTTCAAGGCAGTTCTCCCATTTCTCTCTAATAAAAGGATCAAACTGGCTCATATCCATATGATAAATCTTGTGCTCATGCCATTCAGGTCGCTTGTATTTACTTTTAGATAACTTCGATAAGGCATGCATATTCCCCATCGCTCTACCCCATTGATTAAACAATTCCTCATTCCAGACTTCACTCTGAATATCAACATGAGTTCCTTTCACTTTCTCATATGCAACGAAAAAGAGATTGTCGCTCAACCGATGGATATACGATTCTTCCTTAATTAATATAGGAATAGCTACGTTGATCCCATGCTCATGAAGATATCGAGTCCACTCTATTTCAGACAGGATCAGTTCTTCCTGATCAACCTCACTGTTGAAGATCTTAACTACAATCGACTTCTCAGAGCGAATTTCGTAAACATTATCGAAATATCCACCGAGTAAATGTATATCCTGTGAGTCACTGCCGACTGTATCAAGGATTTGATTTAATATTGATCCACCAACTATCATTGATCTACCCCCATTATGATATGGATGTTTACTCCCATCTTAACATTACTGAGCCAGCTAGCTATCCTAAAAACGTCCAAGCAATATCCAGGTTGAAAACTGCTTAGCGATCTATGCTAATCACAAACAAATATACTCCTCCACAAGTAGTCGGAGAAGTAATAAACATAACTGATTTGATTACTTATTTTCCTTTTGCGATTCTTTATTTTCTTCCGATAACAAATCCTTCGTTCCTTGGCGAAACTCCCGAATGGTTGTTCCAATAGCTCTCCCCAACTGTGGAAGTTTGGAAGGTCCAAAAAATAATAAAGCTACGATAAAAATAAGAACAAAACCACCTATACCTATATTCATGGGCATTTCATCACACTCCTTAAAATTTAATCATAAGAGCAGTAACATACATAATTATAATTCCAACAGCAACTCCACCGAAATTATACCAAGATACAAGTGACAAACCTTTACTATTGGATTGTTTGAGAATGAGCTTAGATATGGAGTAGATCACTTGTAGGATAGCTCCTGCACCGATTCCAAAGAAGAGTGCCGCTAATGCTTCATTAAAGATAAATCCACCTACCCAAGTGCCTAGAATCGCTGGTGCGCCAGCTATGGAAGCTAACATTACAAAAGTTTTCCAAGTAGGGGTTTCCTTCAACAATGGTGCAGCTATCCCTACACCTTCTGTAATATTATGCAAGGTGAACCCAATTATTAGGAATGTTCCAAGCGCAGCTTCACCCGTTGCGAACGCTGCGCCTATGGCTAGCCCTTCACCAAGGTTATGCAAACCGATGCCAGTTGCAATTTTGTAAGAAAGACGTTTTCCTTGTGAATTTGTGAATTTCCTGTCATTGGATTGGTCGATAGCCACAAGGAACAAGAAACTTAACAATGCCCCAAACCATACTAATCCTGTGCCTTGAAAAACACTGGGGGCTTCCGATGCCAGTTCAATTCCTTCTTGAAAAGTATCAATGACAAGGAAAAATAAAAGTCCAACCGTTAAAGCCAGAATGGCGTGCATTCCTTTGGTTGAGAATCGACGTAAAAATGGATACCATAAGAGCCCTAGTCCAACAGGAACAATTCCAACATAAAATCCAACCAATGCATATTGCCAGAACAATTGAGGACTTGCTTGTGGCGTATCCGTTGCCGCTGCTACTTCACCCACAAAAATAAGCCCATTTGTAGTAATTAATTTAATGCTGTGTGGGTCTCCATAAACCCAAGGATAGGGAATCTTTAAAGTGGCTGTATCAAATCGACTTAATGTATCGCTTGGAATAAATTCCGCATTCCAGAATGAATCATCCACTATGACTTGAGCAATCGTTACATCTTGTGGACCGGAATTTAATACTTTAACCGTAAATCCATCTTTATCCAGTGTGATCTTCTCAACATCTAGCACTTCGATTGGAGCGGCGGATTGCGTATCCACCCCTGCTCCAAATCGAACAATCAGAGCGATAATAATACCTAATAACACAATGGGCAATATCCCCCAAAATACCATTTTAGAACTACGCACTTTTATTTCCTCCTTTCTTATCCATTATTTATTCGGCTAGAAAGAATCCCATCCATCCTAATTCTGCAAACTCACTTTGATGAGCATGAAACATATATTTACCCGGAGATGGAAACACAATTTCAAGAATACCTCGTTCCCCTTGACATTGCATGATGGTATCCGTAAAATTCGGTCTCGCTTCTGGGTCTGCTCCTGTTGCGTAATAATTAAAGAAATTAGCGTGAAGATGAAAAGAATTAATAACGTCAAACTCGGTCAAATTGCTTAAATATATACGCACAAGTTCACCTGTTTTAACTCTTATTGGCTCTTGCAAATAAGCAAAGGCATAACCATTAACTGTATAGATTTCGTTTTCTCCATCTAAATCAAGGTCAAATCCATTCATCACCATATTGAATTCTGTTGCCTTCGCACGCTTTTTCTTAGGGTCAATAATAAAATTTCCATACAATCCTTTGTGGATGTGTCTAGCTAACGGTGCTACATGACAATGGTATACGTGCATTCCTGCTGGCTTGGCTTCAAATTCATAAGTAAACTCACCACCTGGCATTATTGCTTCTAATCCATCCATATTGGTGGGATGCATTCCATGAAAATGAATGGAGTGTGGATGACCCGTAATATTTATAAATTTTATGCGGAGCAAGTCGCCTTCTGTACAACGTATGGTTGGACCAGGAATCGTTTCATTAAAAGTCCAGCCTGGAAATGTAATCCCTTTTGATATCTCTACATTCGTCTCCCTAGCACGTATCTCATACTCACGTAAGGTTTGACCATTAGGTAAAATACTTACCCTGCCATAATCAAACGTTGTGAGTGCCTTCTGAGCCATCAAGAATCCTTCGGTCTTCTCAAGACTTGGTTCGAATCCATGCTTCATGCCTTCATGCAGTTGGTTTTTCAAATTATTGTGCATTTCGTGCTTATCCATTGCTTTAACAGTATTTTGAGCACTGAACAGAGAGCCTAAATATGTGCTTCCTAAAAGGGTAGCAACTCCTACTGATCCAACTTTCAGAAATTTACGCCTTGAAACTTCACTTTTCTTATTCAAAAGATTAACCCTCCCTATCATCAATGAATTTATTAGTTTAATGCAAAACAATTAATCAAAGGACAAAATGTTTCCCTGAGTAAACTTTAATTCGAATATACGCCTATCACCCTTTGTTGTAAACATATTTTTTATTGGGCTTGTACAAAAAAATTCGATAAAAAAGAAACCCACAGAGGAATTTCTTCTCTGTGAGTGAGCAATACGTAAGCGCTTCTAGCATTTATTGGACTTCAAAAAAAGTATCCAATCTTTTCAAGAATGCTTTCGCAGCTTGACTTAAATATTTATCATTACGATAAAACATCTCCAACTTCCTAGTAGGTGAATGAAGGATTGGGATTGCACGAATTCCGAGTGACTCGAAACTTTCAATCAGTTGACTAGGTTGAATAGTAGCTCCAATTCCTTCTTTTACGAGTTGAAACAGTGATGTAACGGATCCTGTCTCCATACGAGTATCGATCGAAATGTCTTGATGTTTGCACCATATATCAATCAAATCACGTCCATAGAATCCCTTAGGATACATAACTAAAGGCAGATTAACCAAGTCCTCCGCTACAACAATATCTTTACCTGCTAAACCATGTTCTTTATTCACATAAAGACTATACGACTCGGTATAAAATGGTATCCGTTCTAATCGACGATCTGGTTGAATCTCTAATCCAACCCCAATATCCACCTCATTATCGAGCACTTTATTCAAGATATCGATGGATGGAATCACTTGAACTTTAGTATTGGGGAATTCCTGATGAAAATCTATGAGTAATGATGTTAATCGATAATCAAGATCTGATGGTAGCACCGCTACACGTAAGTAACCTGCATTCAGATTTGTAAGATCAGCTATGGCATTTTTCGCATTTTCTAGTTGTTGAATAACTTGTATAGCGTGAAGCTCAAGGAGGTCGCCCGCTTCAGTCTTAAAAGTCTTTTTACCTATTCGATCGAATAGAGGTACACCTAATTCATCTTCTAATACGCGGATTTGCTGACTTAGCGTGGGCTGTGAAATTCCCAGTTTAAATGCTGCTTCAGAAAAATGTAGTTCATCGCATAATACAAGAAAATATTGCAATTGCCTGATTTCCATGCGGTATCCTCCATTGTCGATAGTCTGTAACTATCATTTATATAGAAATAGTAGTATTGATCTATCATAAATGTAAGTCTACAATGAAATCTATGATAAAGGAAGAAGGTGCTTCATATGCGTGTTGTTTACCTCGTTATAATTATATGTTTAGTATCATTGAATTTAAGGCCATCCATTACTTCTGTGGGTCCCTTACTCGATATCATCCAAACCAGTTTAGGAATGAGCGGATTGACAGCTAGCCTAATAACCACGCTACCTGTGTTATGTATGGGCCTATTCGCAATTGCATCCATTAAGTTAAATAACCGTTTTGGAATCGAGAAATCTTTACTTTTAGCCATGTCCTTCATATTTATGGCAACTTTACTCCGTATGTTCGTCAATGATAGCATGTCCTTGCTTATTACAGCTTTTGTCTCGGGTATGGGTATTGGAATTGCGGGTCCCTTAATTTCAGGATTTATAAAAAAGTACTTCCCTGAAAGACCTGGTTTAACGGGTATCTATTCCGTATCTATGGTTATTGGTGCGGCGATTGCATCTAGCTTTTCTATCCCTTTATTCCACAGCATGAATGATTCTTGGCAACGATCACTAGGTTTCTGGAGCATTTTAGCAATTCCGGCTTCTTTACTCCTTCTCCCACTTTTAAAAAATGGGAAACCTAATAACAATCCCATTGCCATTTCATCTATATTCATTAAAAATAAACGTGTGAATCTTTTCATGTTCTTTTTCGCCTGCATGGCTGCCATCTTTTATTCTATAACAGCTTGGTTGGCTCCCATTGTGCAATCAACAGGTTTAAGTCATGCGCAATCCGGCAATATCCTCACCTTGTTTACAGTCATTCAAATTCCTATAAGTTTAACAATCCCTATGATTGTTAGTAAAACAGGAAATAGAAAACTCTGGTTACTACTATGTAGTCTATCTGAAATCATAGGTATTATATTGTTAATGGTTCACTTCTCCCCATGGCTAGCTACTATATTTCTAGGTATAGGTGCTGGTGGTCTTTTCCCACTAGCGATACTCATGCCTATACAAGAAGCTAGGAATACAACAGAAGCTATATCATGGTCTGCTATGGTGCAATTCGGGGGTTATTTGCTCGCATCTCTTGGTCCTGCATTTATCGGGCTAACAGTAGATCTATTCGATAGTTTCGTCCCAGCGTTGTTAGTACTCGTGATTATTATATGTATTATGTTTGTTACTATCTTGAAAATAGGGAACAAAACAGAAAACACTGAACACGTTGAGAAGAACAATTTCTGATCGGTAATATCAAACTGTAAGATTAAATAAATGCCCTATTATAAAACCCCTGTTCCCTATGATTTAATCGTAGGGAACAGGGGTTTTATACTTATTCTAGTGATCTCTCGATAGACTCATTCAACTTCAACCTCTCGTGCCCTTCATATAATAGAATCTTGAGTTCTTCTCCTTCAAGGAGCTCGAGATGTATACTACCTTTATTGATTTGAAACTGAATTAGACGTCCCCGGTATCGAATCCGGAACGCATAACGTTCCCAACTTGCTGGGATAGATGGTGCTAGTGACAACCCTGATTCTTTAAGCCTCACACCAGCAAATCCATACACGATAGCCATCCATGTCCCACCCATATTAGCCAGATGTAGTCCATCCTTCGTATTGCCATGGGTGTTATCTAAATCAAGCCGCGCCGTTTCAGTGAAATATTCATATGCTTTATCTGTATAGCCTACTTTTGAAGCCATGATGCTAAATATGCAGGTAGAAAGGGATGAATCATGTGTCGTAATCCCCTCGTAATAATCATAAGAACGGCGAATCGTTTCAATATCCTGTGCATCTTCAAGTAAGAAGTGAGCCAGTACAGTATCCGCTTGCTTACAGACTTGATAACGATAAATGGTTAATGGATGATAGTTCAGTAACAACGGATATTTATCCTTCGGCGTATTCTCGAAGTCCCACACCTTTTTCCGCAGGAACGTATCATCCTGTGGATTCACACCTAACTCCTCATCATGAGGGAGATACATCGTGTTGAAGGCTTGCTTCCAGCATTCCACTTCTTCCGCACTAACCTCTAGACGATCGCAGAGTGTTTCCCAGCCTGAGTGATCATACGCTTTAAGGATTTCATAACTTTTCACTGCCCATTTCAGATTGTTTTGAGCCATTACATTCGTATAGTAATTGTTATTTACACAACACGTATACTCATCGGGACCGGTCACTTCATCAATATGAAATGCGCCTTTATAATCGTGTCCGACCTCAATCCATAAACGAGCTGTTTCGAACAATACCTCCGCACCGTATTGCAACAAGAAGTTACGATCCTCTTCAGCCAAATAATACTGGATATAGCTGTAGGCAATATCCGCACTAATGTGATACTGAGCGGTACCGGACGGAAAGAAGGAGGAACATTCTGTACCGGAAATCGTACGCCAAGGGAATAATGCCCCCTTCGCATGTCCCATTTCTCTCGCCCGCTCTTTGGCTTGTTCCAGCGTGGAATACCGATATAATAACAATTGCTTCGCCATATCAGGATGTGTCATTAAGAAGACCGGGAACAAATATATCTCTGTGTCCCAAAAGTAATGTCCCTCGTATCCTTCTCCAGATAACCCCTTAGCAGATATATTGCTGAACGAGTCTCTCCCCGCGGATTGCAGAAGTTGATACACATTGAAACGTATTCCTTCTTGTATGGAAGTGTCATTCTCGATGATGATATCGGATGATTTCCAGAATTGATCCATGTAATCCTTTTGCAGGACGACCAGATCTTCAAAGTTCTTACCTTTAAGTCTTTCTTGCAGCTCGATCCCTTGATCAATCGGATGTTCCCCATGTCGCAAAGTATCGGTATATACGTTCCATTTCGTAAAATGAATCGGTTCTTCAAGCGAGAATTTATACGTGTTTTCTACCTTAGTTGCATTGCTATCCACTTGAACTTGCGGACTACCACTATATTCATGCCGGGTAACACAAGCCATTTGCAGAGACGATTCCGTCGTTTCACTCATGACATATGCATAATCTTCTCTCGTGCCACATTCCTTTACAGATAACAACTGAGCATGTCCGGACGCTACACGAGGATCGTTAACGGCTGTATAATTACGTACGTCTCCGTTCACAGTAGAAACGATCTTTACGGGTCCTATGAAATTGATAGCCTCAATGGAAATATCGATCGCAAACAATTCCCTATACTCAAAAGAAATCAATCTCCGGAAGGAAATCTTAATCTCTTGTCCCGACGGTGATTGCCAATGTATCTCTCTCTGGGCGTATCCTTTATCCAAATGAAGATGACGTTCATAGGAGAGAACCTTTCCTTCAAAAAGACTAAAGGGCTCTTCTTTCTCCCCGATATACAACTGAATGCTCTGCGAATCAATCCCATTTACAAGCTTCTGCTGTGTACTAGGAAATGCAAATAATTTCTCTCCGTAAGGTATATTAATGATATCGTGAAAAGCATTTAAATACGTACCCCGAATACTGTCCATCCCTTCCGCGTAGCCCTCTTCAAAATTGCCTCTAACGCCTAAGTAACCGTTACCAAGAGCAAAGATACTTTCCAAATTTAATAGCGTCTCTGCAGATATTGCGTGATTAGAAATACGCCAAGTCATATTTCATTCTCCCTTCATGCCATCATATATGAATTGTATTTTAGACGGAGAACACCTAAACTTATATTAATTAATCTAGATTTTTATTAAAATTTTTAGGTGTAGGTGATTCCATATGAATAAGATCTTCCCTTCGAGTTCACAACAGTATTTGGTATCGTCTCGATTACAGTCTCTTGAACAAAGTTTTGTACACCCGAAAATGGACTACGAAAAGGAACTGCTAGAAGCTATTCGATTTGGTAGTGATGCTAAGGCGTTAGCCGTGATGCACAAGATTAACGAGATGGAAGGCGCAACACTCGCAGCGCATCCACTACGTTCCAAGAAGAATGCTCTGATTGCCTCCTGCACTTTGTTCACCAGAGCCATCATCAAAGGAAACGTTGATCCTGAGACAGCATTTCAATTAAGCGATGCATTTATTCTTGAAATCGAAAGAAAGGATGACCTCAAACAGTTAATATCCTTCGAGTACGAAATGCTCCTGCAATTCATCGGTATGATCAAGAAGACAACACAAACCTTAAATTATAGTCATATTGTGATTTCAGCCATTGGTTATATTAACGAGCATATTTCCCAAGATCTAACATTGAAGCAGATTGCCCAACATATCCACGTACATCCAAGCTACATTTCAGATCGGTTCAAGAAAGAAACCGGAATCTCTATAACGACCTTCATCAATCAGAAAAGAATCGAAGAATCGAAACATTTTCTTAGCCATACCCATATCCCTATTTCGGAAATTACGTTATTATATAAATTTTGCAACCAAAGCTACTATTCCCATCTATTCAAACAATTTACCGGACAAACGCCTAAACAATTCCGCAAAAACGGCTTAAGTGTATCTGTCACCGATCCAGAATAGGCAACTGGTCATCACAATAAAGAATGGAATGATTCCAATGACAAGATTCAAGCAATCTTTATTGAACTTGAGCTTGAAAAATAAACTAATTATTGCCTTTTCGTGCTTTATAATCACTTCTTTCTTTATTATTGGTGGCACATTATCTTGGTTATATTTCAACTCCAACAAAGAAATGATTCTAGATGCAACTGAGAAGAATAATAAGCAGATTATTAATAACATTGATAATTCGTTAAATCCATTACTGAGATTGTCCATGTATCCTTTACAAGATAAAGAACTTCTTCAAATACTGAGAAAGGATTACTCCAATGTACCTTATCCCAAACTCGAAGTTAGTCAAGACTTTGATAACGTCAATCAGATTATCAAAAATAGTATGCTCTTAAATACTGATTTAATAGAATCGATTGCCATTTATCAAGACCATAACCGTTTGATCATTGGACGAAGCAACACAGATCTTATCAACAATACGTATTTTGAAAATGAATTCATGAAGGAACCCTACATACAGGAAATTTTACAAAAAAAGGGACTTTCAGTCTCTATTGGTGTACATCCAGACAAGCTAATGACGTCGAATAACCAAATGGTTGTCTCGATCGGCCGTTCGATCATTGACCCAAATACATATGATAATCTCGGACTTATCCTTATTAACATTGATATAGATAAACTAAAAGCCGTATGGAGCAATACGAACTTCACTGAAAATACTAAGTTTTATATAATGGATGAAAGTGAACATGTGATCTACAGCCCAGACAGATCGCAAATTGGGCAAGCCTCATCGATTATAGGAAAAGAAACGAAACAATCCTCTAATTACATCATTACCTCCTCTTCCAAGGTCACGAACTGGAAAGCCGTTACAATCATACCTAAAAACGAGTTATTTCACGTACTTGATTTCATGTATAAGACGATTATCATTTCATTACTGGTGTTACTTGTATTAGCCATATTTACATCACTACTTATTGCCACGAGTGTTACAAAGCCATTAGCCATATTACAACATAAAATGAAACGGGTATCGCAAGGCGATATGGACGTAGTGATTGATATCCAGCATGGAGAAGTAGGGAAAATAAGCATTACCATTGACCATATGCTAGAAGATATTCGTCGATTGATTCAAAGAATATATGAGGAGGAAACAGAAAAACGGAGATTAGAATCTCTAGCATTGCAGTCGCAAATCAAACCTCATTTTATATATAATACGATCAATGTTATTAAATGGATGGCCAAAATCCAAGGATCAACGGGTATTGAAGAAGCATTAACCGATTTTTCTTCTGTCATTAAATTTACGGCCAAAACAGAAAGTGAGTATACAACTTTTCAGGAAGAAGTAGACTTCATCACGAGTTATACCCGTATTTTAGATTTTCGCTATCTGAATAAGTTTGAAGTCTCCTACGACATCGAACCTAACATACTCCAATATAAAACATTGAAATTTCTGATACAGCCTTTGGTCGAAAATGCCGTCTTCCACGGGTTTGATGGCGTTGATTACAAAGGAAAGCTGTTGATACATATATATAAGCAGGGTGATAACGTCGTTGTGGTGGTATCGGATAATGGTAGAGGGATGTCGATGTTAGAGCAAGCTACGCTGGACTCCAAAGAAACGGTAGATCAATTCAATTCGATTGGCATTAAAAACGTACGGAGACGTGTTGAGCTTTATTTTGGAGAAGGGTATGGATTGTGGATTGATAGCAAAGAAAACGAGGGAACGACAGTTAAAATCATCGTTCCCATCCTAAAGAATGACTACTCAGGTGATAAAGAATGAGAATACTAATTGTCGATGATGAGCCCCTAGTTAGAATTGGAATTAAATCTGCGATCCCTTGGGAAACACACGGAATGGAAATTATAGGAGAAGCAGCCGATGGTGAAGAAGCCATTCGACTTATGATCCAACACAAGCCAGATGTTATTCTGCTCGACATTAAAATGCCAAAAAAAGATGGAATTGAAGTGCTACAAGAGATGAAACAGAAAGGAATTGAAGCTAAAAGCATCATTCTTAGTAGCTTTGATGACTTCGTATTTGTGAAAAGAGCCATGCAATTAGGTGCTGTAGACTATTTTCATAAACCCAGCATGAATGTAAACGATATTCTGGACGTATTAAAAAAAATGCAGAGTCAACTTGAACCTCATCAGGAGAAGCAAATCGAAAGAGGTTTCGGAAAAGGCGACGCTCTGCGAAATATGCTCCATGGGAAAACGGAAGATGCTCATCAGACCAGACTGAATGAAGGTAATTTGCATGTTATTGTATTCTCCATCAAAAACTACGCTCAAGTATCAGGCCGATATACCAATGACAATATCACTTTACTTCCGAATACGATAACCAATATTTTATCGGAGCTGCTTGCCAAAGAAAAGGAAACTGAATTCACGAAAATCGACGGGAACTTGTTTGCGCTCGCCATAAGTAACATCCGTTTCAAGAGTGAACAGGCGACTTTTTCTTATGTGAATGATCTCATCCAACTCATCCAATCTTCTTTAAAACGTTTTGTGAATATCGACACCGTCTTTGGGGCTAGCGATTCATTTAATAGTTTTTTCGAGTTAAAAAATGCATTCAAACAAGCCAAACAATCGCTATCGCAAAAATTTTATCATCCTGATCTCTCCATTTTTCAATACCATCACAACAGTTATGCTGATGAGGAAATGCTGGAGCAGGCGATGCTATATATCAGAACGATGAAGACTGGACTACGTGAGAATAATCCTGAGCAATTCATAACTAATCTAGTGGCATGGGAGCAATTTCTGCAAGAGAAAGCATGTATGACTGAGCAAGACGTCCGCAAGATCTATGATTTCATCCTGTTTATGACGGAACACGGAGAGAAATATACAGAGTATAGAAACATAGCAGAAGGAATCGAAGATTTCGAAGCATTAATAGTCTTCTACCGCCCTATTTTTGATAAACAATTGAACAAGGGCATTTTAGCAAATCGCAATAAGTACAGCCCGATTGTCCGAAATATTTTGCTATATGTTGAAAAAAATTATAATCAAGACATTTCACTAAAGATATTAAGCCAGCAATTCAATGTCAGTTCTAATTATATAAGCAGGCTATTTAGTCAAGAAGTCGGAAGAGGTCTATTCGATTATATGAACGAAGTCAGGGTTGAGAAAGCCAAAGACCTGTTAAAGGATTATCGGTATAAAATTTATGAAATTGCAGAAATGGTGGGCTTTAATAGTCACGTTCATTTTGCCATTGTATTCAATAAATATGTCGGGATATCTCCAAAAGAGTTCCGTAAAGAAAAAGGATAAATTGATTAACAAATATCAATATTCATAAATAACTACACAAAATACGACTGCAGGATACGATGAAAAGGCTGTGAAAGGTAAATATTAATAAACAAATCATCATTCTGTTTATTCCTCTCTTGTTTTGTAACCGCTATCATTAGTCTTATAAACCATTTCGTCAATAGGGGGAACTAACAAGATGAAGAAAAAAATGTCTATGTTACTGATTACAATGCTTACCATAACAACTATATTAGCCGGATGCGGCAATAAGGAAAAGACCACCAGTGCCACTGATCCAGCGGTTAAGACAACTACGCCAGTTACCGTTTCTTTAGGCTTCTGGGGAACTGCTCAAGATTTGGGCATTTACCAACAAGCAGTGAAAGACATCTCAGCTGTACACCCAAACATTAAGCTTGAAATCAAGCAATATCCAAGCAGTGAACAATTCTGGAATACTCTTCCAGGAGAAATCGCAGCTGGTGTAGCTCCCGATTTAATCAAACTTACCAACGAAGGCGCATTTGAATACATTGACAAAGGTCTATTCGAACCTTTAGATGAATTGATTAAACCCGCTGGCGTCGACCTATCACTTTATAATGGTGTAGATATTTGGAAGGTAGACGGAAAACAATACGCACTACCGATCAGTACGATGCCAGCCATGTTCCTCATTAATGAAGATATGTGGAAGGAAGCCGGACTTGGTGAATATCCGAAAACATGGGATGAAGTTCAAGTCGCTGCCAAACAACTAACAACAAAAGACGTACATGGCATTGTCATCAACATCGATGCCTTCCATATTACGAACTATGTAAAAAGCTATGGCGGTGATTGGGGTTATGGTAAGACGATCAACTCCCCAGAAAACGTAAAAGCTGTGCAGAAGATTCTAGACATGTATAAGGATGGATCCGCGGTCACTCCCAAATCGATTGGTTACGGATGGGATGGCGAAGTGTTTGCAAACAAAAAAGCCGTCATGACTACGGGTGGTTATTGGTATAAAGGCTATTTGAAGGAAGCCAATCCGGATTTGCACTATGTTGCTTTCCCAGTTCCTGAAGGAACAGTTCATAACAGCACCATGCACTCTGACGGATATGTAGTCCTCAAAGATGGTAAGAACAAAGTTGAAGCACTTCAAACTGCCTCTTTCTTAACAAGTGAAAAAGTACTAACCGAATTTGTAAAAGTGGGTAATAACCCATCTCTTAAATCCTTGTCATCTAAGTTTTTCGAAGTGAACCCTGAATTCGATGCGGTTAAACCAGCTATTGAATACAGTACAGATTTTCAGTACCCAATCCAAACTAAGAAATTCATCGATGAATTGATTAAACAGCTAGAGGGCACGATCCTTGGCGGAAATAACAAGTCAGCTCAGGAAATTCTCGATAAAGTGCAAGAACAGTTCAAATAAATGACTTAACATTAGCTGTTCTTCGCCTCTTAAGGAGACGAGAACAGCTTTTAACAGCCCAAAATTTACATATGGGCAATCAATCTAGGAGGGATATGTCATGTCTGATTCCCGAAATAACAGCGAGACAATACAACCCTATCACCACAAAAGACAACCTCGGTTTCGCTCTTTTGCTGATTCGGATAATATGGTCGGTTGGCTTTTCATTCTACCTTTTTTAATTTTGTGGGCATGGTGGTTTTTTTATCCTTTTGTTCAATCCTTCATTAGAAGCTTTCAAGATATGAATTTTGCAGCCATGGACGAGGCCAAATTCATTGGACTGCAAAACTTTATCCAAATCTTACAGGACCCTGAATTCTTTCAGGCAGTCCTTCATTCGTTACAAATTGTCCTCATTGCTGTACCGACCCAAACCATCCTAGGTCTTTTAATGGCTGTACTTGTCAATCAAAAGCTTAAAGGAAAAGGCGTATTTAGAACCATTTTTTTCATCCCGTACATCACTTCACAAATTGCAGTGACGACCGTATTTATGATGCTCTTTAAACAAGGGACATTTGTAACTAATTTCTTTGGTATCTTTGGTTTTGGCGATGTAACTTGGTTCGCTGACACAAGTTATGCACTTATCTTTGTAGCAATTCTGTTTATATTTCAACAATCAGGCTTTAGCATGATCGTATACTTGTCTGCACTTCAAGAAGTTCCAAAAGATTTATACGAAGCCGCCGGTATTGATGGTGCTTCGAAATGGGATAAATTTCGTTACATTACGGTTCCCTATGTAAAACCCATTTCATTTTTCGTCATTTCCGTTTCCACGATCCTTGGCTTTCAAATCTATGACCAAATTGCCGCAATCTCCAGATATGGTGCCCTTGGTTCACCTGCTGGAGCAACAAGTACCGTGGTCACTTACTTCTACCAGCACGGAATCCGTTATATGAACATCGGTTACGGAAGTGCTGCTGTCCTCCTATTTTTCTTCATTATCTTGATCATTACTTTCTTGCAAAAAAAATTGTTGGACGATAAGGAGTGACTTTACGTGAAAGCAAGAAAACACTTAGCTCTGTTTGCAAATTACGCAATCATCATTGTGCTAGGATTGCTGTTCATCCTTCCTTTTTTATATACGTTATATACTTCATTAGTGCCCATGCAAGGCGTCAACAAACTCGTTAGCATTTCAAATTGGACATTTGATAATTACATTATGTATTTCACAAATGACGCTTATAACGTACCTAGATGGTTCTTAAATACCATCATCATGACAGGCGCTGTCATTGTCGGTAATTTAATTGTTAACCCGCTAGCTGCCTTTGCGCTTGCAAAATTGAATTTCAAAGGGAAAAAAATAATTTACTGGATTGTTCTTGCAACGATGATGGTCCCTTATCATATGATCTTGATTCCCGTCTATGTAAACATGGCCAATCTTGGTTGGTTAAACACATTTTTGGCATTAGTTGTCCCTTTTCTTTATCAAAGCTTATATATTTTCATGCTTAGACAATTTTTCGTTACGGTACCCAATGAATTTATGGAAGCAGCCCGTATTGACGGCATGTCGAAAATGGGATTGTTCTGGAAAATTGTGTACCCTTTAGCTCGTTCGCCACTGATCACCATGTCCATATTGGCATTTGCAGGCACGTGGAACAGTTACCTTATTCCAAGTACCTTAGCTAATACGCCCAAAATGTATGTGCTTGTGGTCGGTTTAAACAGTGTGAAGGACGCTGTATTTGAGAATACACCGCTGATAATGGCAGGGGTTGTCTTAACCACATTGCCAATCCTTCTCTTCTTCTTCTTATTCCAGAAGCAATATATAGAAGGTATATCGAGTTCAGGTATTAAAGGATAATCATTGCAATAGATAGTGTAAGAGCGCTGACCTAATAACCGGTCAGCGCTCATTGTATAATCAAGGTTTTCTTGACGTCAATTCATACATTACTTTATCTCTCTACAAGAATACCATCCTGCAAATAAAGCACACGATCACACCATTCTAGCATGCGTTCATCATGCGTAACCATGACGGCCGCTTTCCCTTCTCTCTTTACTTCATCAGCCAACATTTGCACAACTTCCTTACCCCGTTTGAAATCAAGGCTTGCTGTTGGCTCATCTGCAAACAGAATAGCAGGATTGTTCATCCATGCTCGTGCAATCGCTACACGTTGCTTCTCACCACCAGATAACTTCTCAGGATAATGATTTCGACGCTCCCAGATGCCTAGACGTTTCAGTAAATAAGATGAGCGTTTCTTGGCTTCGCTTGAACTTAGTTTCGCAATTCTAGCCACAAAAAGTAGCTGTTCTTCTACCTTTAAATAAGGCAGTAACTGAGCATTTTGAAACATAAAACCTATTTTATGCAATCGGAATTCTGTGAGTTCCGCCTTATTTTTATCTGCAATCGATTCGCCATCGATAAGAATTTCACCGCTAGTCGGACTCAGAAGAGCTCCAGCCGTTGAAAGAAATGTGCTTTTCCCAGAACCCGATGGTCCTAGAACAGCAACGAATTCCCCTTCATTTACTTTAAAATCTAATTTATTCAAGACAGACAGTGTAGAATCACCGTCGCCGTAAGTTTTCGTCACTTGTGTCATTACTAATTTTGCTGTTGTCATGCTCCAACCCTCCCAATCGCTTCTAACGCATCAACTTTGGCTACCTTCAATACAGAAATTAGTGATCCAATCAACGACATTCCTACAAATAAAGAACTAGTTAGTATTAGCGTAGGGGTGTTCAATTGGAAAGGCATAGATTCTGGAAGGATCATCGTCATCCCGCCTATCATCAATAGACTTATACCCAGACTTGTGACAGATAATAGTAACACCTGCCCAAGAACACTCCACGCTAAGTAAGACGTCTTGGTTCCCATTGCCTTCAGAATACCGAACTGACTCGTTTTCTGAATCGTAATAACGTAAAAGAAGACAGCTAGAACAACCGCAGAGATGACGAATAAGAAAGCAATCATCATAAGTAATGAGCCCTGTTCCTCGGCGTATCCAGGAATACTAGAAATGGCTTCTTTTTGTGTAATGACATCCACGCCATCTAGTCCTGTCTGTAAGCTTGTCGCTTGGTCTGTTGTTGCATGAACGGCAATGAGATTAAACGATGCAGGATGTGCAGTAGCGCCCTTTTGGCTCACGCCTTGAGTCAATTCCTGCCAGTCTTGAGCATTTATATACACGACGGGCGTGTGACTGTAGGAGTTATCTTCCACAAAGCCAGCAACTTTCAAAGTCATTCCTGTCTGCTGATCGCTAATAACACTTCCAATCTTTATTCCCGACTCTTCCAGCTTCCGATCGACAATGACACTACCTTTCGTATCATTTGTAATCGCTTCTCCCTCTACAACCTTAGGTGCTATTGGACCAGTCATATCGACTGCAAAAAAAGTTACATCAGCCTTCACATCAAGGTCGGTCGCCGTAATTGTACTCATTTGCATACTCAGTGGCGTAGCGTTATCGTTCCCAACAATGGAACGAACATCTTTCAAATTTGATTCATTAAGCTGCGAACGTCTGAATTTATGTTCAGCATCCCCTTGAACAACGTAATAATTCGTTGGCATATTTTCAATCGCTGAAATGTTGGCATAAGCTAAGCCCTTAGCCAAGCCCGTTACGAACAAGACAAGAAAAGAAACCAATAACATAATAACCATTATAAGCGCGTATCTAGCTTTTGAATGGCGTAGCTCTCTTAATGCTAAAAACATGTAATCACCCCTTCTAAACTGTATAAGCTCAGTTTAGTCGGTGAAAATGAACAGAGTATGAATAACATATTACAAATAAAGAGACTAGTCTTTATGTATTTCAGGAATCGTAACGCAACGAAGATACATATACAGACCTGACATTAAGAAGAATAAGCATCCACTCATTAGAAATCTCGTTATATCTAGCAGGACGCCTTGAAATGAATGGATAAATACATATATTAATGACATTATGCCACATATAACAACAATATCTTGAATAATAGAAGGAAACATCTTGATGAATACTACTTTCTTTCCTATGTTTAATGCTCTGAGGTTCCAGACAGAGGATATGACCTCCATGGAAAGAATTCCTGCTGCTGCGCCAATATAACCTAATCCATGGATTCCTATTAGGAAGTATTGAATAAGTATAGAACAACAAATCCCTATAGCGAGACCCAAAAAAGGTATCTTTTTAACATCCTGCGACCATAATATGCTTGTCGATATTTCGCGTAATCCGACAATCAAAGGAATTAATGCCAAGTATTTTATCGATAGATAGGCCTCTTCGGTGTTGAATATAAATAAAGAAATTTCTTTAGCATACACAAACAAAAATGTTCCGGAGATTAATCCCCATAACCATCCTATTGTAAAAGAAAGTCTTGATAGACGATGGAATTCATCATGATTCCCTTTCTGCCAGTATGCTGCGATTCGGATGGTTGTTGTATGGCTCAGAGCTCCTGTCACAAGAGTAGGTGTATAGGCAATAACAGTCGCCATACCGCTTATAATACCGAACATAGATACAGCTTCCGAGGAAGTATATCCAGCTGAAATTAATCTGCTAGGGATAAGAATAGCATCAATGAATTCAGATGCTGGAATAAGTAAACGCGTGAAAGAGATCATAACGGATGTCCTTAGAAACCAGACAAACGGCAAAGTAGGCGATTCATTCGGAGAGTGAACTAACTTTTTCTTGTCGATGGATATGAAAGTGGCTAACATAGCAAAAGAGATAAAAGCTCCTATAAAAGTTGCATAAATCCCTCCTCCTACTGCCCTGTCTATTCCCATTGGCATTAAATGATAGACTAGCAACAACATGCAAAGAATTCGACATCCTTGTTCAAACACTTCCGAAGCTGCAATAATACTGAATTTCTCCAAACCTTGCAAATAACCTCTTAATAATCCTAATAATGGTGCTGCCAATATCGCTGGAGCGAGGCTACGAAGAGCATATTCCAATTTGGAATTTCCTAAAAGTTCGGCTATTTGAGTAGAATTCCAAAAAACTGTCAAGCTGATAATACTGCCTGACAGTGCAATGTAAAAAGATGTTATTTTGAGAAAGTGCCAACCGAAAATCGATCTTTTTGCCGTTATAATAGCCAAGGCCGTGGGTAATCCCCCTGAAATCATAACTAAAAACCCATAAAAGGAGTAGGCTATTTGATACAATCCGATGCCTTCGGCACCCACAAGTCTTGTTAAGATTACACGACCGATCAGACCAAACAGTTTGACAATAATCATCGCGCCAACCCTGATGGTAGATTGCTTCAATAAGTGGGACTGTTTCATAATTCCTCCCAGCATAACCATCAATATCATTCATCTTTATTTTATGACATTGATTAACAATTATGCTGACAAGCCAACTATTTATTTAATCCTTGATGTGAATCAGTATATATTTGGTGTTCTGATCCCAACCTAAATCGAATGGGACTCGATAACGATCTGCTGTGTGTGAATTTACAACGGGGTATCCATATTCATCATAACCAACAACGATTGAAAAATGATCTACATCGTTTCCATGTATTATATATCCAATAAGGTCACCCGCTTGAATTTGTGATAGAGCTCCATTAGGGTACTTTGGGGTCGGAGAAATAATATGCTCAAAATCTCCTGAAGAAACAGATTCTCCGTAACCACTACGTAGGATGAAATTACTAAAGGAGTCTGTTCTAACCCATCTCTCCGAGCCTCCAGACCTTTTATCGTAACGCCAAATATTAGTCAAAGGTAATCCGCCGGCTTCCTTATCTCCCATAACTTGAGAAGCGAAATTCGTACAATCTCCACCCTGGCTAGTGTAATCCCTATATTTATTATTGTAACGATGATTGTTGCCAGCTCCCCAAGCAACCCCCGCATATTTATTAGCATAATTAATTGCACGTGAACGGTTATATTTATTACTTTTGGATACTTCTCGCGTAGATTTAATAGATGGAGCCATGCCATTGGGAGTCTTTGCAATTTTATTAGGATTCTCATCGAGAGGATCCAGGTACCATTCTTTGTATATCATCCATTTTCCATTGACTTTATGAAGTGTAATAAAATGCCTAGTTCCCACTCCAAAGGATTGCGTTGGAACAACCTTATTGGGGTAATCATAACTAATTTTCAGTGATTGAACCAGTGAGATGATAGCTTTATCTGCCTTTTTTGTAACACATACCAAACGAATGTCACTTTTGGCATCAACCAGTGTTATCGATCGCTTTTTAGCCCATTCATTGAGATAGTTTACCCTGTTTTTCTCATGTTGATAGGCATAACTACTTACTTGTTGCTTTGTTAAGTAATGAACGTTTAACTCATGTATATTCTGATTAATCATCACTTCGGCTCTAAGCTGAAATATATGATTTAGTACCGCTTTAATTTCTAGTTCTTCCTTTGGCTTTTCATCGTTAGCATTCGCATTTTCCATTGGGTTGAAGAATAAAGTTGGAAAGATCAAAATCAAGACTAATATAGCTTTTCTAAAAATGCTCATCTTTCACCATCCAGCTTCGCAAAAACAATAAGTCTTTTTTGATGTTCTTTTATCTTTCGGCTATATGCTCCAGTAGAAGTAATGAGGTTCAGTCTTATTTCATCTGTTTCCCCAAAGATCCGTTCTATGGGTGCTTCTGAGCTAATAAATGATTCAACGGATTCTACCCTATAAGTTAACAGATGGTCCATGTTATCGCGAACAATAATAAGATCTCTGGGTTTCAACTTTTTTAAATCGAACAAAACTGCAGGACCCGTATAACTGTCAACATGCCCGTCCATAACTAAGTTTCCCTTCGCACCAGCTAGAACACCTGGATATAAAATACCTACGAGGTCAGTGGATTGTGGAACGTCCATTTGACCGTTTGCAAGAACTCCTACCGGCTTAATCTTGGAGAATAGATGGATGGCTGGAATAATAAGGTGCGTAGGCATAAAGGGTTTTGACTTTGAAACATATGGTTTATGTGGTTTATGTGGTTTATGTGGTTTTATTATTTCAGGAGATTCTGAAAGCATTTTGTTTTGACTTTGTTTCCTTTGATCAGTCCTTTGATCTGTCTGCAACAGAATACGATTAGATTCACAACTCACTGTGCAAATTGCGAATATTAGAAGAACAGATACCCATCGCCATATTTTCATTTTTTAAGAAAAGATAGAGGGTGGGGGATTACCCTCCTTCATCCTCCTTATTTTGTTTGCTCGCTTGCTCCGCCAAAACCAGACTTCGGCATTTTTGTAGCTTTGGTTTTAATATTTTTTGTTTTAAGACTCTTAATGTGAAGTCCTTTTTCATGCATTTTCTTTTTCGCTTTTTCTTTATGAATCATTTTGGAATGGATTTTTTCCTCATGCAGTTTCTTCTCGTGCATTTTTTTCTCATTCACCGGTGCTGCACTTACGGCAGACACAGTGGAAAATAACAAACAAGCAGATACAATAGCAACTGAGATCTTTTTCATGGATTAGCCTCCTAATGGTTTCTTTCCCCATGAGATATGATCTCCAATTAAAAAAACGCTATGCTGGGAAATATCACAAATAAGGAAGATAGACTGTAAAAGTCGTTCCTTCACCTAATTTACTTGAGACTTCAATGGTTCCCTTATGTGATAGAATAATTTTCTAGGCAATTGAAAGCCCTAGACCCGTACTATGCGTTGTCCGTGCTCGATCCACTTTATAGAATCGATCAAAATATCGGATAAGGTTAGACGGACTTGCTAAGTAAGGAGAGACGCCGACACTCATCTTCAATAATAGACAGGTAATGAATCTGCTGATCATCGGGTAACGATGTATCCTTAAGTGTATTAGCAAAGCCCTGTATGGAGGTCAAAGGAGATTCAATTTCATGAGACACGTTAGCGACAAACTCCTGCCTTGCTCGATTAGTCCGTTCAAGTTCTTGACTCATCGTCATGAAATGGGAAGCCAACTGACCAATTTCATCGCGTCGCGATGTATTTAGCTTAATATCATAGCTTCCTTTAACAATTCTTTTCGTAGCCCCTGTAAGTCGGGTAATCGGTCTGACAATATGGAGTGCCGAGATCAATACGAAACCTAAACAGAACAATAGCGTGAATCCAATCAGTATCGCAATGAAAATACGTAGTTCACCAAATTGCACTTCGACATCAGGACGCATGAACAAGGCATAACGTTGACCGTTTATTTCAAGAGGGACACCTATACTATTCCGTAACTGATTATCAAAAAAACCTGTAATGAATGCCTCATTCGGAAAATCACCAACACCATGGTACACCTGGCCATCTAATACTTTTTGAAATTCTCCCTCTTTTAAATCCAGTTTACTAAAAGGTCTTCCAAAGAATCGTTCGTCACCTTGATCATTACTTAAAAATATTTTGTATCCCAAAGTAGCTACGCTTTGTAAGTACTCATCTATCGACTCAGAATGTGATTCGTTAAATTGTTTCAACTGAAGAGCCATTTGAGTCAATTTCGCATCGTTTAATGGTTTCAGCTTAGTGTGATAATGCACATTAAATACTAGAAATCCCAGAATACTGCTTACGAGGATAATAGAACAAAAAATAAGGCACATTCTTACATACAATGACTTCATGTGGTGATTACCTCCACCTTATACCCAATTCCCCGAACGGTTCGAATGATAAGGCGCGTTCAAGAAAATAACAGATCAATTTATAGCCACCTCAGATGGAAACCGTTTTTTAAGGAATTATCTACGTCGCTCGGAATTTCGGAAAGCTATTTATCCAAGATTATGTCCAAACTGCGACAGGACGGAATCCTACGTGGTGTGACAGGAGCAAGGGGCGGTTACGAGCTTGCACGAACGGCAGATCAAATTACGTTCCTTGAGGTCATTCAGGTTGTCAAAAGCAGACAGCAAATGTTCGAATGCTTAATATGAACGAGCAGCGTCTTCAGTTTTTTTTGAAGCGACCATAAAAAAGCAGCCTTGATAATCATGCCGAGGCTGCTTTTACTTATATGAATACCGGAACAAATCTTCCGAACACTGTTTGATTTTATATTCCCTGTTTCTTTATCTTTCTACAAGAATACCATCTTGCAAATAAAGTACACGGTCACACCATTCCAACATACGTTCATCATGCGTAACCATGACAGCCGCTTTTCCTTCTCTCTTCACTTCGTCAGCTAACATTTGCACAACTTCCTTACCACGTTTAAAATCAAGACTTGCTGTCGGTTCATCTGCGAATAGAATGGCTGGATTGTTCATCCATGCTCTTGCAATAGCAACACGTTGTTTCTCTCCACCAGATAACTTCTCTGGGTAATGATTACGACGTTCCCAAATGCCTAATCGTTTCAGTAAATATGATGAGCGTTTCTTGGCTTCACTTGAACTTAGTTTCGCGATTCCAGCCACAAATAATAGCTGTTCTTCCACCTTCAAATAAGGAAGTAACTGAGCATTTTGAAACATAAATCCTATTTTATTCAATCGAAATTCTGTGAGTTCCGCCTTATTTAAATCTGCAATCGATTCCCCATCGATCAGTATTTCACCGCTAGTCGGACTCAGAAGCGCTCCAGCCGTTGAAAGAAATGTACTTTTACCAGAACCCGATGGTCCTAGAACAGCAACGAATTCCCCTTCATGTACTGTAAAGTCTAATTTATTCAATACAGACAGTGTTGAATCACCGTCGCCGTATGTTTTCGTTACTTGAGTCATTACTAATTTAGCTGTTGTCATGCTCCAACCCTCCCAATCGCTTCTAACGCATCAACTTTGGCTACTTTCAATACGGAGATAAGTGACCCAATCAAAGACATACCTACAAACAAAGAACTAGTTAGAATAAGCGTAGGTGTGTTCAATTGGAACGGCATAGACTCTGGCAGAATCATCTTCATGCCGCCGATCATCAATAGACTTACAGCTAGACTGGAGACGGATAGTAGTAATACCTGTCCAAGAACACTCCATGCTAAGTAAGACGTTTTTGTTCCCATTGCTTTTAAGATTCCGAACTGACTTGTTTTCTGGATAGTAATCACGTAAAAGAAGACAGCAAGAACAACCGCCGAAATTACGAATAAGAAAGCAATCATCATAAGTAGGGAACCCTGTTCCTCGGAGTATCCAGGTATGCTAGCAATGGCCTCTTTTTGTGTAATGACATCCACGCCACTTAATCCTGCTTGTAAGCTTGTCGCTTGGTCTGCAGTTGCATTAAGGGCAATGATATTAAATGTTGTTGGACGTACAGTACCACCTTTTTCGCCAACACCTTGCGTCATTTTCAACCAGTCCTGTTGATTCAAATACACGACGGGCGTATGACTGTAGGAATTGTCTTCAACAAACCCTGCAACTTTCAGATTCATTCCTGTCTGCTGATCGCTAATAACACTTCCAATCTTGATTCCCGACTCTTCCAACTTCCGATCGACAATGACACTACCTTTCGTATCATTTGTAATCACTTCTCCCTCTACAACCTTAGGTGCTATTGGACCCGCCATATCAACGGCAAAGAAAGTTACATCCGCCTTTACATCAAGGTCGGTCGCCGTAATAGTAGTCATTTGAATACTTAGTGGCGTAGCATTATCGTTGCCAACTATGGATCGAACATCTTTCAGATTCGATTCAGTCAACTGGGAACGTCTGAATTTATGTTCAGCATCCCCCTGAACAACGTAATAATTCGTCGGTAAATTCTCGATTGCTGATATGTTCGCATAAGCTAAACCCTTCGCCAAGCCTGTTACGAACAAGACAAGAAAAGAAACCAATAACATAATGACCATAATAAGCGCGTATCTAGCTTTCGAATGGCGTAGCTCCCTTAATGCTAAAAACATGTAATCACTCCTTCTAAACTCTATAGGCTCAGTTTAGTCGGCGAAAATGAACAGAGTATGAATAACAAATTACAATTCAAATCTTTCGCAAAAAAATAAGCTTATTTCAATTGGATGTATACCTCACTTGTGTTTCATCACATTCATGAGTATAAATTCCAATGGAAAAAAGCTTGGTGCTAGTGATACATCACATATAGGGAAGAAAGACTGTAAAAGTCGTTCCTTCGCCTAATGTACTTGAGACTTCAATAGTTCCTTTATGAGAATGAATAATCTTCTGCGCAATCGCAAGTCCCAGACCCGTACTATGCGTTTCTTTTGTCCTCGCTCGATCTACTTTATAGAATCGATCAAATATCATAGGGAGTTCTTCCATATGAATCCCTTCACCCGTATCGGATACTGTGATTACACACTGCTCCATCTCAATATTCGCAGAAATGGCAATAGTGCCCCCTTCAGGCGTATATTTGATCGCATTGGATATGAGATTCATCCACACCTGATATAACATGTCTGCATCACCTTGAATGTCAATATCCGGCAGTCCTAATCGGAGAGCCAATTGTTTCTCTGTCAATCTCCACTCCATAATTTGAACCACTTGTCTTATTTGAGCGCGTAAATTGAACGATTTCACTTGTAATATATTCTCGTCATAATCTAAAGAAGACAAGGTGAGTAATTGTTTACTAAGTAATGATAGACGACGACACTCTTCTTCAATAATAGAAAGATAATGATCCTGCTGATCTTCAGGTAACGTTGTATCCTTAAGTGTGTTCGCAAATCCCTGTATAGAGGTAAGAGGGGATTCGATTTCATGAGATACGTTAGCGACAAATTCCTGCCTAGCGCGATTCGTCCGTTCAAGTTCCTGACTCATCGTCATGAAATGGGAAGCCAATTGCCCAATTTCATCACGTCGCGATGTATTCAACTCAATATCATATCTTCCCTTAACAATCCTCTTGGTAGCCATTGTTAGTCGGGAAATGGGTCTCACAATATGGAGAGCTGAGATCACAACGAAACCTAAACAGAACAATAACGTGAATCCAATCAGCATGCCAATGAAAATCCGTAGCTCGCCAAATTGTACTTCTACATCAGGACGCATGAACAAGGCATAACGTTCCCCATTCATTTCAAGGGGCACACCTATACTATTTCGTAACTGATTGTCAAAGAAGCCTGTAATAAATGCCTCGTTCGGAAAATCACTAACACCATGGTATATTTGTCCATCTATTACTTTTTGAATTACGCCCTCTTTTAAATTCAATTTACTAAAAGGTCTTCCGAAGAATCGTTCATCACCATGATCATTACTTAAATATATTTTGTATCCCACAACAGCTATACTTTGTAAATAGTCATCAATTGACTCAGGATGTGATTCGCTAAATTGCTTCAGTTGAAGAGCCATTTGTGTTAATTTCGCATCATTTAAAGGCTTGAGCTTCGTATGATAATGCACATTAGACACTAGAAATCCTAGCACACTACTTACGAGTATCACTGAACAAAAGATGAGGCACATTCTTACATACAATGACTTCATGAGGTGATGACCTCCACCTTATACCCAATTCCTCGAACCGTTCGGATGATAAAGTCATCCTGGTAATCTAGAAATCGTTCACGTAATCGCTTGATATGAACATCTACTGTTCGTTCGTCTCCTTCATAGTCCGTTCCCCATACAAGTTCAATCAATTCACTCCGAGAGAATAGTCGGCCCGGATATTGCGCTAACTGTGACAATAACTCAAATTCCTTCACCGGTAACAGTAGCATTTGTTGACCATCCGTAATCTCGTAATTCTTGCGATCAATCATAAGACGATTCAATCGAATCTTATCATCTGAAGCTACGGAATAACGGCGAAATAACGCTGTAATTCGGAACAATAATTCCTCAGGTTCGAATGGCTTCGTGACATAATCATCCGTACCTCTTAAATAACCCTGTTCCTTGTCACTTAACTGCTGACGTGCCGTCAGTAATATAATTGGAATGTCATAGGTCTCACGAATATATTGGCATAGTTCAAGACCATCCATATGTGGCATCATCACATCCACAATAGCCAAATCGACCGTTGTTCCCTTCAACTTATGGATCGCATCTTCTCCGTCCGTTGCCTCAATTACGCCATACCCTTGCCTTGTCAGAACATGCTTCAATAATGTACGAATATTCGGGTCATCGTCTGCTACTAATAACTTTCTCATGCTTCACTCTCCTAGTCACTCCACATCAAAATTGAAATACTGCTTCGGAAAAGGCTCATTTATTAACGTATAATGCCACCATTCCTTGCTATATGGTTTGAATCCATACTTCACCATAGCGTTCTTCAGCACATTTCGGTTACCGGACTGTTGTTTGGTAATAAGCTTCGTGCCGTGATTCGAAATATCTCCAAAAAAATCAAAAGGACCTCCCATATCAACGACCTTACCCGTGGATTTATGAATAAGAGATAGGTCAATCGTGCTGCCTCTTGTATGTCCTGATTTACTAGAAATGAAACCAAGTTTGAACAAGTTACGCTTATCAAGTAACGGATAGAATTCGTTCTTCATCTTGTTATCCTTAGCATCCTTTGACCATCTAACGAAAACATTGACTCCTTTTTGCGGACGGTAAGCATCGTATATGAGCAGTAGATACCCCTTCTTCTCCAACTCATCACTAGCCTTCTTCAAAGCAGTAACCCCTTTGAGCGACATAATCGCTAGGGGAGCCTTGTAACCATCAATACGTTTTCCTACAAAATTATATTCTCCGTAATACCTTATGTCATATTGTGCCGAAGGAATCATGTCATCTATATAGACGAATCCCTTTGATAAGTTATTTTTCTTCACAACCACTTCCTGTGCTACATTCAGTGACTCGGCACCTACGGTTTGTCCAAAGATTGAAGTTATGATCATACTCACTAACAAGGCACTTAACGTTATTACCATTCCCCTTCTGAAGGGTTTCATCTATACATTCTCCTCACTTATTCCTAGTATAGGATCGAAGGTGAGCATCTTAGTTGCTATTTTATCAATAAAGAATCGATCATGGCTAACGGTAATTACAGCGCCAGGGAAATGAATAAGTGCCTGCTCCATAACTTGTATACTTGTCAGATCAAGATGATTGGTCGGTTCATCCAATATGATGACCGTAGCTCCTGAGAGGAGGCATTTCGCTAGCGCCACTCGGGCCTGCTGTCCACCTGATAGCGAACCAATGACTTTGCTCAGATCCATTTCGGAGAATTGAAGCATTGAAAGGAATTTGTTCACTTTTTTCCGAGTAGCATTTAAACCAAGTCCTGAAATATTTACCGCATGACTAACGGTATCCTTCCGATCAAGCTCATCCCACATCCGATTGAAATAGGCGTAGGTAACACCCTTCTCCCAAATCACTTCTCCAGATTCCGGTTGTTCTTGTCCCGTAAGCACCTTAATAAGAGTGGATTTCCCACTTCCATTAGGACCTACGATAGCCAAACGATCTTCCTTCTGAATGTCGAAGCTGATGTTCTGGAAGATGGAGCGACCGTCATACGTCTGCCCGATTCCCTTCACTTCGCATAACTTGTCTGGAAACCGTAAATTTTCATAAATATCGGTGATTAGCACGTTTACTGGATGAGGATCAACCCGCTTCTTCATATCAGCTAACTTACGTGAGAGTCGGTCTTTTGAAGTCTTTTTCTGCGAACGGCTTTCGATGGTCTCAGACTCCATGATGAGAAGTTCTTCCTCCCATTCGAACTGGCGATCCAATACTTTCTTACGCATCTTCTTCTTCCGTATATAATCGGTATAATTACCTTCGTATTCTTGAAAATGATAGTTCTCGATTTCAATCGTTCGCGTTACCACTCTATCGATAAATTGCCGATCATGTGACACCAGTATCATTGCCCCGTTGAAGCGGTGTAGCCACTGCTCTAGCCACACAATACCTTCTATATCCAAGAAGTTAGTCGGTTCATCGAGCAATACGACATCTGGCATCTCAATAAGCATTTTCGCTAGTGCAGCACGGTTTCTCCACCCTCCGGACAACTCATCGACGGGCTGATGACGTGATCTATCATTGAAACCCAACTTCGTTAGAACGGTGTCAATCTCGACAGATACATTCCAACCATCTAAATGCTCCATTTGTTCAAAAAGCTCTGCTTGGCGTTCTAATAGTCGATCCATCTGGACATCATCCGTCACAACGCCTAGATTTTCTCCTATCTCTGATAGTTCCTTTTCAATAAGAGCCACCTGTTCGAAGCATAATTCTAACTCCTGCTGAACCGACAGTCCTCCACTCAATTCAGAGAATTGGGAGAAATAACTGATCTTAACTTGAGGATCCACTTCCACCTTGCCAGCGGTAGGCTCCTCTTTACCCATAATCAGCTTAAATACAGTCGATTTCCCAGCACCATTTCGTCCGATAAGACCTATACGTTCCCCTTTGCTTACACGAAAATAAATATCTCGAAAAATCAATGTATCTTCATATTTCTTAGTTACATTCTCCATACGAATAACGCTCATGTCTAATTACCCCTCTAGTTTCTCTATATGATCGCAAATAATGTTGTATAGATATCAGGGTGAACACTTCATCCACTCAAGCGTGATTATAACACTAGATCGCTATTCATACATCATCTCAAACCTAATGTTTGATAGGTTGTGTTCTAATAATAGACAAATAAGACCATGGTTTCTTTAAAATGTACCAATAGAATAGACACTTTAAAAAAGTCTATTTTATAGGGTACTTTTTAATTTTGGGAAACCCCGGTCTTATTCTTGAAATGAATAGTCAGACAGTCCAAATTTCGAAGCATTGATAAATATAGATTAGCTGTGTTCTTTGTTATTCCGTTACGATACCATAGATAAGTACAAGTGGCTCCGCATGGTCACCAATACGAATGTTTTCATAAATTTTTGCCATTACGTCATCCACATTTTCTCGGTTAGCATGAATGGTTACCAGTGATTCTCCCACTTTTACAGGATCACCGACTTTTTTGTTTAGCATAAGGCCTACGGCTAAATCAATTTCCGATTCTTTCGTCGCCCGACCAGCACCTAACAACATAGCAGCGATACCAATCTCATCAGCTACGATTTCAGCTACAACGCCGTCTTCTTTCGCAGGCACTTCGATTAGATATTTCGCTTGTGGCAATTTCTCTGGATGATCTACTACCGACGGATCGCCACCTTGGTTGGCGATAAATTCTTTGAATTTATCTAAGGCCTTACCATTTTTCATAACCTCTTTTAACATGTCTTCGGCTTCTTCAAGTGAGCTTGCTCTATTCGCTAAGAACACCATTTGACGACCTAGTGCAAGGCAAAGTTCTTCCAAGTCTTTGGGTCCCTTTCCTTGTAACGTATCAATTGCTTCTTTCACTTCAAGCGCGTTTCCAATGGCAAAACCAAGAGGTTGGCTCATATCAGATATGACAGCCATGGTTTTACGACCTACATTATTCCCTATACTCACCATCGCATGTGCCAGTTCCTTAGCATCATCTACGGTCTTCATAAATGCACCTGCTCCTGTCTTCACATCCAGTACAATCGCATCGGCTCCAGCAGCAATTTTCTTACTCATAATCGAGCTAGCAATAAGTGCTATCGAATCGACCGTCGCGGTTACGTCACGTAGTGCATACAACTTTTTATCCGCAGGTGTCAGATTGCCAGACTGTCCGATGACCGCAATCTTATCCTTGTTCACCAAATTTACGAATTCCTCTTTACTAATCTCTACATGGAACCCTTCAATAGCTTCTAATTTATCAATGGTCCCGCCCGTATGACCCAATCCTCGGCCTGACATCTTCGCAACCGGAATATCCAATGCAGCAACCAGAGGTGCTAAGACAAGTGTTGTAGTATCGCCTACCCCGCCTGTAGAATGCTTATCGACCTTCACGCCCTCAATGGCCGACAGGTCAATCGTATCCCCTGAATTCACGATTGCCATCGTCAAATCAGCCCGTTCACGCTCCGTCATATCTTTGAAATATATGGCCATCGCCAAGGCACTAACTTGATAATCCGGAATCTCATCTTTCGTATAGCCTTCAATTATAAAATTGATTTCCGCCGTCGTTAGTTCTTTACCATCACGTTTTTTTGCAATAAGATCAACCATTCTCATAATAAACTCTCCTCGTTGTTCGTTATTTATTATCGTATCTAGATACTTATTTCAAATCTGATAAAAAACTGGTACCGTACTGCGGCATTGTAACTTTAAAATTATCAGCAATGGTCGCGCCAATGTCCGCAAAGGTTTCCCGTATTGGTAGTGCCTGACCTCCTTGTTGAAAACGCGGAGAATAGATCAAAAGCGGTACATATTCACGAGTATGATCAGTTCCGCGATAGGTCGGATCATTACCATGATCTGCAGTGATGATCAAAAGATCATTCTCTGTCATCTTGGCGAACACTTCCGGCAAGCGAGTATCATAGTCCTCCAACGCTTGCCCATAGCCCCTCGGATCTCGTCGATGTCCAAATAGTGCATCAAAATCGACGAGATTTAAAAAGCTGAATCCATGGAATGATTCATCAAAAGTCGAAATAAATTTATCCATACCATCTGAATTAGAAATTGTACGGACGACTTGAGTAACTCCTTCACCGTCAAAAATATCTGAAATCTTCCCTAGAGCAATGACATCATGACCTGCGTCTTTTAATGCATTCATGACGGTGGGACTAAATGGTTTCAACGCATAGTCATGACGGTTGGAAGTGCGTTGGAACTTGCCTACTTCACCCTTGAAGGGTCTCGCGATGATTCTGCCCAGCATGTACGGATCTTCTAATGTGATTTCTCGGCAATATTCACAAATCTCATATAATTCCTTTAAAGGCACGACATCTTCATGGGCAGCGATTTGCAGCACCGAATCCGCAGAAGTATAGACAATTAAAGCGCCTGTCTTCACATGTTCTTCTCCAAGTTCTTCAATAATTTCCGTTCCGCTGGCTGGCTTATTTCCAATGATTTTGCGACCGGTTTTCTCTTCAATTTGAGAAATTAATTCATTAGGGAAACCATTCTCAAACACGCGAAAAGGAGTATCAATAAACAATCCCATCATTTCCCAGTGCCCAGTCATTGTATCTTTTCCGCAGGACACTTCCTGCATCTTCGAGTAATAAGCGAGTGGTTGATCGGCTCTAGGCACTCCCTTGATTTCCTTGATATTGGATAACCCTAGCTTAGCCATATTCGGCATTTTTAGCCCTCCGCATTCGCGGGCAATATGTCCTAAAGTATCAACATCAAAGTCATCAAATTGAGCAGCGTCTGGTGCTTCTCCGATACCTACCGAGTCCATAACAATGAGATGAATTCGTTGAAATTGTGTCATTGGCGATTGATTCCTACCTTTCATATTTTCTCATATTTATATAAATAGTCCAGCCACGATTGCAGAAAGAACACTAACTAAGGTGGCTCCATATAGTAATTTCAGACCAAAACGAGCCACAACATTCCCTTGTTTCTCATTCAAACCTTTTACAGCACCAGCGATAATACCGATGGACGAAAAATTCGCGAACGAGACAAGGAATACGGATACAATACCAATTGTGCGTGCCGATAGTTCTGAGTGCTTGCTAAGCTCATGCATAGCGACGAACTCATTGGATACCATTTTAGTCGCCATAATACTCCCAGCTTCAACCGCTTCTTTCCATGGAACACCCATGATAAAAGCGAATGGCGCAAAAATGTAACCGAGTAATTGTTGAAACGATACGCCGAAGATACCACTAAAGAGCCCGTTAATCAGTGCGATTAAAGCCACAAAACCAATCAACATCGCGGCTACTACAATAGCGACTTTGAAGCCATCCATGATATATTCCCCAAGCATTTCAAAAAACGATTGTTTTTCTTCTGCCTGCATCTCTATTATATCCTCATCTTTCTCGACGATATAAGGATTTAGGATAGAAGTAATAATAAATCCACCAAACAAGTTAAGAACAAGCGCCGTTACTACATATTTGGCATCTATTATTGCCATGTATGATCCAACAATGGACATGGATACGGTAGACATTGCGGAGGCGCATAATGTATAGAGCCGATGTTTTGGCAGCATACCTATCTGTTTTTTAACAGAAATGAATACCTCGGATTGTCCCAAAACGGCGGAAGCAACCGCATTATACGATTCCAACTTACCCATACCATTCACCTTGCTTAGAACAAGACCAATATATTTAATAATGAAGGGTAAAACTTTGATGTACTGCAAAATTCCAATGAGGGCTGAAATAAACACAATCGGCAATAACACCGATATAAAGAACGAGAATTGCCCTTCGTTAAGGACCCCACCAAATACAAAGTCAACACCAACTGCTGCATACTCCAACAATTTCTCAAATACACTTGAAACACCTTTAATTAAGTAAGCTCCCACAACCGTATTTAATAACACAGCCGCTAAAATGAACTGTAAGATAATCATGACAATCAATGGTCGATAGCGGATATTCCTTTTATTGTTACTTCCGATGTAAGAAAGTCCAAAAACAATAAGTATGCCAAGTATAACAAGTAAGTATCTCATGTTGTGTATTTCTCCTAGTAATTAATTGAGTGATATTACATTAAAACGGTGTGAAGCGCTTACATAATTGACCAAATGAACCAAATTATTTATTCATATCCTTAGATTGGAATGCTCCCGGCAAAAGCTGCGCCATGGTCCATACTTCTGTATTTCCATGTAGATTCGTTAAATAAATCTTGGTATTCTCATCACAAAACTCCGCCAACACTTGCCGGCAGGCACCACAAGGAGAAACGGGACCTTCTGTATCTGCTACCACAGCAATGGCTTCAATAATATGTTCTCCTTCTGAGACTGCTTTAAAAATAGCTGTCCGTTCTGCACAATTAGTTAGTCCAAAAGAAGCATTCTCAATATTACATCCTGTGTAAATCTGCTTGCTTCCTGTTAATACTGCAGCTCCAACTGCAAAATGGGAATAAGGAATATGGGCATGCTTTCGTGCCTCTATTGCTTCTTTAATCAACTGTTCCTTCATTGTTATTCCCCCTTTAAGGCTGCTCCATGATGGAGCAGCACAGATGTACAAAGATAATTAGTACGACGACGTTGATTGCTCGCCTTCCATTATTTTTACGCCTGAACTAGCACCGATTCTGGATGCACCTGCCGCAATCATTTTTTCCATATCTTCAAGGTTGCGAACTCCTCCGGAAGCTTTAACTCCGATATTTTCACCTACAGTTTTACGCATCAGAGCCACATCCTCAGCCGTTGCTCCTCCAGTCGAGAATCCCGTCGATGTTTTAACAAAGTCAGTACCTGCTTTGACTGCTAATTGACAAACAACTTTCTTTTCTTCATCTGTTAAGAGACAAGCTTCAATAATCACTTTCACAAGTACTTTTCCGGCTGCTGCATCGACAACTGCTCTTATATCTTGTTCAACATAATCAAGATCTCCGTCTTTCAAAGCGCCTATGTTAATGACCATATCTACTTCAGTCGCACCATTTTCAATGGCATTCGTTGCTTCAAAAGCTTTGGTTGCACTAGTATTCGCTCCAAGTGGAAATCCGATCACCGTACACACATTCACTTTGCTATTCGCCAACTGTTCAGCAGCATAAGCTACCCATGTTGGATTCACACACACGGATGCAAATTCATATTTTTTCGCTTCTTCAGTTAATTTTGTAATTTCATTCTTTGTTGCGTCTGCACGTAAAAGCGTATGATCGATCATTCCTGATAAGTTAATCATTTCGTCATCACCCTTCTCTTATATGATTCCTTCATTACATGTTTACAATACCACCTATATGAACATTTGTAAACTACGTTTTGAAATTATGTTCAGTAATGTGTTTTTATTAAATTCCCGAAACAACGGTTATCTTATAACTTACCCAGAATATATAAAAAGCCTTCAAGACCAATAACATTGGCATTAAAGGCTCATTTCCATTCTAAAATTAATCAGATCATTGCTCTGATTTATCTTAATAAAGCTTGTGCAGTAAACTGATCCGTAATTAATATATTCGCATACTTACCTGCAAGCGCGGCTTGAATAGCTTCAATTTTACGCTGTCCCCCCGCAATAAGAATAGATTTCTCTTTTTTTCTAAGTTCAGAAAGATCAATTCCTACCGTGCGATTATTGATTGATTCACTACATATTTTCCCTTCAGTATCGAAAAACCGAGAACAAATATCTCCCGCCCCAGTACGACCAAGTAACTCCTTCTCATCTTCATTAAAATAACCTAGACGAAAAAGAAGCGCATCTTCTTTTACAGTACCAACCGTAAAAGCTGCAATATTCGCCTGTTTACCTAATTCAATGATCCTTCCAATGTGGCGGTCTTCCTCTACCATTTGCTTTACTTCAATACTATCGAAAATAACAGGTAACGGTAAATAGCGAGCAATGGTCTGGAATGCCTCTGCGAATAAATTCACGATTTCAGCCGCATATGTATTCACTTGAGAATGGCTAACGCCGCCCTTTAATTGAACCACTTCTACGCCTTTCAGTGGTTTCGATAGTAAATGAAGGGCCACAGCATACATAGTTGTTCCCCACGTTACACCGATGATATCTCCATCTTGGACAATCTCATGAATGAATTCAGCCGCTTTTTTGCTGATATGTTTTTTAATTTCTTCATAATCGTTGAGTGGTGAATAACATAACTGAACTGTATCTAGTCCATATTGCTTCTTCAGTTCACTCGCTAAGATATCCAAGTCTTCTCGAGGGTCAATAATATCAATTCTCACATATCCTTTATCCTTCGCATGCTGTAATAATCGGGAAACCGTCGGTCGGGATAAACCCAATAAGGTAGCAATTTGTTGCTGACTGTAATCAGATTGATAATAAAGCCTAGCCGCTTCAATACTTAAACGTTGTTTCTCACTATCCATTATTATCCAACTCACTTATTTTATTTGATCCCATATGTATCCTTTAATTATACATATCTACTAAGGATATATATACATGAATAACAAGCGAAACGGTATGAATATCCAAATGTTATCGCTCTTACATGTTTATTTAAGTTCCTTAAATGTTTCGATAAATGCGCTCGGGTCTTCTCTAACCGTGTATGGGTACACGCCTTGTTTCGTGTGCAGATACAGGAATCCTCCCTCACCGCCCGTTTTTCGATAAGACATATCAAATACGTCTTTAATGGGAAACTGACGATATTGAGTCATTACTTTATGTTCATACAAATACATGGAGCGATCGTTCACAACCGTTGTTTGTTCGGTGCTCGTGACTTTTCTATGAATTTTGTAATACGATTGTTTAGCGATCCAATTCATTTTGGCTCCCTTCATGATGTCCTTAATTGTTTCTGATGCTATCTATTATACCTAGAAAATGTTGAAGAGTTAAATGGCCCTCACAAGAATATAACGTTTAATATTTATTGGAATTATCGTGAAACACTACAAATTATTTCTTGGAGTGATAACGATACCGTTATCATTAACGGACATACACTTGATGTACCCAACAATAAATTCGACTTTCGACATTCATGATATAAGCTTTTAATTCAAGCGACTGTCCTTCGCACAAAAATGAGAGTCCATTCGGACTCTCATTACGTTATTATAAGAGCACCAACAAGAATGAACACTTGCTTACTCAGAAAATTAGTTTACTATCTCTTTAACTTGGACAGAGTATACTCCGTTCTTGACCGTTTGAAAGATATACCAGTATTGCTTATTAGAACTCACAGTAGTGTTATCCCAGAAGACGGTGGTTCCTTTTGTCAATTGTTTCTTGAAGACCTCAACCAAATTGGTTCTGTTAAGTTTAATAACCCGAACGTAATCATAATCAGTCGTGGGATTCGTCCACTCGAGAGTAACTGGGTTAGTACTCGTTATATGAAGGTTGGTGACTGGGTCCGGCACGGCGGCCGAGGCGATCGGAATAATCGAAAACATCAGAATAAGGCATAAAACCAGGATACGGAAAACCGAGTGTTCCGACCTACTTTTCAACAACATCTTTATTCCTCCTTTGATGTAGAAAACTTATAATTATTTTATCGTTAACGAATGCTCCTCCTTTCATTCTGTTGTCAGTTTTCGATTGTATATCTATAACTACATTAACATATATTGTTAATAAAAAGATCGATATTCTTTTAAATTTTAAATTAATTTAATTGATATTAGTTTAGTTTATTCCTTTATCCTTCTTTGATAAATGGTATGTTATAACGAACGATTGTTTAATCCAAAAGAACCAGTTCAACACACAATTCTGTGTTTAGACTGGTTCTTTTGGTATATGAGATGATATGCTAATTCCGTTACTTATTTCACGACATTAACAGTAATCGTGTTACTTGAAGTTGCTCCCGCAGCATTAATCAATTCGCTCCGATACTCATACTTTCCTGGTGCTCTGCCCGACAATTCAGTCACGGCTTTCTGCGCACTTGATGTATTCTCCACGAGATTCTTCGTATCGATTAACACGTCATTCTCATATAATCGATATTCCGAACCGTTCGTTCCCCACCACATGTTCATGCTCACTTTATAATTCCCGTCACCATCCCAATTATCATGAGACAATACGGATTTAGCTGGTGTAGCGGCGGATATCGTTACTATCAGTTCGTTGCTTGTCGTTGTTCCAAAAGCATTCGTTAATTCAGCAGTATACTTATAAGTCCCATTGGCTCTCCCTGTAATTTCAGTCTTTACGCTCTGTGCGGCTGGCGAAGCATCAATTAAGTTCTGTGAATTAATGAGAATCCCATTCTCGTATAGCTTGAACTCACTTCCATTATTTCCCCACCATAGATTCATGGTTACCGTGTAACTACCATCCTTAAATCCATTTACATTTCCGCTAGTATCGGATAATACTGGTTTACCCGGAAGACCTGTTGCTAGTGGATTACTGACTTTAAAAATAATACTTCTCACAGATTGATTACCCGCTAGATCAAGCACGTTATATTGAATGGTATGAACACCCAATCCAAGGTCTGCTGCTTTCACTACATCACCACTATTGATTTCTTTGCCATCTAACAGTAGCGTTTGTGTTGATAGGCCAGACAAGGAATCCGTACTTACAAGTTCATATTTAAGAACATCCTCTAATTTCACATCCGTTACCTCTTTACCAGATTGAGTCAAAATAACTGAAGGGGCTGCTTTGTCCAATTTCACGTGCTGTGATTGCACGTCTTCAACTTGACCCGTTCCTGTCGAGGAATAATACTGAATCGTATGAATTCCATCTGTTTGGAAGTTAATTGGTCCTGTATAAAGAACTTCTGCTCCACCATTTATGCTATATTTCGTCGAGATGATATCCGTCGGACTCCCAGCTGCAGCTAATGTAAGTGTTACATCGTTGTTGTACCAACCATTTACATTAGGTAATGAGGACAATGAAGCCGTTGTAACGGGTATAATCGGTACAACAGAACTAGTAAAGTCACTACTACCTCTAGGTTTTAATTGAAATACACCCTTGAAGATCGCTGAGATACCTGTCACATCAACAACTTGTCCTTCTTTATAAGCAAAGTCTGTTGCATTCAAGCCAGTACGAACGTCCACGCGTACATGAGTGCTTGCAGATCCGTTAACCGCATCGAATTCAAAAGAACCCACAGGTGTTGCACTAATGATATTCCGAATCGTAACATCACGAAGTTGAACGAGTTGTCCTTGGTTCATATCATTCGCTCTTGCTACTTGCGGAACTGGAAGAGAAGTTGTTCCAGTCTTTACAATAGCAATCGGATCAATTAGCTCTAGTTCAGTGTTATAAAGTGCTAGAGGCGCAGTTATCTTCACAATGTCGCCTTGGTGGAATCCGCTTAATGTTTGAAAAACATAGATGCCCGCTGTTTCATCCTGAAGATAAAATGCCTGACCTCCAAATGAACCAGGCTCAGTTGTAACAACACCTTCAATCGTCACTGTTGTACCTTGTGCTTTGCCACGGGCTTCAGATACCGTAATCTTGCTAGGAATTGGATTCCCTTCCACAGGTAGTTCCTCTGCAGGAACATTGGCTAACTGGACTGATGAAGTGAGGAGATTGTTACCATTTTGTCTCAGTCTGAGATTAGCCGCACCCAGTGTTCCAGGCTTAATTCTAACCGTAAGGTCTTTATAAGCACGGCCTTTTGCAGTCGATGTTAAGCTATACGTCGAACTATAAGCGTAGGCAGCTGGCCAAGTACCGTCTTCATTTTGAACCTTAGCCACTTGTGTCCCACCACTTGTTAGATAAATACCGGTACTAAATCCTGATACCGTTGTATTAGCGGCTAGATTATCTACGACTACGCGTATTTTAAAATCTTGGGCATTTGGAAGTTGCGCTTGATGTACAAAACTGTAAGTCACAGCAGCACCTGGTGTCGAACTTCCATAGGATCCAGGTTTAAACGTCGAACTATCCCACCATTTGTATCCAGCAGCAGGTGCTGACCAAGGTTCCGCTTGCGGTTCTGTTGAAGTATCAGGTGTTTCAATAGGTAGTAATGCTGTCTTCTGATCAAGCTGTAAGTTGCTTACCTGATTTAGATTTGTATAACTTTCTTTCTTGGATAACCAATTAACCATGTTAACCAGTAAGATACCATCATTCTGTTCTTTAAATCCATCATAAGTCGTTTTCTTCGTTCCTGTTTCTTCACGTAGGTATTTAGGTGTAGCATCCTCAACAGGTGATGAATCGCCAATAAATGCAGCTTTTCCAGCTCCCACTTTGGACACTGCCACATAAGGACCTTCTGCAACTCCGCCACCATTATATACCCCTTGATCAACTGCATTAGGCCAAGCTTCATTTGTATTAGGTAGATACACAATGCCTTTGGCTTTGGTTGGGTCCATAATCGCAAGTGTTGAACCAGCGTGCATCGCAACAGTTGATACACCTGTTGTAATTCCAAACGCTTGGTTAGGTGCTACGATATTATTCGCTGTAATATCACCTAACGCATTATAGCGAAAACGAACACCGAACTTCGACCCAAGCCAGTCAGAACTTACAACACCCTGCATGGCAGCGGAATTCCGTTCGTCTGTGCTCATTCCTTTGGCAGGATCCACCCAAGCGCCACGACGATAACCATTCATTGCCTCTGATCCGTCCCAACGATTCTTGTTACGATCTGCATTATAGTGATCTCCTATAAAGAAGATACTGTTACCGCCTTGCACATATTGTTCCATAGCATCTTGTTCACTTTGTTTAAAAGGAATATTAGCTTCTGCAATGACGAACACATCATAGTCTTTCAAATCATTGTAAGTAATTGGTGTTGTTTTACGAAGTTCTTTGACATCATAACCATTGTTTGCTAGTCCATTGCCGAAATCGGAAAAGGCACCATCAATGACCCAATCAGCAGCGCCTGCGGTCTGCCCATGTGTATTATCGAAGAGAACCTTCTTACCCGCATTTTCATTGACAACTTTAGCTTGGATGTAAGGCGCCGTGTCTGTTGGTCCCTCAGCGAATACAGACGGAGAACCATTATTGAATCCTATTTGAAACGATAACGCCAAAGACACTGCAATTGCTGACTTCAAAAATCCAGCTTGGAATCTAGTAAATTTTCTCATCATATTCCTCCCATGATTAAAGACTAGTATTTCAACTTCAGTCTATCATGAATTTATTTCTATATGTGAACATATTTGTAAAATTAAAGGAAGTAATTCGCGAAATATCTAATCATCTGTTTGCAATTTAGAATCAATGAATCCAACTAATTAATATGAATTTAATGAAAAAATCATATTCTTTTAACAAAAATAATATATTCTATTAATATCATATTCCATCATAGAGGGAGGAACAAATCATGATTAATGATAACAATAAGTGTATGTGGATGACCTTATTTCTATGTAGTCCTGATCAAGATAAACAAAGAAGTATTGCTGAAGTTATTCGATGCAATGATATTAAAATAATGGATAGCATTCGCTTTCACTTAGGGTTGCGAAATCAACTCCATTTACTTAGGAGTGGAACTAGCTGAATATTCTTTATACAAATCCACCTTTGAATCATTCATTCACGCCATCAAGCAATTCCAAATAGACACATACCAGAAAATCTGGCATGTGTCTATTTGTGTACAAATTTAGGATTACTTCCCCATATAGTGCTTGGGATCTCCCGGCGCAGCACGTGTGCCGCATCCGATGCTTGAAACGCATTATAGTAAGGTCGGAACCGTTTAATAGCTTCTTCAGGTTACTATTCGAATGCCTGGCTCATTGACCTACCGGATGGTTCACTAGTTCTTGTTTTGATCCTTTTTCGATCTCTATTTCTTGAAGATATATTTCGAACCCTGAAGGATTCACTATCTTTCTTAGAAGATGCATCGTTCCGTCACCTTTTTCTGAATCGAAAGCCTTAATACGTTCATAACCTTTCCGTTCATACATGGGAAGAAGCCACGGATGTTTCTCAGCTGTCGCAAGTGTTACTGCAGGTGCTCCCAACTGATCTCGAATAATGGACTGCTCTACCCATGAGAGTAGTTTGCCGCCAATACCTGTCCCTTGGGAAGCTGGATCTACTGCAAACCACATGATGAATGGTAAATCGGTAATGAACTTAATCTCATTGCCTTTATTTAGAGTGACTGTGGCTTTAATCTCTCCGTCAATCTCAAGGACATAACACTCATTCTTGATTATGTTATTTTCGATCAAAGCATGGTTGGCATGTGCAGCAGGCCATTTGAGGTCTAGTTCACGAATGGTAACGTAAGCCTCATAAGTAACATAAACAAGTCTTTCAATATCCTCAACCGTTGCCAGTCTGTAAATTTCACTCATATATTTCAACTCATTTCTTTAAGATATGTTAATCATATATAATTCACATCGAATTAGTATGGATTGATCTAAATTCATTTTAACATCTTCTGTTATAACATGCTAATCGATTATATCTATCGTCATATATATAGAACCAATATGAATTTAGATTAAATTAACATTTACCGGAATTAAATCCTTAATAATAGTAGATAATCGATACCACTTCAGGTTATGATTATGCTTTAAGATTACATACTAACATGATTAAAAGGGTGACACTAATTTGAATCAACTCTCCTCAGCAATACTCGAATTGTTAAATGGAAAGAATCTTCCTGACAAACAGCATGAAGCTATGCTCCTATTATCTATGGACGAGGATCAGTGGCCCCATGTTGCTATGATCAGTGTTGGTGAAATTGTAGCCCTCAATGAAACCGAACTTAGACTAAGCTTATGGCGAAATACTGTAACCACTTCTAATCTCATCCGAACGGGTAAAGGCACTTTCGTTGTATTTTTTGAAGGCGTCGCCTATTACGTCAAAATCTTAGTAAAAGAACTACCTGAGATATCTGAAGCAAGACATGAGAGACAGTGTTTTAGCGCCAAAGTTGCCAACGTTCGTGCAGATGTGGCTAAATATGCGGATATTGTATCAGGCGTCCGTATTCGTCTCCATGAACCTGGTCCTGTAATACAGAGATGGGAAGAAACCGTAGAAGATATGCTGAAATAATCATTGTTCCAACCATTCTGTATATGATGCACGAATGGACAATCGCCGCAAGGTAGATTAAATCAAGGTGGTGTTTGAAATGACTTATTCTGTTCTGTATATTATCATTATTTGTATTGCATTAATTGGTGGGGTTGGTACCTTTATGATCGGTTATTCAAAAGAAAACAGCAAAGGAAATCCTGAATATGGTCGAAGAACAAAACGCAATATAGGTAGACTCTCTTTATTCTATATTGTCGCACTTATTGTTGGCGTTGGGGGTTTAGCGATATATCTTTCTGTTAGAATATAGCTGCAAGAAAATTGGAGTGTCCCAACTACCATTGAAAAAAATGGCTAGGACACTCCTTTTTAATTAAAAACCATCTAAACCTTGATTTCTTAAATCCTCAACTAGAATTCTAGCGAGTTCCTTTGAACCTTCTCGAGTAGGATGTAACCCATCAGCTAGAAAAAGAGCGCGTGTTGCCTCTTGTCCAATGGATGTGTAATACGCTGAACTGAGAATGTTCAAGTCAACGAGACGCGTACCTTCCTCACGTGCCAAGTCTAATATGGTTCCTCGATAAAACTTATTCTCTGACGAGTGAATTCCATATTCATTAAAGTCTGATGCTAGTCCTTGTGGGGTGGCTAAAATAACCGTTGCACCCGTTGCATTCACTTTTTGAATCATATCACGCATATTGAACTCAAATTCTTCTTCGGTAATCGTGCTCTTGGGGTGCGTATCATTAATTCCTAATTGCAGTATGAAATAATCCCCCGGTTTAATATACTTAGCAACAGCTTCTAACTGACCATCATTTCGGAATCCTCTTGAAGCCTGTCCAGCAGTAGCCATGTTTCTAAGCTGAAACGTATCCTTTTTTATATATCGGAATAACATTTGTCCCCATCCACCACGCTCACTGGTCATTAATGGATAAAAGTTACATACTGTTGAATCTCCACCTATATAAATTGTTCTATTCGTAACAGGCTCATCTGATATTTGTTTAATCTCTAATGAGCTTAATGTGAAAGCCGTTCCTACTTTACCTGCTGTGACAAGTATATTTAATTGACCATCTGTAATTGGAATCTGAAATTTATCCGTTGGGTTATTCCCCGTCATATTCATAATTTGGTACACTTCTTCAGCTGCTACACTAGCCTTCACGGTATCTCCTAGAGTAACTGAAACCTCATAAAGTCCATTTGGAAGATCCATGTTAAAAGTATTCGTGCTCTTAGTACCTGAAGTAATGAATTGAACCGCGTCACTATGGAGACCTTTTCCAGACGATTTCACATTCTTCATACTACTCGGCGTGTTAAATCCGTATCCTTTGATGTTAGTATGTGCTTCCGCTGCACTCACACCAATGTAGCCCGGTGCAACCTTACCGCCTCCGAAGTCAAACTTATATGAGCTCGAAGCTGCATCAACCTGCTCAACGGTTACTGATCCAAGTAATGTTGTTGCCAACAGCATCATACTCATGAGTGCAATGATTCTGCCCTTTTTCACGATTAGTTCCCCCTTAAGAATGACGATTCTTGTCGTATACATGTAAGTTAACATCATTATATAGAAAATATTTCATATGGCTAAACAATATCACAACATAACTCAATTTAAAAATCAAAATGCTTAATTAGAATTATTCCACCCTCTTTTAATGTTGATTATTGTTTCAAATCAGGTTATTGTATATTCCTTTTTCAAAAAAGTAGATACGGAAATATGATGAGTTATGAAATGTGTCTAGAATCATTTTGGTTTGTTGTTGTGAATTTTTCATATGTTGAAATTTTATATTGATTGGTCAAGATCAACCCCTAATAACCAAATTGTCCGTTGACACTCGATTCACATTAGATACATGCTCTCATTTGCCAGGGAGCATTATTTCACTTTTACATATCGAACAATCATACCACCCCCACTTTTAGCAAACTCTTCTTCTGATAGGGCAAATCCGCTTTAGTTGTTAATTTAAAACAAACAAAAGAACCTGACGAATCGTTTATCGTCAAGTTCTTTGTTATGTTAGCTCTGACACATCTCAAAAATGTAAGTGGGAGCATATATTTTCATATCTAATTTTATGCAAATTGCTTAGTTCTTAGGTGCTTTTACCCAGTCAGCAGCAAACTTCTCCATACCTTGGTCTGTTAATGGATGTTTCGTAAGTTGCTCGATGACACTATAAGGAACGGTTGCTATGTGCGCACCGGCCATAGCTACACGAGTTACGTGATCTGGATGACGAACAGATGCCGCAATGATTTGAGCATCTAAGTTGTGAATGCGGAACAATTCAGCAATTTTAGATACCAACAATACACCATCTTCAGAAATATCATCCAAACGACCTAAGAAAGGAGATACATATGTTGCACCAGCACGAGCAGCTAGAAGCGCTTGGTTCACAGTGAACACTAGGGTAACATTCGTTTTAACACCTTTTTTAGTTAGATAACGGCAAGTTTCAAGACCCGCAAGGTTCATAGGAACTTTGATCGTAATATTCTTGTCTCCACCATTGATCTTAATAAGTTCATTTGCCTCAGCAATCATTTCTTCAGCCGTTATAGCATCAGGCGTAACTTCAGCAGATACAGATTCAACCTCAGGAACTAATTTCAATATTTCTTCAATGCGATCCTCAAACTTCACGCCTTCTTTAGCTACTAAAGACGGATTAGTTGTAACACCAGAAAGAACTCCGATCTTATACGCCTTTTTGATATCTTCTACATTTGCCGAATCGATAAAGAATTTCATGAACAATTACCTCCTGGTTTTTATAAAAAATATGGATCATAACCCCACACCAACCCTATTCATTTTTCGCTCCATCAAGAATTGATTTTAGCTTTAACTTTCTCATAACAATTTATGCTTCAGCATTGTCATAACAAATGAGACTTTGTTCAACCTCCCTCACTACCTTCAAAGATAATTTTCACTAAAATTCTGATTTCCGCACAAAAAAGACCCGCATAAGTTACATGCGAGCCTTTCGAATTTCCATTACATTTATTTCTGGTGTTGAACAATGACACGTTTGATAAAGAAAGAAATAATAAGACCAACAATACCAATAGTCATTGCGAAGAGGAATGCCCCTTGTACACCTTGCGTAAATGCTGGAAGCATATGAGATGGATCCTCAGGATTCGTGACCCCACTCATATAACTCTTCTGACCGGCTGCCATGATACTAACGGCAAGTGCTGTACCGATCGCACCAGCTACTTGTTGTAACGTATTCATGATCGCCGTACCATCGGGGTAGAGTTCACGAGGAAGTTGATTAATCCCATTCGTCTGAGATGGCATAAACACCATAGAAACACCGATCATCAATGTGCTGTGAAGCACGATAATGAATGCGATGGTAGAAGTTGCTGAGATACTCGAGAAGAACCAAAGTGTAATACTAACAATGGCAAGACCCGGAATGACAAGCCATTTCGGTCCATATTTATCGAATAACCGTCCCATAATGGGAGACATAATCCCATTAATAATACCTCCTGGTAGAAGGATTAGACCGGCTTTAAATGCAGTATAACCTTGACCTTTTATCAAATACATTGGGAGGATCAACATCGACGATAAGATGACCATCATACAAAGGAATACCATAAGAACGCCCATTGAGAACATTGGAAATCTAAATGCTCGTAAATTAATCATCGGTTGCTTCATATACATTTGTCGTATTCCAAATAGTGCAAGAGACACGACTCCTATAATGATAGAAATGATTACTTTAGGGCTACTCCATCCTTCAGCCTCACCCGCACTACTAAAACCAAATACAATTCCACCAAAACCAGCAGATGACAGAAGAATAGATAATGCGTCAATTTTGGGCTTGGTAATCTTCGTAACATTCTGCATAAATAGAATTCCACACACCAAAGAGATAATAAGGACTGGCAAAGCTAACCAAAATATCCAATGCCAACTTAAATTCTCAATAAGAAGTCCTGCGATCGTTGGTCCAATGGCTGGTGCAACCATAATGACTAGACCAATCATCCCCATTGCAGCACCACGTTTCTCTGGTGGGAAAATAATCAATATCGTATTAAACATTAGTGGCAGTAGCAATCCAGTTCCTACCGCTTGAACAACTCTTGCCGTAAGCAACATCTCAAAAGATGGAGCTAATGCCGCCAATATTGTACCTAGAATGGAGAAACAAAGTGATGTAACGAATAGCTGTCTTGTTGTAAACCACTGAAGTAAAACACCGGAGACTGGAACAAGTATTCCTAGTGTTAGTAGATATCCTGTCGTTAACCATTGTGCCGTTGCTGGTGTAATACTGAGGATTTGCATTAAGTCACTAAGCGCAACATTTAATGCTGTTTCACTGAACATCCCAATAAATCCACTTAATAATAATGCAATTAGTATTGGTAATACCTTTATTTTCTTTGTGTCGATCTGTGCTGAATCTTGCATGGTTGCTTCCAAACAATCCATCCTCCTAATATATATCTATCTCTAATTAATTAAACACGCAACGTACTTCGCTGCGCTCATGAGCGGTTGCTCATTTCGATTGGTAAGGGTAAGTATAAGTGCTCCTTCAAGCAGGGATAATACCATGGAAGCCACCTCGACGGATTTGACTTCTACCATTCCCTCCTTTTGAAGATTTAAGGCTATAAGATCTTGCCAGTCTTTAAATACAGCTTGTGAATCTGTTCTCAGTTTCATGCTTATACATGATGTTTCTACAGCTGCCCAAAAGCTAAACGGCATAAATCCTTCGAACTCTGACTCAACAGCCTCTTCACCCACACTCTGAATGAATGCTTGTATCGCTTCGACTGCATTACTCGCATTTGCAAAGCATTGATTTAACTTTTCTAATACCACTACTCGCGTATGCTCAATGCATTCCGAAGCAAGTTCCTCTTTCCCTTCAGGGAAATAATAATAAAGTGAACCTTTGGGACAATCGCTTTCCTTGATAATCTGATTCAATCCCGTAGCATGATAACCCTGTGTGAAAAAAAGTCTTGAAGCGGTGTCCACAATCATTTCGCGTGAATTCGACTTCTTGGGGGGCACGGTTCTCCTCCTCTCTTTATAACGATTGGTCTATATAATATAATCATATTTTGATCACTAGAGTCAATCATTTTTATTTAAAATTAAAGATTTTGAACATGTAATGATTTCCATGTAGATTTTCATTACATATAAAGTAGGAATCCAAACTCAATAAAAATGACTTGCAGATAGGTCACTTTTCCCACAGTGTCCATCCTACAAGTCACTAATTCATTCATCATCTGGAACCATTCCTTCGTTCTTTTCACATGACAAAGTGAAGACCGTTAATATATCTAATTATTTCATAAGCTGTATTGACACAAAAGTAGCTGTTTGTTATAGTTCTAATTGATAATGATTCGCATTATCAATAATCATACATATCTTCTAGGAGGTTCATCATGTTAAAGAAACAATCACTATTTTTCGTTGTATCACTAATAGTAATACTCTCCATGTTGGTAACGGCATGTGGAGGGAAGAACAATGCAACGAGTAATGCTCCTAAGGAAGAAAAGGTTACCCCTTCTGAATCAGTGACGGAGGCACCTGCTGCTTTAAGGACCTATGAGACCGCTAAGGGAAAAGTTGAAATACCTGTCAAACCTCAACGGATCGTCACGGATTTTTATGCTGGTGAATTGCTCTCTGTGGGTGCTAATGTTATTGGTGTTGAACCTACAGCTTTTGATAATCCTTTTTTAACCGAATTACTTAAAGATGCGAAAGATGTCGGCACACCCGTTAATCCTGAGAAAGTATTGGAACTACAACCTGATCTAATTGTAGTTATGAATGATGAGAACTATGAGGCGTTATCCAAAATTGCACCAACGATACATATTCCATATGGTACGACTTCCAATATTACTGAAACTGTTAAATTCTTCGGTGACATCGTAGGCGATCCAGAAAAGGCTGAGCAATTCATTGCTAATTTTGAGCAGAAAGCTAAAGAAGGTCGTGACAAACTCGAAGGTGTCATTGATAAGAATGCTACATTCGGCATCTATGAACTGACCGATAAAGACGATCTCTGGATCTTCGGAGACAATGCTGGACGTGCAGGCCAAGTATTGTATAATGCACTACAATTAAACAAACCACATAAAGACAGTAATGGCGAACAAACCTTACAACTTTCCATGGAATTACTCCCAGAATATGCAGCAGATTATATGTTTCTGACAACGTATGACCCTGAGAAAAAAGGTGAAGCATTAAAAAAATTACAGTCTTCACCTGTGTGGAAGAACTTAGATTCCATTAAGAATAATACATTATTCTACAACGACTTTGATACATTCTACCGTTATGATCCGATTGCTATCGTCGGACAAATTGATCTTATCGTAGATATGTTAATTGAACGAAGTAAAGAGAATAAATAACATTTTATGCTAAGTCATTAAACAACCCACCTCATGGACTATTCAAGAGGTGGGTTGTTTATTTAATAATTCATAGTCTCGATGATAGACATTGCTTACGATCACATTTTAGCTTTCAAGTGATAACATTTGCTTATAAAATCACCATGTAAAGATGGGATATGTACCCCACTTTGCATCAGTCTATCTCCCCCAGATGTCTCTTCTTCCTCATCAATAGTGTAATCAAGCTTAGGATTAAGTCCTTTTAATTTCAATTTCTTCAGAGGGGCATTCGGCTCAGCTAACACTTGGAAATAATAGACCAACGCTTCACTCTTATCCTCCGACACGAACATCCATGAAGTGTTATTCCCTTCAAAAGGACTCTTCAAGCGGTACAAGTCCCCTTGCTGCACAAGTGAACGAATCTTCTTGTATTGTGCAACTTGTTGCTTAACGATCACTTTCTCTTCTTCCGAGAACTTGGTTAGATCCATTTCGTAACCGAAATTACCAGACATCGCCACGTCCCCACGTGTAACCAATGATGTGATTCGTCCCATTTGATGATTAGGCACGTCAGACACATGTGCACCTATGGTGCTTACTGGATAGACCATACTTGTACCGTACTGGATTTTTAAGCGCTCAATGGCATCCGTATTATCACTCGTCCAAGTCTGAGGCATATAATACAGCATTCCTGGGTCGAACCGTCCACCACCACTTGCACAACTTTCAAATAAAATATGTGGAAATTGTTGAGTCAATTTCTCAAGTAAGCCATACAATCCCAACATATATCGATGGGCGGTTTCCTTTTGTCTTACGGAGGATCTCATTGCCGATCCGATCTCCGTCATGTTACGATTCATATCCCATTTCACATAGGAGATCGATACGTTTACGAAGATCTTACTTATAGATTCATATAGGTAATCGCATACCTCTTGTCTGGACAAATCCAAGATCAACTGTGTTCTTGCTTCTGTACGCCGTCTTCCTTCTACATGGATACACCAATCTGGGTGTTTACGATAAAGATCACTATCAGGAGATACCATTTCCGGTTCGAACCACAGCCCGAACAACAGCCCTAATGCGTTCACTCTTTCTGCCAACTTGGTAAGTCCTTCAGGTAGTTTATTGACATCCTCGACCCAATCTCCAAGGGAAGTGGTGTCATCATTTCTTTTGCCGAACCAACCATCATCTAGGACGAATAACTCTATACCAAGCTCTGCACCCGATTTCGCAATCGATTCAATCTTCTCAGCGTTGAAATCGAAATAGGTTGCTTCCCAATTGTTAACTAGAATGGGTCTTTCCTGATCTCTATGAATCCCTCGACAGAGACGTGTCCGATACAACCGATGGTATGTTCTCGACATGCCTCCTAGACCTTCAGAGGAGTAGACCATAATCGCTTCTGGGGTCTGAAAGGACTCACCAGGTTCAAGTAACCACCCAAAATCAAAAGGGTTAATACCAATAGATACACGAGTAGAATTCAAATAGTCTACTTCTGCTTCGGCTACAAAACTACCACTATAGACCAAACTGAAACCAAATACTTCTCCTTGATCTTCATCCGCATTCGGACGAGATAGTGCCATAAAAGGGTTGAACTGCGGGCTACTCGCCCCTCTTCGACTCTCAATTGTTGTCAGACCCGTCTCAAGGGTTCTTCTCTTCACATGTGTCTCTCTCGCCCATCCTCCAGATAAATAAACCATTTCATAGTCACTATCTATGAAATCAACACTTGCGCTTAACGCTCTCTCCAACGAAATCGATTGACTCCCACGATTCTCGAACTGAACCGATCGACTTATGGCATTATGATCTTCAAAGACAGTGTAACTTAAGCGGACTATAAGTCCTGAATAGTTATCAACCAGTTCGATCTCCAGTGTCTGCGATTCCTTTTCCGACTCAACGTAAACAGCAGGCAGTCCAGGTAACTGAGGTTTCCCCTCTGTAATCTTGTGTGATTGATATACCAATTCCGTGATCCTACTACCATCTTCAAGTCTTACTTGATAAGCTGGATTTCTGAAATCCCCTGTTCCATACTGCGGATATTCTTGTGGAAACCGATCTATGGAAGCAAAGTCTGGATAGTGAAGTAGGTTGTTTAAATTTCCTTCGTTACGTAGTTTCTTACCCCAGTACACATGAAGTGGATAACCATTATTGATTTGAAGGATGTAACTCATTTCTTTCGATTGGAGATGGAATATTTGCTCTTGTTCTAAATATGTAATAGTCATGTGAGTACTCCCTTTTACTTGTGTCATTTAAGAGTTGAAATAGAACCAACAATGGCTACATCATACCTCTGATCACCAACTTCAGTAAATGGAATTACACTATAACAATATGGCATTATGCTAGATTTATGTGATACTATTTAAAGGACACATGAATTGAACTTAAGGAGCATTTAGCGAATGATAGAATATCTTTCTAGAAACCTTCACCATACCGATTTACATCTAAATCAATATGGCATGGAGCAATGTTTACCCAAACATTATCATGGACCAGCTGTAAGAGATCATTATTTAATTCATTACATTCTCGAGGGATCAGGTAAATTCGTCGTGGGGAATCAGACGTATCATCTGCGTAAAGGGGAAGGATTTCTGATATGTCCTGGCATTATTACTTATTACGAGGCGGATAAGGATGATCCTTGGGAGTATGGCTGGGTGGGATTTCATGGGCTACAAGCTGAATTCTATTTAACACAGGCGGGACTTCATGCAGCACACCCAACATTTCGTTATGATCGGGATCATTTATTCGTTGATTATATTCAATTGATGACGTCCACAAGCACATCGAACACCGCTCGAGATATGAAATTGAACGGTCTACTCTACTTGATCCTCTCCCTTCTTGTCGAATGTGCTTCTGATGATTTACAAATAGACAACAAAGAGAACCGCAAAGAAGTCTATATCCGAAAAGTGATCGATTTCATCGAGATGAATTACTCCAGTAAATTCACCATCGCGCAGATCGCCCATTTCGTGGGACTTGATCGAAGCTATCTTTGTTCTATTTTTAAAGAGTACATTCATTCAAGTATCCAGGAATATCTCATTCATTATCGCATGAACAAAGCTTGCGAACTCATGAGTAACAGTCAATTATCCATTGGAGATATATCGCGTTCTGTAGGATACGAAGATCCCTTATTATTCTCGAAAATGTTCAAGAAAATAAAAGGGACCTCACCTAAGGCGTATCGAAATGCGACATAGAAGCAGATTACGTGTTTATTTCAGTCCTCGGTACACGGCTGTTCTAAGCTCATTCTTATAATCCTCAAGTGATGGCATATCCGTGTTGATCGCTTGTTGAATTGCGAGCTCAATATCATAAGGAACTCTCACAAACTGAATATTAAAGGGAGCCGGTTCTATGCTATGCATTTCACCCTCCATGATGACCTAGGAAGCTAGCGTCATATCTAACGGATTCCCTACACTACCAACATTAATAAATGTCTTCCCTTGAAGGTGCTGCATGTAAGCATTATGAATATCTCCATAGGCTACGACATCCGCTGATACATCTTGCTCGCAACGATCAGAACTATCAAATAAGGATTCTTTGCGTTCTTGCTCGTCCCATGGTTGAATTCGTTCATATAAACTTCTCGGTGAGGCATGGAAGAGTCTTATGAATTTACCACTCATGACAAATTCGATAGCAAACGGAAGTTCGCGTAAGAATTGAAGACGTTCTTCACCCAGTGCAGCTTGATGCCAACGTATGACATCTAATTCACTTTCTGATGTAACGAACTCATCCCAATTCCCACTAACGGTATGTTCACAGTGAGCTCTCACGGTATCTACAACGAGGGCAGAACTGGGACCTTTACCAATTAAATCTCCCAGACAATAAATGCTAGTATTCCACGTTGCCCAATATCTTTCAGCACAGCTTCTAAGGCTGACATATTACCATGGATATCAGAAATGATTGCAACCTGCTTCATGGGGACCTCTCCATTCCTCTTTTATTACACAAACTAATCTATTCGAATAAAGACACTAACGGATCTCTTACATTTTGCGCTAACATGCTATGTAATTGGCCTCTATGATGATACACATGTGCTACAATCTCCAATAACCTCATATCTACTATAAGATACTCCCCAATAGGATGTCTTGATCTCATATAATTCTTCCTGTGTATATTCAGCGTACACCTCTATTAAATACTGAAAATTCTCTCCCAGGTCTCTTCGGATGTCGGGTAATGTGATAGGTTCATTATGCTTGTAAAATTCACTCATCTCATCAATCGTAGCTTCGCAAGAGATCACGTAATCTGCTCTACATATGACTGCAATATGAATAAGTACTTCCATCATAGATCTCTTATTCGTGATCGGGCATATCGATAGTTCTTCTTCCGTAAATTGTTCACTCATGTGAATGAGAGACTGAATCGCGATGTTGAGTTGATTAAATATAGGCGTTATGATCATCTCTTCATTCATGGCTGGTATTCCCCTTTATTTCTTATCTAGCTTCTGAAGCGTCTCAACAATGGTACCGCTGAACCTTGCTAATTGAGGTTGATCTAATATTCTGAAATACAAACTTCGCAACAAACACTTCATATTCATATATTGAATATCATCTTCTGGATGATCTCCGACCTTCTTCCTTTCACCAAAGCTTTGAATCCAACTATGAATTTCATGATCTTTAATTAACTCTCGATTAAAAACACTTATGATCGCACTAACGTTTCGTTCATCTTCTTTATTAATATATACATAGTTATTCACAAGAAACTTAGGTTGAATTGCGTTTAAAATATCAAGTAAGTCTTCTTTTTCTAGAAAAGGAGATCGCGCAATCGCTTCAAATCCATCAGATACGTGCGCAATGGAATGAGCCCAACCCTTTTCTTCCACATATCCTCTAAAGTCTTGCTCAAGATCAATGTATTGTATCAGTTTGTTCTTGAGCAACATAATATCTTCTTTGGATAAAAAAGGTCGTTCTCTATCCTTCCCCATAACCAGTGGAATGATAAGTACGGAGAAAGTACGAGTAAAGACAGAATCACTCTCTTTCTCCCCGATCCCATAGAATAAGTGTTGTTCATCTAAACAAATATGTAACAGTTCTCTTACTTGTTCATCCGTAAATTCTCCACGATCGATCCACTCTGCAAACGTCGAATAGATCAGATTATCACGCAATTCAGAATCAACATCACCGATATACTTCATCATTTCCAATCCGATCTCGAATGCATTCAAAAACACCGGCACTTTATATCCATCTCTCTCGATTTGAATCAATTTTCCTTTTAATTGTGTGTTGCTACTAGTCATTGTTATCCCCCTGCAAATCATGTTATAGGATGCTATTTCCAATATTCCAATCATTTGTCTCCTCTAAAAGAATACTATATACAGGGTTATCTTGACAGTTAAAATACGAGAATAATAGAAAAAACCGTCCTCATTAGAGGACGATTATCCTTATCTTTATTAAGACTCATTACGTACATTTACAAATAGTGTATCAAGTTCGTATGAGTTAGATTGTTAGTGTAGCGAGTTTAGAAGTTGAAATTATCAGGATCTGGACCTGTACGGAGGTTCTCATTCAAAGCGTTGATCTGCACCATATCCTCTGCTGACAATTCAAAGTTAAATACATCTGCATTCTCTATGATACGGTATTCTGTAGTAGACTTAGGTATCGTGACAACGCCATTCTGTAGATCCCAACGCAAGATGACTTGAGCAACCGATTTACCGTGTTTATTGGCTACTTCTTGTAGTGTTGAATTGTCCAATAGTTTACCCTGCATTAGCGGAGACCATGCTTCTAATTGAATGCCCTGCTCCTTACAGAATGTGTGTAATTCCAGTTGAGCTAAACGAGGGTGATACTCGACTTGATTGACCATAGGCTTGATCTCCGCATCTTGCAAAAGATCCTCTAGATGATGTATATGGAAGTTACTCACGCCAATGGCACGTACACGTCCATCTTTATATAGTTTCTCTAGTGCTCTCCAAGTGTCTTTATATTTCTCTTTCACCGCCCAATGCACAAGGTATAGATCTAATTTCTCTAATCCTAATTTCGTCATTGTAATCTCAAAAGCAGCTAATGTAGATTCATATCCTTGATCAGCATTCCATACCTTGGAGGTAATAAATAGATCATCACGTGATAGTCCCGTTTCTTCCAAGGCTTCACGTACCGCTTGACCTACGCCTTCTTCATTTTTGTATACAGCCGCTGTATCAATACTGCGATAGCCATTCTTAATCGCTGTCTTCACAGCTTGAATAACTTCATCACCATCTTGTGCTTTGTATACTCCTAATCCGAACCATGGCATCTTCACTCCGTTGTGAAGTGTCGTTGTTGCTTGTAAGTTGTTTGGCATGTGAGTGAACCTCCTAAAAGTTTTGTAGCGTTACTGCAGTTAATGCTTCGTCAAAACTACTTCGAAAGCATTACAAAGTTTTGTAGCGATACTTCGATTGATACTTCCTCAAAACTACTTCGGAAGCGTTAACTAGTATTTGTAGTCCTCTTTATATTACACTTAATATAAAGAATATACCCAATGTTTACTAGTAATTATATTTATCATAATAACGTTAAAAGGCGGTGTCAAATCATGACCTCTATCATTTCGAAACAGTGGTTACTTGCTAGGTTATATGAAACAGATCTTGTCATTGTAGATTGCCGATTTGTGATGGAACAACCCGAAGCTGGACGTATTACTTATGAGGGAGAACATATTCCCGGTGCAATTTATCTCGATCTAGAGACAGACCTCTCTAGTCCAATTGCAGAACATGGTGGTAGACATCCCCTACCTGATATGGAAAGCTTCAGAAAAACCCTTGAACGTGCAGGAATTAATAACGAATCACGAATTGTAGCTTATGATGATCAAGGTGGTGCCATGGCTTCCCGACTCTGGTGGCTTCTTCAATATATGGGTCACTCCGCTACATATATCATGAATGAAGGTTTCTCGAATTGGAAGCAAGCAAGTTATCCTCTGACGGGTAAACAGCCTATTCGAATACCTCAGTCCTTCACACCACACATTCAACATGACATGGTTGTATCTATGGAAGAAGTGAGAAGGTCTAGTAGCGATCCCACCACTCTCCTTATCGATTCCAGAGAACATAACCGATATTTAGGGTTGGAAGAGCCTATTGATCCCGTTGCAGGTCACATTCCAAGTGCCATTAATCGTTTCTGGAAAGAACTTAAGAGTGATCATGGTGATTGGAAGTCGACTGCTGAACTACAAGAACATTTCAAAGATATACCTAAAGACCAAGAAATCATCGTCTATTGTGGCTCTGGCGTAACTGCCTGCCCCAACATCCTCGGACTCGTTGAGTCTGGATATACACGAGTGAAATTGTATGCGGGCAGCTGGAGTGATTGGATTAGTTATGAGGGGAATACGGTGGCTACGGGGGAAGAATAGGGGCCGCGAGGGATTTGGATAAGTAGTTTTGTGGACTGGACTGGGTGATGAGTAAGCTGCCTAGTTTAGTCCTTTTTGGGTTCTTTTGCAAACAATCTGCAAACAAGAACTCGAAGAAAATAGTTGCATAGTACCCAGAAGTATCCACCTTATAGCAACCGAAATAAGCTGGTGTTGAATGCTTAGAGTTGTAAGATTGAAATAATGCGGAAGTAATATTGATTCACGTTTCAATAGTCACTGTCATTTGTCTCAATTGCATTTAATAGAATTTATTGGTAGATTAAATCCAAGAACAGAATTGATTCTAAATTTTTCCTATTAGTTATAAAATTTATACTTTAGGAGGATAAGTAATAGAAACAAAATTGGTTAATAGATTTCGAAGAGTATTTGAACTCTGAAAAAGAAATGGCGCAATCCTCTATATCTAACTATTTGAGATACATCAGACGCTATTTAATATCGCCGACTCCATTGCTTCTAATATTAATGCTCATCAGTTCTTCGAAACCTCAGATATTGAAGCTTACTATAAATCTAAATCAGGCAGTATAGCCGCGTCTGATTCTATTAAAACGGGTAGGTGACAGTCCGTGATGGGTTGGGGAAGTCAAATAGACGCTGCTGTTTGGAAGTATGTGGTTTTGTTTGTACTCGCTACGCTCCCTTGGCTCGATGTATTTCTTGTCGTACCTCTAGGCATTGCGTAGGTTTATCTCCGATTGGAGTAGGCATCATCGGATTCGCCGGCAACCTGTTAACTGTTATCGTGTTATGCATTTTCTCTCGGCAGGTTTCAGCCTGGCGGGAAAAACGCAGGATGGCCAAGGGCAAAGAGACTTTGGGAACGATATGGCCTCCCGTGTTGTCTCTTCTAGCCCCCCTCGCCGCGGGCACTGACATAGCCGCTGCAATAGCGCTTGGCTCGGTTTTTTGCCGAAACGCGTCCTCGGCTGGATGGCGGTCAGCCTTGCGTTTTGGAGCACGGTGATAGCGGTAGGTGCGGTATATGGTTTTGCTTATATGAAGTGGATTTGAACCTGATGGGTGACAGATCAGCGAAAATATTGTTCAAAACTAAGATTATTTCTACAGAGGGGAGATCAAATTCCTATGAATATAGCCGTCAAGTTGATGCAAAAATTCAAAGACCGCTATACCCAGAATAAGCTGAAAGTCTATCAGGACAAAGCGGAGCTCATCAGGAAACGGAATTTGGAAGCATGGGACGATCAACAGCTTCAAGCGGAATCCCTCCGGCTACAAAAAGAAGCAAAATCAGGTACGCCTTTGGATGAGCTGCTTGTCGATGCTTATGCGTTAGTCTGTGAGGCAGCGAAGAGAAAGCTCGGATTACAGCCTTACGATGTCCAGATCATGGCTGCCATCGCTCTGCACGAGAGATTTTTGATCGAGCAGCATACCGGTGAAGGAAAAACGCTCTCTGCTGTTATGCCTGCTTATCTAAATGCGCTGACCGGCGAAGGCGTTCATGTGCTGACTTTTAACGATTATTTGGCAAATCGAGATGCGGAGTGGATGGGCCCGATCTATCGTTTCCTCGGGTTAACGGTAAATTCGGTGCAAGCGGGCATGAGCCTGTTCAAGAAACGGGAAGCGTACGCCAAGGATATAACCTATGTTACGGCTAAAGAAGCGGGATTCGATTATTTGCGCGACACGATCGCACTAAACGAAGCCGATACCGTGCATCGTCCTTTCCACTACGTCATCGTCGACGAAGCGGATTCACTGCTTCTCGACGAAGCGCGGGTGCCGCTAGTCATCAGCGGCGAGTCGGGCTCTTCCAGCAACGACGGCATTCGTTTCGCAGAAGTGGCTCGGCAGCTCGAGCAAGTAGAGCATTACGACTTCGACGAGTTCCAGCGGAACGTTTACTTGAATGAAGCAGGCTCTGCGAAAGCGGAGTCGCTACTGGGATGCGGCAATTTGTACGATAGCCATCATAGTCATTTGTTAACGTCATTAAATTGCGCGCTGCATGTGGAAACGTTATTAAAAAAAGACGTCGATTACATCGTACGGGACGGTAAAATCGAGCTAATTGAAGAATATACCGGCCGCGTGGCGGAGAACAGGTATTTGCCGGACGGGCTGCAAGCCGCGCTTGCAGCCAAAGAAGGGTTGCAGTCGAAAGCCGGCGGGAAAATTCTCGGGACGATCACCCTTCAACACTTCATTAGTCTATATCCGAGGATTTGCGGAATGACGGCTACCGCGCACGCTTCCGCAATGGATTTCGAAGATATTTATGTGCTGCAGGTCGTGCAAATCCCACCGAACCGGCCAAACATACGGATCGACCATCCACACCGGATTTATACCCATAAAGAAGCCAAACTTAAGGCGCTTGTACAAGAAATCTCGTCCGTCCATACGACGGGACGTCCAATTCTCATTGGTACGTCAAGCGTCGAGGAGTCTGACATGCTGGCGGAGGCGCTAGCGGTTGCCGACGTACCTTGCCATGTTCTGAATGCGAAAAACGACGCAAAAGAAGCCGAGATCATCGCCAAAGCGGGAGAAATCGGTGCCGTGACGGTGTCTACGAATATGGCGGGACGCGGCGTCGACATTCGGCTCGGCGGCGGCAACCCCACGCAAGCAGAAGTTGTCGCCAAGCTGGGCGGGTTGTACGTGATTGGTACACATATGAACGAAAGCGTGCGAATCGACGACCAACTGCGCGGGCGTTCTGGCCGCCAAGGCGACCCGGGAGCTTCCGTATTTTTCGTAAGCTTGGAGGACGAGTTGATGCTTCGGTTCGGCATCAATAAAGCGATTCGCGCTCCTAGGCAGGATGAGGCTCTCGAAGAGCCGGTGCTCCGCAGCAAAATCGCGCATATTCAGCGCGTTATTATGGGCCAAAACTTCGATATCCACCAGGAACTGAACTGTTATTCGGATATGGTGGAGGATCAGAGGCGAATTCTGTACGAGGAACGGCTCGGAATTTTGAAAGGCGTGCAGCCGATGAGCCCTGCGGAGCAGCGGGTACGGCTTTTTTATATCGACGAGTTTTGGGCTGACCATCTGGCATACGTTTCTTACCTTCGCGAAAGCATCCACTTGGAGAGCCTTGCCAGCCGCAATCCAATCGACGAATTTCATGCGCAAATCACACATGCCTACGAGCAAATTCCGGCTAAAATCAATAGTGAGTCGGCGAATATGCTTGTAAGGCTCGGAGGTTCGAATGATCCGGTGAAATGGGAAAAGTTCGGTCTGAAGAGCCCTGCTTCCACTCGGACTTATATTATCAATGATCAATACCTCCAGAATAAGCGCAGCTCATGGACCGGAACCACCGTATTTGCTTATTGGCTTCGCACGATTGCGAGGCCGATATTCAAGCTGTCAAAATATTGATACAGCGCAGCTTTCAAGGATAATCGCGTTGCGGATTCCGAGTCAATGTTCAGCATGACATGCTTGTTAGCATGGAAGATATGCGGAACCCCTAATCCTCAAGCTCATCCAGCTTCGCTTCCAGTTCAGCCAGCTTGCGATTCGCTGGATCCAATATTTCCTGAAGCTCTGCGGCTTCTGCTCGTTTTATTTCTTTTTTGATCGCCTTAATCTGCTGTTCCAAATAGAGAATATCGGCTTCATTTTCTGAGTTGTTCCAGATCTGTGAATAAGTCATAGCCTGCCTCCTTTTTTCTAATTAAGAAAAGCCTTCCACAAAGTTCAATTGAACTTCATGAGAGCTTCTTTTTTTCTCTACACATGGATTTCAAGTCCACAATTCAAGCAAAATCCGGTTTCCACTTATCCAGATTAATCGATGCTACTCTTGGAGTCTAGCTAATCAACAAAAAAAAGAACATATCCCCCCTCTATTTAACCCGTGTTCGGAATCGCACTAGGCCGATTAATCTTCCTATATTCAACTTGGAGTTGATTTTTAATCAATTAAGCGGTTATTTTGCATTGGGATACTCTCCTCTATATTCCAATCAGAAAGAGCGCTCTTTACTTTCAATTAGAGGTGAAGCCATTGATCGTTATCATTGGAAATAAAACAGGTTGTTGCGAAAGCATAAAGGGAATCTGAAAGCGCAGTGGTTGCTTTAAATCAAATTCCTGAATTTTATTCAACCAAGCTGTCCGAGCTTGCGTTCGTTACTTCTGGGAGTGTTAAGTACGAGGCTGCGGAAAAGCAAAAGTGGATTTCCTTTGAAATTCTTTTGAAGATGATGTAGAAGCTTGCAGAATGTTATATAGCAGACGGTAATCATACCGCAGCATTGGCAGAAACCACACGTGCACTTGCTTTAATAAATGCACTTTGTGATGAGGTTAAGATTAATAAATTTCAAAATTATGTATAAAATTTCAATAAGAAAATAGACAGGCTCCACTCAGAACATATAAAACACCGAGAGCTACACTTTTGGCACCGGGATGCGATCTCAGATAGACATCACTTGTCTCATTGTTTACTTTTTGAGGTTCTATGATGGTTCAAAATCAACATGGAGTCAACAAAGAGCGCATGAAAATGGTTACAACGAGGTTCAGACAACCATACTCTCGCATGTCCAAGTAGCAGGTAGCTTACTTGCTGGGTGGCTGGATCGAATGGGAAGATAACCCTATTCCCACTAGATATGAATGGATGATCGAGTAGCCCCATGAATATAATCATGGGGCTACTCGTATAGGTCTCCTTCACAAAAATCACCTTTGGGGTTTAGATCGATGTCCTTGTTCTGATGCATTTAACTCACTGTACCGCTGACTGCTTTATACTTTTATAATGCTCTTTGCCCCTAGATAATAGCACTCAGATAAACACAAGTCCCTTGATGCGGTACAAAAACTGAAGAAGAGCAAATTCTTTAATCAACAATCCATTTATTTCACTCGGAATGTGCGGCTTCCGTATTTTCGAACGAGAATAAGCGAAATGAGTAAGTAAACCAGCGTAAGAGTGACCACACTGGCAGTAAAAATATCTGCTGGCGCTCGTACGATAATGTTAATACCGCTTGCGAACGATACTAACATGTTTATAACATAATACAGCGGATTCTTCATATTCAATTCGGTAGCATAAGGCTGAAAGATATAATACATAAATAGATGATGAATGGAAAAAAATACGGACAACGAGAGTATGCACACCCACATCATGAGTAGCTCTCTGCTTAACCATTCACCGCTCGCAGCTAACATAATAGCTGTTAATGCCGTAGCTAGAGTTGTTGCAATCCTTAGATTGAGAACCGTTATTTTAATTAGTCGAATCCGAAAATGCTCGAAAGATGCAGCTCGATAGAAGCTATACCGCAACATACTGAGATCACAGTTATAGAACATAGCTCTGCACATCTTTTCTCCCACGGACAAGAAATACATAGCCATAACTAGGAAGGGAAAAATAACTCCCAGATTCGGTACTAGGAATTCGTCCCTCTGTGAAAGCATCATTACGACGGCCACTCCCACCGCACCAAACGCGCCTATAATGGCCATCCTCTTGTAAACCGGCTCATTAATAAGACTGCGATGCCTGGAAAAGAATAGAACGTTCAGATAGCCGTAGCCTTCCTTTGTTCCGATATTTTCCTGATGCTTCCCATTCAAGGCATAGTCGCTTTCTTTCGATTTCACACTCGTTTTTTGCGCCTCCGACATCATACGCCCAAGATCCAGCAGGGGATCGTCCCTTTTAGTTGCGGCATCGACAGCCCCACTGTAATTGGAATAACGGGCAAGTCGAACAGCTGCGAAGATACCTCCAACCACGATGACGAGACAGATAGGCAGGCTCAGCAGAATCGTTGAGGTTACCGGTACCCGGTCGAGCAGTAGCGGTAGATAAGCGGCAGCATAACCAATCCCGATGACGATCCAGACAATCACGTTATTTTTTATCAAGACCATGCCCGTTTTGTCAAAGAGCTTAAGATGCATATACTCCGTTAGAATCCTCCACAAGGTAACAGACGTCACCAACAAGATAGTCTCTGTGATGGAGGCTCCTAGCATTGAGGCGAATAGAAGCATCGCAGGCAATAAATAGACCATGAACGTAACATAACGGTAACCAAGAGTAGCCTTCATATATCTTGTAGGAGACTGTCTCATTAGCTTCACAGCTACGTACTTTTCCCGTTTCGGCTCCAATATGGTGGCGCTACTGACACCTGCGACCACAAAGCTGATTAGAAAATAAATATTTACAAAATGCTGAAGCTGATCCTCCGCAGAGAGCTCTTTACCTAACCCGACAACAGGCAAGTAGATAAGCAGACCTACATATGCTAGCCTAATTACAAATCCCCATAGTAAACTTATAAGAAATACGATAACGGAAACGGCCTTTTTCAAGTTTAAATTGGAGTAAATACTATCCGTTACATGCTTGCCAATCAACGGTAGCTTCTGGATGTAATAAATGAAAAGATTCGCTGCAATGGATGTCCGAATGGCAAGAAGCGTATTAAGAGTTCTCAGCATGGCCCTCATCCTTCAGCAAGTTAATAATGTTTTGTTCAAATTCCACGCTATGCAACAGCTCTGTCGGTACAGCAGCCAACCGTCCGTTGTTCAACACGACCAACTCATCGCATAGATCGGAGGCCAATTGCAGTATGTGCGTGGAGAACACCAGAATATGACTCTGTTTCATCTCCCGCAACATCTCCTTCATCTCTAGCGCTACGATGATGTCAAAAGAGGTAAGCGGCTCATCGAGTAAAATCACGAGCGGTTTCGTAATGAGGAACAATAGCATCTGTAGCTTGTTCTTCATCCCGTGTGAGTAACCCTTAATGAGCCGGTGCCTATCCTCCTCTGACATACTCATCATGTCAAAATAATCGTCGATGCTTTGATCCATTCGCAGCTTATCACGGTTAATATCCATAAAAAACTTTACGAATTCATAGCCAGTCAGGAACTCAGGCAGAATCGGCAGTGAATAGACATATCCAACATCCTGCTCGCTCAACTCCCGAACATGTCCATTCTCCTCCAATAGCGCTTTCCCTCCGTCCATGGCCATCTCTCCGCTCAAGCAGTTGAACAACGTCGTTTTGCCTGCGCCGTTCCGGCCCAGCAGACCGTAAATCTTTCCTTTCTCAAAGGTATATCCAGCTCCCTTGAGTACCTTTTTTCCGTCAAATTCTTTGACAATATCTTCTATGATCAGACGCAATTACAAATCCCCCGATTCGACTAAAAATGCCATTTGATTTTTACTTCTATACGTAATAGGAGACAGTATAGTTTCATTAACACATAGACTGAACAACGGAAATAGAGAGGTAGAATTGCCAAATGGACTGTGGATACACAGAAAGATGCCCCCCTTTTCTAGAAAAGGGGCAATGCATTCAGAAGCCTAAAGAGAGAGTTCCATCCTTTCATGCAAAGGTTTTAGGTGCCTACAGGCTACAGGTCCTTACCAGACAAGGATTCGGATTTTTTGCCCAAGGTTGCCCAGAGGTCATGGGCGGTTTGGGCAGATGTACTGGTGGTTTTAGATCATTCAGGGTTGTTGGGTTCACTGTTGAACGGGTAGCTTGCTTATCTTGATGCTGTGTATTCCACGTTAATGCGTTTGCTGCTTAGTTCAGTTGGGTGGCTGGTGAGCTTCCTCTCTCGAGATGTGTGGTCCTGGTCCGAAGAGTGATTCCCTTTGGTTCAGAAAATGATGCGTCTAGGCGGTCAACTTGGCGATGTGCTATGGTCTGGCCTCTACTTCGGGAGCCTTGTGGTTGTGGTAGCTGAATCAATGGTGCTCGTTGGTGTACCGGATGGGTCGGTGGTATCATGCAGTTTTCTCTCTTTATGGATTTAAGAGGATGCTCAATGAAAACACTTTCCTCTAGTAAATGACAGCTGGAGTGACTGGATCTCGCACCCTGGAAATGAGATAGCCCTTGGGAAAGAGTGAAACATGAAGAGACCGCGTCGAACGCGGTCTTTTTGTCATTTAGGGCACTTAGATGTGTAGACCCTAAAAATTATGATGATGAACAATAGCTATCGGAACGCATTCATATTGATAAATGAATACCCTTTTCTTGCTACTCTGTATTGAGAGTTGGTTTTAGGAGAATTTTGCATCATCATACACCTGTTAAGCCTCATCTCATCACCCTGTTGCAGTTTTGGGGCAAGATTTAAACCCGTTTCCCAATGAAGTCCTGCCATAAAGAGGTCTTGAACGCGGAACATAAACCTTCTTTTTGGAAAAGAAAGATATCTCCTGTCAGCCGCTGCGGGTTACAATCAATTCCTTTTTCGGTCATGTCATTGATTATGGTCATAGTCTTTTCAACCGCATTAGCTTTGACAAAACAATACAGGGAATCCCAGATCAGCTCTCGTTCTTCCTTTGACGCCTTCTCTAAATGGGTTCCCCATTCATACCAGCCGTCTTCGTCTAAATCGGTCAGGTTTTCAATGGGTGGATAGGATGAAAAGGAAGCATATTTGTTTTCCTGCTTGAATCCAATTCCCTCGGCAATAGCTTTGGATCCGGCATTTGTTGAGACGCACAACCACTCAACCTTGTTATACCCTTTGTCAAAACATAGTTGGACAACCGCGGATACTACCTTCTTAGCAAACCCCATTTTTCTGTACTCGGGGTCTGTATGAATCCCCACAGCAATCCTGTCACTTGCGCAGCAGTCACTTATTGACCAGCTGACAATTTTATCATCCTTGCGGATATAGCAACCGCAGCCTGATTCTTCAAACCGCTCCTCGCTCTCCCAAGCCTTTACCCAGTCGTAGACACGGTCCGCATTGATATAGTTTTTTTTCCTCATCTCCTTAAGGTCAACGAACTCCAAGACATAACCTTCCGGAAGTGAGAGATCCGCCTTTATGAAATCCCTGCTAGTCAGGGTGTATTTATATCTTGTATACTCCTTAATAAACTTATTGGGATGAATGGCTGGTATCTTCACTCTCCACTCATCCCAATCAGGGGTTACGCTATCCCAGAAATCCAGCATTCCGGAGATTTCCTTGTTAAAATCCTCATGAGTGGCACTTCCGGCAATCAATGTTGTCTCACTGGTCTTAATGAGTACTACATCCGGGTTTTCTGCTAAATTCACCTTTACCTCACCAGGCATTTCCCCGTCCAAAACTGAAAATACAGATAGCTCGTTTTGACTTTTCACAAGATGTCTTACCTTGCCATACTCCTCTTTTTTTAAAACAATCATAGTTCAATCCTCCTGTTTATTCCATAATGCGTTATAACTTCAAAAGCACAGATTATCGTATTCCATGTACGATATTAACTGATTCCAAATACTGGATTAATCTTTATTTATATTATAAATTCACGCTCTAGTTGAATTTCAGGGTAGCTCGTTTTTGTTTTAGGTTGTCACCTTTATGTATACATCTTGTTATGAATTTCCAAATCTTTCAAGGTACAGTATAGTTAAAACTGATTTATCCGGTGTATGTCTGCAAACAATAATTGCAGACTCCGTTGCTTAGTTCTGTTGGACGATGCGCTATGACCTGACCTCTGTTCGGGGGGCTTTATGGTTGTGGCTGCTGATCAATGGTACTTTGATGCACCGGATAAATCGGTGATACCGTGTAGTTGGCTGTCTTTCTGGATTTCAGAGGCTGCTCAATGAAAACACTTTCCTCTAGTAAATGACAGCTGGAGTGATTGGATTAGTTGTCCTGAGAACTCGATAGCTACCGAGGACGAGTAAGAGCCGAGCGCACCGTCGGACAACATTCTGAGTATACGGTGCTTGGTTACACGATTTGTTCCAAAATATATTCAGAATGTCTAAAGTCAACAAGGAGTCAACACTTGAATGCTGAAAATACTTACTGCGGTAGTTGAGCAGGATACGTGTTCATATGACTTTAACATCACAAAGAAGGCCAGTGTCCTCATTGTCGTAGGATTCTGGTCTTTAACTATGCTATTTGGTGTTGCGGCCCGTTCGTATTAAAATCAACATCCTAACCATATCTGAGTTAAATCAACAAAAAGTGAATATTTCATATCATACAAATTGGTCAGGTTATGGTTTTTCTTTGAGTTATAATCTTCATAGCGGTTTCATATCAGTCTAAGGTGATTAAACGTCATCCCATCCAAAATTCAAATAGGGGTACCAGGCAACTTATTTTTCAACTATTCGATCCTTTAACACTTAATTAAAGCCTGTTTTTTCATCAACTGTTTTAAACAGAAAGTGAAGGTGCCCTTGGACAGGGAGGAAGGTATTCCAAAAATATCTGATAGCTGGTGTAATTGGATTAGTTATGAGGAGAATCCGGTGGCGTCCTGAGAACGACCAGAACGAAGGATGTTCTTCTTAACATAGCGTAAACTCCTGCAAGATTTCCTCTTTCAATAAATGTGTGCAGTTTGCTTAAGGATACTCCTTCATTACTTGTTCCAATAATGCCTTATATTTCATTCTTTTATTTTGAAAGGAACGCCTGAGCGGCTTCTCATCCATCTGACTTGTATAAGAAACAGCCTCTACGACCAAATACGATACATTAGCCACCGATTTAATCCGAATTGTGTAACAAGACCTTTGAATAATAACGTCCTCTTGTGATCATCATTTTCGTAGGACACCACCATCCCTATTCCGTCATCCAAATATTCCGTATATTTTTCCGTCTGAGAGCCTGTTAGCACACCTGTCAGATATACCTTTACATGCTCGTTTATCTTCTGCATCACCTTAATCTTAGGATTGAAGCGAGGGGGCATTCCGTCGACATTGACAATTGGATATCCCATAGTTATGACTCCCTTATCAGTTAGTGTACGGTTGCCCGTTGTTTACTTACGTATTGAATCACATCATAAAGCGTCCGGTTGTGCCCTTTCCCGTTGATTTCCTGATCCAGTTCGGGCCGTGTAATGAAGCTATGGTCTGGTTGCTGAAAATAAATACCTGCTACGGGAAATGGAACTTCACCCTCGGGGCCGCTCCCTGTAATATACTCACCAATGATCGCAATGTCAGTGTATCCATCCTGATTCATATCCTTGAAAGATACTCCCTACACTGCCTTCAACATCCAACCCAAAAGAACATGTATAAAGAACAAGACTGATCAGATTCATATTACCTGACAGAATGAAATTGACATGCATAAATAAGCAAATGAGGATGCTTGGTAACGTGAACAAACCAACGATCAGTAGAATGCCAACCACGATCTGAACGCAGGGAATGACATAATTAAAATAATCAACATAAGGGAGACATATATGCTTGATAAAATCTTTGTAGAATAAAGAGACATTGGGTTTCGTTAAGGCCACTTCCAGATAGTTTGTCAGAAAAACACTAGGCTGCTCGTACCACCCTTTTTCAGTTATTTTGGTAACCCCAGCCAACACCCAGCCTACCCCGAAGGAAACTCGCATGAGTACAACAAAAAACAGGAAAATATGATACTTCAAAGCATAAGAAAAATTCATCCAGTAAAAACTCCTTGTTAGTTATAATCGAGAACGATTATCATTATCAATTGTTCGAAGGTTGTTGTCAATACAAATTACAACTTCTTTCTTTTAACCGCTTCTTCACGAATGGTTTTGCATAGGTCATGATTCTATAATCAACCATATGAATCCTTCGTCAGGATGGGAATATACCCACAATAACTATGAAAAAGACACTCCTAAGAGTGCCTTCTGGTTATCACCGAAATCTCGACCCCTCTATTCTAACTTGTTAAAAGTATATGGACCTGGGCTTGGATTCACTTCGATAATTCATGACTTCATCTTGAGATCGAGCTCAAAACCCAGGTATTTGACAAGCAGTTTACCACAACGCAGGACTACATTTTAGTGAACCTATCGTTTAACCGCCAAGCAATAGTTCACATTATCGAATGCCGTTATTTTGTGTGCAGGTTGGCTGTTATTGTAGGATTGAAACAGCTGTTCGGTAACTTCCGCAGGAGTTAAATGCTGATAGATAAGTAGATTGACCTCCTCTAACATCTGCTCCAGCTCCAAATAAGAATAACTTGCTTGCATGGGCTCACCCGCCCTAGCGGCCATCATCACCTGCTTCTGTGCCCTTTCACCTGCCTCCGAGGTGAACGTCTGCTCATCGGGATAATCAAAGACGATGCTACTTCCGCTTGGGAGCAGTGAAGCAATGACAGACAAGAAATGCTTAAACACATCCTTGGTCAAATAATAGCTGATTCCCAGCAAGCTACTAAAGCTGAGTAGACTTGGGTCAAAAGCGGGGCAGGCCAGCACGCGGCTCAGCCAATCTGGTTCGCGAAAGTCAGCTGAAATGCAGTGCATATTTGACGGAACGTCCAATTGCAGCGTCGATACCCGTCTATGTTTGTCGGCTGCTGTAGCAGGATGATCAATTTCAAAGATTTGCAACTTCGTTGCCCACTTCGGCTGGCGGTAAGCAAAGGTGTCGTAACCTGCAGCAAAAATGAGATATTGTCTGGCACTCATCTTGGCGGCAACCGCAAGTGCCTCTTCGGCAAATGCAGCCCTGCCAAGTGGAGATGGAGATAGCTGATGATCAACGATTTTACGCAACCCTTGCTCCTGTGAACCAACAAACTCTGGCTGAAAGAAAGCTATCGCCTGTGACATATTGCTGGCAATATTCTCGTATTCCTCATCGGTTAATAGTTGTCTGGCGAGTTGATCATCAAAAATTTTGATCTGATTATGCTCTGAGTGATACGCTCTTGAGAACGCACTGACGAGAGCAGTTAAACTTTTACTTTCCATTATCCATCACCTCATATCTGTTGTAGCATGGAGACAGTGTAAGAAACAATACTTGATTCTTATGTAAATTTATGGTATAATATTTGTTATAAATTTATAAAATTCACATTTCCGCCACATTTAATGGCGTTTTTTTATTGCCATGGAAGTTGCAAAAAAAAAGAAGTACCCTCCGCAATTGTAATTAAACATACAAAGAAAACAAACAAGCGCTTCACAAATTGAACATTTCTTAATAAGCGATAGCGCATACAGGGCCAGTCAACAAAGAGTCAACGATTACTGGTATACATGTTTTCGGCTGAGCTACTGGAAACGCGGAGACAACACATTGAATGGGTAGAAGAATTAATTTATAACCGCTCGTATTAATCTGAATAAAATCACAACAGCATACTACCCACAACTCGATCAATGAGTTGTGGGTTATTTGACGATTGTGCACATCTAGGTGCTTATACTTCTTCTTTAGCTTTTATTATACAAGGACAAAAACAAAGGTTACGTTAATTTTCTAACTACCGTTAGTTAGATTATTTACATACTGATTTCTTTACATTTATAATATTTTCCAGAAGGTAGATTAAAGGAGTGGATACAAATTAAAAAAAAGGAGCTTACTACTAATCAATTAATAGAAGCAGCGTTTGACCTATTTGCAGAGCATGGTCTGGAAAGAACAAGCTAGGAATGATTGCTAGCAAGGTCGGTATAAGAAAGCCTTCTATCTACTATCATTTCTCTAGCAAAGAAGAGTTAGTCAGTCGAACCTTTGACCATATTTTCAAAGATCATCATTATGACAAGTACTTTCAAACGGATTCCATAACGAAAGAAAATTATATAGAAACCTTATATCAACGCGGCTTAAATATGCTTCCAGATGAGAACAAAGAGCATTTTGCAGTGTTGAGGGTTTTAAGCGAATTTATGATGCTTGCGGAGCGTGATGTGCTTTACAGAGAACGTTTGACCAACATGCATCAGGAGTTTTTGAATGGATTCCGTGACCTGTTATTAAAGGGAGTAGCATTTGGAGTTGTATCGTCGCGAAATGTGGATAACAGGGCTTATATGCTCGCCTTAGTCATTGATAATTTATCCCGATGCATGATGATGAAATTTGCTATGAATTATCAGGATGTTTGGAAGGAAACAGTACATAGTGTCCTATTAGAGGAGACTAAAGCAGAGTTCCAGAAATGATATATTAGGAGGAACACATCGGATGAAATATTTTATTATTACAGGTACATCCAGAGGTATTGGAGAAGCGTTGGCCAATCAATTACTAGCTGAGAATCATCATATATTTTGCATATCAAGGGCTGATAATGAACGTCTGATTGAACGCGCCAGAGAAAAGAATGTCAGATTGAGTTACTGCCCATTCGATCTTAATCATGTAGGTGAAATTGATAAGCTATTCGACGAGATATTCAGCACGATCAAACGTGAAGCAGATATTACAGCTATCTACATAATAAACAATGCGGGAATGTTAACTCCCTTCGCGCCAATTGAACAATGTTCATCTGCAAGTATCACCGAAAATGTAACTGTAAATTTAATAGCTCCGATGATAATAACGTCGAATTTCATCAAGCATTCTCAGGAATTAAGCGTAGACAAGCGAATTATGAATATATCATCAGCTTCTGCCCGCTATCTTCTGCCGTCGCAGAGCTGTTACAGCACATCGAAAGTAGGTTTGGATTCTTTCTCGAAGAGTGTGAGCTTAGAGCAGTCGAATCAGTTGTATCCTGCGAAGGTGACTTCCGTATATCCAGGAATGATAGACACTCAATTGCAAACTGAAATTCGTTCGACAAACAAAGAACTTTTCCCTTACGTGGATCAATTTATACAGGTAGCACAAGAAGGAAAGTTACAAACACCCGATTATACGGCACAAAAATTAATTGACATCCTTTTTAGTGAAGATTTTGGCAACACTGTTGTTGTTGAAAATTTATGATTCATACAATGAATGATCACCACTCGTGAACTTGACAATTAATGAAGGGATTCAATTGAATTCCACCTTAATGAATATGTCATGAGCGATTAAAAACAACGAATCTCTGAAAGTCCAAATTACCTAAGATAACAAATCCATAGCAAATCCGACAGCTGGAGTGATTGGATTTCTTACCCTGACAGGTTATACAATATGAATCAGCCCCGTGCAATTGCACAGGGCTGATTCATTTATTCTGAAAGTCAATGTCATTAGCAGCATTAATTAGTTATGCCCGCCATTACATTATTTTCGCAGAGAATGGTAGCCCAGAGTACTTCCGCGGTTGTATACGGATTCGGAATCTCTAGTCGCACATTATAAAACATTCAACGCATGATGGCTTTAGCGCTCCTCGCAAATTTGATTATTATTTTAGCTAATATACCAAATTATAACTATCTATTTAGAAGTAGTTTATGGGCAATTATGTTTGCTGTTATGGCGATTCACGCTCTTGCTTTTGTTCTGCTTGGGTACGGATGCGTGAAGATGAACAAGAAATCAATACAATTGCAAAATAGTTGAGTATGGTGATAATTATAGGATGACTGATCTAACGTTAATTAATCATTAGTATATTGAATTTGGTGAAATGGCGTTCCTTTCTTAACTTTTCCAGTAACCATATTTAATTCTAGTGGTTCAACAAATACTTTCCACCCATCATCATACTTTTTCACTTTATATGGTAAAGGCCAAATCTTCCCCGAATCAGAGTAAGTATATCTTATGGATATATCCATTTCTGTATCACTCACTTTTTTATGCTCTACAATTTCATAGTCGAGAATCGAATCTGTCTTTGCGTTTTCTTCATAGTTTGCTTTTCGAGTTTCATCATCGAGATAATTCATATCTACCGCATAACGCATCATACCATCTATATCCTTAGACACATATGCTCCAAAATAATGATTGGCCGCTTCAAGAGAAGTCTCGTCTCCTGACCTCGATGCTTCAGATCTAGTAGAAACAAAAATACCACTCGCAATACATGCAATTAAAAAAATGGGTAAGATCACCTTTTTCATTTTTAAGACCACTCCTTATTTATACAAGTAGAATAAACATCCTTCTATATAAACACCCATTTTATGTAATAGTTGCAACACACTGCAACAACTTAACAATATCATATCATTCCAATAGTCCCCTCCTTTTCATAAGGATTGGGAAAAGCATCTTCGTTCGCAAGCGATACATCGAACATGATTGGGCTTGGCAGTGATATTACCCAGCCGCTCGTGTCCCTCTACTATATGATGATAGCAACGATTATTATCTCAATCATAGCAGGCAAAATTGCTCTAGGGGTACGATCTAAAGGCAGTATAGTGCTCGTTCTAATCACTTCTTTATTTAATCTGTATTTCATGTTTGTTTTCGAGCAGAAAATAAAAGATATCTCTGGTTTCTTCCCTGATTCTTCGTCGAATTTGTATACCATTGACCCAGAACCAGGAATCGTGCTTACTATAATTGCCATTATTCTTTCCACAATTATTAGCTTTGTTGTATTGTTCGTACCCAACTCAAACTCAGTTCGAAGTTTGTATAAATAGCCGCAGCTTTATCTATACGTTATCGTTGTATTTTTTTACACAATATATATAATATGGATATGCAACTGAAATGGTAGACTCTAACTCTTTCATTTGCAATTGTGCGGCTTATCACAATTATGAACATTAGGAGAGATAGCGAATATGAATTCATATGTAGGCATTGAAATAGATGGCGGGCAGATGTATATGATGGCGGAGACAGCAGACGGCTATCTGGAGCATACTGTGCCTACGGGTAGAGATTGTACTGTGCTTCAACTCCAACAAGAGATTGAGGCCTTTGTAGCCAAGTTGGCCTATACTCCAAGCGGCATCGGCATGGGTATGCCAGGGCTAGTCATCGGCAGCGATAAAGTAGAGCTAAGCCATGTCTTGCCTGCACTAAACGGCGTTACAGCGGATATGTTCGCAACGCAAGCAAGCATTCCTGTAGCATTTATCAATGATGTAAAGGCAGCGACCATGGCCGAAGCCGCTCATTTCACAGATAATGAAACGGTTGTTGTCATTATGTCTGACGCCTTTATCGCGGCAGGCGTTGTAGCCTCAGGTGAATTACTACTTGGCGCGAAGGGTTGGAGCGGTGAGATGGGCTATATGATCATTACCGTGGACGGAAAACCGTCAATGCTCGACAATCTTGCGAGCGGTTACGCCATTATGAATCAATCGGGCATGGATGATGATGCACTACGCGAGCGTCTTGAAGCAGGTGATGAGCAAGTCACTGATCTTGTACGCCAAGCAGGGCAGTACTTCGGGTACGCTCTAACTAACTTGCTACACCTGTATAACCCAGATGTCATCGTAGTTGGCGGTAGCACACCGACCTATAAGGGCTATATGGAATCTGCAAAGGCTGCCCTTGAAGAGTATGCGTTGCCCGAATTGCTCAAGTACTGTACGATAACGACTCCAAAGATTCAGAACCAGGTGATCGCTTTCGGCGCCCGGGAATGGATTAGCAAGGTTACGCATCAATGAGGTACCCTACATAAGAATTCAAAAAATCATTATTCTACGAAAAATAGAACAGAGCAAAGGAGGTTACCTCCACCTTGCCCTGTATCCAAACTCCTGCTACGATTATGCGACTCTATGTAATTTTGGTGTTGAGCCATTTATTTTGTTTATTACAATCGCAAAGCGAATACAAACAAGCAACCGCCAGTTCATAACTGGTGGTTGCTTGTTTGTATTTTAAGCTCCTAACAGAGCCTCGGGTAGCTCGCGCTCGTAGTTTTTATATACGATATATCTTTGCACTCCTCTGCAACTTTGCAAGGCTTGCCTTGCCAGTATAGTCGCTTCGTGCCTGTTCCCTGCTCGCATTTCAATCTCAGAGAGCAGACTACATTTCATCCATGGCTTGGTCACTTTAGCTGCAGTTGCTCGAGCAACTCCCAGATTACCTTCCTCTATATGAACGTAAGTTTCATAATAATAACGAAATTGTGCCGATTGAATATGTACAAGTTCATTTTTCACTGTTCTCACATTTTTTCGATACATACCACAAACAACCTTGTACAGCGCTTGTTTTTGCGGATGTTTATACTTGACCAGTAACCGATTAATCAGATTATCAACCTCTTCATCCTGTCTATTCGCCATTACATATAAAAGGTAAAAGCTCGGATTTTTTTTCTGCTGTCTGATTAAAAACTTCTCCAGTCGTTCTATATTAGTCTCTTGTAATAACATGTAAACATAGGGAAGCATAAGAAACAGGATTGCAATTAGTATGGCAACGCTAAAAATGTAAACTTTCGAAAGATTAAGCGCTGCTAAAGTGATGCAGACGAAAAATATGAAAAGGTAGACTATTACATTACGGATAAACGAATTAATAATGTTTCACTCCTATTAAGGTGATGTTACTTGCACATCCCTTGATTTTTTTATTTGCGACTACTCACTTTTCTCGATTTCCATATAATTCAGATGTTGTCTGCCCCAACCACACATGCTGTCCAAAACAGAGGTTAGCGTTCTTCCGTGTTCTGAAATGCTGTATTCAACCCTAAGAGGTATCTCTTGAAAGATTATACGGTCAATAAGTTCGTCCTCCTCAAGCTCCCTCAGTTGCTTAGCAAGTGTACCTTGTGATACATCCGGAATAAGGCGTCTTAGTTCTCCAAAACGTTGAGTCCCATCTATTAATAAAATAAACAAAATGAGTGGCTTCCACTTCCCACCGATCATTTGAAGAGTTGTAAGGACTCCTCTCAATCTGGGTTCCCTCAAATCCATATTCATAAGTATCACCCTCTCATTTCCATCATTCATAGCGCTATCTCCATTTGCACGTTAGTTCTAATAATACCTTATTATAGTATGTGAGTACGAAAATTCGTACTAGTACGAATAAAGTGCGTACTTTGCAGGAGGAAATTTTTAGTTAATAATTAAGAAGAAAATATCAATCACTCTATTAAAGGAGCACCTTAATCATGTCTACTATATCATTAAAGAATCAAAGAATCGTAATTATCGGCGGAAGTTCTGGGATTGGATTGGCTACTGCCAAACAGGCGATCGAACAAGGAGCACATGTCATAATAGCAGGTCGATCAAAAGATAAATTGGATAAAGCCCAACATTCTCTTGGATTCGAATCTGTAGAAACCTATCCTTTAGATAATCAGAACGAACAGCAGTTAAAGGCCTTTTTCGAAAATGTAGGACAATTTGATCATTTATTTATCCCAGGTGCCTCCTACATCAGAGGTCCGATTACATCAAGTTCAGAGATTGCTCATAGCTGCTTCAATGCTAAATTCTGACCTCAATATAATACTGTAAAGTACGCAGCCCCTTTTATAAACCCTAACGGTTCGATTGTTCTTATGTCAGGTGCCTTCAGTCAACGGCCACTTTCAGATGGGGCCTCATATGCTGCCTGCAACGGTGCAATTGAAAGTCTGGGTAAAGCATTGGCCGTAGAACTAGTTCCTCGAGTGAATGTTATTTCTCCAGGCACCATACATAGCTCCTTTAATTGGGAAGGCGCAGACCAGGAGACTAGAGATAAAGCTTACGAAGGATACACCAATTTAAATCTCCTTGGCAGAGTGGGTCAAGCAGACGAAGGATTTATTTAATGACCAATAACTACACAACAGGGAGCACCCTATACCCGGATGGTGGATATATCTTGCGTTAACCGTTAGTCATCAACACATTGCTGCTGAAAGAATTTTCATGATCGGATGAGCGTAACCCTCATATTTCGGATAAGTACTCTATATTTCGGGTTGTCCACCGCATACTGCAGTCTTGTGCTATATTTTGTGAGAATGATAACAGAAGTAGACACTACTATCTTATTAGGAGGCAATCCGATTATGAGCGTACTTATCGACAACCATGATGTGAGCGGTTTCATTAGAGCCGATGGGACAAAGGTCATCAATGGGGATGGCAAAGAAATAATTCTGAGAGGAGTAGGGTTTGGAAGCTGGCTGCTGCCGGAAGGATATATGTGGAAATTCCCTGAAGGCGGAGACCGACCGCGAAAGATCGAGGCGATGGTGAAGGAATTAATCGGGGAAGAGAAAGCTAACCTGTTCTGGGATACGTATGTAGAACGTTATGTGGATGAGATCGATGTCCGCGAAGTTGCCCGCCAGGGCTTTAACTCGGTACGGCTTCCAATCAATGCTCGCAACATACTCGTGGCATCTGACGAAGTGACCTTCAATGAGAAGCGCCTCGAACGTATACATCAAGTCATAGAATGGTGTAGAAAGTACAAAGTATATGTCATTTTGGATCTCCATGGAGCACCAGGTGGTCAGACGGGAGCTAACATCGATGATTCCGAGAATGATTTGCCAGAGCTATTTACTGACCGCAAGAATCAAGAGCTGACAATCGCGATCTGGCGAATGTTTGCTGAACGTTATAAGGATGATTGGATTATTGCAGGATACGACCTCTTGAATGAGCCCCTTCCCGACTGGTTTAGCAGCTATAATGATCAGATGCTTCCACTGTATAAGGAAATTACGGCTGCTATTCGTGAAGTCGATAAGCAACATATGATCATTATTGAAGGTGTTCACTGGTCGACAGACTGGGGTATTTTCACAGAGAAATTTGATGATAATCTCATGCTACAATTCCATAAATATTGGAATAATCCCGACACGGAGAGCATTCAGAAGTATTTGGATAAGCGCGATGAGTGGAATGTACCTATCTTCATGGGTGAAGGTGGCGAAAATAACGCTCAGTGGTACAGCGGAGCATTCCAAATGCTCGAAGACCATCAGATATCCTGGAATTTCTGGACATGGAAAAAGATGAGTACGTCGAATTCCCCCTACTCTATTCGCATGCCCAATGGCTGGAATCTGCTAACGACCTATTTGGAAGGTGGCGCTAAGCCAGATGCCGTAACATCAGAAACCATATTGAATCAATATCTCGATAATATCAGACTGGAGCAGTGTGATGCTTTTCCAGGTATTTCTCGTTCACTTCTGCGCCACCTCCCGCTCCAAATTCCAGCTGAATTTTACAGACAAGGTGATGGTGTGGGCTTCAGTATGGTGCAGAGGAAAGAGAACAAAGTTGGTTTACGTGCGTCTGACTGTGTTCCTATGAGAATGATAGTAAGTGAGAATGATAAGCCGAGTTACCACTCCGAGGGCGGTACACTTTGGGCTGCGAATAATACCGTTTGTGTAGAACTTCACCCGGGTGATTGGCTCGCATACGATGCATTATGCATCGAAGAAAATAGATTCGATTTATGTGCACGGTTGAGTGTAGTTAAGGATCAGGCGATACTATCCATAGAATTGGAAGGCCAAATGCCATTGACTTGTGAAGTAAGCAGCGGTGAGGAATGGCATAAGCACTTGCTCATGGAGAACATCAATGTGGCCAGTGGATATGTTCGAATGATCATTCGCGTCCTAGAGGGTCAAGTAGATTTGGATTGGATTGAATTTTCCTTTGCTGAATAAAATGCTAACAACCAATAATATGATGAGTGGCAGTAACTTACTTCAATGAAACAAGGGTGTCCGACACACCTAAATGCATAATGCATTTAGGTGCGTCGAACACCCTTAAGTACAATTTCGCTATATTGTTGCATCTACTTTTTCTTGTGACACCTTGTCACAGCGCTTACACACCTTAATCGCCGTTCCATCCGTTGTTCTTCTCGGATATAGCAACTTAATTCGCGTGCTCTGGCAGATCGGACATGTGCCGCGCCCCCGTGATGGTAAACTCCAGAGTGCATGCCCTCTTTTTGACTTCGCCATAATAATGTTCCTCATTTCAGCAATTTGAATGTAACTTCTAAAGTATAGAACAACTAGTACGACATAAAATGTCGTATGAGTATGTTGCTATAACACTTACACTTCTAAGTTATGCTATGCTCCATTTTTTCAGAAAATGCAAGATTGGTTGATCTTAATCAAAAATGATGTACTAATATATGAATGATTGCGTTACGACGAAGGAACTCTTCTAGTTGAACAGTAGTTCAATGTATAAGCAATCTGTGGCAAAGGTTACGAGAATTCTAGAGTTGGTGTGATTGGCTGTGTGATCTTTATGGTTTATAGTAGATTTATAGTAAGACAAAGAGGAGTTGTTCAGATGAGAGCCCAAATAACCGTAATTACTATTTTATCAAATGACGTTGCCGAATTGACTCGTTTTTATCGTGATACACTTGGATTTAAAACAATAGTAGACACTGAAGAATATGTTGAATTTGAGAATATCGGTGTTCGTTTCTCCATTTGTTCCAAAGGATTAATGGCAGTAAACACGAATGGTCATCATTCCTTTAAAGAAGAACATAGAGGACAAGCTTTTGAGCTTTGTTTCCCATGCGATTCGCCTGAAGATGTCATACATACCTATAACGATATCATCACAAAAGGTGCTATCCCTATAAAAGAACCGACTGTTATGCCTTGGGGACAAACAACGGCTTTCTTTGCAGATCCTGAAGGCAATATCCATTCCATTTATGCGGATTAATTACTTTCATTACAAATGATAAAATATGGTAAAATACCCTTGAATTATTATTTGTTCTATATGATCCAAGGGGGCCATGCTCATGAGGTTTGGTTATATGATTGTTGCTTGCATGCTGCTTTTAAGTTCTTTGATGACCGGTTGTACCGACGCTGTTCAACTCGAGACAACGAGCGAAGTGACCGTCCGTGAATCAGTCAGTGAACCCCTTCGTTACGAAGTCATCTCTCACTCTCCAAACGTTCAAAAAGTTACTTTTTACAGCGAATCACTGGTCAAAGATATGCAATTTAATATCTACCTGCCCATAGGTTATGTGGAAGAGAAGAAATACCCCGTACTTTACATGATTCATGGCTATGGTGGGTCTGAAGACTCGTGGCTTCCAGAGTTAGGATTGGATAAATCCGCAGATCAGATGCTGAATGACAACAAGATTAATCCTCTTATCATTGTTTCGCCTCAAATCGATAACAGCTACGGTTTCAATTCATTGTCTGGAAATTATAGTGACTATATTGTCAAAGATTTAATCCAATACGTGGATAGTCATTTTGGCACCGATGCTACAAGAGAAGGACGCTATATCGGAGGATTATCTATGGGCGGATGGGCTGCATTCTTTAATGGATTCCAACATCCCGAGTTATACAGTAAAGTGGGTGGCCACAGCCCTGCTTTATTTATGGACGACTGGAGCAATGCAGCTGGACTGAAAGATTGGCTCTACCCTACTGAAGAACTTCGTAAGCAGAGAGACCCTTTATTCCTCGTAGAGACCCAAGATCTAAAGGGATTTTCAGTTTATCTCGATTCTGGAGATGAGGATGGTTTTAAATTTTATCAAGGTGCTGAGGCGCTCTACCAACAATTACAGAGTAAGAACGTGAAATCGGAATATCATCTTTTTCCAGGTGGACATGATAACGATTACTGGAGTAAGCACACACGTGATTATCTGCTTTTTTACTCAGGGAAATGAAGAGGCTGACGTTTCATCTGTTCATTCAAATGCCATCGTGCCGAACCTAGAAGGAATATGAAAATTGATCTTTCCAGTAGGTCTCCACGCTTGAAATTCTCGCGTTCCATCAATACTTTCGTCAATCCGATAGAAATTAACCTTCCAACGTAAACCTTTATGAAGTGGCTGAATGAAATTAGATGTCGGAATCGTAATGAAGGTATTACAGCATCAAACACAATATTTCTTGGACTGACTTCCAACTCTAAATAACGGGTACCCGTGCCTTCCTCGTCGATAAAGAATTCGATGACATCCTGTTCAAATAGCGGGTCATCTCTTTGCTCGAAATCGGATACAATGTTCAGATCCTTACATAAGAACCACAGATACAAATAATCTGTGCTCCAGCAAGCTCTTACCTCGCTTGCTTCTTTAGGCTTGCGGCCTGTTACCGTATCGCTTAATTCGATCACGTCGCAGTTATTCCAATCAATCGCTGATTGCACTTGTTTACAATGATACACGTAATCTTCCTGGATGATATTTGATTGCAATTTCTCACCTCAATTTTACATATTCCGTTCAGAGATCCTGAGTTCCATTAATTTTATCACATATACTATGAATGGATTTCATATGTTTCGCGTTCATGAGTATTGCAAGATTTTTAAATGATGCTATTTGATGAAGTCAGAATGGCTTCAGTAATTCTAAAGCTAGATTTGAGTCAGCTTTGAGGATTACTACAGCAGTTACTTCTTCACCCTCATCAGATAGTGGTGTTCCTATTACCGTAATCTCAAGGAGAGGGGTGCTTGATCACCTATAGCAACTGCAGCATATTCCGCAATAGTAAGGTATGGTGACGGGTTGACTATTAACGCAATTCGTTCACCGGGTGTTATTGAAAGTTCATGGAATCCACGAGCGACTCTACCCACTTGAAGTAATAGTTGATCATACGTTATTATCTCGTCCTTAAACTTTATTGCGCTATTTGTTGGATACATTCGAGCAATACTCGGTAGTATTTTTGAAAGCAACATACAATCCCTCCTCAAATCAGCTTAATAATACCCATGCATTTACTATGCATTAAAAAAGTACCCTTATACATGTATAGTAGCAAATCATTTTCACTTATAGCTAAGTATTGATATTCTTATAATATTATTGTGATTCAGAGGTCTGTAATAATAAAAACCCGGCAGCTCTTTTTGGGAGTTTACCGGGTTAAGCTCTCTTTACCAGAAGGAAAGATACTCACTTGATTATTTAAAAGTAATAGACTTCAGTATTTTATCCGTTTCAGCTTTACTCGCATCGTCTACAGAGGTAAGGATAATATTGAAAGCATAACCATCAATGATGGTGCTGTAGTAGTTCTGTGTAAGAACTATTTCTCCTGCATTAATCGTGGTCTGCATTGTATGCATATCTTTACCACCAATTTTTGCAGTTGTAATGTCTTTGAACTCATATGGGATCTCTGTTTCAGTCATCAGTTTCTTCGAAGATTCAAGATAATCTTCACCCGACTTGACGCCTTGGAGCAAACTTACTTTCTCACTAATGATTAAAATGGAAGGTCCTGCCTCAGTTCCGCCCAATGGAAATTTAGAAGCCATCAGCAGGTTAAGCGTTTTTGCTTGACCCAATTCCATTTGGGCCTTCTTTTTCTCGTCATCACCAGTCACAACTTCTTTACCAGCTTCCATAAGGTCATTCATTCCAACCGCATCTTCAAACTTCCACTCTTTTGGAAAGGATAGCGATACACCAAAATAATCGTTGGTGTAAGAACCACTTGCAGTTGTCCCTAAGCTCACTTCTTTATCCTTGCCTCCACATGCTGTAGCTAACACCAAAATCAACATCATTACAACCGACAATAATCCCATCTTTTTCTTAGACATAAGACCCTCCTGATTTGTTGTTTCTCTCTTTTTACAGACCAGAAAAGTTTATCACATATCCCTGATATTCCCACCTATACAAAACTATAGGTAGTAAATCACAAATATGAAAGACGGATAGCTATCGAAACGGCTTCTGTACTAGACTGAACACCCAATTTATCGAAGATAATTTTCTTATGGTGATTAACTGTGCATTCTTTTATTTGAAGCTTAATCGCAATCGCCTTAACCGTCACTCCCTGTGAAATCAGCTTCAGAACTTTTTGCTGGCGTTCTGTAAATTTCACCGGGAACTGCTCTGCATGTTGGGTAGTGAGCTGGTCTTGGTAACTGCTCAGCATATGTGCTGGTATTAACTTGGCAATGGCCACTAGTTCACTTTTCATATCCGCATTAATCGTGGACACATCAAGATAACCTACATTATTACAACCTATTCTTAATGGTGTAGAGAAGCAATGCCAGCTTTTTAAAAAAGGACTTTCATGCTCTTCAGGCGGCAAATAGATCTGATCGTCAAGCCTAATAGCTTCTGAAATCGCATTAACACCACAACTCTCTTCTGTAAAATACATTCCTAAACGGATGGGTGACTGGCTCACCGTGTCTGCTAGATTCTCGCTGTAGTCCATCGCTAACAGAACACCCTCGGCATCAGTAAGTAAGAAGAGAAATGTACCTGACAGATGTTCTTTAATATTAGAAATGCAATGTTGAAATACCCTAATTAAGAGTTTGTTTTTCGTACAGACATATTCAAATTGTTGCTTGGATAGAAATGATCCCGTTAAGAAAACACTCTCTCTTGGATGGCCTCCCTCCGAATGCTGACGTAAAGTATTTATCGTTCCGGGCATTACATTTCTTCCTCCTTACTGCATGAATACTCATGGAGAACAAAAGAATCTCCTTCCCTATATATCGATAAACAAGGAAAAAAGTTGAATGTGCTTTAAACCTACCACCGTAGAGTGTTGTAAGCTACTATAGAACTTTAAATTGCTCCAGCTTACTCAGTATCATCATTTGTCCTGCCTGTTTCCACTTGATTCCATGATCGCTGTAGTGGTTACTTCCATACATTAGATGGAACCTGCACGGGTTCCAATCTTAATCAGAACAGCAAAGTGAGTAACGAGACGAGATATATCGGGTGACGGGATATACATTTAGAGGAATTGACTACGTTAAGAGGATAAAGAGATCGTCACAGGTGTAATAAAACAATAAAGAGGCCGCATCTTACGCGACCTCTCCTCTTTACTATTAGAATACTTGTGTCTATATTCTTCTGAAATACCTCCTAGAGCTTGGCAAATGATTACGTAACCCCTCAACTCTTAAGCATCTTCCCACTTCTGTTTAAAGAACAGCTGATACACCTTAACAACTATGATTTTAACAATCATATATACGGGAATAATGACAATCACACCTATGATTCCAAACGCGTCACCACCAACCAAGACCAATATGATCGTCGTAAGTGGATGAATATCTAGCTGTTTGCCAAAAATATAAGGTGAAATAATATTATCCTGAATTTGTTGTGAAACTAGGATGATCACTAACGACCAAATTGCAACGGAAGGTGATTCGATCAATCCGATAATTACAATCGGTATCGCAGACAGAATTGCCCCGATGAAAGGGATAAAGTTCATAATAACGGCAACCACCGTCAGCAATAGCGTATATGGTAGACCTATTATCAGGAATCCAATGAACATCAGTACACCAAGTAAAAGATTGACAACTACTCTCCCCACGATGAATCCACTAAGCGCATTATCAATATCATGAACGACCTTAGTACCCTCTTCACGAAAACGCTTAGGCATGAAGCTAACAATTTTCTGACCGAACTTGTCTCCCTCTTTCAACATGTAGAACAAAAGGATTGGGAATGTCAGCAGAATAACCGCAAAACCAGAGAAGAAAGAAAACATTCCCGCTACGTAATTGGACAATAATGAAAATCCCTTATTCAAATATTCGGTCAATTGCGATAGAGGACTCACATCTTCTGGAAGGATCTTCGACAGAAATCCTGTCTGTTCTAGGTCTTGTAACTGCTTGCCCAACGCATTCAACAGATTCGGTGCATTATTCACTAAATAGAAAAATTGAGTCCTCAGGGATGGAAATACACCAATTATAAATACGGCAAGTAGGATAGCAATAACTAAATAGATAATTAAAATGACCAACGGCCTGTTTAACTTAGGGCGCTCCATCCAGTTCACAAGCGGCCGCAATAGGTAATAAAAGAAAGAGGCTAACATTAATGGCACCATAATAATACTCAACAACGACAGGAGCGGCTTAAATACAAAACTAACAAGTGATCCTAAATAAATAATAATAAATACTAACACAACAGCGATACAAATCTTGATGAATCGGTTCATTGAGGCCAATATGTTTCCTCCAAGTTATGTGAATTCTTCTTTAATAAATGCTGAACAATGTCCCATCTTCTCCAAACTTACTGAGCTCTATTATCCCCCATTTTTATCTATATTTCATTCAATCTTCTCATTTGAAAATATAACTAAAATCCAAGTATACACTTAGAAGTTTTAAATCACCTTAATGTAAGCTTAAGATTGAATTAATATTTACTAACACTCGTGAATAAACAACACTAAATACAGAATTACCGATTGAATAAAACGAGATTTGCTTTTTGAGAACAAGAAGCTTTAATATAACAATATTATATCCCAAGGAGTAAATAAAATGACGAAACAACAACTTAATAACGATAACGGATATATTCTCATTTCAAAAGAAGTGATCGCCAAGATCACAGGAAGAGTTATTCATGACACTCCTGGCATAGTATCCATGCTTGTGGGGAAAAAATCTGTCAACAGCAAATATTTCTATAAAGCTGTGAATATCAAGATCAGTGAAGTGAATGATCTGGAGATTGGATTGCGTGTGATTACGAAATATGGCTCCTCACTGCCAGAAATTTCGCGATTACTTCAAGTGAATGTGAAAAAGACCCTAGAAGATTTGACTGGACTTTTTGTAGTCAACGTTAACGTCGATTTCGCAGGAATTGTTTAAAACTTTAAAGTTCAAAAAGATTCCAACCTAACATAATAATAAAAAAGTATAGGCTAAGGTGGACAACCTTAGCCTATACTTTTGAAGCAATATCTCATACATAAGTAAGATTTCTTGATATTCAGTTTTAGGATTCAGCCATCTGACTTCTTTTTGCCTTCATGGATAACACAAAACATAGCATTAGAACGATGGCAGCTGACAGATAAGGATAATTAATATTCACATCGAATAAAAAGCCTGCAACGATAGGTCCAATGATATTCCCAAGACTTGTGTAAGCAGAGTTCAAGCCTGCTACAAATCCTTGCTGTTCTGGTGCCACCTTTGACATCTGAGTACTAATTGCCGGACGTAATACGTCCATAGCTAAGAACACAATAAATGTAACCACAACAATCAGCCAATATTTGTGTACAAAAAGAGTTAGAAATACGAATACACTTGATATAACCAAACTATAAGAGATGACCTTTCTCTCACCAAATTTGTTCAATATCCATCCAAATACCGTAGCTTGCACAACAGCACCAGCTATGGATCCAAATGTAATAATATAGGCAATATCTTTCGCTGTGAAGCCAAATTTATGATCAACGAATAGTCCAAATACAGTCTCATAGTTAGCCAACCCGAAAGAAGCAACAAACACGATGATCAGACTTAAAAAGTAAGGTTCTCGATATGAACGTATTAACTGTGCAGGTAAGCTCTGTTTGACAACATTCTTCGCGACTCTACGTCTCTCAGCTGTTAATGATTCGGGTAAAATCAATGCTGTAATAATGGCTGCTAATCCCCCAGCAATTGCTGCAGCGTAGAATGGCACACGAATACCATACTCTGCAAGGATTCCTCCAATCCCTGGACCGATGATGAATCCCGTTGTGATCGCAGCAGTAATGAACCCCATACCTTTGGCTCTCTCTTCATTCGAGGTAACATCTGCTGTATATGCCATTACTGCAGGCATGATGAGCGCAGCACCGATTCCCCCTAGAAATCTAGCTGCAAACAACAGATAAGTAGAATTAACAGCCCCAAATAGAAACTCAGATAGCGCAAAAATAATCATCCCTGCAACAATAATCTTTTTCCGTCCCAACGAATCGGACAATCTGCCAGCTAAAGGTGAGAATAAAAGTTGAGTTAGTGAAAAAGCCGCTACCAGCAAACCCACAGTACTTCCACTAATGTGAAGTTCCCTCATGTAAGTAGGCATTATAGGCACTACGAGTCCAATACCTGTGAAGACTAGAAAAATGTTAAACATCAGGAGTAAAAGTGCGCCCCTATTTCTTAATAATAATGTCATTGAAATAATCCCCCGAATTTTGAAATCTCTGTGTTGTAATTTTGTAGCAATAACTATACTGAACGTTCATTCTATAATAATATAAATGCTGGCTGAAATCTATCATCCTATTAGAATCAGTTAGGCTCTTTTGAGATCCCGTGCAGGAACACTTTAACCGCTAAATGATACAATGCGAGTGCTTCCTTCTGATTTAATTTTCGAGACATTTGACTGAGACCCATCGTTAAACTTTCAAATACAACGGAAAGACCCTCCGCATTATTGTCCTTGAATTCTCCGTTATCAATGCCTTGTTGTATCAACTGTTGATAGAATTTAAGGTGTCCTGTTACCATCTCGGTTATTCGTTCTTCAACATCGTTAGCCTTCTTCTCGTTATTGAAAAACTCATCTGCTGCTTTGGTCAGAGGGTGGTTTAAATCTTCAAGAACCATTTGCTCTGCAACCCCGTACAATTTATCTGTCGTTGTTGTATACATCGACTCCTTTTCTTTCCATTGTTGCTCCCATTCCTGATCCCACTCATCAATTAGATAGAGGAACAACCCCTCCTTGCTTTTGAAATGATAATAGATGTTACCCTTACTACTCCCCGTTATGCCCACAATATCTTCAATGGAAGTTGCCTTATATCCTTTCTGAACAAACAGGCCTCTTGCAGCGTCCGCAACTCTTTTTTTGGTGTCTTCGCTTTGGATCTGCTTCTTGTTCACATGCTTCCACTCCGATTCATCAATGAACTTAACAAATTGTTTCCGATCAATACTGAACGTTCATTCAGTATGTTAGCACGAACAGCAGATTCTTTCAATAAAAATATGTATCCTCGCAACTTGTGACGAATCTTAACAAAAAAAGGTGAATCATGGTGCAACACGAATAATACATATACATTGATTCTGATTCCACCAAATTATAGTACCAACTACAAAGGAGACTTACGATGAATACATATTATTCACAGCTCGCAAGGCTACTAGAAGAAAGAACACCTATTGATAAAGAAGGTTATTTCGTATTATGTGAAGGAAATATAGCAAAATACAGTTTAACAAAGCCTGTTGATATTGAAACCATAACTGCAGAACGTTTTGTTGATGCATTAGTAGAAGGATGTAAGGTTGCTATTGAATCCTTTGCTAGTAGTTCTGATAACAAAGAAATATACGTTTTTAATTTATACGCAGATGAACATAATTGTTTTTATATATACATCAACACTCTTGACAGTTTTAAGAAGACACTGGAAAGCTATCCAAAACGTAGAGGTTCCTATGAAATAAGCACATTGAAATATAATCAAGGTGACTTTGGTTTTCAATTGTGGCAAGAGCATATGGGGGTGCATGGTCAAATTGTAGAGTCTTTTGAAAATTTAGCTGAATTGGTTTCATATTCAGAGCAAGAGTCTTTTAGTGATGATGACGTGCCAATTATTGCATTTGAGGCGGGTATTCTTAAATCAGGATTTCAACTACTAGCCATAAAGGCTGTCCTTCGATTGATTTCTGACAATGCGTTTGAATCTTTGAACACAACAGAGAACTTTATTGCGTTTGCAGCTACTGGAGATGATTATATTGACTATAGTATCGTTATGCGAAAATCGATAAGCTCTGAATTGTTGTATGAAATTTTCCCAGATATTCGAGAGAAGGATATTCAATTCAACGAAGAAATGAAAAAAAATCAATATTTATCAGTCAATGAATACTTAGATTATTGGTCCTATACTATGAATAGTAATTCTAGACTTAAAACACCCTTTTCTTATTTCAAATCAGAAATCGAAGTATATATACAGATGGAACATTTCGGTGATGCGTTAGCACAAGAATGTTTAGAGCGAATAAATAAAATCCTTGATGTAGAAGATCTGGAACGTAAAGATTATGATCACATTTATTTTTATGTTGAAGCATTACATTTTTCCGGTAAACTTACGGAGGAACAACTCAAAGATTGTTCTATTATTGCTGATCGTATGATCACAAGAAGTGTTGACGATGACGACGGTTTACAAGAGACATCTCAAGAATTAATGTTTTTTGTTAACCAGTGTCCCCTCAGATGATTATTAAACTCCCTCTCCTCTTCTGTAGAAGCATAGGAGGAGCTGGGAACACATCATTAAAAGCCACAGCAGCTCCCTATTGGGAGATAGCTGTGGCTTTTAATGATAATTAATCGTTTATACAAGCTCAATTAAAAATGTAAGAAAAGCAACCCGAATTGTAAATTTATGTTTGACAAACATCTTGAATCTATAGTAAATTGATTTTAGTTAAGCACTTAACTACTTTATGGTGGTGATTATATGAAGGATTTAGAAAAATACGTTAATGAGCTACCACTGCATACACAAGCTTTTTTTTCCTTGGTTGAAGCCACTGCAAATCTGGTCGATGTGTCGGAAAAATATTGGCAATCCAAAGGCCTCAATGGTGCTAGAATTCGGATTTTGGTTGAAATTATGAAAGAAGGTGGCACTATACTCCCTTCAATTCTCGCTAAGAAAATTGGCGTTACGAAGGCGAATATCAGTCTTTTACTTATCCCTTTAGAAAATGACGAACTCATTCGTCGGGCAAGCCATCCTAATGATGGTAGAAAAACAGTGATTTCCATAACGCGTGAAGGTCAGAGTCTCCTATTGAAATACTTACCTGAGAATCGTCAAGAGATTGCCGAAAAAATGAAAGTATTGGATGAACAGGAATTGAAACAACTCATTCTATTATTAAATAAACTACGTAAGAAGTAATATCTATTTTTATTCATTTAGTTAAGCGATTAACTATAATTCCACTTTGAGAAAGGATGAAATCCGATGTCAATCGTCATTACAGGGGCTACTGGTAAATTAGGAAGTTTAATCATCAAACAACTCCTTCAGAAAGTCTCGGCAGATCAAATCATCGCTTGTGTTCGCCACCCTGAGAAAGCGGATGCATATCTTAAGCAAGGAATTGAAGTGCGGCATTGTGACTACGATCAACCTGAATCACTTGATCAAGCATTTGCCGGAGCCTCCAAGTTATTATTAATTTCAAGCTCTAATACCGATGATACGATTCGTTTACGTCAACACGCCCATGTCTTAGAAGCGGCGAAAAAATCAAAAGTTGAACATCTCCTATATACGAGCTTTGCTTTTCTTGGAGTCGGATCAATTTCACCCTCTCATTTACATTTGGCTACGGAACATGCCATTCTTACAACCGGAATTCCGCATACTTTTCTTCGAAATGCTTTGTATACCGATTTTGTAGGAGTGCTAGGTATGGATGCTGCTATTGATACAGGTGAACTGAGCACTTACCCAGGGGATTGGAAGTTTAATACTGTGACGCGTCATGATCTAGCTTTAGGAATAGCAGCCGTTCTTTCCGAACCGGGTCATGAGAATAAGTCATATGACCTTACTGCGCCAAGTCCATGGACCTTCAATGATCTAGCGACAGTTCTGTCTGATCTTACAGGTAAGCCTATTTCTCTCCGTCAAGATCCTCAGATCCAGAACTGGATATATGGGTTCTTACGCAAAATTGATACTTCCTCAACATCATCTGATTTAGAAAGACTAATCGGAGGCCCCATCACTACACTAAAAGAGAGTATCAAACAATTTATTACCATCTGAAAAATGATCCCTGACAGCTCTCTCCTCGCCAGCGCTTGTGAATGATTGTTTAGCAATGTCCTCGAGTTGATTCACTGCCATCGATATTCTTTCAGTATGGAAGAAAGCATCATGCGTAATGGCTCTTACTTGTTTGCTTTGCACAGTAACTTGCTCAATCGCGCTCGTGATTTTCAAGAAGGCCAATCCGGCATCCGAGATGATCGTCATTCAAGTATGTACCCCCAATCGACTTATCGTCTACGCTGTATGACTGAAAGCCAACTCAATGGTTTTCATCTGCGTCATACTCTTAGCAATCACTAAATGTCCTTCCACCCCTTCCTTCGCTGCATTGAGGGAGGAAGTATCTACCGTTACAGCAAAATCAGCTATTTTCTCCAATCCTGTGTTCATTTCTCCCACCGAAATGTTCGTACTAGATACGCCCTCAACTTGTCTTTCTGAGCCGAGCGCTACGCTTTGCATTACGGTCTTAATCTGTTGAGCTGTTAGGCAGCTCTGCTCCGCTATTTCGTTCAACCGGTCTGCCGCTAAGGCTACATGTTGGGTTGGGGTCGACAAAAATAGGGTACTCCTTTAGGCCTTCAGTTCAGGCCATGGAATACCCTTCTCGTCCATACACTAGAAAATTACTAGAACTTTAACCCAGTACCCTGCGACGTTACAACAAGCTGCGGCATATCATAATGCGATTTAACTCCGTTCCCCAGTTGTCCGATCTTATTGTCACTTCCAAATACGTAAAGTTTGCCTCCGGAAATCCAGTACATGTTGGTTCCCTGAGTCTCGGCATATGTAACCTTTTGGAATGATTTGTTCGTTTGCAAGGAACTAGTGGAACCTAAGATCAACATTTCATTGTTCTCCGTTAAGAGAAGCACTCTTTCATCGGACGCAAAGACAGACAGATAGGTTGACTTTTTGTTAGAATTGCTCTTGGAATTTACAGTATTGCGGATTATTTCATTTGAAAACTTCAATGGTGTATATAAATTCCGTTGCACTTTATTTCCAAATTGCCATCCTGAGTTATCGCCCCATCCCCAAACTTCTCCTTTGTTATCAATTGCGATCAAATAATCTCCGCCAGCATCGGCTGATGCAATATGAGATATATCCTTGAACCCGTTGAGCTGGTGGCCTGTCGTTTGTCCTGCAACGATCCCATTACCCCAGTACCATACTGTGCCGTCTTTTCGGACGGCATACCCCCGTAATCCACCCATCGATACGGCTTTAGCATCACTAATCTCCGCTATTTTCCGGTAATGGTTATGGACATATTGTTCCGCATTTACACCGCCCCAGGCTACGCCTCCCAATTGGTATACCATCCCAGAAGAGGTCAAGACAGCAACACTTCGATCATAGACGTCGATATCCTTAATGGATTCGGGAACTAGAGTAATTCTGACTGGCAGAGATGATATTTTCTTCATGCCCAACCAGTTCAGATTACCCCATCCAAATAATTCTCCATTTTGAGTTAGATATAACGAAAAGTCTATGCCAGCAGCCACTTTTTTGATTCCATCGTATTTGCCAATGAGAACGGGAGATAAGATTTCCTCTTTGCCACTGCCGTCAATTTCTTGATTACTGTTGTCACCCCATCCATAAATAGAACCATCCTTGCCTAATGCAAGTACGTGATTGTCACTGGCAGATATTGCCTTGGGGGTAGCTACTTTTGATATTAACTCCACTTTTGATGTAACCGGTACGGATGATCCGATGCCTAACTGTCCGACAGTATTTAAGCCCCAACTCACAACCGAACCGTCAGACTTAACACCAAGCAGATGATCATATCCTCGGGCAATCATTTTCATACCATTCAGCATCTTGAGGGGTTCTTCGTATATGTAGGTTGTTCCTGAGTTCCAATTATAATACTTACCATCTGTTTTAAGAATCATTATGCTGTCTTTAAATACAGCTGCTACCCCATCTGTAATTTTACTCAGTTCTTTAATAAAGTGATCGTCATCTTCAACATATGACCAAAGATCTGATTGTTCACTTACAAACATCGGGTATCCATCCACCAGTGCAACATCACGGATAGGCGGAAGACCCGTAAGTAGTTCAGGTTTTGTGGTTGTTACTGTTTCATACATATATTGGTTAATCCCAGTTTGTGCCGATTTATCCTTATTTCCACTTTGCTTGGCACTGGAAATAATACTCATATTTCCCCATGCCCATACATTCCCGTTGTTCTGCAGTGCTATGTAGGTATCCCCATAAAGAGATTGAGCAGCAGAAGTTACCTTTGTAATCCCTTTTAACGCAGCCAGTCGCGTGATTGTAACCTTAGAAGAACTAGGCTTAACTGTACTGGAAGTTGGCATGCTAGCTTGAGCTGGAAGCGTCCAACTATCAACCGTTCCGTCTTTGTTCAGGATCAGTCCGTTACCGTCTGTTGTGACTACGATTTGAGATGCACCTGATACTTGTCCAATCCGTTTCATAGAATAAGCATCCCATTGCCAAATCGCACCTTGTTTTGTTAGTATCGCCCCTGTACTGCCATTTGCGCTAATCTGTGCAATATCCGGAATGGCTGTAATTTGTTTGGGTTGTCTCCAGATTGTATGAAATTCATTGGAGGATTGTAATTGTGACGTTTTCAAGCTTTTGTTAAATTCGACGTATGATGACTTACTCAAAGGTAAAGGAATATAGCCCCATCCCCATAACTTACCTTGATCGTCCAACACATACGACACACTGTTACCTGCAATTACTCTATTACCTAGGTTCCGAACCGTTACGGCTACTTGTAGTGGATCAGTCTGAACCTGCAAAAAGTCATCATCCGAAGTGTCCATATATTTGGCGTATCGATTCGGTTGATCATATAAGTCCGAATTGTCGAATACAGCTATCGGAAATTTACGTTCGTTTCCAGTTTGTTTGCCGGACTTATTCTCAAGCACAATGGACAAGTCGTTATTCTTAAGTTGGGCAACGTCAATTGGGGGGGTGATCAGCCGAAAATATCCCTTCTTGTTTGTCGTTGCTTTAAGCTCAAAGAGCACAATTTTTACGTATTTCTTGCGACCGTTAACCGTCTGAAAATCACCAGTAGACAACCTAAGAGTTACTTCCTGCCCGAGAGAAGTTACATCCACTCCTTCGATGGTCAGGGTATTATCATTATTCTGACTCTCTTTGAAGTCAAACTCTTGGTAAATTTCTTCTGCACGAACTTGACCCAATCCGGAAGATGTGAACACAAGTGCTACAACAATCATAAATGCAAGTACGACTTTTTTCACTCTGAATCGCTCCAATTCTAATAATGTCTTTAATCTGTGATGATTATTACATATAGTAAAACCAACCATTCATAATTCCTATCTTACATATCGACATTATTATCATTATTTATTATATGCTTTTCACAGAGCCGAGCTTAATCATGCCAACAAACCTTTCTGTATACACCTTTTGTACATACTTAAGGGCCACCTCTTCCATCACCCCATAGATGAGCATTCGTTATCTCTCCGCACTTAGCTTTTTAAACGTAGCCCGATCCCATGGGTACCATATTACGTGAAACAAAATGTGAACTACAATGGCGGCAATCAGACCATATTGCCAAAGTAGAAAACCGCAGAATAAAGAAACCCATAGATTCCCTAACACAGCCGATCCAATTAGCATAGGAGTTGCCTTACATCCTTTTTTTATAACTCCTGGAAGATGCGCTATACCAAACAGGACGCCAGTCATGACGATTGCAATCCAGAATGATGCCGATCTTGAAGGCGTTAACAATGAGATCAACCACATAACAAAAGTTAGAAGCCCCCATCTAAACATGATCTCTTCCGTAATTCCACCAGACGTAATTCTAGTTGCTAACCCTAATTCCAGTCTTAGTTGTTCTGTTATAAACACAGATTCTCGATCCATACGCGAACGTATGAATCCATAATAGCTTACGATCCAGATAAGTGCGCAGACGATTCCTGCAATGGTTCCGATCCACAGTTGGTGAAAGAGATCTGACCAGATTACATTGCCATGGCTTAGCCCTGTGAGGAAATGATCCTTCAATCCAACTTTGGGACCGAAATACGTACCAGCAAAAGTACATAATGCTACGATAAATAAGTTTTGTGCTGCAACTACTATAAATAGTGCTCGCTTGGTTAATGTATTATCTTTCTCAACGAATAGGTCACTGGCCGCGTATTTACTTATCAGCCAAATACCTGGAGTACAAAGTCCAACTAATATCAAGCATAGAAATACATTAACCATGAATCGTCCCCCTCAGGCTCCACATTCCACTCGACTTATCTATGAATGATATCTCTTTTCATAATATATAATATCCATTTTCTACTAACAAAAAAATTCTTCTATACCTAATTGACAGTTATTTATTCCCATTGTTATAATAAACACTATTCATAGCAACTTAGTTGGTATAATGAATATCAATTAAGAAATGATTATAATTTTCTTTAAGGAGAGTGTCTTCCCATGGCTGCTATTCAAACTTTCAAAGCGTCTGCGCATTTACAAGATGGAGTTCAAGTAAGAACCACTTCGAGAAATTTCGAACTAATTATTGATGAACCTAAGAGTTTGGGTGGAACAGATACCGGAATGAATCCAGTCGAAGTACTACTTGCATCCCTTGGCGCATGCCAGTCGATCGTTGCCAGAGTCTACGCACCCAAATTCGGGGTGAAACTTGACGATTTCCGTGTAGATGTTGAAGGAGATCTTGATCTTGATGGATTCTTTAACAAATCCGAAGTTCGTCCAGGTTACTCCGATATTCGATATACTTTCACTATCAAAACCGATTCTCCAAAGGAGAAGGTTGAAGAATTCGTACAATTCTTAGAGAGTAAATGTCCTGTTGGAGATACCATTGCGAATCCGGTTAACGTCAAGTTAGACCGTATCATTATTGAAAATTAAAATCTAACTAGATTCATCAATTCAATGTAAAAACCAATAACAACGTTGTCTTAAATGACTTTAAGATCTTATTCCTATGGAAGCCGTCTAATGTAAAAAAGAACCACGCATCACGGCAATGTCATTAAGTTAAGGCGCAGGGCCAAAAATCAAGGAAAAGAGCAGGTTATCGAAAAGA
>LIDZ01001747.1_pt1 | contig 106401 bp, 108 predicted proteins | sample 644651 | NCBI WGS metagenome assembly LIDZ01 (sample SAMN03856242, study PRJNA289617) | food metagenome | isolation source: wine grapes on drying loft during traditional withering process | host: Vitis vinifera cv. Corvina | place: Italy: Gargagnago di S. Ambrogio di Valpolicella | collected 2014-01
GTTGAACCAAAAAGGAGTATCGCTCCTGATTAAAAATTAATCATTTTGCGACACTCCCTTTGTAAATGTTATATTTTAAATTTATCTTGTTGATCAATCATATTTTTAGTCATATCATTTAGAGTGAGTGCTGTAGAAGCTACGGCAGTAGATAAGTTATTCATCTCATCTGTTGAAGCTGTTATTTCTTCTGAAGATGCTGATATTTCTTGAGCTATAGCAGATACACTTTCAACTTTACTTAATATGTTTTCTTTTTCTTTATCAACTTCTATAGCTGATAAGTTTATAGATTGTACCTTTGGAATTATTATTTTAATTACATCAATTATCTTTTCAAAAGAGTTTATTGTTTCATCTATAATATTCATCTGGCTACTAAGTTCTACTTTCATACTATTAGTATTGTCTGTGATACTATTTGTATTCTTAGAAATATTAGATATTAGATTAGTAATAAGTTCTGATGAAACCTTTGTTTGTTCAGCCAAAGTTCTTACCTCATTTGCAACTACAGCAAAGCCTTTACCTGCATCACCGGCATTTGCAGCTTCTATGGAAGCATTTAATGCTAATAAATTAGTTTGATCTGCGATTGAGTTAATTATATTCATTATGTTATTTACTTCTTTTATACTATTATTAAAAGTAAATATTTTTTCAGATAAATTTTTGAAGGATAAACTTATACCACTTACTGCTTGCATTAATAGTTTCATATTAGAATTACTATCATTTGCAAGTTCATTCATTGATAATGTATTTTTATCTACATCTTTAATGTTAATAACTATATCTTCAAGCTTACTACTAAAAGTATTTAATATATAAGTGGTTTCTATTAAACTATCTGCTTGAGAACTTATACCACTTGCGACTTCTTGGATTGAATTAGCTACATTATTAGATGAAGACGCCATTTCTTGAGATATATTTGACAACTCTGTTGAATCTTTATCTATAATTAAAGAGCTATCCTTAGAATTTTTAATCATTTCTTTAATTGAATTTTGCATCGTATTCATAGAGTTAGCCATATCACCTATTTCATCCTTATAAAATAAGTACTTAGCATTTATTTTATTCGTAAAGTTTCCAGTAGATAATATATTTAAAGCTTTTGATGAATATTTAATCCGTGTAGACAATCTATGCGCAATAATATAAATTGTACAAATTCCAATAATTAAGAATATTAATGAGGATAATGCTATAGAAAACTTTAAAGAATTAAGTTCTGATAAAAGTTCAGATTTATCTAGTATAACTACTATTGACCAATTTTCATTTTCTACTGGAGCAAAACCACCATAAGCTTCTTTTTCGTTAAAAGTATACGAATTTAAGCCAGTTTTGCCATCAATCATATTTTTTTGCATATCTGCAATTCCTTTAAGGCTTGGATTCTTTTCAGCTTCTTTTATTGAATTATATTGATTTAATGGCATACTTGGATCCATATAAGCAATACTAATGCTATTACTATTTATCATGTATGCGCTACCCGTTTTGCCAAATGCAATTTTCTTAATCATTTCACTTAGTTCCATTCCATCTCTTACTGAAACTAATACACCTATAACTGAATTATTACTTTTTATTGGTACTGAATAAATCATAGTCATCTCAGTCTTATCGTCATTAACAACGGGATCAGCTATATACTTTTCCCCAGAAATAGACTTTTGAAAAGGAATAGTATCTTTAATATTACCTTTCTCTCCATCTGTATACACAATACTGCCATCAGCATTAGCATATCCCATCTTTATACTGCCATTTCTTTTAGATTCAATTTGTAATATATTCATTAGTTTTTCTGGAGAGTCATTACTTATTAAAGCAACTTCCGCAGTCACTTCCATTGCATTTAATTGACCATCTAAATTTGCTTGTACTGTATTTGAGGCTTGGGTAGCTATTTGTGGCAATGTTTTTCTTATATTAGATACCAATGCATTAGATGCACTAATATAGGAAATAATTCCGAAGCCAATACTCATAATGAGTAATAACACACTTATTAGAAAAATTAATTTTAATTTTATAGTTTTTATGATCATATAGAAAAACAACTCCTTTATTTATAACTATCAATTTTCTTATTCTTATTTAAATCACGCATCTTTATAAGTAAATTCTGTATTGTAGAAAATGATTGAGATAAATTTTCAACTTCTTTAGGGCAAAGCACGTTAAATTTTTTCAAAAAAATTTCTTCTAAATCAGCAATATTTTTTAAAATGATAGTTAAACCTTCTGTTGATAATGATAAATAAATAATTCTTTTGTCATTAGAATCTTGTTTTTTAATTAAGTAACCAAGATTATTTAATGTATTAATACTTCTACTGATATTTGGAATGGAGATATTTAATTTTTTACTTAAATATGATGAAGTGGTAGTGCCTTCTAGATGGATAAAATTTAAAATCTTTGAAAGCAGTGGGCTTATTCTAGAATTAGTAAGATCTGGAATAAGATCTATGAATTCAGCATTGAATAAAGTAGAAAAATTAACCATATTTAGTATCAATTCTTTAGAATTTTCTTTATCCATGATTAACCTCCTTTTATAATAATTGTTATAATAAAAACAGTATATCAAAGTAGTTATCAAATGACAAGTATCTCATGATAACTATTTTTTAATGCTATTGAAAATAAGATAAGAGATTTGAGAAATGCACTGCAAGATTAAATAAAAAAACTACCAGTAAGTTATTTTGACCCAAATAGTTATAGATATGTATTGAATAGAATTACAAATGATATAGAATAGGGAAATCATCAAGTTCAACTAAAAAGAAAAGGATTCTACGAAAAATTCTATAATAATAAATTTGCAAATAAAAAAATAAGCTAATGAAATAGATATAATCCCAAATATAAGTCATACTTATATTTGGGATTATATCGAATATTTACTATACTTAGTTTTACGTGAGTATTTATAATATAAACTATAGAATGAAAAATGAAGCTGCAATTATTGAATATACTGCAAGTAATTGTACCCCTTCTAGCCAATTAGATTCGCCATCATTTGATACTCTATTGGCTATTAATACTGCAACTATAAGGGCTATAAGTTCAAATTCATTAAATACAATACTCATTGGAGTAAAAATTAAGCTTGTAAATATGAGTATTGGAGCTACGAATAATATTATTTGTAAACTAGAACCTATAGCAATCTCTAAAGCGACGTCCATTTTATTTTTCATTGCCATAGTAACACCTGTACTATGTTCAGCTGCATTTCCTATTATAGGAATTAATATTATACCTACAAAAAATTCACTAAGACCTAAACTTTTAGTTATAGGCTCTATGCCACTTACTAAAAATTCACTTTCGATAGCTATTAATACGGTCGAAAGTACTAATACGGATATTGCTTTTTTTAAGGACCATTTAGCAGTACCTTCTTCTTCAGAATTAACTGTATATATATCCTTATGCGTGAAGAATGAAAAAATTAAGCTTAATATGTATATAGTGATCATTATTACCGCAACAAATATGCTTAGTCCTTCATATCTTGTATTTAAAAGAGTAGGGTCTACAGTATGTGTAAATAATGCAGGTATACATAAACCGACAACTGCAAATAATAACATACTCGAAGAAACTTCAACTACTTTTTTATTAAAGGTTTGAGTTTTATGTTTTAATCCTCCTGCAAGCATACTAGCACCAAGTACTAGTAATACATTTCCTATTACAGCACCAGCTATGGATGATTTAACAACTTCAAAAAGACCTTCCTTAAGGGCAAAAAATGATATTATAAGTTCCGTAGCATTTCCAAAAGTACCATTCAAAAACCCACCTATTTTAGGGCCAGAATAAAATGAAATCTCTTCTGTTCCTTCTCCCATAAGTCCTGCTAAAGGAATTATAGATAATGCTGCTAATACAAACATTATGGAAGGTGATACATTCATAAATTTTGCTATAAGGCTTATAGGTATAAATATAAGCATATACTTTAATACCTTCATAAAAATATTAACCTCCTAAATTATTATAGAATAATCAGTAACTCTACTATGAGATTATAAGATCAGATGCAAATTAACAATAGATGAGCTTACCATATAATATTATAAGACATTAATTCATATTATGCTACATTTTACTATTTCATATTCTTTAATATAAGTCACATTAAATATAGTTTATTTTTTATAATAATTAAAATTATTTTTACATCTCAGTTTATGTGTTATATAATATTTAGAGAAATATCATATCAATAAAAAATTATTATGATCATGGAGGTATTGAGATGTCAGTAAAAATGTTGCATACATGTATAAGAATTAAAAATTTAGAGGATTCTTTAAAATTTTATAGAGATGCATTAGGTCTTATAGAAACTAGGACGAAAGACTTTCCAGAACATAAATTTACTCTTGTTTATTTATCAGATAAACTTGGTGGATATGAAATTGAACTTACGTATAATTACGATGTAGAAAAGCCTTATGAAGTAGGAAATGGATTTAGTCATACAGCTATTGGAATAGAAAATTTAGAAGAAATGAGAGAAAAACATATAGCACTAGGATATGAAGTTACTAATTTAAAAGGATTACCAGGTGAAAAGCCGGGATATTATTTTGTAACTGATCCAGATGGATATAAAGTTGAAGTTATAAGGAAATAGGATCGAAAATTTTATATACTAAGCTTATTGTGTATATAGATTGAAGATAATGTCTAAAATATAATATCTAAATAGAAAACACATGAATATTAAAAAAATAAATATTCATGTGTTTTTTGTTTTATATAATGATTTAATTCATATTCAATATTTAAAAGTAATTCTAAATATTGGGATAAAATATGTTTTTATATAATTTCATATGATATAATCCATATATAGTTAAATTATAGCATGAAATTGGTAAATAAGATTATAAAGATAATAAATTAAAAGAAGGGTATGGTTTTATGAACAAGAAGAAAAATTTTTATGTATTTGTAGGTGCAGGAGTTGTAATTGTACCACTTATAATATGTGCGATCGCTTTATTTGTGTACAATAAATCACATAAGCCTGAGTATAAATTAGCTGAATACATAAATTTAATAAATTCAAAAGAGTATGAAAAAATGTATGAATTAACTGATGCTGAAAATAAGCAAAAAATTTCTAAGGAAGATTTTATTACAAGAAATAAAAATATATATGAAGGTATTTCAGCTAGTGATATCAAGATTGAAATTGAAACTGTTGAGAAAAATAGCAATGATGCGACAATCGGATATAAAACAACTATGAACACCTTGTCTGGAGAATTAGAATTTTCAAATACTGTAACTATGACAAGGGAAATAGGTAAAGACTATACCGTGAAGTGGGACTCCAAAGTTATATTTCCAGATTTAACAGATAATGATAAGATTAGGATAAAAACTATAAAATCTAAAAGAGGAGATATTACAGATAGGAATGGAATTGAGCTTGCAACAGATTCTGTTTCATCTAATGTAGGTATTGTTCCAGAAAATTTAGGTGACAATAAAGAAAATGCAATTAATCAAATTGCAAAGTCATTAGAAACTTCAGCATCATATATAAATGATCAATTAAGTGCATCATATGTAAAGCCAGATATGTTCATTCCTATAAAGACAATAGCATATGACGATGAAAGAATTTCAAGTTTACTTAAAATTCCTGGAGTTCAGATTAATGATAAAGATGCAAGAATATATCCTTTGGATGTAAAAGCTGCTCATCTGACTGGGTATGTGCAGTCTATAAATGCTGAAGAACTAGAAGCTCATAAGGATCAGGAATATACAGAAAATTCTTTAATTGGTAAGTCTGGACTAGAAAAAGCGTATGAAGAACAGCTTAGGGGAATAGATGGAGCTGAAATATACATCCAAAGTAAAGATGGAGCTAAAAAAACGTCCCTTATAACTAAAGAAGTTAAAAATGGCTCAGATCTAAAATTAACTATTGATAGTAATATGCAAATGTTATTATATAGTGAACTTGAAAATGATAAAGGATCTTCAGTTGCAATGAACCCCAATACTGGTGAAGTATTAGCACTTGTCAGCACTCCCTCATATAATCCAAATGATTTTGTTTTAGGTATGTCTAATGATAAGTGGAATACTTTAAATAATGACCCTAATAAACCTCTATATAATAGATTTCAAGCAACAGCAGCACCCGGTTCTTCTTTTAAACCAATTACTGCAGTTATTGGTGTCGATACTAAGAAACTTGATCCAAATGCTAATAAAAATATAAATGGACTTAGTTGGCAAAAAGATAAAAGTTGGGGAAAATATTCAGTTACAAGAGTAAGTGCTTATGGCGGAGATTCCAATCTCTTAAATGCACTCGTATATTCAGATAATATTTATTTTGCACAAGTAGCCCTAGATATAGGAAAAGATATTTTTAAAGATAAGTTAACTAGTTTTGGAATATCAGAAAAAGTTCCATTTGAATATCCATTATATAATTCACAATTTTCAACAGATAAAACTTTTAAGACAGAAGTTCAATTAGCTGATAGTGGATATGGACAGGGAGAGGTGCTATTAAATCCAGTTCATTTAGCAACATTATATACAATGTTCGAAAATGAAGGAAGCATATTGACTCCTTACCTTTTATACAAACAAACACCTGAGGCTATAGCTTGGAAACCAAATATTGTATCAAAGGATTCTGCAAATATAGTACTTCAAGATTTAATTCAAGTAGTAGAAAATCCAAGAGGTACAGGCCATATGGCTTATACTAGTGGCTTGACTATAGCAGGAAAGACTGGAACAGCAGAAATAAAGGCCACTCAAGATGATACTACTGGAACAGAACTTGGATGGTTCGTAGGGATGACTACCAATAAGTCACCTAATAATTTACTAGTAGTTATGATGGCGGAAAATGTTAAAGATAAAGGCGGTAGTCACTATGTAGTCCCTAAGGTAAAAAAAGCATTAGAGAGAGTAAAATAACAGAGTTCTGTAAATTATTATAGAAGCCAAAAGTGAAATGCATTTATGTATCTAATTCATCGAAATAAGATGCATACATTTATAATATTAGTATAATAAAAGTTTATAATCAAAACTTAATATATTCAAATAAGAAGCTGTTATAAAATAGAAATTTAAATTCTATTTTGTAACAGCTTCTTTTACTTTGTAATACTTAGTAAGGCACAATCAAAATTCACGCTCGAAAATTCTGATTTTTTCACTATTATTAAAATCATCAATTGAATTTATATCAAGCTTTTCTAGAGCATCATCAAGAATACTACTATGAATAGGCACTTTTATCGGTGAGTCATAAGCAAAAGCATCAACTGATAATTTACCTTGATCTATAGGGATGATAGCCTTTGGACCACCAACGCATCCACCGATGCATCCCATACCTTCAATAAAGTTTGCATCAATATTGCCTTTTAGTGCATTTTCAAGAACTTCTTTACATTCTTTAATCCCAGAAGCTTTAATGGCTTTAAAGTACTTGAATTTATCTGGATAAAGTTCTTCTATAGTTTCAGAAACAGCGATTGATACACCACCACTACGAGCATATAATCGTCCCCCCCTTGAGGCATACTCAATAGAATTAACACCTTGTAACTTTTCTAGATCTATGTCTAAGACTTTAAAAATCTCATCAAGTTCTCGAAAAGTTAATACAAAATCTATGTCTCCAACTAAATCCTTATCTTTAGCTTCTGCTTTTTTAGCAATGCATGGCCCAATGAAAACTACTTTTGCATCCTTATTAAGTTTTTTGATAATACGTGCAGCAGCAATCATAGGAGATACTGAAGGTGATAAATCTGGAATAAGTTCCTTATATACTTTTTTTAACATTCCAATCCACATAGGACAGCAACATGAAGTTATCATTAAGTCATTAGGTTTATTTACATGCTTATTAAATTCAACCGCTTCCTTTATGGTTAACACATCAGCAGCAAAGGCAACTTCTATCATATCAGTAAAACCAATCTTTATAAAAGCTGCTCTCAGTTTATCCATAGTTACATTGTTACCGAATTGACCACTAATTGAAGGCGCTACAGCAGCAATGACTGTCTTGTTATTGTTTATTAAATTAACAATAGGAAGAAATTCAACTCTATCTAAAATAAGTCCATTTTTACAAGAGTCTATACATAAGCCACAACTAAGGCAACGATCAGGATCTATGTAAGTAGACTTTTCCTCTGCATTGTAAAGTATTGCATCAAAAGGACAAGCAGCTTGACAGCTAAATTTATCATTTTTATCTCTAGTACATGATGATGAACAACCTTCAATCTTTTCAATTATCCTCTTATTAACTGTATATTGTGTTATTGCTTTTTTCAAATTATATACATAGTTGTTGTCAAATTCGATATTAACACCGCATAAAGATGAAATAATAGCAAAAGTTTGCTGTGGTGATTTTTCATGACATACCATGATACGAGTAAGAGTTTTCTCAAAATCACCATAATAATAGGATTTAACCAATTCATCAAATAAATCATTATATTTATTATTCATTAATATACCTCCAAGTTACAAAAATATAATATTATACAGATATATTATGCATTTATTTGCCATTAATAATACTTGAATTTGAAATTTAAAAATCTATATTGATATTATTTAAACAATAAATTATTATTGAAGGTCGTGTTATAGGTCTAGAAATAAATTTAGTCGGGAAAAGAATATAAGTAAAAGAGGTAGTATCTATTATAGATACTACCTCTTTTATCAATTAAATTAAGCTTTGTTTATTGATCCAAATAATTGCATTTTTTCTTTAACTGTAACTTTTATAGCTTCATATCCAGGATTTAATAATTTTCTTGGGTCAAATCCTTTTCCCTTTAAATCTAATCCAGCTTCTATATATTTTCTTGTAGCTTCTTGGAATACGTTTTGACATTCAGTGTTAACGTTGATTTTAGCAACTCCAAGTGATATAGCTTTTTTTACCATATCGTCTGGAATTCCAGTACCACCATGTAATACTAATGGCATATCTGCTCCAACTGCTTTTTCGATTTTAGCTAATGTGTCAAAATCTAATCCCTTCCAGTTAGCAGGATATTTTCCGTGGATGTTTCCGATTCCAGCAGCAAGCATTGTAACTCCTAAATCAGCGATTTGCTTACATTCATTTACATCAGCAATTTCACCGTTTCCGATAACGCCATCTTCTTCTCCACCAATTGCGCCAACTTCTGCTTCTAAAGAAAGTCCTTTTTCAGTAGTTATAGCAACTAATTCTTTAGTCTTCTCTATATTTTCAGCGATTGGATAGTGAGATCCATCAAACATGATTGATGAAAAACCAGCTTCTATACAAGCTTTAGCTCCTTCATAACTACCATGATCTAAGTGTAATGCAACTGGTACAGTGATTTTTAATTCTTCAATCATTGCTTTAACCATTGCAGTTACTGTTTTGTATCCAGTCATATACTTTCCAGCACCTTCAGATACTCCTAAGATAACTGGTGAATTGTTTTCTTGTGCAGTTAATAATACCGCTTTTGTCCATTCTAAGTTGTTTATGTTGAATTGACCAACTGCGTATTTTTCTTTTTTAGCTTTGTTTAACATTTCTTTAGCTGATGTTAACATTTTACGACCTCCGTATACTTGTATATTTATTATAATAAATATAATATTTTTAGGAAAACTGATTATTAGACTTTATATATCAATTTCCTATTTCAAACTCATTATACTCTAAAATTTACTATATGAAAACAAAAAATTGAAAATTCTATATACTTTGGATTCAAGTAAACTTCATATTTATAATAAATTTAACTTTGTTTTTTGCAAATAATATTAAGGTAATATTATCCTTAATATTAAATTTAATTTAACCATAAATCATTGACATATCCTCAAAATTAGAACTTATTATTTTGAATTATAAAGATTTAATTAAGTTATTGACACTGTATTATTTCCGTGATAAAATATAGTTTTGCAAAAATAAGTTAATATGTTATAATAGATATAGGAACATAAATAAGGAGGTCATTATTTGTTTAATATAGGAGATAAAATTATATATCCAAGTCAAGGTTTAGGGATAATTGACATTATAGAAGAAAAAGAATTTAAAGGTGAAAATGAAAAACATTATACAATACAATTATGTAATCATACTATGAAATTAACTCTACCATTTAGTAGAGTAGAACCATCAAATATGAGATTAATAAGTGATTCAAAGACTTTAGATAATTCTTTAAATCATATTGATAAATTTGTAGCAGAGACAGGGGAGCTTTCTAAGATTAATTTTAAAGAAAGAAAGACAATTAATGAAATAAAAATAAAGTCTGGAGCTTTAGATGATTATTTAGAAGTTATCTCTACTCTTACTCAACTTAAATTAGAACATAATTTAAATTCAAGTGAAAAACAAATGTTAAACAGTACAAAAAAAATTGTAATAGAAGAAATATCTCAATCAAAAAATTTAACAAGTGATGAAGCTACTACTTTATTGAATGTTTCTATGGTATTTAAAAATTAGGTTATTAAGTATTACCTTAAATAAAAAAGACTTGCTATTCGAGCAAGACCTGTTATAATAAGAATGTAAGTCAAAAAAAAAAGGTTTTTTATAGATATGTAAATTTCTCCTTTTAGAGAATTATATGAATCATATATTAATCTTTATTAAAAAGGAGGAACTTTATATGACAGATAAAACTTTAGTATGCAGAGATTGTGGAGATGAATTTGTTTTCACAGTAGGAGAACAAGAATTCTACGAAGAAAAAGGATTCACTAATGAACCTACAAGATGTATCGCTTGTAGAAGAATTAAAAAAGAGCAAAATAACAGAAGATAATTTTGTTTTATTTAAAGAGTTATAAGATTTTCTTATAACTCTTTTTTTTATCTAAAAATATATAGTTAGGCACATGGACTTGTTATTTTTTTGATTGTGCCTTATTACAATTTCTGAACATTTATAGCCATAGGACCCTTTTCACTATCCTCAATATCAAGGGTTACACTTTCACCTTCATGTAAATCTTTATCAGAACCCTTTTCTTTAATTTGTGAGTTATGTACGAAAACATCATCTCCTTTATCACAAGATATAAATCCATATCCTTTTTCTACATTAAACCATTTAACTATACCAGTTATATTAGCCATAAATTAGGCCTCCTTAATTATTGATTATCGGCTATAGTCTTTGTCAAATTAATAATTTTTAAACATTAATATTAAATAAGGCTCTGAAATTTAGAAAAGGAGTCTTATTTATAATGCTAAGAAGCATTTGATTGTGCCTTAACAGAAGCAACTATAGCTATATATATTTTTTTTACATGTGTGATAAAGTCACAGACAATAATAATTATATTAACTACACTTAAATTAATATATATGATTAAAACATAAAAATCCGTAAAACAATATACGATATATGTCATATTGGCTTTTAAATATATCCGAATATATTGCATATGAAGCACAATTGCAATATATATAAAATTATAAAGAAGGAGAGATTCTTATGCCTAAAAAAATTATTATTGTTGGTGGGGTTGCAGGTGGTGCATCTACTGCTGCTAGACTTAGAAGATTAGATGAAAATGCAGAAATAATTATGGTGGAAAAAGGTGAATATATATCTTTTGCTAACTGTGGCCTTCCTTATTATATAGGAGAAACTATTGATGAAAGAGGGAAATTAATAGTTCAAACAGTTGAAGAAATGAGCGAAAAGTTTAATTTAGATATTAGAAATTTAAATGAAGTTATAAGTATAGATAAAGAAAACAAGAAAGTTAAAATAAAAAACCATAGAACTAAAGAAGAATATGAAGAAAATTATGATGTTTTAGTTTTATCGCCAGGAGCTCAGCCATTAAAACCCAATATACCTGGAATAAATGAATGTGATAATTTATTTACTCTTAGAAATATACCTGATACAGATAAAATCAAAGCTTATGTAGATAATAAAAAACCTAAGCATGCAACTGTAATAGGTGGAGGATTCATAGGTCTTGAAATGGCTGAAAACCTTCATGCAAGAGGAATAACAATTACAATTGTAGAAGCTGGCGAGCAAGTAATGGCGCCTCTTGATATAGAAATGGCAAGTATAATACATGAACATTTAATAGATAAAAATGTAGAGTTAATATTAAAAGACGGAGTAGCTGGATTTGAAAACAAAGGCAAAAAGATAATATTAAGTAGTGGAAAAGAAATCGTAACTGATATGATAATATTATCAATTGGAGTAAAACCAGAAACAACAATTGCAAAAGAAGCTAATCTTAAGTTAAATGAAAGAGGAGCCATTGTAGTTGATAAATTTATGAAAACTTCAGATCCTAGCATTTATGCATTAGGAGATGCAATAGAAGTAATGGACTTTGTAAATAAAAAACCTACAATGATTCCACTCGCTTGGCCTGCTAATAGACAAGGACGAATAGTTGCAGATAATATATGCGGAAAAAATAGAGAATATAAAGGAACTCTTGGTTCATCAGTTGCAAAGGTATTTGATAATACAGTAGCAACAACGGGTAATAATGAAAAGATATTAAAAAGATTAGGGATAGAATATCAAGCTATTCACATTCATCCAGGCTCTCATGCAGGATATTATCCAGGATCTTTTCCTATAGCGTTAAAAATGTTATTTGATCCAAAGTCAGGAAAAATATTTGGTGCTCAAGGTGTAGGTCTTGATGGAGTTGATAAGCGAATAGATGTAATAGCAACAGCTATTAAAGGTAATCTTACAGTCTTTGATTTGCAAGACATAGAGCCTTGCTACGCACCTCCATATAATTCAGCAAAAGATCCAGTTAATATGCTAGGGTATTATGCTTCAAATATTATAGAAGGACTTACAAGCATAATTCAGTGGCATGAAATAGATAAATTAGATAAAGGGAATTCTATAATAATAGATATAAGAGAAGAATTTGAGTTAGTTACCGGAAGTTTTGATAATTCTATTCATATTCCACTTGGTAAGCTTCGAGATAGATTAAATGAAATACCAAGAGATAAAAATATATATGTTACCTGTCAAATTGGACTTAGAGGATATGTTGCTTGTAGAATACTTGAACAAAATGGAATAAAATGCACAAATATAGATGGAGGCATAAAAACCTATTTATATGTAAAGAGAGCAGAAGAAAGCATAAGAGATCAATACAAAAATAATAAAGAAATAGAAGATGAGGTAGCTGTAATGAAATTAGAAGATTTAGATATAACAGAAGTAAATGCTAATATTACTTTAAATGCATGTGGACTTCAATGTCCAGGACCGATAAAAAGAGTATTTGAGGAAATGAACAAGATGGAAGATGGTAATGTTTTAGAAGTTAAGGCAAGTGATCCTGGATTTAGTAAGGATATACAATCATGGTGCAACTCAACTGGAAATACTTTATTAAAAGCAGAATTTGATAAAGAGGAAAAAGCCTTTGTAGCTTATATACAAAAGGGAACCGCAGGACTTGTAGATAAGACTTCTTCATCAAAAGTTGCAGCAAAAAATGGAGCAACTCTAGTGGTATTTAGTGGAGATTTAGATAAAGCAATAGCTTCATTTATAATAGCAACAGGAGCAGCCTCTATGGGTAAAGAAGTGACTATGTTCTTCACATTCTGGGGACTAAATATTTTGAAGAGTAAAGATAAACCAAGTGTAGCTAAGGATACTATGGCAAAAATGTTTGATGTTATGCTACCATCACATCCAGGAAAATTACCATTATCACAAATGAACATGATGGGAATGGGTCCTGCTATGATAAAACAAATAATGAAAAAGAATAATGTAGATAGCTTAGAAACTCTAATAAAAAATGCAATAGATATGGGCGTTAATGTAGTTGCATGTGCAATGAGCATGGACCTAATGGGAATAAAAAAAGAAGAATTTATTGAAGGCGTTGAAATAGGTGGAGTTGCATCTTATTTAGGAGCTACAGAAGATTCAGGATTAAATTTATTCATATAAGGCACAATCAAAAAATAACAAGTCTATCTGCCTAAATTTAATCTACACATTATCTACACAATTTAAGATTATAATAAAAGAAAAATTATGGAGGCGATTTATATGTTTTGTAATGGATTTGGCGTGGGAGGCTCATATGGTGGACTTAATTTCTTTATGATGATTCCAATGATTATAATATTATTAATGGTAGTATATTTTTTGCATAAAGCAATTAACAGTAAGAAATTAAATTATGTTAATGAAACATCGTTATCAAAAGCTATGAATATATTGGACGAGCGATTTGCGAAAGGTGATATAAATGAAGATGAATATATATCAAGAAAAGACCAATTACGAAAGTAAATTATAGGAATAAATATAGATATGCAATTTAGAGATAGATAAAGGCTTGATAAAATATTTAGCCTTTATCTTTTTGTCGTTATTTTTTATTTAATCATAAGTAACGGTAATTTAAAATACCGAATTATGGAATTTATTTAGAATATCGTGTTTATAATATTTATTGCTTTGATAATATTATAAATATGCGAATTGATAAATGATTCCGTTAGGTATATATTAGTAATTGGATACAATTTTATTATATGGAGGGATATTTATGTTAAAATTAATGAGAGCACCAGCAAAATATGTTCAAGGCAAGGATGCATTTCTAGAGGTATATGAAAACATTAAGGATTTAGGCTCTTCAGTATTATTTATATGTAGTAACAGTGGATACAAAGCATCTAAGGGTAAAATTGAAAAAAGTTTTGAAGGAACAAATACTAACATTATATTTGAAATCTTTGGTGGGATAAGTTCTACTGGAGAGATTGAAAGAATGCGTAAGATTGCTAAAGAAAATAATATTGAGATCATTGCAGCAATAGGTGGAGGTAGCGCTATTGATACAGCAAAAGCAACTGCATATTATGAAAAACTACCAGTTGTTGTTATGCCAACAGTTGTAGCGACCGATGCACCATGCACAGGATTATCAGTTATTTATAATGATGATGGAACATTTTGTAATTACATATTCTATCCTAAAAATCCAGATGTGGTAATTGTTGATTCATCAATTATTGTAAAAGCTCCCGTAAGATTTTTAGTCGCAGGCATGGGAGATGCACTTGGAACGTATTTTGAAGCTAGAGCTTGTGTTAAGACAAATTCACCGAGTCTAGAAAATGGCGGAATTACTAAATCAGCAATGGCATTATGTTCACTTTGCTATGACACATTATTAGAAGATGGTTATCTAGCTAAGCTATCAGCTGAAAAAGGACTTTTAACACCAGCTGTTGAAAGTATTATCGAAGCTAATACTTACTTAAGTGGAGTTGGTGCAGATAATGGTGGACTTGCAGTAGCACATTCTGTTTACAATGGTTTTACAGCACTTGAAGAATGTGAAAAGACAATGCATGGCGAATTAGTTGCATTTGGTACTATTGCGCAACTTATTATAGAAAATGCACCTAAAGAGGAACTTGATGAAGTTATAGATTTTTGTATTTCAGTAGGACTTCCTATAACACTTGCAGAGGTAGGTGTAACTGATACTGAAAGAGTTAAGATTGCATGTGAAAAGGCATGTATGGAAGGTGAATCTATTCATAATATGCTTGGTGATGTTACACCAGAGGAATTGTATAATGCACTTCTTACTGCAGATGCTCTTGGAAAAACAATATTAGGTTAAAATAGATGATAAGACACAATCAAAGAAATCAATTTTACATTCAATAAGTAATAGAAGGCATAGAGAAATCTATGCCTTTTTTTTGTTGATGAATTAAGCAATATTAGGTATATATGCTATATTAATATTATTTTTCAGATGCCGTACAGGGGATAAAAATGATTATGAAAAGTATTGAAGTATCTGGAATTTTAGTACCTTCAGTAACATCTTTTAAAACGGCGCTCAGAATTGTTGAATCTATAATGGATATTTAAAGATAATCATGTAAATAGTAATTATTTTGTGATATATTGTTTATGTAAATAAATTATTCTAAAATTGATATTTGTTTGATAGTTCCCAAATAATTCTTATATTAAATATTTGAAGGAATTTGATGATATACTATTTTGTATCAAATTTAAAGATAATCGAGAATATATTATCTATGTCGTAATGAAAGGTAATATGTGTTTGTGAATATAACTTTACAAGTAATACTTTTGTATGAGAGGTGGACATAATAATGAAGAAAAATCTAAAATTTAATTTTCAAAGCCTTAAATTTAAATTAATAGGAATATTGTTATCTTTGAGTTTAGTTCCAGTTATCGTATCAGGAACATACTCTTATGTAAAAGCGAGTGATATTATATCTAATGATTTCCAAACTTCAACTAAGCAAACTCTTGGAGAAGTAAACAGGGGAATGGATAATTATTTCGCGGGTCTTGAAGGTACTTTGAATGCGCTTTCAGAAAATGAGGCTATAAAAAATGCATATAGTAGTAATGATAAACAAGCTATCATGAAGGGCTTAAGTAATGCATTAGGAAGTAGAAACGATATTTTGCAGATTTATGTTGGTCAGTCAGATGGAAATTTTATCATATATCCTGAAACTAAGATGTCTAATGATTTTAATCCCACACAGCGACCTTGGTATAAAAATGCTATTGATAAAAAAGGGAAAATAGCATATATAGATCCATATAAAAGTGCAATTGATGGAAAAACAAGCATTTCTATATCCAAAACAGTTGAAGATAATGGCAATATAATTGGCGTTGTATCAATTAATATTAATTTGGATGTATTATCAAAACAATTAGCTGACATAAAAATTGGACAAAATGGCTATTTATTTTTAACGGATGCTAACGGTATTATGATAGCACATCCTGATCAAACACTTTTAGGAGGAGATTCTGTAACAAAATTAGGTTATTGGGCCGATGTAAAATCTTCAAAAAATGGATTTGAGAAGTACACATATACAGACGGAATAGATAAAATTTTACTATATGATACAAATGAAAAAACCGGATGGAAAGTTTTGTCTCCAATGCCAATAGAAGAACTTTCTGATAAAACGAATGCTATTAAAACAGCTAATATGACTATAATCGGAATAATTAGTTTGATTTCTATTGTTATAGCATTATTAACAAGCTATAATATAATTTCTAAAATAAACCTTTTAAAAGAAATTTTTAAAAGAGCTGCTAAAGGGGACTTGAGTACTGAAGTTAAATTTAAATCTAAAGATGAATTTAGAGAACTTGGTGATAACTTCAATATTATGTTGAGGAAAATAGGGCAGTTGATTTTAAGTGTTAAATCTTCTTCAGATATTATATTGAGGACTTCAAGTGATGTGAATAAAATGGCATTAGAAACTAATACTGCTATAAACGAAGTTGCCGCAACAATAGATCAAGTAGCACAGGGCGCATCTGAAACCTCACAGGATATACAGTCAAGTGTTGATGAAATTAATAATCTTGCAGGTAAAATAGAAACAATAGATAAATTGTCTAATAAAATGATTAGTATTTCAGGTGAATCTAATAAACTTAGCCAAGAAGGTTTAAAAATTATAAATATACTTACGAGTAAGACAGAAATAAATCTAAAATCATCCGAGAGTGTTTCAGAAGTGGTTTTAGATATGAAAGCAGAAACAGGAAAGATATCAGTAATAACTGATACAATCAATCAAATTTCAGAACAAACTAATCTTCTAGCTTTAAATGCAGCTATTGAAGCGGCAAGAGCTGGTGAGGCAGGAAAAGGATTTTCAGTAGTAGCTGAAGAAATTAGAAAGCTGGCTGATCAGTCAGAATCAGCAACAAAAGAAATTCAAGCATTAATTTCTAGAATTAAAAATAAGACAGAGTCTGTGGTAAAATCTATGGAAGCCTCTACTGTAATTGTAGTAGAACAAAGTCAATCAGTAAATGAAACTAGAGAAATATTCGATAAAATACTTAATTCTATTAATGCTCTTACAGGGGAAATAAAATTGGTACAAAATGCTTCAAGTGAAACAAATAAATCTAAAACAGAAATAGTAAATAGAATGCAAAACATATCAGCAGTCTCTGAAGAATCTTCTGCAAGTGCAGAAGAAGTTTCTGCAACTACTCAAGAAGTAACAGCGGTAATGAATGAGTTTACAAATTCAGCAATGCAGCTAAAAGAACTTGTAGAAGAATTAGAAAATCAAATTAATAAATTTAATATATAAAATTTAATATACTAAATTTATAAATATTCACAATGTTATAGGGATTTACAGTAAACAATATGCAATTTTTTGAGGTCAGTAAGTACCTTGGAATCCCTAATATAATTTTTTTAGAGTAAAAGTTTGATTATGAGAACCTGTTTACAATATTTTTAACAGATGATATAATTAGTACTAAATTATGGATATGTTGATAATGAAGTCACTACATTTTTATAAAAATAAAATGTAGTGACCTTTCTTATAAGTTAGGCATCTTTATTAAATATACAGCACATTTTTAAATTGTTAGTTTATTTCAGGATGCCACAAGGGGGATAAAATGATTATAAAAAGTATAGAAGTATCTGAAATTTTAGTGCCTTTAGTTACTCCTTTTAAAACAGCACTTAGAACGGTTGAAGCTGTTAATGATATAGTGGTGAAAATTGTATCTGACACTGGTGAAATAGGTTATGGTGAAGCTGCGCCAACAGCAGTAATAACAGGAGAAACAAAAGAATCAATTAAATCAGCCATTTTAAATTATATAAAACCAGCAATTATAGGGATGGAAATAGATAACTTAGAAAGTATAATGGAAAAAATAAACGGTTGCATTTTAAAAAACACAAGTGCAAAGGCTGCAGTAGATATGGGCGTTTATGATTTGTATGCAAAGAAACTCAAGTCACCTTTATATAAAATTCTTGGTGGATATAGAAATAAAATTACAACAGATATTACTATCAGCGTAAATGATATAGACCAAATGATACAAGATAGCATTAAGGCTGTGAATGATGGCTTTAATATTTTAAAGATAAAGGTCGGAATTGACGGAGAAAAGGATATAGAAAGAATTGCTGAAATAAGAAAAGCAGTTGGAAAACATATAATTCTTCGTGTAGATGCAAACCAAGGATGGACAAGCAAACAAGCAGTAAAAATAATAAGTGCTTTTGAAAACAAAGATTTAAATATTGATTTGGTAGAACAACCAGTTAAGTATTGGGATTTAGAGGGCATGAAGTATGTAACTCAAAATACCTCTACAAAAATTTTAGCAGATGAAAGCGTTTTTTCGCCTCTTGATGCAATAAAGATAATTCAAGAAAGAGCTGCAGATTTAATCAATATAAAACTTATGAAAACAGGTGGAATATATAATGCCTTAAAGATTTGTGATATAGCAGAAGTTTATGGTGTAGAATGCATGATAGGGTGTATGCTTGAAAGTAAAATAAGTGTTAGCGCAGCTGCAAATTTGGGGGCAGCTAGAAAAATAATAACAATGGTAGATTTAGATGGGCCAGCACTTTGCAAAATTGATCCGATAAGTGGAGGACCTATATTTTGTGGAAGTAATATTAAAATGAGTGAAGAATATGGATTAGGGTTTGAAAATATAGTAGATATTTAAGTATGAAAGGTCGTGAAAAAATGCTTAAAAATGAGCTTAAAGAAATTATAGAAAAATGTGATGTAGACATATCAATGTTAGTTAAAAACTTAAGTAGTAATGAAATAGTATTTAATTGTAATGAAGAAAAAATATATGAATCTGCTAGCATTATTAAAATTCCTATAATGATAGAAGCTTTAAGTAAAGCTTACGATTTAGAAATTCCACTTTTAAGTAAAATTAAAATGAAAGATTCTGATAAAGTTGATTTTAGTATTATTACAGAACAAGACCTTACGGAATGTACTTTTTTAGAATTAATAACTTGGATGATAATAAGTAGTGATAATACTGCAACCAATGTACTTATAGATATAATTAGAATTGACAAAATAAATGATAGAATTAAAACACTAGGAATGAAAAATACTAAACTACAAAGGAAAATGATGGATTTTAAAGCTATAAAAGAAGGAAAAAATAATTTTACATCGTTAAAAGATATGTTAATTGTTATGGAAGGTTTATATAGAGGAGAGATTATAAATAAAGAAGTTTCAAAAAGAGCTATTGATATTATGAAAAATCAAAGAGATAATACAATGCTTAAAAGATATATTCAAGAAAATGTAGTTTTAGCCAATAAAACTGGTGAGCTTGATAATTTAAATAATGATGTAGGAATTTTTTATACAAAGAGATGCGATTATTTCATTGGTGTTTTTGTTCATAATGCAAAAAACAATCAACAAGCTTATGAAATAATCGGAAAACTATCTAAAAAGGTTTATGATTATTTTATAGATAATCATAATGAAAACTCAGATTCTACGTTGAAATTTGATTATCAATATTCAATGTTCAATGATGAGAACTGAAAATAAAATATTAAACGCGGAACAATGATCAATAATAAAAAATTGACCATTAAAAAATTCTTAGTAAAAAAAATACAAAGAGGTGTGACAAAATGAAAGTATATATTAGTGGGGATATTGAAGGAATAACTGGAACTACTCATTGGAATGAAACCGAAAAGAATCTTCCAGACTGGGTACCTTTTGCAAAACAAATGACAGACGAGATTGTTGCAGCGGCAAATGGAGCAATTGCAGCAGGTGCAACTGAGTTATTAATAAAAGATGCTCATGATAGTGCAAGAAATATTGACATTAATGCATTACCAGAAGAAGCCAAGCTTATCCGTGGTTGGATGGGTGATCCAATGTCAATGATAGGTGGTATTGATGAAAGTTTTGATGCGGTTATTTTTATTGGATATCATAATGCAGCGGGTACAATTACTAATCCTTTAGCACATACAATGAGTGTATCAGAAGTATCTTACATTAAGCTAAATGATGAATATGCAAGTGAATTTTTGCTACATGCCTATGCGGCTGCTTTATATGATATTCCAGTTGTATTTGTGAGTGGAGATATAGGATTAACCAAAGAGGCTAAGAAGGTTAATTCAAGTATTGTAACGCTTGGAGTAAAAGATGGAATTGGAGCTGCTACAATTAACATGAATCCCAAAAAAGCTATTAGAGAAACAGAAGCTCTAGTAAAAGAAGCTTTGGAAAAAGACTTGAATTTAATGAAAATTAAATTGCCAGAAGATTTTAAAGTTGAAATTGAATATAAGGATCATAAATGTGCATATAAATATTCATTTTATCCAGGTGCAAAATTTAAAGCGCCGAGATCAGTTGTATTTAATACTAACGAATATTTTGAAGTATTAAGATTAATACACTTTTTAACTTAAAATATAGAATCTATAAAAACATTTACATAATATATAGTAAATGATATAATTCATTCATATAATTAGATATATGTAATAAGTCATAATATTGGCAATGAGGTCATTGTATTTTTAATGAATCATTCCTAAGATGTAGAATTAAAGATTCAATATACATCAAATGGAAGACGATTCATTTAAAGTACAATGATTTTTTTATTTAAATTAAAGGGATATTACACAATAAGCAAGGGGGTAAATAATTATGAAAAAAAATGTATTAAGGAGACTACTTTCAGCAATGCTTTCAGTAATTCTACTTGGGACGACAGTAATTGGATGTAGCAGCGGTAAAGACGGGGACAAAAAAGATGCGAGTACATCTGAATTTAGAAGGGTATATTCTGAGGAGATAAAAACACTTAATTATTTAAAGACATCAGAAACTACTGAATTTGGAGCCTTAGCAAATATGATAGATTCCTTGGTAGATTATAATAAGTATGGGGTTGTTCAACCTTGCTTAGCAACTGAATGGAAGTCTAATGAAGATAATACAGTTTGGACTTTTAAATTAAGAGAAAATGTCAAATGGGTAACAAAAGATAAAAAAGAATATGCAAATGTTGTAGCACAAGACTTTGTTGATGGGATGAAATATGTTTTAGATAAAAATAATGGATCAGAAACAGTTGATATAGCAGCTGGAGTAATTAAAAATGGTTCTAAATTTTACAAAGGAGAGATAACTGATTTTAGTCAAGTTGGTGTAAAAGCAATTGATGATAATACTGTGCAGTATACACTTGAAAAACCAACACCATACTTTTTATCAATGCTAACTTATGTATGCTTCTTCCCTGTAAACGGTAAATTTTTAGAGGAAAAGGGAGCTGACTTTGGTACAACTCCAGAAAATATTTTATATAATGGAGGATATATATTCGATACCTTTGAACCACAAAGCAGTAGAGTTTATGTGGCTAACGATCAATATTGGGACAAGGATAATATATTTATAAAGAAAATTAAATATACTTATAATAAAGAAGAATTAACTTTAGCACCTGAAATGTTCTTAAGAGGAGAAATAGATTACGCAAATATATCACCATCAATAATAGATGAATGGTTTAAATCAGAGGACAAAAAAAATTCAGTTCATCAGAGTAAAAATGGATTCTATAGTTATTTCTATGCATTAAACTTTGATCCAAAATTCTCAGAGGAATATGAACCAGAGAATTGGAAAGCTGCAGTTAATAATTTAAATTTTAGAAAATCATTATTTAATGCATTAGATAGAAAAGCAGCAGCTACTACCTTAGAGCCATACGAAACAGAAGCAAAACTATTAAATACTATAACTCCAAAAAACTTTGTAGACATAAAAGGAAAAGATTATACACAAATTGGAGCACTAGCAGATATTACAACAAAAGATTCCTTCGATGAAAAATCAGCAAAAGAATATAAAGAAAAAGCGATGAAAGAATTAGAAGGAAAAGTTAAGTTCCCAGTTAAAATATATTTACCTTATAATACAGGTATAGCAGGAAGTTCGAATCGTGAACAAGTTGTAGAACAACAATTAGAAAAAGCATTAGGTACTGATTATATTGATGTAATAATTGATCCAAAACCAGCAACAGGATACTTAAAAGATGCTAGAAAAGCTGGAAATTATGCACTTTCATTATGTAATTGGGGTCCTGACTATGCAGATCCAGAAACATATTCAGAACCATTTAATGCAGGAGGAAATTACAACAGACCAGAACTTGCACAAGGCGATGTAGGAACAAAATATGAAGAAATGTTAACTAAAGCAAAAGCAGAAGTAACTGATGTAAACAAACGTTATGAATTATTTGCAGAAGCTGAAAGCTATTTAATAAATCAAGCATTTGTAATACCTTATGTAGTAGGAGGAGAAGGATATGTCGCATCTAAATTAAATCCATTTGATGCACAATTCTCACCATTTGGTGTTATTTCTGAAAAATATAAAGGGCAAACAATGCTAGATAAAGCTATGAGTAATGATGAATTTAAAGCTGGACTAAAGACGTGGGAAGAAGAACGTACAGAAGCATTAAAGAAAGCAGCAAAATAGGGTTATAATCCGCCGAAATAAGGGGGCATGCAATTGTTTCGGTTAATGAAGATTTTGATGGGTGCTTCTAAGATCATAAGTTGCACCCAAAAAGCTTGCTTCAAAGAGAAGCTTTGAACAAGCATTTTGGAACAACTTATAATCTAAGAAGCACAGCCATCAAAATCTTCTAGTGTAACACGCAACAAAAGCATGCCACCTTATTTCTAGTTTGGATATATTTTCGTAGTATAACTAGGAATAGGATTAATACATTAAGTGGCTGTCTTACAGCTAAGGATAAGTGAAGTATTTTGTGAGCTTTATAAACTTATGCAGTATGCATTAATAATTAGCTGCTATAAATTTTTGCTTAGTAGTCTTTACTTTAAGGCAGCCGAACTTTATTGAATAAGAATATAACATTTATTTTTGAATTTTAAATATATGGTCTAGAACTTCTATATAAGTTGTAATAATTATTTTACAATTAAGAAGCCTCATATATGTCGGAAAGTGGTGTCTGAATGTAGAAGGTTAATTGAAACATATATTAAATAATATTATTTATAAATTACATAATAACATTTATTTTCGGAAATTTATAACTAGAATTTTTACATAAAAAGAAACAAAGGAGGAATTACATTGATTAAATATCTTTTTAAAAGACTGGCTCAATCAATATTTACTTTGATTTTGATAATTTCAGTGGTATTTTTATTACTTCGATTGATGCCTGAAGAAGGATACTTAGGAACGAATGCTGATAAAATGAGTGACATTCAAAAAGAAACAATTTTAACAAACTTAGGACTTAGAGATCCTATAATAGTTCAACTAGGAAAGTTTTATAAAAATATAGCTACTGGAGACCTTGGTAAATCAATTACATATAGACCTGATGTTAAGGTAAGTACTATATTAAAACAAAAAATACCCTATTCTTTATATTTTGGACTTGTAGCCGTAGGGTTATCCTTAGTAGTTGGAGTAAGTATGGGAATAATAATGGCAAGAAGCAAAAATAGTATATTTGATAAATTAGGAACTGGATATATAGTAATTATAAATGCAGTACCTGCAGCAGTTTATTATTTAGCTATTCAGCTCTATGTGACGAATACATTAAAGCTGCCAATATTATTTGATAAAAGTAATTTTGCAAGCTGGATTTTACCTGCAATATCTATGTCTCTTGTAAATACAGCTGGATATGCCATGTGGATGAGAAGATATATGGTAGATGAATTAAACAGAGATTATGTAAAACTTGCAAGGGCAAAAGGCGTAAGTGAAAAAAATATCATGGTTCATCACGTTCTAAGAAATGCCTTTGTGCCAATGGCGCAATATCTACCAGCTTCTATTCTTTATACAATTGCTGGATCAATATATATTGAATCATTATATTCAATTCCAGGTATGGGTGGACTTCTTGTTGATGCAATCCAAAGGCAAGATAATCCATTAGTACAAGGACTCGTAATAATTTATTCATCTTTAGGAATTTTAGGGCTGGTGCTTGGAGATATTGCAATGACACTAGCAGATCCTCGTATTAAGCTTGAAAAGACTGGAGGTGGAAGATAATGAGTATTAGTGGTGATAAAATAAATAACCTCGCAGATAACATTAGTAATTCTTTATTTGAATTTGCAGAATTTGATAATAAAGAGGCTGAAAAAATAGGATATTCAAATTATTCGTATTGGAAATCAACGTGGAATTCATTTACTAAGAATAAAGTAGCATTTTCGCTATTAATATTAGTTATAGTAGTACTTGCGTTTACGATGATTCAACCTTTTCTGCCATATCAAAAGTCAGCAACTGAAATATATATTAATGCAACAACTGGTGTTCAAGATAAAAATGTAGCTCCATCTGCTGCATTTTGGTTTGGTACGAACTCAATTGGTCAAGATCTATGGGCAAGAATTTGGAGTGGAACACGTACATCTCTTTTAATTGGTTTTGCAGTTGGTCTTTTTGAAGCAGTTGTAGGAATATTAATAGGCGCTTTATGGGGCTATGTAAGACAATTAGATATACTAATCACTCAAATATATAATGTTGTAGATAACATTCCAACAACAATAATATTAATTTTAATGACTTATGTATTAAGACCGAGTATAAGCACGATAATATTTGCACTTTGCCTTACTGGGTGGCTTCAAATGGCTAGATTTGTGCGAAATCAAATAATAATAATTAGAGATAGAGAATATAATTTAGCATCTAGATGTTTAGGGACACCTACCAAAAGAATAATACTTAAAAATTTGTTACCTTATTTGGTATCTGTAATAATGCTTAGAATAGCTCTTGCAATTCCAACAGCAATTGGGTCTGAAGTATTTCTGACTTATATAGGGCTTGGACTTCCAGTTAGTATTCCATCACTAGGAAATTTGGTTAATGAAGGAAGAATACTTATGATGACACCAACACTCAGATATCAATTAATTTTTCCAAGTATAGTAATCTCTATAATAACAATAGCTTTTTATGTAATTGGAAATACATTTGCAGATGCTGCAGATCCTAAAAATCATGTATAGGGGAGATTATAATGAATTATTCTAAATCAAAAGATAATAAAGAAGTTATACTTTCTGTTAAAGATATTAAAGTGAATTTTAAACTTAGAGGACATGTACTTAATGCAATTAGAGGGATTTCACTAGATTTATATAAAGGAGAAAGTTTTGCAATTGTGGGAGAATCAGGCTCTGGTAAATCTGTTTTTACAAAAACATTTATTGGTTTACTTGAAAGTAATGGATATATTGATAGTGGAGAGATTATATATAAAGGAAAGGATTTAGCTAAATTCAAATCTGAAAAAGATTGGCGCGGAATAAGAGGAAAAGAAATTGCAATGGTGTCTCAAGATCCAATGACGTCTTTAAATCCACTTAAAATAATAGGAAAGCAAGTGCAAGAGGGAATAGAGCTTCATCAAAACTTAAAAGGAGCAGAGGCTAAAACCCTTGCAATAAAGCTTTTAGAGAATGTAGGAATAAGTGATCCAGAAACTAGATATTATCAGTATCCTCATCAATTTTCAGGTGGAATGAGGCAAAGAGTTGTAATTGCTATTGCTATTGGTTGTAATCCTAAAATTTTAATTTGCGATGAACCAACTACAGCACTAGACGTAACAATGCAAGCTCAAATCTTGGATCTGCTTAAAAATATTCAAAAGCAGTACAATCTTACAATAATTTATATTACTCATGATTTAGGTGTTGTGGCAAAGGTTGCAGATAGGGTTGGAGTAATGTATGCAGGAGATATTGTTGAAATTGGACTAGTTGATGAAATATTTTATAATGCAAAACATCCATATACTTGGGCTCTATTATCTTCACTTCCACAGCTTGGCATAAAAGGCGAGGAATTATATTCAATAAAGGGTACTCCAGTTAATTTATTTAAAGAGATAAAAGGAGATGCTTTTGCACCTCGTAATCCAAAAGCACTTAAGATAGATTTTGAAATAGCGCCTCCCTATTTTGAAGTAAGCAAAACACATAAAGCTAAAACATGGCTTTTAGATCCTAGAGCTCCAAAAGTTGAATATCCTAAGGCTCTAAAAAAACTGTTTGACTTATGGGAGGGTTAGAGATATGAAAAACAATAAAGAAATTTTATTAGAAGTTAAAAATTTAAAAGTTGAATTCGGAAGTAAAAAAAATAAGTTTTTAGCAGTTGATGATGTGAGTTTTAACATATATAAAGGAGAGACTTTTGGACTTGTCGGAGAGTCAGGCTCAGGAAAAACGACTATAGGAAGAGCAATAATAAGAATAAATCAAGTCTCTGGTGGAGAAATTATTTATAACAAAGATAAAATAAGTGGTAAAATTCCTAAATCATTAGATAGAGAAATAACAAAAAAGATTCAAATGATTTTTCAAGATCCAATGGCATCCTTAAATGAAAGAGCAAAAGTTGATTATATAGTATCAGAAGGCTTATACAATTTTAAAAGTTATAAAAGTGAAGATGAAAGAAAAACTATTGTTGAAGATGCATTGCTTGAAGTTGGATTATTACCTGAATTTGCAAGCAGATTTCCACATGAATTCTCGGGTGGACAAAGACAGAGAATAGGAATTGCAAGAACACTTGTTATGAAGCCGGAATTTATAATTGCTGATGAACCAATATCAGCTTTAGATGTTTCAATTAGAGCTCAAGTATTAAATTTATTATCATCTCTTCAAAAAGCAAATGATCTGACTTATCTTTTTATAGCTCATGATTTATCTGTAGTTAAATTTATAGCAGATAGAATCGCTGTAATCTATAAAGGCAGAATTGTAGAGCTTGCTGAGGCAGAGGAGTTATTTAATAATCCAATACACCCATATACAAGAGCACTTTTATCAGCAATTCCACAGCCAGATCCAAGATATGAAAGAAATAAAAAAATAGAGGTATATAGTTCAAGTTGCCATAGCTATGATGAAGACAAGCCTAAATTTGTTGAAATAGAGGAAGATCATTTCATTCTTGCAAATGAAGGAGAAATTAACCAGTATAAAATATCTGGGAACATGATATAAATAGAGAATAGTGAGGCTGTATAAAATTAGAGATACCTATGGTGAAAATCGTATTTATGGGGATAATCCGCCGAAATCAATGACACTCTGTTGTTTCGGTTTCTAAGGAATTTTGATGGGTGCTTCTAAGATCACAAGTTGTACCCAAAATGCTTGCCTCAAAGACAAGCTTTGAACAAGCATTTTGGAACAACTTATAATCAAGAAGCACAACCATCAAAATTCCTAATGAAACACTACACAAAAGAGTATCATTGATTTCTACTTGTGGATATATATCCATGGCATAAGTACAACTTTTGATATAAGTATCTATAACTTAGGCATATTTGAAATATCACTTTGACATAATATTAATTTAAATATATGTTTGTAAATTCTTATATTCTAAAGAATATAAGAACTTTAGAATATAAGAATTTTAGAATTTGCTTGTAGAATGCGGGTTAAGGAGTTATTATAAGGTTAAATTAGAATATAACTATATTAGTGAATAAGGGAGTGTTGAAAATGATAAGACCAAAGCCTTTAAAAAAGGGAGATAAGATAGGATTAATTGGAGCTTCAAGTCCAACACCACAAGATAGAATAGAGCCTTCTATTAAAGCTATGGAGGATTTAGGCTTTGAAGTTGTACTTGGAGAAAGTTGCAGAGGGTATCATGGATTTTTATCTGGAAGTGATGAACTTAGAGCAAATGATATCAATGATATGTTTGAGGATAAAAGCATTAAAGGTATTTTTGCCATAAGAGGTGGATATGGTGCTTCTAGACTTTTAGACATGTTAGATTACGATATGATTAAGAAAAATCCAAAGGTATTTGCAGGGTATAGTGATGTAACTGCTCTTCATAGTATATTTAATGAAAGATGTAAACTAATAACTTTCCACACCCCAATGCCATCGACAGAATTGTATAAGAGTGTAGATGATTATACAATGAATTATTTTAGGAAAAATATATTTAGTGAGGAGCCTCTAGGAATTCTTAAAAATCCTGCTGGACAAGAACTTAAAACTTTAGTTCAAGGTAAAGCAAAAGGAAAATTAGTTGGAGGAAATCTTTCACTAGTAGTTTCTTCAATGGGAACTCCATATGAGCTTGATACAAAGGGGAAAATATTATTTTTAGAAGATGTAGATGAATGTCCATATAAAATAGACAGAATGTTATTACAATTAAAACAATGTGGAAAATTTAAAGATGCAGCAGGAATTATTTTAGGTGCATGGACAGATTGTGAGGCAAAAGAAGGGGATAATAGCTTAACTTTAATGGAGGTCTTTGAAGAACTAATATTACCAGAAAGCAAACCTACGATTTACAATTTAGCTTGTGGGCATTGTATGCCTACTATGAGTCTTCCTTTAGGAGCTATAGTTAAAATAAATTCGAAAAATAATGAGATACTTGTGCTTTAAATATAGAGTATAGATACCCACCTTTGAAATCGTACTTATGTGTATATCCACCGAAATAAGGGGGTATGCATTTGTTACGGTTACTGAAGATTTTGCTGGGTGCTTCTAAAATCACAAGTTGTACCCAAAATGCTTGCTTCAAAGACAAGCTTTGAATAAGCACATTTGGAACAACTTATAATAAATGAAACTCGACTCGTATTCACTCACTGAGTAAGTGATTCACACCAAATCATAGATTTGGGTTCTCTACTTAAGAAGCACAGCCATCAAAATCTTCTAATATAACACTCCACAAAAGCAAGACCCCTTATTTCTAGTTTTGGATATATATGCACTGTATAAGTATAACTTAGAAGTTGGGTCTCTATATTTATAAGTACAGTAAAAACTGTATTACTATCTATAATTTTAATTTCCACTTAGAAACCAAATAATTAAAATTCAAAAGTTAATAATTGATCTGCAAGAGGAGTGATTGAATGAAATATGCTATAGTTAATAAAACTGTTGGAGTATTGAAAAGTGAACCTAAGGAAGCTTCAGAAAGTACTGATGAAGTTTTATTTGGGATGAATGTTGAAATACTTAAAGAGCTAGATAACAATTGGTTTTATGTAAATACTCATTATAATTATGAAGGTTATATAAATGGAGATAATTTAATAATTAATGATGAAATATCAAAATCATGGGAAAAAGAAAAAAATATTGTGGTAATCAATTCATTTGCAGATGTACTTAATAAACCAGAAGCATCTGGATATCCAATTAAAAGCGTAACAAGGGGAGCTAATTTAATTTCGTATGATGAGATAAGTGAAAATGGAAGGTTTCTAAAGGTGAAATTACCAAGTTCAGAAATTGGGTGGATAAGAAAAAGTTTTGTATCAAATTTAAATATAAATTATGACATAAAAGATGAAAAAAATCTCAGAGAGAACTTAGCAAAGTCAGCTCTAAGCTATCTTGGAACTCAATATAGATGGGGCGGAAAATCACCTCTTGGAATAGATTGTTCTGGTCTTTGTTCTATGGCATATATGTTAAATGGAATAATAATTTATAGAGATGCAGATATAAAAGAAGGCTTTCCAGTAAAAGAAATCTCTTTTAATAATATAAAGAAAGGAGATTTAATATTCTTTCCAGGACATATCGCTATGTATTTAGGAGATGGAGAGTATGTTCATTCATCAACAAGTAATGATGTGGTTAAAGTGAATAGTTTAAATGAGGGTGCTGGGAATTATAATGAATATTTAGGGAATTGTGCTAAGAGGTTTGGGAGTATATTTTAATATTCTATTTTCATCATCTCTTGTTTCTAGAAGAGCCTTTATTTTTTATGTCAGAACTGAAATTTGCTAGAACTAAGGATGTTTTTTTAGTTGAAGCTGCATATTCTAATATGGTTTACCATATATATTCTTCACCATATATATGGTGAAGAATATGCGCCAAAAATGCGGGTTTAGAGTATATAAATTATTTAGGTAGAAGATGTATTTGAATATCCATATAAAATAGATAGAATGTTATTGAAATTAAAACAATGTGGAAAATTTAAAGATGCAGCAGGAATTATTTTAGGCGCGTGGACAGATTGTAAGGCAAAAGAAGGGGATAATAGCTTGACTTTAATGGAAGTCTTTGAAGAACTAATATTATCAGAAAACAAACCTACGATTTATAATTTAGCTTGCGAGCATAGTATGCCGACTATGAGTCTTCCTTTAGGAGCTACAGTTAAAATAAATTCGAAAGATAATGAGATGCTTGCGCTTTAAATATAATCATGCTAAACAATCAGTTTTTATATGGTATTATTTGAGGTATTTCAATTTATAAATGGAGGGATTATGATTAATACGATAAAATACTAGATAAGAAATATGCAAAGCGATGAAAAATATATACTAAAAGATATGCTATACGAAGTAATTTTTCAACCTGATGAAATTAAAGGGTTTGGGAATATTGATAATGAAACACCTGAATTTGCAATTTCATTATTTAAAGAGTATCGCAATAAGGGAATTGGTACCGACTTAATGATAAAAATTATAAATTATCTTTTAGAAAAAGGATATAAACAAACCTCTTTGAGTGTAGCAAAGAATAATTACGCACTAAAATTGTATAAGAAATTAGGTTTCAAAATTATTTTTAATACTCCATTATAGTAGTTATCCATTTGCAGTTGGAGCTACTATTTTTTAGAGATTTTTCTATTTATATAAATACTTATTTATTGCTTCTATTCCAGCCTTTAATATTCTATCAGAAGAAATCTCTTTTTTTTCAAAAACGATTCTATCCACAATAGAATTAATTACATCATACATAATAATAGCTGCTGCATCTAAATCAGTTACATTAATATCATCTTTATACTTTGTTAAAAAGTCCTTGATAAATTGCTTTACTTTATTACGTTGTTCATCAATCACAGAAGCTACTGTTGAATTTGAATTATAGAGTGCACTAAGTTCTTTATTAAGATCTCTTGATTTCTCATGAATCTCTATTAATTTGTTCATTAGAAAAAGTAGCCACTCTTCTTTATCTTTTTTGTAGAGATCAAGCATATCTGATATTTCATTAATTATTTCTAGAAAATCCTTACTGTACAAATTTAATATTTCAAAAAACACTGCATCTTTATCTTTAAAATAAGAATAAAAGCACCCTATTGAAACACCAGCAGTTTTAGAAATTTCAATAGAGGTAGTTTTGTAATATCCTTTTTGGCAAAAAAGCTTATAAGCAGTATCTATTATTTTTTCCTTTGTATTAAAAGCTCTAACTTGTTTTAAATTTCTAGAATTTCTTCTATTCTCCACTATATTCATATTCCTTTCGCATAATAATTAGCATTAATCGATTAGTTTTGTATACTTAACATTTTATATTATAAAAATTTTTTGTCAATAATAAAGTGAATAATTATTCGATTTATATTGACATTCATTTAGGGCAAGTTTATAATCCAAACAAAGCGAATAATTATTCGATTATATTGTAAAGGAGAATAAAGATGAAAAATTTAATATTTAAAGATGATCAATTTGCATTTCAATTATTTAGACTACTTGGAGAAGCAGTTTATGAAGCATCAGATATTGGAGAAGTTATTTCTACCGCTGAAAAGATAGAAGAAGGAAACTATACAAGTTGGTGCGAGGAATGGAGAAAAATCGCAGAAAGGATTCATAAAGTTGCAGATGCAAGCTATTCAGAAGGCCATATGGTAAGTGCAAAAAAATCATATCTTAGAGCAGCTAACTATTACAGAACAGCGGAGTTTTATATGCATGAAAATCCTGATGATCCTAAGATAAAGGAATTATATGATTTAAGCTTTGAATGCTTCTCAAAGGTTATGAAACTTAACACACCTGTTATTGAAAGAATAGAAATTCCATATGAGGGGATAACAATCCCAGCTCATTACTATAGATTAGGAAATTCAGATGAGCCTAAACCTGTATTAGTTGCTATGACAGGATATGATGGTACAAAAGAAGAATTTTATGGCTTAGCGATGACAGCACTAGAATATGGAATGAATTTTTTAACTTTTGAAGGACCAGGACAGGGAGAGGTTGTTAGAAGAAAGAATTTATTCTTTAGGCATGATTATGAGAAGGTTGTTACACCTGTTATAGATTATCTTATATCAAAACCAGAAATAGATACAAAAAAAATTGTTTTATGGGGAGAAAGTTTAGGTGGTTATCTTGCTCCAAGAGCTGTTGCTTTTGAAAGTCGTATTGCAGCATGTATTGCAAACGGTGGCGTATATGACTTTTTGGGAGGATATGTACACGATACAGATAAAACAAGAGAAGGACTCATAAATTTTGCAAAGCTAAATCCAGATAAATTTAATAAAGCTATGTATGATGAGATGAAAATTAATTCAAAATCAAGATGGGCTGTTTCACACGGAATGTATGTATTTGGAGTTAAAACTCCTGCTGAATTAGTTTTACAAGGGGAAAAATTCTGTTTGGAAGGAATAGCAGAAAAAATCAAATGTCCTACCCTTATTATTGATGCTGAAAAAGATGGATTACTAGGAGGACAAGCAAAACCTCTATATGAAAAGCTTGTATGTAAAAAAGACTACATGATGTTTACCTCTGAAGACGGAGCAGAATTTCATTGTCAGGTCGGGGCTAAACTAATTGGAAATGAACGTATTTTTAATTGGATTGAAACAACTCTTAAGAACATTTAATGTATTAAGAGTTTTAGGATGGTGAATTTATGAATAATTCGTTCTATAAGAATGATAAAAGATTAGGTATTTTTGTAGTGCTATGGCATCTGCGACATGGGGAGTATTGCCTTTATACTCGAAACCTTTAAAGCAGATACCAGCACTGGCCCATAGAATTATTTGGTCCTTTGTTTTAATCGTGATAATTTTGACATTTACTAAAAAACTATCAATCATTACTAAACAGTCTTCACGCGAAAAATCGATTTTGCTCATTTTATTATGCGCTGCCTTAATGAGTACTAATTGGATTACTTATATTTAGGAGGTTAATTCGAATCATGTTATAGAAGCCAGTATAGGATATTATCTGACCCCAATAGTTACTGTAATGATTGGATTAATAATATTGAAAGAAAGACTTAATATATATCAAAGGGCAGCACTGATTTTTGCTGCAGTAGGAATTATTATACTTATTGCAGCATACGGAAAGGTTCCGTGGATTTCACTTATTCGGGCTACAAGCTTTGGTTTATATGGATTATTTAAAAAGATGGCAAATGTACAGCCTATTATTGGTATTACACTTGAAACAGCTTTTATGCTTCTAATTTCTTTAATTTATATTATATTTAAACAAACTAATGGGAGTGGATGTCTTATAAGTATAAGTATAAGTTTGTTTAGTACATTTTTGCTTTTTAGTTCAGGAGCTACAACTGCTATACCTTTACTACTATTTGCCCAAGGAACCAAAAAGTAGAACTAGCAGTTTCGGGTTTTATTCAGTATATATCGCCTACAATAAGGATTATACTTGGCATATTTCTATTTCAAGAGAAGTTTACAGGTACTGATGCTATAAGCCTTACATGTATACTATTAGCTCTAATTATATTTTCTTTGTCTAATTTTTTAATAAAATATTATTGACAATATGAAATGCATACACCTTAACGGGGGCAAAGTAAAGATAAGAATATTAAAAATAATAAGAAGTTCAATGTTTGTTAGAAAGATAAACAGTTTTCTATTAAATGTTACAACTAGATTATATAAGATTGGAGGAGGTAAAAATGTTATTTGTTTTTTTCGCATTTCTAGGAATTAGCGTAGGAGCAATTGATGCATCTTATTTTTCTAAAGTAAATACTATTGCTGATTTTTCGAGTAAAATGCTTTTGTGGGAGGTTGTTATAGGAGTAGGCTTTCTAGGGATTACGGCTTTTGTAGGACATGCACTTAAATCTGAGAAAATAGCAAAATATATTGGATGGGAGTCTAATGGATTTCAAAAGGAATTAGGTTTTAGTGAACTTGGACTAGGAATAGTTGCATTTATGAGTTTATGGGGAAGCAGTGAATATAATAATAGTGCAATAATAATGTGTTGCACGTTATGTGTTGGAGCTTCCTATGTGAGAATTGTAGATTTAACGAAGAATAAAAATTTTGTTCGAGGAAATGTTATATCATTGCTGCCAGATTTATTTATACCTATTTCTCTAATAGTATTAAAAATCCTCTCTTGCATGGTATAAGTTAGGTAAAAAGCATTATCATTTTATAATGTTATGGTGAACCTTATCATAAGTAAAATATAACTTCCCATTTAGGCTAATACTATGAAGTTTTGATAGTGTATTCGTAAGTTGCTTGCCAATATTTAATTAGGTAGTTTTGTTACGATTATCTAGCAAGCCATAGTGTCTAATTATTTAGTAAATTTCATATTATCTGCTGATATAGAGACTACTACAAAAGTTGGCAAGAGACATGGCAAATTAGTTATATTTAGAGTTAATAGTAAACAACTGTATCAAGATGGCTGTAAATTCTATTTATCTGAAAATAAAGTATGGTTAACTGATTATGTTCCAGTAAAATATATTAGTAAAGAGAAGTTGATTTCAATTAGTATTAGAAAGAAGGATTAATATGGATACTGTTTGGAATTGCAATAAGAAACCAGAGGACTGTTCTTACAAATTGGATTATCGTGGCTGCATAAAAGAAAATTGCTCATTCCCATATGAATATGAACAAAAAGAAGTATATTTATTTAATGAGAAATGGAGAAGATATACAAATTTAAATGGTTATGATTTTACTTTTGTTGTAAACAACAGATGTTTTTATGCAAAAGAGATATAGGGAATCTGGAATGGCATGCCACACTGTAGGATATGAGGTATATAAAATAAGTGAAGCTGATTATAATAATCATCTGACATTTTCGAAATTAACATTAAAAGAATACGTTATGAGTACAAGAACTAATGTAGGCGAAGATGATTATTATCTTCAATTTAAAAACATTTCCCAAGCATAAAAGCAAGCATTGCAAGTAAAGTTACTGTTGGCAATGTATATAAATTTTATGAAGAATTGAAACAAGCCTATGGGCATAATTTAATTAATACATAGTTTGTGGCTTTGGTGAATTAGTTAATAAGTTAATAAGTAATGATTTTTGAAAATTAGATAATACTATATTTAAGGTACAATATACTAATATAAGGATTACTTTTATTTTAAAATGAAAGGAATTGTTTTGATAGGGGGTAGAGGTATTTATACGGTAGCTCAGTTATTCAATTATAAGATGACAGATGAATAATCTTCTATATGGGAGCAATTTAAAGAAGATATAATAAATAAGAAAGCCATAGTGCCTAATTTTCATAAATCCATACGACCACCTAACTTAGAGATTCTACATTTTTAAATTGCAGACATAGCTTTGTACTGCACTGTAGTAAGCTTGTGGTTCTTTCGATAGTCAGAACCATATTTTAAGAAGATATATTGAAAATGAAAATAATAAATTTTCATTATTTAGGTTAAATTAAGCCTAAACATGATATAATTAAAATCATTGTATGGATAAATATGTTAGTAAATATTCAAAATGTAGTGTCTATTTCAGAAGCTAATCAAAATTTCTCTAGAATAACAAAATTAGTTGATGAAGATAAATCAGTAGTTATAATGAAAAATAATAAACCTAAATATATTCTTTTAGATTTTGATGAATTTAGTAAAGAAGAAATATCAGCGGAAGAAAAATTAGATGCAATTGCAAACAGGATATTTCTTGAAAATTTAGAAGCATTTAAGGAATTAGCTAAATGAAGTAGATATATTAGAATGGATAAAAAATCATGAACAAGTTTGAAAGTAAGATAATTATACTTCTAATATGCTATAACTAAATTTCCAATATCCACATGAAAATATGTGAGTATTGGAAATTTTTAAACTTAGCCTAATAAATATAAAAGATAATTTATTAGATTCAATATTCATATAATGGGTAGCTTAAAGCATGGAGGTATATGCTTTAATATTTCAATTTTATTACTATGACTGTATGGTGAGATTATAGAATAAGTAAAAATAATGTTCATTAATTTTTAACCATGTAATTGTAGTATCTAAAAAGTATAAATAGAAAAATAAGACAAATTTTTTTTAGTATATTTGGTTTTATTTATATGAAATAAAATAAAATAAAATAAAATAAAATAAAATAAAAGAGGAGTTAAAAATTGTGTTAAGTTTGTTGATTATGTTTGCTATAAATATTTTTGGTGCGTTTTATTGTTACTTGCTTATTGCAGGGAAGATTAAAATTGGAGGGCTATTTACTGGGTACAGCATTATTACAGTATTACCTGTAATTTTAATGATTGTGATACCTCTAGGAGTTTTAGATGCAATTATTATATTACTGCGTATTGGGAGCTCCTTTAAGGAAAATATTGGTGCTATTACATTGTTAATTATTATTTTAGAGATTCTTATTATTTCTATTTTGAGTTTAATTAGATTGAATTTATTTCCAGTTTGTTATTTTACTAAGGAAGCAGATGAATCTAAAAAATCACTCATTTTAGATTCGGGCAAGAGACTACTTAGTTATTGTATATATGGTAATTTTATTTATTCAGTGTTTTTTTTAACTGGTATTTTATATTTCATTAGTAAGAATCACGCTACTTTAGGGTATATATTGATGCATCCAATAGATACCATAGGATATTTGTTAGTCACGGTTTTAATGATGATATTCATGCCTTTTATGACATTACCATTTTACTTTTATGCAACAATAGGCTTTGTTGTAGTTACTGGTTTTATTTTAATGTTTTCTATTATAATTATAATGTCCATGAATGGAGTTATCCGTATCAGTTATGGGTCTAAACATATGAGGAAGAAGTGTTTATTATATATTGGGTTAATGTTATTTCCAATATTAAATGTATTTTGTATGATTAAGCTTTCTAAATTGGCAAAAATAGAATTGTGTAGTACCTTTGTTAATTAAAAGGCGAGATTAAACGTGGCAAATAAAACTTATTCTTCATTTTAGATTCGGGTAAGAGACTGTTGAGTTATTGTATATATTTAAGTAGTGGTGACTAAATAATTTGTTGAGTAGTTTAAAAGAACGAAAAATATAAATTTATATAAGGATGGAATAGTAAATGATTGAGAAAAGCGAACAAGAAGTATATGATATTTTGAACTTATTAGAAATTGAATATGTTAGATATGAACATAGACCAATATATACTGTTAATGAGGCAAAGGAATTAGATATATTAATTCCAGGGAAAAAATGCAAAAATCTTTTTCTTAGAAACGGAAAAGGAGATATTAACTACATTGTAATTTTAGATGAAGAAAAAAGAGTGAATTTAAAATTGTTGGCTAAGCAAATAGGAAGTACACGTTTATCATTTGCGTCAGAAGAACGGTTATTTGAAAATCTAAAACTTACACCTGGCTCAGTTACACCGTTCGGGATAATAAATGATGTCAACAGAGAAGTAATGGTGTTAATAGATAGAGATTTAATAAATAAGAAATTAATAAATTTTCATCCCAATATCAATACAGTAACAATTGGTATTTCATATATAGATTTTGAAAAATTTATCAAATGGCACAAAAATAAGTTTTACCATATAGAAATAGTGTGACATTTTACGCGAAAGGGGGTAGTTTTTGCTGCTAAATAATACATATTAGCTATCCATCACTAATAAATTGAATAACTTGCAATATAGAAATTGATAATATCTTCAGAAGGGAAATTATGATAAAGAAATATGATTTATATCAAATAAAATGAAACCAAATTATGATGCACTTTCTAAACTTAGCAACGCTATTAAGTGTAATGGCTATTATGTTTTCACGGTTGACTTTCAAAATAACGATATTTTAGTACATGGCAGGATGTTTGCTTTTATTGAGTTACCTAAATTTAAGCGGTTTGGAGAAAAATATAAATTCATTGATATAATAAAAAATTATACAATGGTTAACTTTGACGTTTATAAGAAATTATTTAGGCAACTGTTAACATTAAATTATTTGGTTGTGCTTAGAAATTTATTTTAAATAAGAAAAAGGTCATATTAGTTTCGCCAACTAAACTAAAATAAAAGACTGCCGAAGCAGTCTAATTACTTTTTTTATTTTTAATCTGATATATTTTTAACATAACTACTCTTGTTTAATTTCCTTATCTTTAATCTGATGGATTTTTAATATAACCAATCTTGCTATTGGCTGTGCAATGAATAACTCTATTGAAAAGGAAATTGCAAAATTACGTGGCCACTTATAAAAGAACATACGAATTGGTTCTAGGTTCATTTGCCTGTTTCCTATCCATGTACCAATTAAAGTCAAAAATATTGACATTAAAAATACAGTACATAAAATATTTACAATAATATGCGAACTAAAACCATCTCCCTTATCTATTATTCTAGACGTTAACCATTCAGCAGGTTTATATGTGATTAAAACTAAGGCAATCACGCAAATCCAAATAAAAGGAATTATTTTTATTGCATCTGCCCATACATACATATGAAAGCCAACTTCAAAGCAAGTAATCAACGGTGCAATTATATTTACTGATATGACCGAAATAACTGCCATAAATAACGCAAACTCCTTCTTGTTTCTTGGTAATTTCATGTAAAATTCCATACTTTATATCCTCTTTTCTTATCGATTTAAAATATTTTAAGCAAAAAATAAAGCGTGAAACCAATTACTTGATTTCACGCTGAACAATTATACGCGTTAAATATTTTATTATTATAAGTATAAAGGAATTTTTAATTTTTTTCAAGCGAAATCTCAAAAAATCATATCATAAAGGCGAAATAGATAGAGAAGACCTCCATAAAATTTTATTTTCAATACGAAACTTATCTTACCCAAATTTGAGCTATTTCAGTGTGTATTCACATGATATGTTATAATTAACCAAAAGATAAATAGTAATTTATAGAGTAGATCATGTAATAAATTTATTTAGAGGGAGTTATAAAATAATGACTAAAAAAGGAATTATTTTCGATTTAGATGGTACCTTATGGGATGCTTCAACACAAGTGGTACCAGCTTGGAATATTGCTTTAAACAGGCATATTGAACTTGATAAGCAGATAACAATAGATGATATGAGAGGCTTTATGGGAAAAACAATTGATGCTATAGCAAAAATTATGTTTCCAAAAATGGATTTGGAAAGGAGTGTGGAAATACTTAAAGAATGCTGTGATGAAGAGCAAATATATCTATGTAAACATAGTGGAATTTTATATCCTAAGTTGGAAGAAACATTAAAGTTATTAGCTCAAAATTACTCTCTTTATATCGTAAGTAATTGTCAAGATGGATATGTACAGGTTTTTCTTGATTACCATAAATTATGGAGTTATTTTAAGGATATTGAGATGTCAGGAAGAACAGGAAAAAGTAAGGGAGCAAATATAAAAAGTATTATTGAAAGAAATAAACTAAAAAAATCTGTATATGTTGGAGATACAACTGGAGATTTAGAAGGAGCTAATTATGCAGGTATACCATTTATTTATGCACAATACGGATTTGGGCAATTATATGATGTGAAATATTCAATAAATAACATTTCGGATATAAATAGAATTATAGGTGATATTATTTGAAATAAAAAAGATTACAAATTCTAATTTATCGAGATAATAAAATACAAATAATTTATATAAGATGAAATGGAGAAAATTAATATGAGCGTTTATGAGATTAGTGATAAAGCATGTTTAGAAAAATTATTTATGCAAAAAAGTGAATACTTGCAACTAATTCTATATTAATTTATCATAGAGACAAGAAATATTTATACAAGGAGGCTAACAATATTATGAAAAAAGAAATACAAGTATTTGAATATGCCAATGTGATTATGAATGCGCTTAAAACAGGTGTCTTATTAACAACAAAGGTAGATGATAAAGTTAATTCTATGACCATTTCATGGGGAACGCTAGGAATAGAATGGGGGGTACCGATTTTTACAGTTTTCGTGAGAGAAAATCGATTCACAAAACATCAACTTGAAAAGAATCCTGAATTTACTATAAATGTACCATTTGGCGAGTTTGATAAAAAAATATTAGGAATTTGTGGCACAAAATCTGGTCATTCAATTGATAAAATTAAAGAACTAAACTTGACATTGGAATCGCCTAATAGTGTTTCAGTTCCTGCTATTAAGGAACTTCCACTTACACTTGAGTGTAGGGTTGTATATAAACAAAAACAAGATGAGAGTGAGATTAAAGAAGAAAATAAAAATAAATGTTACCCCCAAGATGTTGAAAGCTCATTTCATGGTGCAAACAGGGATTTTCATACAGCGTACTATGGAGAAATTATAAGTGCATATATAATTGAATAATATATTCTGAAGTTTTTAATGTAATGTTAGATTATGCGTATAACAACAAATTCATAAATTCCAATTTGCATGAATGCATATGCTTTAATATTTGAATTTTATTACTATGAGTATAGGGTGACATTATACTTTAATGTTGTCTATTACAATTAAGAACTGACAATAAAAAATGAGGTTTGCCGGTGGTTCTATATAATTAGGTGAAAAAGTTGATAATATAAGTTTCATGGGAGTTAAGTCTGATTGGTAAAAAATATTGTGGACAGCACTATAGAAAGGCGAATGAAATGAGAAGAATCCAAACTTGGGAATTTAAATTAAGTATAATAATAATTATAATTGTTTCTTTTCTTGTACCAGCAAATATAAGACAAAATGGAAGTTTAATAGTATATTATTTTGGATTTCCCTGTGAGTATTGGTTAATATATCAAGAAAATAAAGGAAGTTCTCAACTCTTTAGCAATCTATTTAATGGAAATGAAGGAATGTACATTAATATATTAGGTTTATTTGCTAATGTGGTTATTATTTATGCCTTATTGGTTTTAGTAAAGAAAATATATAGAAGAATTAAGACACAATAAAAAAATTCAATAATTCACTAAGAGCACCATATTATCTAAATTAGAATTTTATGGTGCTATATTAATGCCTTACAAGTGACATAAAATTTTATTTTTTTGCCACTTTCAGTTAAAAATTTATTGATAAGATATATTCTACAATTATTTTCTAAGATTGAAGATGATATAAGTATTATTAATAATGAAGAAATCAAATCTCATGAATTATATGAAAAATATAAAGAATTATATGAGCGTGCATGTAGAGATAATAATCAACATGATTATTTTGATTTAGATGTGAAAAAAATGCTATATAAATTAGAGGACATGTATATTAATCTAATTTTTAAATGTTAGAGATTCTTTTAATTATCAAATGCAGTTTGTTTAGCTTTGATTATTACTGCACTTAATGGAAGCGCAATTACTATTCCAGTACTTACTTGAACTATATTTCCAACTATATCTTTTGCTGAAAATATAAGGCCTTGTAATAGACCAGCTTTTTCTGTTAGAAAACCTGCTACTATGATTCCAGCTCCAAAGTATGCAACTACCATAAATACACCACTAACTAAAAATGCAATTGTGTATCTGATACTTCCATAACGTTCTGACATTTTTTCTAAAATGACTCCTGCAATATAAGCCATTGCACCTTTAATTATAAGTGTGAATGGCGCCCAAAAAAAATATCCGCCAAGTGCATCTACAAGAAACATTCCTAATGCACTTGAAACTGCTCCCTTTTTCTTACCAAGGACTATTACCGATAAAAACACCATACAGTCGCCTATATGAACGAATCCTCCAACTGATGGAATTTTAATTATACTTCCTGCCAAATAAATTAAAGCGATCATTAGCCCCATTAAAACCATTTCTTTTGTATTTAAAGACTTACTATTTTCCATTAAAATGCCCCCTCCTATAAAATATTGCTATTGCTATATAACAAATTAATTTATGTTTTTTTATTTAACTATTCCTATGATGCTATATATAGTTAAATTTAATATTAATAATATACATATTATATAAATATTATTTCAAATTATCAAATGTATGGGTACATATGAATATTACTGCTAAAACAAAGCTAAAAATGAAGACATAAATGCTTTAAAGTCTTGGACTAAAATTACCATTATAGCTGAAGTTTTAGAATCTGCTAGCTATTGGATAAAAAATAAGGATTCAAAAAATAGGAAAACTTACTACGAAAGTTTAAAGAAGTGTACAATTAGGTTATAATAGAAACAGAGTACAAATTAGATATCAACTTATTCAAAAGGTTTAATATAAGATTAAAAAATGAAAGGATTTGAATCAATTATGCTAATGGTATAATTGGTCATTCTTGATTTATATAGCTTTTTAGTTTAGAGTAATTAATAGTTAAAGGAAAAAATAAGTACTTGGTTGTATAAAAAGTATTACTTTGCTCTCTAGAGAAAAGACTATGGAAGCTTAAAAGTGTACAAAAACGTTTTTTGTATTCAATAATATATGATAGAAGAGGAAAATAAAGATATGACAATAGAATTAGAAAAATACTACAATAAATTTTGTGAGGACAAAAGATTAACTAGAAAATATGCACAGGTTGAGTTTTTAACTTCCATGAAGTATATTCATGATTATCTAGAAAATAATGGAGAAAAAATCTTGGATGTTGGTGCAGGGACTGGAAGATACTCTGTACAATTAGCAAATGAAGGATATGATGTTACTGCCATTGAACTTGTGAAGCATAATCTAGGTGTTTTAAAGTCAAAAGGAAGTACAGTAAAAGCAATGCAGGGAACAGCATTAGATTTATCAAGATTTTCAGAAAATACTTTTGATATGACATTGGTGTTTGGACCAATGTATCATTTATATAAATTTGAAGATAAGGTAAAAGCGCTACAAGAAGCAAAAAGAGTAACGAAGATTGGCGGTGTTATCTTAATCGCATATTGTATGAATGAATTTAGTGTATTAACATATGGTTTTAAGGAAAATAATATTCATGCATGTATTGATAATGGGAAACTTAGTGATGATTTTCATGTTATATCGGAACCAGAAGATTTATATGATTATGTAAGGATTGAAGATATTAATAAGTTAAAGGATGAGGTAAAAATGCAAAGGATAAAATTAATTGCAGCAGATGGACCAGCTAATTATATGCGACCTGTTTTAAATGCTATGGATGAAGATACATTTAGGCTTTTTATGAATTATCATTTTTCCACGTGTGAAAAAGCAGAACTGCTAGGAGCAAGCGGACATACTGTAGATATTTTGAGAAAGGAATAAGGAAAAGAGAAGAGGGCAATTAAGATTATTTTGCTTATGAAAATTTGAAATGGAGAAGATATATTGAAGAAATATCTTCTCCATTTCAAATCTTACATTAAAGCATGGCGTAGCTATAATTATTCAACTTTTTTGTTTATGTGTCTATATTCAAGGGGAGCGATGGAGGTTATAGATTTAAAAACACGTTCAAAGTGGGTTATGCTGTCATAGCCAACTTTATACGCTATTTCAGTTATATTTTTATTTGAATCTATAAGCAGCTTTTGGGCTTCTTTTATTCTTATAATATTAAGATAACTAATGAGATTAAACCCTGTGACTTTTTTGAAAGATCTGCTAAGGTGTGATTCACTCATAAAAAATTCCTCACATAAACTTTTTAGAGAGATCTTATTTGCATAATTAGAATTTAAGTACCTGACAATCATAAATATATTTTCATTCTTATGTTCGTTTTCAGGCATTTTAATAGAATTAATTGCACATCTATTTATTATTATCAATAATTGCAGCAAAAGAATTTTTGTATAGAGCTTAGAATTAGATAATGTAATATCCCCTTCTTTTAGCATCTTAAAAAGCAAATCTTCGACTAAACGATTTTCTTCAAAATTCATTGGAATTACGCTGGAATTTAAGTTAAGTAGGTTAGATAATTCTTCTTCTACAATGGGTGCCAATATAGGATCTAAAAATACCTTCTTAAAGCTAATCAGAATTCTTTCATAGAAAATCATGCCTTTTTGAGTAGCTACAGTCTTATGCAAATCATTAATATTCACAAATACTAAATCACCCTTAGTAATAGTATATGTTCTGTCTTTTATAAAATAATCTCTTTCTCCATGAAGTAGATAATATATTTCATAAGCATCATGATAATGCCTATAACTCATATTATATGTACCTTTCACCTTTGATTTTTCAATAGAAAAAGAACTATTAATTCCGTCATATAAGCTTACATCCATAAGTTCACCTACTTTATTTCTAGTATATTATATGTAAATGATAACATAAAGCAAACAAAATATGTTGAATTTTTTATATATAGGCAAAAAATGTGGTGAAAATAAAACAAATATTGTTTAGTATATGAGCAAGAAGATAAAAGCTTATTATCTTAATATAAATATTTAAGGTGCCTTGAACAAGCTAAGAAAATTAATAAGGAGATGGTGGTTTATAGGTGATCTGATATCATTAATGTAAATGATTTAAATTAATGATATCAGATCAATAATACAAAAAAATATATAGAAACCATTTTGAAGCTCCAATAAATTAAGTATATAAACTATGATTTGGAAAATAGATTGAAAATTATTTTTAGAACTAGGAGGACTAATTATGCCAAATAAAATTAATAACTTTGAAAGAGATATTATAATAGAAAAAATAAATTTATTAATAGATAATATTGTAAATATAGAAGATAAAACCGGAAAGTTTCTATTAAAGCTTAAGGATGGTAGAGTCATAGACACTAAAGGTTGGAACGGATGGGAATGGACACATGGGATTGGTTTGTATGGAATGTATAAGTATTATGAATTAACTAATGACAAAAAGACTTTAGATATTATAAAAAAGTGGTTTAATGATAGATTTGCGGAAGGAACAACAACCAAAAATGTTAATACAGTAGCTCCATTTTTAACTTTGGCCTATCTTTATGAAAAAGAAAAAAATCAAACATATTTGCCTTATTTAGAAGAATGGATGAATTGGGTAATGTATGAAATGGCAAGAACAGAAGAGAATGGAATACAGCATACAACTTATGCTAATGAACATAAGAGCGAAATATGGGATGATACTTTGATGATGAGTGCTATGCCTCTTGCAAAAACTGGACAGGTTTTAGGAAAATATGAATACATAGAAGAAGCTAAAAAACAATTTTTACTTCATATTAAATATTTAACTGATAAGAAAACAGGCCTTTGGTTTCATGGATGGAGCTTTAATAGACGTAGTAACTTTGCAGAAGCTTTATGGGGAAGAGGAAATTCATGGATAACTATTGCAATACCTGATTTTCTGGAATTAACTAATTTAGATGAAAACGATCCAATTGGTAAAACATTATTAGATTCATTAAGGGCTCAGGTTGAAGCCTTAAGCAAATACCAAGATGAAAGTGGATTATGGCATACACTTATAAATGATGAGACTTCTTACCTTGAAGCATCTGCCACTGCTGGTTTTGCATATGGAATATTAAAGGCTGTAAGAAAACGTTATATTGATAAGAAATATGAAGAGGTAGCTAATAAAGCTATCCAAGGTATATTAAATAATATAAATAGCGATGGAGAACTTATGAATGTATCTTTTGGCACAGGAGTGTTTGATGAAATTGACGGATATAAAAAAGTAGAATGTACCTCTATGCCATATGGACAAGCTATGGCTATATTATGTCTATCAGAATTGCTATATAGATTTATTTAAGAATCATTAATAAAAAGAAGCTAGTATTCAAAAGTGTTCTTTTTTAAACGCCTTATTTTTATAAGAAAGTCAAGTACACTTTTGAATGTGAAATTAAAAATAGAAAGGAAAATAAAATATGGAAATAAATAACAAACAAAGGCATCTAACCTGGAAAAACATAATAGGATACTCTATGAATACGTTTGCCATGTCTTCAGATATTGTAAGCGCTACTTGGCAAATGTTTTATTATACAACCTTTTGTAATGTTTCAATAGTATCAATTGGTCTTATATTGACCGTTACGAAATTTATAAGTGGAATAGGCAGCCCTATATTAGGGTATATAAGTGATAACTTCTATGCTACAAAGCTTGGAAGGAAATATGGATATTGCTATTCAAGAAACTAAAGATGCGTTTAAAGATTTAACTGGATTTGAATATGAAAACTGCTGGGGAAATAATAATGTACTTTATGAGCAAAAAGTTATTGCTGATGCAGTTAATTAGATAGAATATTACTAAGGAGATGATAAAATGCATACAAAAGAGGATTATAATATCCAAATGGTTCTTACAATTCAGAAATAAAAAATATGCTTAAATATTTAGGAATTGAATATTCAAGAATTACTGGAAGCAATGATACCTTTGATATACCTGATGATTTTTATGAATGGAGATCTACATGTCATCACAACCACAATTTAATGGACAATGCTAAAAAGTTTATAGAATTATATAAAAAACAATACTTATACCTTATGTATGTTTGGGGGACATAGTTTTGAATTTGACAGGGATGATAACTGGGAGCTTATAGAGAAATTCTGTTCTTATGTTGGAAATAAAGAAGATATATGGTATTGCACAAATATAGAATTTATAGATTATATTAAGGCTGTAAGAAATCTGAAATATTTTGCAGATTGCAGTTTTGTATACAATCCATCCTATGCTTCGGTTTGGATTAGTGTAGATGGAGAAATATTAGAGATAAAAGGTGGAAGCAAGCAAAAGTTGTACTAGAAATCATAATAAATTTTGCTGGAGGTTAATTTACATGAGTATAAAGATTTATAAGCCTACAGAATATGGGGCAAGTGCTGATGGGAAAACAATTTGCACAAAGGAGATTCAGAAAGCTGTCGATGATGCAGCTAAGACAGGTGAATGTGTAATTCTTGACAAGGGAATTTATCTTACAGGTTCTGTCTTCATAAAATCTAACGTGGAATTTAGAATTGAAGAAGGAGCAGAGCTTAGAGGTATAATGGATGAAGAATCTTATCCAGATGTCTGGTCCCGTGTAGCTGGAGTTGAAATGAAATGGCCTGCTGGTCTTCTAAATGTAATAAATGAAAAGAACGTTAAGATCACAGGAAAAGGTCTTATAAATGGACAAGGAGAGTATTGGTGGAATAAATACTGGGGGAAAGATAAAAAAGGTGGAATGCGTAAAAATTATGAATCTAAGGACCTTAGATGGCTAGTAGATTACGATTGTAAAAGACCTAGAAATATAATTATATGGGATTCTTCCTATGTGTTATTAGAAAATTTGACAATTATAAAATCGCCTTTTTGGAATGTTCATGTGTGTTATTCCGAAAACATAAATATTAAAGGTCTTATTATAAAGGAAAATGAAGGCCCTAGCACAGATGGAATAGACATTGATTCTTCAAGAAATATACTTGTTGAAAAGTGTTATATAGAATGCAATGATGATAATATATGCATAAAGTCAGGACGTGATGCTGATGGATTGCGCGTTAATAGGCCCTGTGAAAATGTAACTATTAAAGATTGTGAAACTGGGCTTGGAGAAGGCATAACTATTGGAAGTGAAACTTCAGGTGGAGTCAAGAATATAGAAATATGGAATATTAGGGCTAATAAAACTACAAATGGAATAAGGCTTAAATCTGCAAAAACTAGAGGAGGGGTTATTAAGGACATTAAAATTCATAACATTAATATGATTGATGTGCCAAACCCATTTATTTTCAATTTAAATTGGAATCCAAGCTATAGCTATTGTGAAATACCAAAGGATTACAAAGCTCCAATACCTGAATATTGGAAGGTGCTTAGTACACCAGTTTCATCAGAACTCGGAATTCCTGAATTTAGAGATATACAAATTTCAAATGTAAATGTTTCTAATTCGGTAGTAGCTTTCAAAGTGGATTCATTTAAAGAAAAGCCTATAAAGAATTTGGAATTTAAAAATGTAAAAATTAAATCAATTAGAGCCGGATATATTAAAAATGCGAAGAATTGGAAAATGACGGATGTTTCACTAAGCATAGAGGATAAGGAGCAGGTTAAATTAGAAAATTGTATTAATGTTGAGTTACCTCAGATAGTATAAAGGTTTAAAATTTAATAAAAGGAATGATAAATTATGTTAGAAAATTTAAAAGAAGAATTTTACAATCCATCGGAACAGTTCTCTATGATTCCATTCTGGTTTTTAAATGGGGGGTTGAATAAAGAAAAAATTTTAAATCAGATGATTGATTTCAAAGATAAAGGTATAGACGGAGTTGTAATTCATCCAAGGATTGGCTTGGCTAATGATATAGAATATCTTGGGGAAAGATATATGAACTTTATAAAATTTATTGTAGAAAAAGCAAAGCAAATGAATATGAAAGTGGTTCTTTATGATGAAGGTATGTATCCTTCAGGTTCTGCAAATGGAAAGGTTGTTAAAGCTAATCCTGAATATGCTGCTCGTGGTCTTAGAATGGTAGAGTATGAATGTAAGGTTAAAGAAGAATTTGAAATTAGTGAAATTATTAATGAAAATGAAAAAATAGTATTAGCTGTTGCTGCAAAAAAGAATTCAAAAGATGCTCTAGATTTAAATAGTATAGTAAAACTAAAAGATGTAAATGGAAAAGTTTATTTTAAATCAGAAGGTGTTGAGGATTGGTCAGTAATATTTCTTATAGCAACTTATTCAAAGGGGACAATAAGAGGAATTCATTTTGGAGAAGATGATGGGGAGGAAAATGCTCCTCCGGCAGGTGATTTACTTAATAACGATGCTATGAAGAAATTTATAGAAATTACACATGAAGCATATTATTCAGTATTAAAAGAACATTTTGGAAAAACTATTATAGCGATGTTTACAGATGAGCCAAATGTTTTAGGAAGATGTGTTGACATGGATAAGATAAAACCATGGACAGTAGGCTTTTTAGATTTTTATAAGAGACTTGGAAATGAAGAATTTGATTTACTTTCCTTGTGGTTTGATATTGGAAGTAATAGTGAACTTAAACGAAGAAGCTTTAAAAAAGCAGTTAATAAAAAATTAGAAGGCTCTTATTATAAACAAATTTCTGATTGGTGTGAAGCTCATAATATAATGCTTACTGGACATCCAGAAGCTAGTGATGATATAGGAGTTTTGAAATATTTTCAAATCCCTGGGCAAGATGTTGTTTGGAGATGGGTAGGACCTGAAGACAATAAAGGTATTGAGGGACAAAATAGTACTATGGCAAAGTGCTCATCAGATGCAGCAAGGCATTATGGAAGAAGAAAAAATGCTAACGAATGTTTTGGTTGTTGTGGACCAGATGGGCATCAGTGGGAATTTTCAGTAGATGATATGAAGTGGTTTATGGATTGGCTCTTTGTAAGAGGTGTTAATACTTTATATCCACATGCTTTTCTATATTCCATAGATGGGGAAAAGCGCTTAAATGAAAGACCACCAGACGTAGGACCAAACAATTCTTGGTGGAAATACTATAAATATATATCAAGCTATGCAAAGAGAATGAGCTGGGTATTAACTGATAGTATAAATATTACTGAAATAGCTGTACTTTGTGAAGAAGATCATCTTCCATGGCATATTGTTAAACCATTATATCAAAATCAGATAGAATTTAACTATATTGAAAGTTGTATTCTATTAAACAAATGTGAATTTCAGAATGAATTTATAAAAATTGAAAAGCAGAAATATAAAGCACTAATAATAGAAGATTTAAAATTACTGGATAGCAGATTAAATGAAAATTTAAAAAAGTTTTTAGAAAATGGCGGATTAATTATATTGTATAATCCAAGAAACCAAGAGCATGAACTTAAAAATGTAATTGAAATAGATAGATATGAGGATATTATTAAAGCTTTAGGTGGTAAATTAAAAAGAGATATTTCACTAAGTGAAAAAAATACTGATTTACGGGTGAGTCATGTTATAAAAAATGGAGTAGATTTTTATGTACTTGTAAATGAAGGAGAAGATCAAATAAATAGCCAAATTTCAATGAACAAGGAAGGCTATTTTGAAATCTGGGATTCTTGGAAGGGTACAATAACTGAATTGAAATTAAGTAAAACAGATAAAGAATACTCAAACTTTTATTTAGAGCTTAAAAGAAGAGAATCAGTTATAATATGTGTAAATAAAGATAAAAACCCAGTTTTGGCTTGTAATTCAAATTCTAAGGTACCGGTTAAAGTTATTGAAATAAAAAGTGACTGGACTTTGTGTAATGAACTTTCAAAAGAAAAAATGGTAATTAATGATTTGAAATCTTGGAATGAATTTGAAGAGATGAAATACTTATCTGGTGAAATTAAATATGAAACCTATATCAATGTAGAGAAAGAGCCTAATATAGAAAGAGTAGAATTAGAGTTAGGTAATGTTTTTGAAATGGCAGAGCTATATATAGATGATAAATTGGTTGGAATTAAAATGTGGTATCCATATATATTTGATATTACTGAATTCAGATCATCTAAAAAATTAAAGTTAACTATAAAGGTTACAAATAGTATTGCAAGAAGTATTTCAAAATCTGAAGGGAAATCAGGGATTGTTGGACCAATAAAATTAAATTATTTTATGATATAATTAACAACAGAAATTCATGAAGAAAAGCATAACTAATTATGGATTCGTAAAAGGAACACGTATTTGAAAATTAATACAATTAAGCATTTCAATAAATAAACCAGATAAGTTAGCCATGTTAAACAAAAAATAAGTAGGAGTATATGAGATGACATAACTCATGGATAAGGAGGATAATATGTTTCAAGTAACTGAAGCTACAGGATGCCATTTTAATGAAAAATATCTACTAAAGGAAGACAGAAAATTTGATATTCGGGATTTTGGGGCAGGTACGGATAAATATCCTGTGGAGAATACAAGGGCAATTAACAGTGCAATTAAAAAAGCATCTAAAGGAGGTGGGACTGTCATCATTCCGAAGGGTGATTTTAGAGTTTATACGATTCATCTAAAGAGTAGTGTTAATATATACATGTGCAAAGGTAGTGTTCTACATGCGGCAAAAACAGATATCAAGAATTCTTATGAGCTACAAATTGGTGAAGGTGGTAATTATGAAGAACCTGAAGTGAATCTTTACGTTGGATTGCAAGATCATGGTCATACATATTTTTCTAACAGTCTGATTTATGGTGTGGATATTCATGATGTAATGATTTATGGAGAAGGACTGTTGGACGGCAGTTTTTTAAATGATAAAGGAGAATTGGAAAATGTTCTTATGGGTGGAGATCCACTTGATCCAATTATGCGTACGGAGAAAGGTCATCGCATAGAGTGGTTTGGCAATAAGGCTATTGCACTGGTAAGATGTGAAAATGTAGCTTTATGTGATTTTTCTATAGTTGCAGGTGGTCATTTTGCAATTATCACTACATGCGTGAAGAATTTATTTGTCAATAATATTTTAGTAGATACAAACCGAGATGCTTTTGACATAGACTGCTGTCAAAATGTCACAATTATCAATTCGACTTTTAACTCTTTAACCGATGATGCCATAGTTATGAAGGCTTCTTATGGCGGGGGTATTTTCATGCCACTTAAGAATGTATTGGTTGAAGATTGCAAGGTTTCTGGCTATGACATGGGATCTGTTTATTCAGGGAAATATACTGCGGATAAACTTATTGCAACTGATCGTTGTGGACCTACTGCTAGGGTGAAACTTGGCACTGAATCTACCTGCGGATATGATTGCGTTACAGTGCGCCGTATATATTTCAAACGTTCTAGAGGCTTTGCTTTAGAGGCTGTAGATGGATCAGATTTGAGCAATATCATTTTTGAGGATTCTATTTTAGAAGATATTAGCAGTTCACCAATTTTTATCAAAGTTGGTGACCGAGGACGTTTTCCGGTTACAGGAAATTCTACCAAAGAATATATATTTCCACCTGAGAATGAAACTTCAATTCTACGTTTAGATAATATAAACTGGGTGCTCCCAGCAAAGAAAAAATATCAGTCTTATCCTGCAAAGCGCTATATGCCGTCATATAACAGAATGCGTAAGGTGTCAGTGGATGGTCATTCTCATTTCCAAATTGTAGACTCTGATGAGCCGTGTAGAGTGAATTCTGCAAACTATCATGAAGAAAATGGCAGGTTTTATAGGCTTAAATATGATGAGTATTCTATGAGTTATGTAGCGGATTATGAAAAGGAACTAAAGCAAAGTGAACTTTTACTTTATGCAAACGCAAGCGGAAGTGATCAAATTGCGAAAGTTCATGATATAATAATTAGAAATATTTCCGTTAAGAATGTAGATCCACGTTATCCAATTGAAATTATGGGGCTTGATGGCAGCAGAATTAATAATGTATTAATTGAAAATATTAAAATTGAATATCGTGGAGGATTAAGTTTAGAGAATGCTGTGGAACAACGTCAGTTAAATACAAACTGGGAATATACACAAAATGGTAACAAGCAGCGCGGGATTCAATCATTGCCTTGGTTTATCAATACTTTCTTCTTAAAAAATGAGGGATTACTGCCTCGTGTAGAATGGAATCAAAAATCAGAAATCTGGAAAGATGCTCCGTTTAACGTACCAGAGCTCCCAGAAGTCTATCCGGAACCAAGCAACTGGGGAATACTTCCGGCGTACGGTCTCTATGCAAGGCATGTTGAAAACTTATATTTAAATAATATTGAAATACATTATATTGTAGAAGATACAAGATATCCAATTGTTCTTGATGATGTGGTAAATGGTGATATAAAGAATATAAATGCTGCACATGCAGAAAAAGTAGAAGAAATTGCATGTGTTAAAAATTATTTTAAACGACCTGCTGGATTTGAATATGTGCCAGAGTATGAATATCATATGACCTCTGTTGATAATATAAAGATTGATAGTAAATTATCTGTTAAATATGTAGAGATTAATTCACCAGCTCCAGGAACTCCGAAAGATAGCCTATATCCATATGAAACTGTTGCTATTCCTGAAAACGGATATGCTTTTAGCTGTGAGACAAAGAATTATCCTCTTCCACAAACTGTGTTCCGCCCATTCTTTATATCGGTTCCGGAGCAGCTCATACAATCTTGCGAAACACTTACCTTTGATGTCATTGCTAGACAGCCTGCTTTTGAAACTTCCAGCCGTGAGCCCTATGGTAAAATTTATAATGAATCCATTGCAGTTAAGGAATTCACTGTTAAAGGTATCACTCTTCCAATGACATTGAAAACTGGTAAACTTCCAAAGGGGGCTAATTTTGATACTTCTTCCTTCGTTCCTGGTAAATCTTGTGTTTTTACTTGGTCACCTGGTGCTGATGCTATCTGTGAGGAGCCATATATAGTGACGTTTATTGCTGATGATGGAATCATACCAGTACAAATGGAAGTTAAGATTAAGGTTGTATAAAAAAATGTAATCTGAGTTATCTAACATAATAACTATTAAGAATTTAGGCATATTAAACAATTCATCAGACAAGGCATGTTAACCTAATAACTCGCTATTAGGTTAACATGCCTCCTTGTCTAATGGAAAAGAGAACTATTCAGTCGCAACTTGACAATTAGTTGACTTACAGCTTTACCAACACGCTACACTCACCACATCAGTTTCCATAGTGGATAAGTTGGTTGACGATGGAACAATTTAAAAGTACCTAATTCCACTACTTTATAATCAGTAGAATTCTTATCAAAGCAATTGTTTCAGATAACTTATATCCATCTTCTTCAATATTCCTTGAATTTAAAAATAAAAATATTAAAGGAGGGTGAAAGTTGAATAAAAAATACAAGGTATTAATTTTCGCGTTAGCAAGTGCAGTTATACTACTATTAGTCTTTAACACAAATACACAATCTTCTATAAGTACCGAAAATCTAGAAAAAATTTATACTTCACCAGGATTGATTGACCCTTCAGGAAGTAAACATTTAATATCAGAACCTAATAATAAGGCTGTAAAAACTATTGATGTGACTAAGGCACCATATAATACTGTTCCAGATGACGGGAAAGATGACACTGTTGAAATTCAAAAAGCCATTGAAGATGCTGCTAAAACGCCAGGTACTGAAGTTTATCTTCCTAGTGGTATTTATAATTTAAGTAACCCAACTACAAAATCTACATTTTTACAATTAAAAAGTGGAGTAAATTTAAGGGGCGAAAGCAGAGATACGGTTACTTTGATAGCAGATGCAGAAAAAATTAGCAGTTCAACTGGAATCATTGAAGGGATGGGCGTAGAGAACATATTTATTTCAAATTTTCAAATAACAGCGATTAAACCTTCAAAAGGAAAATATTCCACAGACACAGAAAAATCAAATCCTAATGCCTTTGGAGCTCAATATGACTTATGGATAGGAGCAAATTCTAATACTCTAAGCAAAAATATAGTTATAGAAGATGTAGGAGTTGAAAATTTCAAAAGAGGCGGAATTAGAATTGAAAAAAGTCATGATACAATAATTAGAAAATGCAGCTTTAAAAATGCAACAGAAGTTAATGGTGGCGGAGCAGGATATGGAGTAGTAATTCAAGGTACTGTGAAAGATCCAGCACAGCTTGGCAGATATGATGAAACTTATTTCAATTTGGTAGAAAATTGTGTTTTTACAGGACCATATATAAGACACGGTGTTCTGCTTCAATTTTATGCACATAATAATCTTATAAGAAACAATACCTTTGATAGAACTCTTTTAGATTCTGTTGACTTACACGGAGAAAGTGAATTTTTGAATGAAATTTGTGATAACCAAATAAAAAATGTTACAAAAGGTGGGGCTGTTGGAGTTGGAAATACTGGTGGAACAGCACCAAGTAATCATAGTGCATCTGGCCCATCAAACTATATCCATGACAATACTGTAGAAAATTGTAGGGATGGAATAAGTGTTATAATGGGTTCTCCAAAAACAAGAATAGAGAACAATACTATTGAAAATACTTCAATAAAAAACTCAAAGGGAATCATGTTAAAAAATGCTCCTGATACTATAGTAAAAAACAATACGATTAAAGATAATACGGGACAGGGTTTTATCTCAATATATCTTACAAAAGATGAAGGCGATAAAAATGCAAATAATGATGGTGCAGGAGATCCCAAAAATGAGTTGATCGATGGGAACAAAATAACCAATAACAGTAATGGAGTTCTAGTTGAGGCTGGAAATACTATTTCTATTTCCAATAATTACATTAATGATAATTTGTCTAATGCTTTTACAGCTATAGCAATAAAAGACGGAAATCATATTAGTATAAAGGAAAATACTTTAAATAATAATACTAAAGGGATTTCGGTAACTGACGGAAAAGATATTATAAAGTAAGGTAAAGAGATGGTTATTAATGTACTTTTTAAAGATGTAGAGGTAGAACTTGCAAATAAGGAATTTGATGTACTAATATATTTCATAGAAAATAAATGTGTAATTTAAGGATTGGAACTGTACATAGAGGGTATTTGTTGACTATGCTTACATTTTGTATTATATTAAAAGTAAATGGAAAACTTTGCAAGATTTCTAAAATATGTTTATAAATATTAACAATTTAATCATTGGGGGATATATAATGATGAAAATAAAAATCTGACAATCAACCTTATGCCTCATGGAGCCAGCACACTTCCAAAGCTAGTTTAAATTAACTCAGAACCAGAAGATTTATATGATTATATATAGAAAGAGGCTGCAGGCATGTTTTCTTAAATACATTTAGTTTTCAGGCAAAAGGATTTTATTAAAGATGCTTGGGATAGATATCTCATTAGATAAGTTGACTAAACTATATAAAAGTGATAAATCTGAAAATTGAATGATATAAATACTTTATGGGAGATATCATTAAAATGTATAATAAAGAGGCTAATATCCATAATAATTATAGATATTAGCTTGGACTTGTTATTTTCTCTCATGTGACTAAAGCAAAGTATTAATACCATTTACATTTGCTTGTTCATCATCATCCATAGGAATAACAATATATTTTTTTCCGTCAATTATTTGTGATTTTATTTGAGTTACTTTTTTAGGATTTACTTTAAGTACGATGTCATAGTTTAGAGTAGCATTGTTCACAGTTTCTATTTCAGAATCAAAAGCTGATTCTAGCTTAGAGTCGGAATTTGCTTCTAACATGATATCAGTATCTGAATTTAATGGTGATTTGCTTTCTGAGTTTAATGTAACATCTTGTTTTGTTTTTTCTAGCTTATTTTGTAGTACTTGTACTTGTTTTTCAAGGCTTTGTTCCTTTTTTCTTTGTTCATTTGCTGCAAGTGCTTTTGTATCGATTAAATGTTCTACTACGGGAGGCGTATCACCAAATTTTTCTGTATAGGATTTTTCGATTTTCGCAGTAATTTCTTCAGGAAGCCCACTTTCAATTAGAATGTTCTCAATTGCATCTCTAGTCAAGGTTATAGGCTCCGCATTCTTATTATTCACAGTCTCATGTTCATCTACCATGCTATTAAGATTTTCTTGGATTTCTATGAAGAAGTGATCAGATTTTTCATCATCATTGCCAATGGCATTACGAATAATAGTATTGAATGCATCTTTTTGTTCAGTAGCAGTTTGTTTTGAAATACAGCCAAGTCCTTCTTCCATTAATTCGGCATGTGGGTCTTTTGCATTTTTGGTATAGTACATAATAGAATGAATATCAGTACTACGGTCCGTAAAAGCCGGAAAGACAAATCCAAGATTTGGAGGATCAACTACCCAATCTCTAATACGTGCTCCAATTCGATTATCATCTTCGAGGTATCCAAGACCTGGCTTCGAAAGTGATACTGGACATATTGCACATAATAAGTATTCATATACTTCCTCTGACTCATCTAATTTTGCATTATCCGTGGTTTTAGTAATAACATCGTAAGCATCGTGAAAAATAAGTATTAGAAAGTTACCTGTGTAATCATAACTATCTATAATTAATTCATAGAAGCTATTAAGAGCCGCATCATCTTTTAACTTACTTTTTTTTAGTTGCATTAGAGAATGTTGCTTACCACCTATATTTTCTTCATCAATAGGAAATTTAAGTTCTAGAAGATTATTTCCTATTGTTCCAGATAATGTTTTACTTGCAATATCTAAATATTTAAAAAATTCTGCCTCTTGTATATTAAAAAAAGTTTCTTTAATATTTAAAACAATATTTTTTTTTGCATCTACATAGCAACCACACATTTTGGTAAATGTACATTCATCCTTTTTTAAACGTCTTTTTAATTCCAAGATATCTTTTTTTTTCATATCTCTCCCTCTCATTTCATGAGTTTTTATTAGTATATAATATAGTATAGTGTTCAATGCATATCTCTGCAAGTGATTAAATAAATTTAAAATACTATACTTCATAAGTTAGTAAAATATTTTGATTGTGCCTTATATGGGGTCTGAGCATAATGTTTATTACATATTCAAAATAGAAGTTGACTCTTACCTAGGGTATGCATTTATACTATAAGTTATATAATTACATTAATATTAATATTTCTGGGGGAGAAAAGATGAATATAAAAATTCAATATAATTGTTTAAATGTGAATTGGACTGATGTATCTAATATATTAAAAGAGGTAGAAATGGCATATTTTGAAGAACAAGTGCATAAGAAAGCCTTTGAAAATAGTTATACTGTTGCATTTGCTTTTGATAATGATAAGTTAATCGGTTTTGGTCGTGCAATTTCAGATGGGGTTTACCAAGCAGCAATTTATGATGTAGCAGTATTGCCTGAATATCAAGGCAAAAAAATAGGTGCAAGAATTATTGATAGCATAGTAAGGCTTATTCCTAAGTGTAATTTCATTTTATATGCTTCACCTGGAAAAGAAATTTTTTATGAGAAACAAAACTTCAAAAAAATGAAAACCGGAATGGCACTATTTCGTAATTCAGAAAAAATGAAGACTAAAGGTTTTACTAAATAGATTTATATGATTTTTTTATTTTTATGTATATTTAATTTAATACTGCACACAATAATACCGAAAGAGGTGATTCTGATGGAATTAGATTTTAAGAATACTATTTTAGGATTAGTCCGAAAATAATTTTAAAATTCCAATAAGTACACTTATCTTTCTAAATAGAGTAAAGCCAGGGTTTAAATAAAATCCCTGGCTTTATTTTATTTAGAGTATACTTTTTGATTATGCCTAACTATAGTATATTTTCTGAGTCTATGATTATACTAAAGACAATGTGATAGATTTTATATAAAAGTGTTTTATAGCAGAGGTGATTAAAAATGAAAAATATTAAAAGAGTATCTATTACAAATGTATTAGTTTTTGCAGGAGTAATAATATTAGCTATATATATGAATAGGCCTAAACTAATTGATAAAAGTATAGAATCAGTAATGTTTGATGAATCTCTTACTTATATTGATAAGAGTCCGGAAGGAGGAGAATCTAATGAAAATATTACTTTTGCAGTACTTGGGGATGTTCATGGAAATATTGATAGCTTCCGCGCGGCCATCAATGATTTATATACAATAAATCCATGTATGGATGCCTTGGTATTAAATGGAGATACTGTAGATCAAGGTAATGAGGAACAGTATAATTCAATTAAAAACGTTATAAGTGACAATAACGATTTGTTACCTAAAACAATCATTAGAAATATAGGTAATCATGAGTTTTATAACTATGACATAGCGGTTAATTCACTTGAGCAAGTTCAAACTTTTATAAATAGATATCTTGCATTTTCAGAGCAAGAAAAAGTATATCATGATAGATGGCTGAAGGATTATCATTTTATATCATTAGGATCTGAGGATGGCAATTCTGAGACATTAGATTCAGCAAGGGCTTTTATATCTGAAGATCAACAAAAATGGTTAAAAGAAAAATTAGCTGAAAAATATCAAAAAGGAAAGCCAATATTTGTGTTTCTGCATCAGCACTTAAATAGTGAAAATAAAGGTTGGATTGGCGTGGATCAAAGTAATCAAGTTAGAAAAATATTATCACGATACCCTGAAGTAATATTATTTACATCTCATACTCATAATGATTTAAATAACAGTAGTGTAGTATTAAATCAACCATTTACAATGATTCATACTGGGGCTGTTCATTATACAATTATACCTGATGAAAATAGTGAAGGTGGTATAAGAAACGAACCCTATATTAGAGGGCTATATGTTGAAGTTAATGGTAATAAGGTTGTTGTTAAAGGTCGAGATATTAAAGAAAAGCAGTGGATATTTACTCAGGAAATTTCGAGTTAAATGGGAGAATGTCTTATCAAAATGGTTGCGTGCTATGTAAGTGCCAAAAAATAAGAATATTTCAGAGATAAGTTAAAAGAAAATTAATTAGAAAGTGGATGAATATTAAAAATTATAAGAGCACATAATATGAGAGTAAAATTTTATTATGTGGAGGTAATAATATGAGAGCACTTTCAGAAGTAGAAATTCTATCATTAACAGCAGTATTAAAAATGGAAAGCGATGGATTAGCTATGCAAAGAGCAGTAGATTCAATAATAACGGATGAAGATTTGAAAAAGCAGGCACAGGCTAGTGTTTTAGCGTCGGAAGGTAGAATAAAGGGAATTCAACAATTCATGAATGAAAACGAAATATCAGTTGTTAAGGAGGTAAAATAATATGGGGAATATGATTGCAAATATGATTAAGAATAATATGAACTTAAATGATGAAACAATAGCATCAAGTATGCTTTCTTCTGCAAAAGAAGCAACTGATATTTATCTTAATGCCACATTAACAAGCAGTACTCCAGAACTTAGAGCTATATATTCAGCTTCATTAGGACAAATGGTTGCAGGACATACAGCTCTAACAGAATTAAATGTTAATAAAGGATGGATTAAACCTTATAGCGCAGCTGTTGAACAATTGTCTGATACTTATAACCAATCCAAAAATGTAATTAATGAAAAGAAATAAAATAAATATAAAAAGTGGATGTTTTAAGATAACCTTAAAACATCCACTTTTTATATTTATTTTTAATTGGAGATAATGACTTACTTTAACATGTGACAATTTGTTCTATAATAAAATCTATGAAAGAAAAGAGAATACTAAATTATTATTCTTATTAATAGAGAATAAACAAGGAGTAATGAATAACCCGAAACATGAGTTATAAAATTGCTTGTTAATAAAAATAGTAATATAATTTATATAACTCATAGTGAGTTAGGTATAATATATCTATAAAAATATAGGAGGAGATAAACATGTTTGAACATTTAAAAACAAATAATGGAACAGTCATTAATGTAAATGATATTGATGAATTAATTGAGAAAGTAGAATTAATTGATATTAGAGAAGATTATGAATATAAAGGTGGAAGTCTAAAAAGTGCTAAAAATATCCCAATGGATGAACTTTTAACTTCACCAGATAAGTACTTAAGTAAAAAGAAAGAATATTACATAATGTGTCAGTCTGGTGGAAGAAGTGCCCGTACATGTGATAGCCTAAAAATTAAAGGATTTAATGTTATTAATGTCGCTGGTGGAATAGGCTCTTATGTAGGGACAAAAAGAAAATAGTCAGTATAGTTGTTGTGAAATTACAACTAATAAACTTTAATGAAACAAAAATGATGTTTAAGACATCATTTTTGTTCTTGCTAATTCTAGATAATAATGATATTGTTAACTATATGATAAGTATTTTCATTTAGGAGATGTCATTATGAGTATATGTAATTTGAATCCAGGAGAAAAAGGAATAATATCATCTATTAAGGGAGATATAAAATTAATAAAAAGATTATTCGCTTTAGGATGTATTGAAGGTACTGAAGTAGAACTTAAGAGAATAGCACCACTTGGAGATCCGATAATCATAAATTTCAGAGGATTTGATTTAGCGATTAGAAAAAAGGACGCCAAGTATATATTGTTAAAAACTAAGTGATTTTAAAATTAAATATATAATTTTAAATTGTTAAAATATAAATATACTAACTTATAAAAAAATTAAATTAATTAAATCGAGAATTATTACTTGAATAGGAGACATAAATTTATGATAAATGTAGCTTTACTTGGTAATCCCAATGTTGGAAAAACTACATTGTACAATGCACTTACAGGCTCAAATCAATATGTTGGTAATTGGCCAGGGGTAACTGTAGATAAAAAAGAAGGATTTCTTTCTGGAGATATTAAAATTGTAGATTTACCAGGAATATATGCAATGGATACTTTTTCAAATGAAGAAAAGGTATCTAAAAATTTTTTAGAACAAGGAAATGTAGATCTGATATTAAATATTGTAGATGCATCTAACCTTAATAGAAACCTGTATCTTACAACTCAACTTAAACAATTTAATAAACCGATAATTTTAGCCTTAAATATGATTGATATTTGTGAAAAAAAAGGAATATTTATTGATTATAAAAAATTATCACAAAAATTAAATGTAGAGGTCATACCTATTGTTGCAGAAAAAAATAAAGGTATTGATAAAATTGAAGAAAGATTGAAAAAAGGAAATTTTACTAATCCTTTAGATAATAGTAAATATAATTTTTCATCTGAAAAAGAAGCTTATAAATTTATAGAGAATATATTAACATTAAGTGTTCAAAGAGAAGAAAAAGGAGAAAGAACTATTACTGAGAAATTAGATAAACTTGTATTACATAGAATTTTCGCTTATCCAATATTTCTTTTATTAATGGCTTTGATGTTTCAGCTAACATTTTCTTGGGTTGGTCAGCCACTTTCAGATTTGCTAGATATATTTTTAAATGATATTCTCATACCATATGGTAAAATTTTTCTGATAGGTACATCACCTTGGTTTAGCTCTCTTATTCTAGATGGGATAATTTCTGGAGTTGGCGGAATAATAGTGCTATTGCCAATAATATTAGTATTATTCGTATGTATAACCATATTAGAAGATAGTGGATATATGGCAAGGGTGGCCTTTATGATGGATAAACTAATGAGAAAGATGGGACTTTCAGGTAAAGCTTTTATACCTATGATAATAGGCTTTGGTTGTACGGTTCCAGCAATAATGACTGCTAGAACTTTAGAAAGTGAAAAAGATAGGAAACTTACAGCATTACTTGTGCCATTTATGTCGTGTAATGCTAGATTACCTGTTTATACAGTTTTTGCAGCAGTATTTTTTCAGACCCATAGAGGACTTGTAGTTTCTTCATTATATTTGCTTGGTGTTATAGTTGCATTTTTACTTGGAATACTATTTAAAAATACATATTTTAAAAAAGATGAAGAACCATTTATAATTGAAATTCCTGAATATAAAATGCCAAGACTTTTATCAGTATATAAACAAACAAAAGATAAAGCTATGGGCTTTTTAAAGAAAGCTGCAACGATTATATTTGCGATGAGTGTAGTAGTATGGTTTTTATCAAACTTTAATCTTCACGGTATGGTAAATGAAGTTAATGATAGTATACTAGCATATATAGGTAGTATAATTGCACCAATATTTGTCCCACTAGGATTTGGAAACTGGCAATCAGCAGTGTCACTTCTTTCTGGTTTACTTGCTAAAGAATCAGTTTTAGCTTCTATGCAAGTAATTTTTGCAGGAGATCTATCACTTATTTTACCAGATCATTTTACAGCTATTTCTGCTTATGCTTTCTTAGTATTTATATTACTTTATACCCCTTGCATATCTGTAATTGGAACTATGCAAAAAGAATATGGTACAAAGCTAACTTTATTTTCAGTATTTTTCCAATTGATAATTGCATGGATTGTTGCATTTCTAGTATTTAATATAGGTAGCTTAATATTTTGATATATGATTATTTACAAATAAGGTATATATAAAATAACTAGTTAGTATTTTGTATCCCTAGTTTAAATTATAGGTAGGTGAAGCTTAAATGTTAGAAGTAATAATTACTATTGTAATAGCTTCTTGCGCTGTATTTATAATAGTTAAGTCTTTAAAAAATTCTTCAAAGGGAAAGTGTGATTCTGGATGTAATGGATGCAAAGGTGAAAATATTTGCTCTAAAAAAAATGATATTGATATAAAATAACGCTCTAAGATGCATGTTCCTATATAAAAAATACTAAACACTAAAATTTTTAGTGTTTTTTTTATTTAAAAATAAATAAGGAGAAGTTATAATTTTTCAAATATGATAAATATATAGTATAATAACATAATAAAGAAATTGAAACAAAAGATAAAATAATACTAAGGTATATTTAAAATAAATGATCCGTATGCTAGTATATTTCGTGTCATAATAGGTTGGTACTTTACCTAATAATAATCTGTTTGATATAGATTATTTTATTACTTGATACAAAATATACATGAGATAGCCGATTTTTTATTTTCTTTAATATGCATATGAGTGAAAAGAGGAATACATAAAATGACTTATAAAACACATATAAACGGAGGACTATTAATAGGACTATATGTGAGCTGCAAAATGATAAATACACCTATAATATCTACAGTAATATTTTTAAGCGGATCAATTGTTGGAAGTATACTTCCTGATATTGATCATAGAAACAGTTATATTGGACAAAAGGTTAAAATAGTTTCTAAAACAATAAATAAATTTGCAGGACATAGAAAATTATTTCATGCACCACTTATGTATTTATTTTTATATTCAATAAGTCTCGGGATGATTACACATAAATTACTATTGATCGGTGTTAAGGGTCTATTTTTAGGGATTTTATCTCATTTAATTTTAGATAGTTTTACGATTGGTGGATTACCGTGGTTTTATCCTTTGAGCAAAAAGAAATTTTCTCTGAGTAAAATAAAAACAAATAGTAAATTAGAAGATATATTATGTGGAATTTTAACCTGCATAAACGTAGTTATATTGCTTGATATATTTCATATAACTTCAGTATTTACATTTACTCAAAGATAATAGACAAGCAGTAATATATAAAATCGTGATAAAAAACCATTGAATAAAATAATTCATCTATGATTATAAATGATTAAAATAAAGAGTACTCTTGTTACAAAGTACTCTTTATTTGTTTTGATATATATTTTTAAAAATTAATTTAAATTCTATTTCATAAGATTTAAATTAGATTTATCAATATCTTTAATTTCTTTAATAGCTAATCCACAGTAAATTAAAGAAACTATATAGAAAATAGCAAAAAACTCAGGTGAAACTATTCCAGATATACTTAATAAAGATTCAAGCAAGAGTGGTAAAGTTATTGCATAAAAGCTTAAGGTACAGGCTCTAGAATAATTCAGTTTTACACCCATAAAAGAACTAATAAATAAAGTTAATGGTCCTAATATTAAAAATACTGAAATTAGATTTTCAAAAAATGAAACTATAGGCTTAAAAATTAAGAGTACTAGTGGAAAAACAATTTTTAAAATAGCTACAATATTTTTAGCACTTTCATTTGTGATTATTAGTTCATTTACATCCGTAAATTTTATATTTTGTATCGTACTATAATTTTGCCTGATAATAAATCCATTTGAGTCTATATAAATGCCATCACTATAAGCGTTTATAACCGATGAATTAGTTTTGCCACTTGTATCAACGACAATAAACTCACCATCATGTTTGTAATAAATAGGTTCATCTGAATCTACAGACAATAAACCCTTATTAAGTTCAAATTGCGGTGCGTTATACATCAAATTATGTTCTACAGTAACAATTTCAGAATTGAATATATTTATTGTACTTATATTACTTACAGTTGAAAATATTAAAGTGACTAGAAAAATATATAAAATTGATTTTCCAAGCCCTTGCACTAAAAATTCTTTATAGGCCGCAAAGTTGAAAAAACTATATGCAAATTTATGCCTAAATGTCATTTTGGTTTTCAAAAAAATACCTCCTTAAAATCGATATGTTGTAATTGAATGATTAATGATAATTATAACACATTGACTTAAAATGTAACAGAAAGTTTGCATTTTAAAAAGGAATATGTTATCATTACCACTATAAATTTAATATTTGACAGTTCGTTAGACCATCCTGTCGTTAAACAAAACTAGGCAATTTAATTTTAAATTAATTAAAAATTTAAGGTTAATTTTGTTTTGCTAGTTTTAAGTACAACAAAATTAACCTTTTTTAGCGTGTAAAAATAAAGGAGAAAATTATGTTTAAAATAAAGAGTGAAATACAATTTGATATGGCACACTATTTAAGTGGATATCAAGGAAAATGTTCTAATATTCATGGTCACAGATATAAACTAATTGCAAAGCTAAAATCTGAAACCTTACATGTAGAAGGTCAACTTAGAGGTATGGTTGATGACTTTTCAAATTTCAAGAATGCTTTGAAAGAAATTGAAGGTGTTTTTGATCATAAATTAATTATTGAAGATAATGAAGAAGGAAAAATTTTAGCAAAAAAGTTAGCAGAACTTCCAAATAACTTTGATATACATTTTGTAAATTATAGACCAACGGCGGAGGAAATGTCTAGGGATATTTTTAATAAATTGAAAGCTAAAGGATTAGCAGTATGTGAAGTGGAGCTATTTGAAACCCCTAATAATAGTTGCATATATACAGAAGATTAATTGGAGGATTAAATATGTTTAATATAGTAGAAAAATTTTTATCAATAGATGGAGAAGGTCCAAGTTCTGGTGAAATTGCAACCTTTATAAGATTTCAAGGTTGTAATTTAAGATGCACTTGGTGTGATACTTCTTATTCATGGAGCACAGAGAGTACACACGAAGTATTAAGTGTTAAAGAAATTTATAATTATATAAAAGAAAACGGTGCACTAAATGTTACATTGACTGGTGGGGAACCACTTATTCAAGAAAATATAGATGAACTTTTAGATCTTTTAGTATTAGATGATAATTTAAAGATTCATATAGAGACTAATGGTGCTGTAGATATAGAACCATTTAAGAAAAAACATAATGGCAATAATATTAGTTACATAGTAGATTTTAAATTGCCAAGTAGTAATATGACCAATAAAATGAGTTTAAATAATTTAATTGTTATAGAAGATAGTGATGTCTATAAGTTTGTTGTTGGAAGTACAGAAGATTTAAAAATGGCTTATGATATTATAATTAAATATGACTTAACTTCTAAATGCTTGGTTTATTTAAGTCCTGTTTCTGGAAATATAACCATGCAAGAGATCGTAGAATTTATGAAAGATAAAAAATTAAATAAAGTGAGATTACAAGCACAACTTCATAAAATCATTTGGGATAAAAATGCAAGAGGAGTTTAAAAAATATAATTAGATATTTTTATTATCTAATTATAAATTATATTCTTACAAAAAGCTTAAAAATTCGAGGAGGCTTTGATATGACAAAGAAGATAGATACTAAAAAGATAGAAGAATGTATAAGGGAAATCTTAATTGCATTGGGTGATGATCCAAATAGAGAAGGATTGTTAGATACTCCCAAAAGAGTTGCTAAAATGTATGAAGAAGTTTTTGAAGGAATGACACTTTCGAATGATGAAATAGCACAAATGTTTGGAACTACATTTGAAAATGAAGATTTTATGTCTGAATCTTATAAAAATATGGTTGTTATTAAAGAGATACCGATTCACAGTTATTGTGAACATCATTTAGCACTTATGTATAATATGAAAGTTACAGTTGTATATATACCAAAAGAAAAGATAATAGGCCTTAGTAAGATTTCAAGAATAGCAGATATGGTAGGAAGAAGACTTCAGCTTCAAGAACGAATTGGTAGTGATATTGCAGAAATAGTTTCTAAGGTTACAGAAAGTAATCATGTTGGTGTTCTTATTACTGGAGAACATGCATGTATGACTTCAAGAGGTATAAAAAAGCCTGGAACACTTACTACAACAACAACATTTACGGGTGATTTTCAAACTAATGATATGTTAAGACAAGAAGCTTTATTAATTATGAAGTAGAATAATATTGTGAATAAATCTATTTAAATTAGGTGAACTACATATTAATTATAATTAAAATCATTATACAGAGATTAAGAGTATATAAAAAAATTTATATTAATAAAGTATTATATTTGGAGGGATTAACTATGAATAAAAAGGCAATAGTCGTATTTAGTGGTGGGCAAGATTCTACTACATGTTTATTTTGGGCACTTAAGGAATTTGATGAAGTTATAGCAGTTACTTTTGATTATAATCAAAAGCATAGAAAAGAAATAGAATGTGCAACTGATATAGCAAAAGAGTTAGGAGTAGAACATCATATATTAGATATGGGTCTACTTAATCAATTAGCACCTAATGCTCTTACAAGAGATGATATAGAGATAAAGATGGGTGAAAATGGTTCACTTCCATCAACTTTTGTAGAAGGACGTAATATGTTATTTTTAACCTTTGCAGGAGTACTAGCTAAAGTTAAAGGGGCAAAACATATTATAACAGGGGTATGTGAAACAGATTTTAGTGGATATCCTGATTGCAGAGATATATTCATAAAGTCTCTTAATGTCACTTTAAACTTAGCTATGGATTATGATTTTGTTATTCACACTCCACTTATGTGGATAGATAAAGCTCAAACTTGGGAAATGGCAGATAAATTTGGAAAATTAGATTATATAAGAGAGAAAACTCTTACTTGTTATAATGGAATAATTGGAGATGGCTGTGGAGAGTGTCCAGCTTGTAATCTTAGAAAAAGAGGGCTTGACAGCTATCTATTATATAAAGAAAGAAAGAATAAAAAATAATCAGCTATGAACAAAATCTGAATTACCGATTTTATTCTAATTTATTTTAAAGGAGAAAAAGAATGAGTGAAAGTGGACGAAAGTTGAAAGACCTTGAGGGAATAACGCTCCTTGGAAATCAAGGAACTAAATATGATTATGGATATACGCCTAAAGTGTTGGAAGTCTTTGATAACAAACATCCAGACAATGATTATTTTGTAAAATTTAATTGTCCGGAATTCACAAGTCTTTGTCCGATTACTGGTCAACCTGACTTTGCTACTATTTATATAAGTTATATGCCAAATATAAAAATGGTAGAAAGCAAATCTTTAAAGCTATATTTATTTAGCTTTAGGAACCATGGAGATTTTCATGAAGATTGTATGAACATAATAATGAAGGATCTAATAAAGCTCATGGATCCAAAGTATATAGAAGTATGGGGTAAATTTACACCAAGAGGTGGAATAAGCATAGATCCATATTGTAATTATGGAATAAAAAATTCAAAGTATGAAGAAATTGCAAATTATAGAATGATGAATCATGATATGTATCCAGAAAAAGTAGATAATAGATAAAGTATCTTTAAACTAACAGCTAGTTTTGCTGTTAGTTTTATTTTAAATTTCTAATTTTTAAGCTTAAGGAGCTGATTTGAAAGTTGAGTAAAGTTATTGTTGTAGGAGCAGGACCAGCAGGAATGATGGCAGCATTGCAATCATCAAAAAAACATGAGGTAATATTATTAGATGGTAATGAAAGGATTGGGAAAAAACTTTTCATTACTGGTAAGGGAAGATGTAATGTTACTAATGCAAAAGATATATCAGAATTTTTTGAATATATACCAGGTAATCCTCATTTTTTATACAGTGCATTATATAGTTTCACTAATAATGATACTATGAGTTTTTTTGAAAATGAAGGAATTAAGTTAAAGGTTGAAAGAGGGGATAGAGTTTTCCCTGAATCTGATAAATCTTCAGATATAATAAGAGGCTTATCAAACGCTCTAAGTAGGACCAAAGTAAAAATAAGATTAAACTCTAAAGTTACAAATGTTAAGTTCAAGGATAAAAAAATAATAGCGCTTGAAATAAATAACGAAGAAATTCTAAGCGGTGATTATTTTATTATAGCAACTGGTGGAGCCACTTATCCACTTACAGGATCACGCGGAGAAGGCCAAAAATTTGCACAAATGTTAGGACACAATATAACTCCTTTAACTCCAGCTCTTGTTCCTATGGAAGTTATAGATGCTAAAACAAAGGAGCTCATGGGTCTATCTCTAAAAAATGTAGAAGTGACAATTAAGAAAAGTGATAAGAAGGTTGTTTATAAGAATTTTGGAGAAATGTTATTTACGCACTTTGGAGTTTCAGGGCCACTTATCTTAAGTGGAAGTAGATTTATAGAAAAGGGGAAAAATTATACATTACATATAGATTTAAAACCTGCATTAAATTTAGGTGAATTAGATAAACGGATTCAAAAAGACTTTAGTAAGTACTTAAACAAAGATTTCAAAAATTCTTTAGATGAGCTATTACCACAAAAATTAATTGCAATAGTTATTGAGATGTCTGGAATTTCAAAAGATAGAAAAGTCAATGACATAACAAAAGAAGAAAGAAAAACTTTAGTCAAATTAATTAAAGATTTAACGTTTGATATTAAAGGTTTAAGGCCATTAGATGAAGGAATTGTAACAGTTGGTGGAGTAGATATAAAGGAAATTGATCCCTCTACAATGAAGTCTAGAATAGTAGAGAATCTTTCTTTCGCAGGGGAAGTAATGGATGTAGATGCTTTTACTGGAGGATATAATGTACAAATTGCATTTTCAACAGGATTTATAGCTGGAAGTAGCATTAAATAATATATTCTTGTCTGAATTGATAAAAAATTATATAATCTTATATAAGAAATAAATTTATTGAACTTAAGAAATGAGGCGAAAACATTGAAAATTTCAGTAGCAATAGATGGTCCGGCAGGAGCAGGTAAAAGTACTATAGCTAAACTAGTTGGTAAAGAACATAACCTTATGTATATAAATACAGGAGCAATGTATAGGGCAGTAGCTTTAAAAGCTAAGGAAAATAATCTGTCGCCTGAAAAAGTTTTGGAGCTTTCTAACTTAATCTATGATATGGAAATGCATTTTGAAAATGATGACTTGATTTTAAATGGTATAAATATTCAAGAAAAAATTAATACACCTACTATAAGTAACATTGTATCGGCTTATGCAAGTATCCCAGAAGTTAGATCTATACTCGTAAAACTTCAAAGAGATATGTCGAGTAAATTTAATGTGATTATGGATGGTAGAGATATTGGAACTGTTGTACTTAAAGATGCAAATTTAAAAATTTTTTTAACAGCCAACCCGGAAAAAAGGGCTAAAAGAAGATTTGATGAATTGAAGGAAAGAAATATAGAATGCTCATATGAACAAATATTAGAAGATATTATAGCAAGAGACTATAAAGATACTAATAGAGCTATCGACCCATTAAAAAGAGCAGATGATGCCATTGAAATCGATAGTACTGATCTAGATATTAATGGAGTAGTTAATATAATTAATGATTATATAGAAAAATGTAGATAACAAGGAGATCATAATGAGTAAAGTTATTTTAGCGAATAATGCAGGCTTTTGCTTCGGAGTTCAAAGAGCTGTAAAACAAGCTCTTAAAATTCAAAAGGAACATAATGCAAAAATTTATACTTTAGGACCATTAATACATAATAATGATGTAGTTAAATTCTTAGAAGAAAACAATATTTTTTCTATAGAATTAGAAAATATCGCTCAATTAAATAAAAGTGATGTAATTGTTATAAGGTCTCATGGTGTATCTGAAGAAGTTTTAGAGCTACTTAAAAAGGAGCAATTAACAGTTGTAGATGCAACATGTCCTTTTGTAACAAATATTCAAAAGAAGGTTAAGAAATATTCAAACGAAGATTATCATATAGTAATATTAGGAGATGAAAATCATCCAGAAGTTATAGGGATTAATGGTTGGTGTGACAATAAAGCTATTATTACTAAAGATGGCATCTTTGACACCGATATTCCACAGAGGATATGTGTAGTAGCTCAAACAACCGAAAAGATGAAAAATTGGGAAAACACTTTGAAAAATTTAAACTCTGTACAAGAGATATTAGCGTTTAATACGATTTGTGCAGCTACTGATGTTAGGCAAAGAAGTACAAAAAAAATATCTAAAGAAGTAGATGCTATGATAGTTATTGGTGGAAAAAATAGTTCTAATACCACTAAGCTATATGAAATTGCTAAAGAAAATTGTCCAAATACAATTCACATTGAAAATGCTCTAGAACTACCACCTAGTTTTATTAAAAATAATAATATGAAAAAAATAGGAGTTACAGCTGGTGCATCAACGCCAGATTGGATTATTAGGGAGGTACTCGATATTATGGATATGGAAAATAATAATTTTGAAGATCAATTATCATTAATGAATGAACTTGATAAAAAATTTGCTATCGGTGATGAAATACAAGGAGAAATACTTTCAAAAACTGGAGATTCTATTTTAGTTTCGCTTATAGGTTATAAATCTGATGGAATTATTCCTTTTACAGAACTATCAGCTAAAGAAGAGCCCTTAACATTTTCTGAAAAACTTAAGGTAGGAGATTACATTACAGCTCAAGTTATAAAACTACAAAATAGTGATGGATATGTAGTTTTATCAAGATTAGAGTATGAAAGAAAAGAAGCTTTTAAAGAACTTGAAGAGCAATTTACTGCTGGAAATAGTTTTGAAGTAGCTGTTAATGAAGCTAAAGAAAAAGGGCTAGTTGCAGATTATAAAGGTGTTAGAATTTTTATACCAGCATCACAAATTGATACTAAGTTTACTGATGATAAAAGTGGATATGTAGGAAAAAGTTTAGAAGTTAAATTGATAGACTTTTCATTAAAGAATCCGGTGACAATAGTGGCATCGAGAAGAATATTATTACAAGATGTTAAAAATGCAGAGGATGAAAAAGTTTGGGAGAGTTTTAATCTTAATGATGTTGTAAAAGGTGAAGTAAAGAGATTTACAAAATTCGGTGCATTTGTCGAAGTTAATGGGATCGACGGGCTATTACATCTATCACAGATTTCTTGGAATCACGTTAAAAATGCAAGTGATATATTAAAGAGGGGTCAAATTGTTGATGTTAAAATCATAGGACTTGATAAGGAAGCTAAGAAGTTATCGTTAAGTATTAAAGAACTTATTGCTAAGCCTTGGGACAATATTGCAGAAAGATACCCAGAAGAATCTATAGTTCTTGGCATCGTCGTAAGACTTAGTGATTTTGGTGCTTTCGTTGAATTAGAACCAGGCGTAGATGGATTAGTCCATATTTCAAAAATATCATATAATAGAATAGAACATCCATCAGAAGTTCTAATAATTGGAGAAGAAATTAAAGCTAAAATTTTAAGTGTTGATGAACAGAATAAAAGGATAAGCTTAAGTATAAAAGATATATAACTAAAAGAATAGAAGGACTATTTGTTCCTTCTATTTTTTCATTACAGAAAGTTAACTTATGAATAATTTTAATATCTATATGAATGCACCAATTGAAAATTTGAAGCATAATTTTAATATAAATGGATAATAGTTATACAAAAATAGGCTTGAAATTTTCTATATTTTAAAATGTAATAGGAGGAATATTACTTATGAAACAAAGTAAAGTTACTAAGTTAAAAGCTTTAGTAGAGACTAATTATTTAAGTCTATATGAAGCAGAGTATGAAAATAAAGTTGGGAATATGAAAACGTGGACGGTAGCATCTAGAAAGGATAATGATACGCTTCAAAAACAATTTTTTGAAAACAAACCGGATGCTACTGACGGAGTAATAATTGCCGCATATCATAAAGATGAAAAGAAACTTGTTATAATAAAACAATTTAGAATTCCACTTAATGATTATGTCTATGAATTAACTGCCGGACTTATTGATCCAGGTGAAGATGCAAAGAGCACAATAGGAAGAGAATTGATGGAAGAAACAGGACTTAAAATAGTAGATGTCATTAAACATAGAGGAACTGATAAAGTATATGTTTCAGCAGGTATGACAGATGAGTCCTTATACTTTGCCTATTGCACTTGTGAAGGCGAAATAAGCGACGAATATCTTGAAGAAGACGAATGCATAGAAGCAATGCTAATATCTCAGGAACAAGCAAAAAAGCTTATACAAGGTAATGAGAAATTTGATATTAAGTGCTTCTTAGTTCTTCAAAGCTTTGCATTGCTTGGAGAAAAATTATTTGAATAATAATTATGTATCAGGTGAAATACATTCCTATGCTGACTTGTTATTTTTTTGAATATATCTAAACTAGCATAATAGAAATATTATGTTAGTTTATTTTTAATATAATTAAGTGGAAAATTTAATGAATAACTTGAAAAATTTTATTCTGCATACATATCATCTTAATACTCTTTGTTAATCAACTAAAATATTAGTTTAAATTGCACCTAAACAATATCAATTTTATATTTATGCTGAGAAAATAATAGTAAAAAGTCATTAATAGTAGTAAAATATTATTAAATGTAATATTTATAGGGGGCAATATATATGTATACAGAATTTGAACAAATTAAAAAAGCAAACGTAATGATAAATTCATTATGTATTTTTACAAATATAAAAGATGATCATATATTAAAGAAATATAAGGCATTATTAAAATATCTAAATAAAAAAGAAGTTTCTATAGAAAAGGGGATTAGTTTTTATAACGATTTTGTTTATGAGCTTTTAAATAAAGCTAATGGAACTTCTTTTAAAAAGTATATAATCGATATGATTTTTTCAGATAATAATTCTTTCACTAGCACTATTGATCACGGAAATTTAAGTAATAAACATATAATAAAACAAGCTAAATATGAACTTAATGTACTTGAGTACATATCAAATATAAAATCTGGAGAGGTTAAAGAATACTTAATAATTAAAGGCAAGGCAAAGAATTTTGAAATAGATGTGATAAAATCTCTTATAGATTTCGAGGTATATTATGATGAAGATTATAATTCAAATAAAGTTATAGATAAACTAAAATTAAGTATTTTAAGTTGCGATAATTGGGGTGATTCTTTAGATAATATAATAGAATTCTATAAAAAATATGGTACTGGAATATTTGGAGAGTATAAAGCATTTGTTTGGGAACATGAAGAAGATTTAACATATCTTCGAGGTGTTGAATCACCAGACCCCGTTAAATTAAAGGATTTAGTTGGCTATGAAGATCAAAAAGAAACAATAATTGATAATACAAAGCAATTTTTAGATGGATATCCTGCTAATAATCTTTTATTATATGGTTCAAGGGGAACAGGAAAGTCCTCAACAGTAAAAGCTATCATAAATGAATATTATACTGAAGGGCTAAGACTTATTGAAGTTGATAAGAATAAACTTGTAGACTTTACAAAGATAATAAGACTTATTAAAGATAAGAATTTAAAATTTATAATATTTGTTGATGATTTAGTTTTTGAAGAGGGCGAAGCAAGTTACTCTGCACTGAAAACAATTCTAGAAGGTGGAATAGAAAATAGATCTAGTAACATATTGATTTATGCAACAACTAATAGGAAGCATTTAGTTAAAGAAACTTTTAGTGAAAGAGCTAATGATGATGTACACGCTAATGATGCAATAGAAGAGAAGTTATCTTTAGCAGATAGATTTGGAATAACTGTATCATTTTATTCACCAGATCAAAAAGAATATTTAAAGATAATTGATGGAATAGTTGAATCTCGTGGTCTTGAAGTTGAAAAAGAATATCTTCATGCTGAAGCATTAAAGTGGGTAAGGTGGAACAATGCACGTTCTCCAAGAACAGCAAAACAATTTATAAATTGGCTCGAGGGAACTTTAAAAAAATAAATACATCATATAATTTTAAGAATATATTTACATATCAAAATGATACTATAAATTATAAAAAGTTTTCTAAAAGAAAGAACTATAGCAGATATTTATCTCGTATAGTTCTTTCTTTTATTATATATAATGTATTTTAATTATTAATTTTAAGCATTAGTTGTTGTAGGTGCAGTATATACTCTTGTTGCAAGTTCATCATCTAACATATATAAAGCAGCTGGATTATTTTCAGCTCTTTTAATCTTCTTTAAAATAGAATTGAAAGTATTTTCCTCTTCAACTTGCTCATTAATAAACCAGTTAAGTAAACTAATTGTTGCATGCTCTTTTTCTTCAGTTGCTATATCAGCAATTTTATATAATCTACTTGTAACTTTCTGTTCATGCTCATATCCTGTTTCAAAAACATTTGCTATATTCTCAAAATTTCCATTTGGCTTTTCAATTTGCTCTAATACTACAACTCCATTTTTTTGAAATATGTAATCGTAAAATTTCATTGCATGAAATAGTTCTTCTTGAGATTGAACTTTGAAAAAATTAGCAAATCCACTTAAATCAAAAGATTCACAATAGGCTGCCATAGATAGATAAACATACGATGAGTATATTTCAAAGTTAACTTGGTCATTAAGATAATTAAGTAATTTTTCGCTTAACATATATTCACATCCTCTAAATAAAATATTCTTTTATATAATTTAAGGGAATTCTATAATTCAAAATATAAATTAATAAATGCTACTAATAAATACTATTAATTAATAGAGATTAACTTAATTATATATTAATAGTTTACATCTTTTGATATAATTTATCAAATTATATTTTAAATTATATACATAACTATTATTAGAGAACTAATACTATACAGTGAAGCTTTTGATTTGCGCTTTATATACTTGCTAAATTTAGTTAAACTTACTTAACTGTCAGCACACTTAATATAAAGTAGTTCAGAGTCAAAGTATTAACTAGTAAATAAGATGTATAGGAGATGATTTAATTGTCAAAAAATAAAAAAGAAAAGAGTATCCAAAAATCTGGCGAAATGACACAATCAAAAGTTAAATCCTACGAAGAAAGACAAGATAATACAAACAGCAATGTTGTATCTAGAGGTAAGGATATCACAATTAATAAACTTTTTTAATAATCTTTCAAATCAAATTAGAAATATCTCAAAGTAGAAATATTTATGAGATATTTCTTTATTATATAATTATATATAGTATTATATGATAAAATTAGAAAAGATAGATATTTAAACGCATAAGGAGGACAAGCTATTAAATAAGAAAATAATATTTCTAGATGTAGATGATACACTTGTTAATCATTTAGTTACATATTTTAATGTTTTAAAAAGTATAAGATAATTTAGATCATGGCAATTATATATAGTATATATAATTATTTATATATGTGATAAAATATAAACATACATAATGAAATAAAAATCAAATGTTGGAATTATATATTTCAATATCATCAAGTAAATTACATGCTAGAATGCATGATTTTGAGGAATAGAAAGGATACTAATTATGGCTATAAATAGAAGCGCACCAGAAAATTTTTATTATGATAATGCAGAAAAAACTAATAAAAATTTCATTTATAAAAATCTTAATAGAAGTAATTGTTACAATTGCAATTTTTCATGTTCAAATTTTGATTACGCAAGTTTAAGGGGAGCTCATTTTAAAAAATGTAATTTTTATAGATGTAGTTTCAAAGGATCAGAATTTATAGGTTCAAACTTAAAAGGTTGTAAATTCAAGGAAGCTAAATTTGAAGATACTGTATTTGAAGGAGCAAATTTAGATTCAGTAGAGTTTAAAGATGCAAAATTTAAAAACACTATATTTGTAAATTGTGATTTAAGTAAAGCAAAGAATCTAAATGAAAAGGATAAAGATATAAGAATTTTTGATACAATGCCTGAATTTGAAATTAATGATGAATTAAAAAAAGTAGTATTAAGTGCAATGGAAAATGACTTTATTAAAAAATCAAGAGTTCTTGATACAAAGGAAGGAAATATAAATACATTAGCATTAATGATTTTAAGTGAAAGATTTGATGAAAAGATATTATTAAAAGGATTTTCGTATATTAAAATTGAGGTTGATAGAGATTTTCATACATTAAGTTATATCATCAGACTTATAGAAAATATGGAAAAAGTATAAACAATAATACACGTTTAATCTAAATCAGAGATTATTGGTAGTTAGAATGGTCTCATTAGATATATAAATAGGGGGTTTTCGAATTGAAAATACTCCTATTTTTTTATTTCTAAATTTTGAATTCGTGAAATAAATTATAATTTCAAAATTAGCTTGTAATATTTCTAAAATCTATGAATATTTTATAATAATAAAAGAAAATTAAATATAATAAAAATTGTATTTAATTTTTGGAGGAAATATTTAAATGGGAAAGATTGAAGTTCTAGAAGAAAAAAATAACCATATTAAAGAATATAATGAAATGGTATATAAATCAAAATCGCATATTAAAAAAGTAGAGAGTAGAACTTATACTATATATACTAAAAAAATTATTGAAAAATATAAAGATTCTTCTAAAATAATACTTAAACTTTCTAACGATAAAACTAAGACCAAATTTATGATGTATAATAAAGTTTGGAGATGGTATGAGAAGGAAAAAAATATCAACTTAAGCATGGAAAAAATCTATATAAGAACTAAGCTTGGATCTTATACTAGTGGTGGCTGCGGAATAGGAGCATCACTTTTTGCAGGACTAACAGCAAGTGGTGTATTCTCTTATATGGATAAGTATATAAAAAAGCTTAATCCATATTTTTTAACAATATATCTGATACTAGTTTTAATATTTGGAATTAAAGTTCTTTCTAATGAGGATAACAAGGTAGAAATGTATAATATGTTTTTAGAAGTATTAAATAACCTAGAAGATGATAAAAGTGAGAAATGAGGATAATTTAAATAGGCATAAAACTATTCTCTAATGTGCAATATATGATTGTAGAAAGGAAGTGTTTATTATGGCTAATGAATCTAATAAAAAATTATCCGAGTCTAATATTATTAAAAATTCATCAAAAGTAAAATCAGAACATACTGAAAAAGATTTGAGTGCTTCTTATGTAGAATACAATGAAAAGAAGAATGAAGGTTGTAACGATTGGACTTCAGTACCTAAAACTTATGACAAGGAAGAATCTTGTCATAAACACGAAAAAACTGCTACAAACAATCAATGGTGTTCTTGTAATAAATAATAAGAAACTCTAGCTATATCTTATCTAATACTATATAATTATATAAATTAAAAAAGGGGTGATTATTATGAGCAAAGAAGATAAGATGACTCATTTAAATGAAAATAATACGAACGATGGTTATTATGATTATCAAGGTGGATATATATCTTATGATCCAGCACAATTAACTGAGCATTATACAGTTAAAGGCTTTGATGGGAAGATTAAAAGTCCTGTCAAAACGAAGAGTAAATGGTGTTAGGCACATGAAAGGAAATAGATATGCGGATGGATTTGTTTTCTTTTTGATTGTGACTTAAATGAACAAAACTATATAAAAAGTATATAGCATATAATAAGGTCTTAACATATTTTTGTTTCCTTCATAATGATAATATAATAAATTATCAAAGTGAAGGAAACAATTTTTTATGATATATTATTATTAATTAAGCCGAAATAATATGAAATTTTATTATATATTACAATTTACTATTATTTCAGTAAATATTAGAAGTTGACTATAATATTTAGAAGAATTATAATTTATTTATTAGTATTTGAAACGAGGAGCTTTTATGATTTCTGTAGAAAATTTATCATTATTTAACATCAATACTTTTAGAAAATTATATAACAAAAATGAAAACACTTATATTTGCGATAGAAGTTTCTTTGAATTTTATGATAAAGAACCTTTTGTAATAAAATATTTAATAAGAAAACAAATTAAACTATTCAAAGTAAAAAATAAATATGTTGGATATATTTGGTATGAATATCCGCCTGATCAAGGAATTAGCAATATATATGCAATATATATAAAAGATGAGTATATTAATTTTATTAATTCTAGATTATTATCTTTTTTCGGTGTAAGCACTTTTAAATGTGATATGTTAGTTAATTCAAAAGCTTCTCATATTATGAAAAAATTAAATTTTAATATGAATTCTAGGAACATATTAATGAATATGAAGGTGACTGATCTTAATAAGAACCTTGATGAAAGCAAAATCACGTTTAAACATTTTAAGGAAGGACACGATGAAACGTTAAGATGCAAAATTCAAAATTCAGTATTTAATGAAAAAAATCGAATACCATTAACTGTACAAGATGTTTACAATGAAGAAGAAGAAGAATATTATATAAAAAATTTTGGGGTTTTTATATGTAAAGATAATGGACATGCTATTGGCTATGGACAAATTATTTTCAACAAAGGAATTTATACAATAGTTAATCTTGGAATTCTTGATAAATATAGAAAACAAGGTTACGGAGAAATGTTAGTTATATATTTGATTAAACTTTGTAAAAAGCATTCTATACAAAACATTTATATAAGAGTTGATAATAGCAATTCTAAAGCATTATCTTTATATAGTAAGATTGGATTTAGGGAATATCAATCTTTCATTACTTGGTATAAAAATATACATTGAGTCTGGCCTTTTATTTATAATTATTATTTGTTATAATACTATTGATGTTGTATTTAAAACGGAGGAAAAAAATAATGAATTTTGATATAAAAAATCCAGATAATAAGGTAGTTAACAGTGAAAACAAATCATTCTTTATATCTACATTTGGTTGTCAGATGAATGAAGAAGATTCTGAAAAACTTTCAGGTATGCTAAAGAGGATGGGATACGAAAGTGCAGAAAATAAAGAGGATGCATCTATAATAATATTTAATACTTGCTGCGTTAGAGAAAATGCAGAAAATAAGGTTTATGGTAATCTTGGAAGACTAAAAAAGCAAAAAGAGAAAAATCCTAATTTAATTATAGCTATATGCGGATGCATGATGCAACAAAAAGGGATGGCAGATAAAATTTTAAAAAGATTTTCTTATGTAGATATAATATTTGGTACACATAATTCATATAAATTCCCTGAATACTTAAACAGGGTTAAAACAGATGGTGTTCAGATTAAAGAAATTATAGACAAAGAAACTGAAATAGTTGAAGGCCTTCCAATAGATAGAAAGAATGATGCTAAAGCTTTTGTAACCATAATGTATGGTTGCAATAATTTTTGTACCTACTGCATAGTACCTTATGTCAGAGGTCGTGAAAGAAGTAGGAAACTAGAAGATATAGAAAATGAAATAAAGGAATTGGTATCTAAAGGGTATAAGGAAGTAACTCTATTAGGGCAAAACGTTAATTCTTATGGAAAGGAATTAGAAGAAAAAATAACTTTTGCTGAGCTTTTACGAAGCATAAATGAAATAGAAGGACTCGAAAGAATCAGATTTATGACATCTCACCCTAAAGATTTAACCTTAGATGTAGTTTATGCTATAAGAGATTGCAATAAAATATGTGAACAAATACACTTGCCAGTACAAAGTGGTTCAGACAGAATTTTAAAAGAAATGAATAGACATTATACTAAAAAACAGTATTTAGATTTAGCGAAGGAAATAAGACGTGAAATTCCTGATGTGACATTTTCTACAGATATAATAGTAGGATTTCCAGGAGAAACAGAAGAAGATTTCAACGAAACGTTAGAATTAGTAAAAGAGGTTCAATACGATGCGGCTTTTACTTATTTGTATTCAAGAAGAAATTACACACCAGCAGATAAAATGGAAAATCAAATTTCGGACGAAGTCAAACATGAAAGATTTAATAGATTAGTTGAAATAGCAAATGCTGGTATAGCTAAAGGAAATAAAGAAGCAGAAGGAAAGATCTATGAAGTTTTAGTTGAAGGACATAGTAAAAATAACCATCTAAAATTAACTGGGAGAACCAGAAATGCAAGGCTTGTTAATTTTGAAGGTGGGGAAGAACTAATAGGACATTTGATTGACGTTAAAATAGTGAAAGCAAATTCATTTTCCTTAATTGGAGAAGTTGTTAAAGTAAAGTAATTATAGATTATTAAAAATAAAGCTATGCAAGACTCAAGTGTATAGCTTTATTGGTGATTATATGAAATCCATTATTTTATTAAAGCTACAAATGAACAGTCTATAACTTTTTTTAGATCATTTGGATTCATTTCAATCTGTGCTCCTATTTTACCTCCACTAAATATTATTGTATCAAATAGTAAAGCTTCTTCTTGAATAAAAGTTTTAAAAATCTTTTTCATTCCAAGTGGGGAACAACCACCTCTAATATATCCAGTGATTTTATTTATATCCTTAACATGAATCATTTCTATGTTTTTTTCGTTAGCTATTTTGCTTGCTTTCTTCATGTCTAATTCTTCAGCTACTGGAATCACAAAAACATAGAATTCTTTAGAATGACCCTGCGTTACTAAAGTTTTAAAAACAGAATCAACGTCTTTACCTATTTTATGAGCAACGGCGACCCCATCAATTTTGTTATCTTTATTTTCATAACTATGAGTTACATATTCAATCTTATTGCTATCTAAAATTCTCATAGCGTTGGTTTTAATATCTTTTGGCATAATTTTTAAATTCCTCCTTGAATATCAACTAATCTATATAATTTATAATTATTACATTATACCATAAATTAAAGTCTGATTTATATAAAATTACTTAAAATCTAGAAAACAAATATAAGCTTAAACAAAATTTGAAATTAATTATAATGTAACTATTCTAGAACTAAAATACATTTGAATTCTAATTATTCTTAGAATCGAAGTATTATTTTGATTGAAAAATCAATAGATTTAGTTTTATAAGTAATTACAAGTTTAGATATAAATACTTTGATAAATAATTAACACATGAATTTATTACTTGTTTATAACTCTAGAATTTATTTTCTTTTAAATAAAATAGGTCATATAACTTGCGATAATAAAATTGCATTAACTGATTAAAATTCAGATACTATATAGTAAAGTAAAAATCTTTATGGGAATTTATATATATTAAAATACTAAGAGCAAATTATAATGAATAAATAGGATAAAAATCACAATGATTTATTTCGGGAAATATACATTTCCCGAAATAATTGCTTTAAAATGCATTTATTGATATAATTATATTAAATCAATAGAAAAAATTTAATATAATAGATGGAGATCGATAATTATGAAATATGATTTTAATATGTTTACCACAAGTAAATTACCCAATTCGGTGACAGACTTTTTGACTTATTTAGAAACTATTAAAAATAAATCCGAGAATACAATTGATGCTTATAGAAAAGATTTAATCATTTTTTTTAGATTTATGATTAAATATAGAGATCTCGTAAAAGATGAAAGAATAGAATTTGAAGAAATAAAAATAAATTCTATTGATGATGATTTTTTAAAATCAATTAAATTAAGAGATCTTTATGCATTCATGTCATTTATAGAAAAATATAGAGGCAATAGTGCTTATGCAAGAGCTAGAAAAGTGGCTACATTGAAATCTTATTTTAAGTTTTTACAAGGAAAAGCTAAAATAATAACGGATAATCCGACATTAGAACTTGAATCACCTAAAGTAAATAAAAGACATCCAATTTATCTCACTTTAAATCAAAGTTTACATTTATTAGAATCTCTAGATAAAAAGAATAAAAACTATGCACGAGATTATTGTATTTTAACTTTGTTTTTAAACTGTGGCATGAGACTTTCAGAGCTATGCAATATTCAAATTAGTAAGTTTAAAAATGATACTTTAACTATAATAGGTAAAGGCGATAAAGAAAGAACTGTGTATTTAAATGCTGCATGTCTCAAGGCTTTAGCTAATTATTTACACGTTAGGAATGATTCTAAGGCTTTACCTGAAGATAAAAAATTTTTGCTTTTATCTTCTAGAAATTCTCCGATAAATCAAAGAACTGTTGAAATGATGGTAAAAAAACATGCAACAAATGCTGGATTAGTTGATGATAAATATACTCCACATAAATTAAGACATACAGCAGCTACGCTTATGTATAAATATGGAAAAGTAGATATAAGAAGCCTCCAAGTCATATTAGGACATGAGAATATATCAACTACCCAGATCTATACTCATGTAGATGATGAATCTTTAAGAGATGCAGTAAAATCAAATCCTCTTTCGAAATTATAATTAAATAATTCAGCCACTCTCCTACTATGCTACAAATTAATAATTTATTTAAACAATTAAAAGGCTACTAGCTTTGAATTTATGCTAATAACCTTTTATTACGAATAAGTTCAAAGCCATACAGATTAGTTTTAAGGAATTATTGTATTGCCATACATTGTATTGAATTCATCAGTATATGCAGGTTCACTACCTTCATATACTATAAGTGAATTTCCTTTTTTATAATAATAAGGTTTGTTAGTATACTTTGCATCAGTTCCATTTATAGTCAACCCACTTGGTGCGATTCTTGTTATATCACTTTCTAAGTCACCTGCGGAATTGTACTCATAAACTCTAACAACATCATTCCCCATTAGATAATCTGTTTCACTTCCTTTGAAGTAATCTTTTTTGCTATTAACCGAATCTTTTAGGGTATATCCAGCTTTTGCAATATCATCTTTAAAATTGAGAGCAGTATATTTTAAAGAATCACCAGCTGTTTCTAAATTATCATTAACATTTTCTGTAGTATCTTTTATATCATCTTTTGTTTTATTGATATCTTCTTTTACTGTAGTTGCAGGGTCACTGCCATCATCTGCTTTCGAAGAAGATTTCCCACATCCAATTAAAGAAATTGAAGCTATGAGAATTGCAGTTAAAACGAATTTTCGTTTCACCATAAATCACCCTTTCTCTTTAAATATATTACAGAGATATTATGTGAAATAAAATGAAAATATATACATCCGTTTTATTTTATTACTTTTTTAGCCTCCTGATTCCAGGATAAATTTCTTCTGTCATTTCATCTATATCCATATCATTGTTTAGACCTGTTTCTTCTAAATAGTCTATATGCTCAAAGGCATCTTCATAATCATCTTTAGAATTGTCTTCAAAATCAATAGCTTCCTTTGTTGTTTTACCGAATTTAGTATATATATCTTTTAGGTCAAGATTATCTTCATCTATTTCATTAAGTTCATCTTCGCTTAACGAAGTTTTTAAATCGTTTAAAAATTCTTCTTCTAATAATTCATTTTCTTCTTTTGTTTTTGCAATATCTTCTATTTTGATAGCTTTAGTATCTATACCTTCCATTTGTAGACATTTGCCACAATTATCACACATCTTATTCTCATAGATATCGCAAGAATCATCATCGCTATACTTATAGTTCATCTAAAACACCTCATTTTTTCTATTATGGAATCATCATTAAATTATATCAAAAATGCTTAATTAAAGCAACTTTAGATTATATTATCCCAGTTAATATATTTATTGAGTATACTAACTGATCTCTCTAAATAATTTTTTTCTATTTCTGTAAATCTTTCAAATTCATCACTATCTAAATCAAGAATAGCAACAAGTATTTCATCTTTAAGTATTGGAACTACTATTTCTGAATTAGAAGCTGCATCGCAAGCAATGTGTCCTTCAAATTTATGTACATCCTTAACTAATAATGTTTCTTTTATTAATGCAGCAGTTCCACATACACCCTTTCCTATTTCAATTTTTGTGCAAGCTGGCATTCCTTGAAATGGCCCAAGTATAAGTTTATTATTTTTAACCAAATAAAATCCACACCAATTTATTCTTCCTATGAGTGCATTGATTAAAGCTGATGCATTACAAAGTTTAGTTATAGCTAAATCTTCATCTTGCATTAATCCTTCGAGCATAATAAGCATATTATCTAATTTACTTTCTATACTTATATTTTCAAAAACCTTTATATCAAACATTTCCATCACCTTAACTTTCAAATAATTTTAGATATTTATAATTAAATTTAATTATAATATAATAATCATGATACTATTTATTTATTTATATGGGAAGAATAATATTATGAAATTCTGACGAACACGGAATTTCATAATTAAATTTATTTATTGTTTTAAAATTTAAATTAAGTATATCATCCTAGAATTTTGAAATAGAACATAAGTTTGCTATGCACTATAGTATATGATATAATAATTAGAAGAATAGTGAGGTGTTTATAATGGCAGAAGAAAAAGATAAGCAATCAGAAATATATGAATTTTTAAAAACCTATACAGAAAGCAAAGGTTATCCACCTTCAGTTAGAGAGATTTGTGAAGCTGTATCTTTAAGATCAACTTCAACTGTTCATGGCCATTTGAAAAGATTAGAGAAAAAAGGCATGATCAAGAGAGATCCGTCTAAACCAAGAGCTTTAGAAATAGCTGAACTTTCAGCTGCAAAAAAAGAAATGATTAATATACCTATTATAGGTAAAATTACAGCGGGGCTTCCAATACTCGCAACTGAAAACATAGAAGATACATTTTCACTACCATTAGATTTTATAAAACATGATAAAGAACTTTTTATGCTTCGTGTCTCTGGCGAAAGTATGGTTAATGTAGGAATTAAGGATAATGATTTAGCTATTATAGAAAGTGCAAATGATGCAATAAATAATGATATAGTCGTTGCTTTGATAGATGATAGTGCTACAATAAAAAGATTTTTTAGAGAAAAAAATCATATTAGACTTCAACCTGAAAATGATACTATGGAACCTATATTAGTAGATGATTGTAAGATATTAGGTAAACTTGTTGGAATATTTAGATCTTATAAATAAAATTCTAAAATAAATTAATAGGCTATTTAACTTTATCAAAATATTTTCATTCTAGGATTTGATAAATTAAATAGTCTATATTAATTTTTCAGTATTTCTTATTATTTATGTATATATGCACAATCGTTCTAAAGAAATTATGATGTTTATCTAATCTAAAAGTTTATTTTACCTCTAACACTTTACTTAAGCCAATAAGCACACCTATTTTACCATGATCGAAGTTTAATCCGCCTTGAATATAAGCTATATATGGTTCTCTTACAGGGCCATCTGCTGATAATTCTATAGTTGATCCAGAAATAAATGCACCTGCTGCCATAACAATTTCACTATCATATCCTGGCATAGCCCATGGCTCACATACTGCAAAGGAATCTACTGGTGATCCAGATTGTATTCCGCTACAAAAGTTTATTAATTTTCTAGGATCTCCAAATTCTATTGCTTGAATTATATCTGTTCTTTTATCGTTTGATGCTGGAAATACCTTAAAACCTGCAAGTTCCATTGCACGAGCACAAAAAATAGCGGTTTTTACAGCTTCTATAGCTACATGTGGAGCTGAAAATAATCCTTGATAAAAACTTCTCATAAGTCCATAAGTAGCGCCATATTCTCCTCCTACACCTGGCACAGTCAATCTATTAGCAGCTGCATCTACATATTCTTTTTTTCCTACTATATATCCACCACCTGGTGCAATTCCACCGCCTATATTTTTCATAAGTGAGCCTGCCATGATGTCAGCTCCAATTTCTGTAGGCTCAATAGTTTCAATAAATTCACCATAGCAATTATCTACAAATATTATTACGTCCATATGAACCTCTCTTATTTGCTTAATTACTTCTGCTATCTTTGCAACTAAAAATGATTTTCTAGAACCATAACCTGTACTTCTTTGGATATGTACAAGTTTTATGCTAGGATCAGCATTTAGAGCTTCTTTGATTTTATCAAATTGGAATTCACCGTCACTGTCTAAATCTATTATATCAGTTGTAATTCCATATTCATCTAACGAACCAGCATTTTTTTTATTTGATAGTCCGAGAACGCCAAGCAAAGTATCGTAAGGAAGTCCAGAAACACAAAGTATTTTGTCACCTGGTCTTACATTACCGCATATAGCGCATCCAATAGCATGCGTGCCACTAACAAAATGTGGGCGAACAAGTGCAGCCTCAGTATTAAAAATTCTAGCATATACTCTATCTAATGCATCACGCCCTAAATCATTAAGACCATATCCAGTTGTGTTAGTAAAGTGAGAATCACTTATTTTTTCCGACTGAAAAGCATTTAGAACCTTAAGCTGATTAAATTCTCTAATTTCATCATATTCTTTAAAATGAATTTCTGTATCAGATGCAGCCTGTCTATATATTTTAAATGTTTTTTCGCTTATGTTATATTTACTAATTAAAAGTTCTTCTGTTTTTTTTAGCATATTTAATTTTCATCCTCCAAAGTATATAAGTTCTAATTTATATATCATAATTCACTCCATCTTATTTATTGCTACTAGAGAATTAAGATAATATAGAAAATTTTTAGAACATATATATGTTAATTGTTATAATTAAGTAATTGTTTTATATAATCCAAAAATAAATAGGCAAATTAATGCCTATTTATTAATTGTCTTCATATTCACTATCGGTAAATAGAATTTGTTTACTTGGTGTTATAGTTGCTATTGAATGCTTATATATAAGCATTTGTTTATTATCGCAGTCTAAAATAACAGTAAAATTATCAAACCCTTTTACAAATCCTTTTAATTGAAATCCATTTACTAAATGAATTGTTAATTGTAGTTTATCTTTTCTTGCACTGTTTAAAAAAATATCTTGTAAACTATTTTGTTGCTTATTTACCAAAATACAACACCTCCATAAGTGATATTATTATTATAACTCTACTTGTTTCTTATGTCATCAATAACTTTATCTGAAATTTCATCATCACTCATTTTATCTTTATCCAAAAATATGCAGCGTTTATCACGTCTAAACCATGTTAATTGTCTTTTAGCATAATTTCTTGAGCCCTGCTTTATCATATCGATTGCTTCAGCTAAAGAAATCTTACCTTCTAAATGATATAATATTTCTTTATAACCTATTCCTTGCATAGATTGTATATTTGAAGTATAGCCCATTTCTTTTAATTTTATACATTCCTCTAATAACCCATTTTCTATCATTATATCTACTCTTTTATTAATTCTATCATATAACTTTTCTCTATCCATAGTTAAAACATAATAGTATAGATTATAATCACTCTTATAAAAGTCATCACCAGCATTATAAGAGCTAAAAGGCTTATTTGTAAGCTTAAATACTTCTAGTGCTCTAATGACTCTTTTTCTGTTATTCGGATGTATTTCTTCATAACTTATAGGGTCACATTCTTTTAACATCTCATGTATATACCCATTACCTTTTTCTAAATATAAATTTTCTAAATATATTCTATACTTTTCATCTTTTTCTGCTTCTGTAAATGTCATATTACAAGTTAATGAATTAATATAAAGTCCTGTTCCACCAGATATTATTGGTAATTTATTCTTAGATATAATGTGATTTAATGATTTATCACCATGTTGTTTAAAATCTACCACTGAAAAAGGAACATCAGGCTCTATAACATCAATTAGATAATGCTCTATTCCATCCATTTCATTTTTTGATACTTTTGCAGAGCCTATATTCATATATTTATAAATCTGCATAGAATCCGCTGAGATAATTTCACCATTTAATTTTTTTGCAAGCCTTATTGAGAGTTCAGTCTTCCCTACTGCAGTTGGACCAGCAATTACTAATAATTTTTGCGTCATCATTTCATCCTTTCGTTATATTATTCTTCTAAATTTCTTATCAATATCTATGCTTGTAAATTTTATTATTACTGGCCTTCCATGTGGACAATAAAATGGATCATCTATATATCTTAAATCTTCAACTAGCTTTAGCATTTCATTTATTTCTAACTTATCGTTACCCTTGATAGCTGCTTTACATGCCTTGCTTGCTATAGCATTGTGTTTAACTTCACTTGTTTTTCCACTACCTAAATTTTTAAGATTATCAAGTATATCTATAAATAAGTTTTTGGGATTTAGCTTTCCTAGAAAATATGGAACTTCTTTTAGAAATAATGAATTTCCGCCAAACTCTTCAAGCAAAAATCCTGCATCTTTAAATACCTCTTTATTTTCTTCAAAATATGAATAATCATCTATGCTCAAATCAATTACACTTGGAACTATAAGAGGTTGAATTATAATATTTCCATCTTCAATTCCCTTTAAGTATCTCTCGAATAATATCTTTTCATGAGCTGCATGTTGATCAATCATATATAAAGTTCCTTCATGTTCACCTAATATATAAGTCTTATTATATTGACCAATTATCGTCATTGCTGGAAATTTAGCAAATGGTGGTCTGATATTATTTTCATCTTTAACATATAAGTTTGGATCAATGTTTTCATAGTTAAAATCATCTCTACTGTTATACTCTTGACTTAAGTCCTGATTAATTATATTGGGTTTAAGATCTACAGGTATATTAATTGTATCTTTATTAAATTGATTATAATTATTGCTTTTAAAAGATAGAGAATTATCATAATCTAAACTTGAAACATATGTACTTGCAGTTTTATCTTCATTTGAAGAAGAATTATCTACTTTTAGATCTTTCCCTTGTTCCATGATCATTTTAGCAGCAGAATTTGCAAATTTAACTTTTTCCTCTTCTTCTTTTATTTTAAAGGTTATTTCTTGAAAGCTTGGAATTAGAGAGCTATTAATACTCTTCTCATCTTCTTTTATGGCAAATGTCTCAAAAACTTCATTTTTTAAGGTAAGATGAACTGCTCCAAAAATCTTTTTAAATATCGCTCTCTCGTCATTAAATTTTACTTCTGCTTTAGTTGGATGAATATTAACATCTACATCTTCTGGGTATACCTCTATAAATAATATGAAGAAAGGGAACTTATTTACTGTTGAAAAAGATTTGAATGCCTGCTCAACAGCTATTGCGAGTGACCTATTTTTTATATACCTTTTATTTACAAAAATACTTTGATTATTTCGAGATCCTCTAGCTATTTCTTCTTTGCCTACATAACCGTAAACAGTTATAAGGTCAGAAGTATCATTATAATAAAGTATGTTATCAGTTATAGATTTCCCATATATTGTTCTTATAACATCTTTAAGTTCTCCATTACCGAAAGTATGAAGGACTTTTTTCTTATTACTATATAATTCAAAGCTAATTTTAGGATTAGCTAAAGCAAGTCTAGTTACTATATCATTTATTACAGAACCTTCTTTAGATACAGATTTTAGGAATTTCTTTCTAGCAGGAACATTAAAGAATAGATCACAGACTTCTATTATAGTACCTTTATTTACACCACATTCTGTAACTTCTGATAATCTTCCACTTTCAATAGATATTTCATAACCAAATTCTTCATCTTCCTGCTTTGATTTTAAATTGACTTTAGCTACAGATGCTATTGACGGAAGTGCCTCTCCCCTGAAACCTAAAGTGTGTATATTGTAGATGTCCTCTGTTTTTTTTATCTTACTCGTAGCATGTGGAAGGAATGCTTTAGATATATCATCTTTATAAATTCCATCTCCATCATCAATAATTCTAATAAGTGATGTTCCACCCTCCTCTATTTCAATTACTATATTCGTAGAATTTGCATCTATAGAATTTTCAACTAATTCCTTAACCACTGATGAGGGTCTTTCAACAACCTCTCCCGCTGAAATTTTATTAGCTGTATCTTCATTTAATATATTAATTCTCTTCAAAGAAACTTCATCTCCACTCATGTATATATTATAAAATTTGAATTAATTCAATTATATTTAAACTTATATCTGTCTTTTAAATATATTATATCTAATTTACATAAGAATAACAATTTAACATACATAATATAAGATAAATAATATCTTCAAATTATACATGAAATGTAAATTATACAATTGTGATCGTTATAAAAGATTATAAATTTAAATATAATGAGTTAATAAATAATAACCACTCGAAAATGAGTGGTTATTATTACAAATATATTTTATTGCTTTCCTATATACACTAATTAAATTAATTATTATCATCATTCTCTAATAATAAACTAAATTGTTTTAATCCATAGATCATCTTTTCTACCTCTGTCGGATCAATGTTTTTTATAGAATCAGATATTAAATCAGATATAAAATTTTTCTTAATAGTACATATATCATTGTTGTTTTTAAATTCTTTAGAAATAGATAATTGTACAGTTCTACGGTCATCGTTAGGGATTTTTCTAATTACAACGCCTTGCTTACTTAAACGATCTACTATGCCTGAAACTGTACTTTTTGTTAAACCCATATGATCGCTTAATTCATTAAGCGTTATTGATGGCATTTCATATAAATGAAATATGACTGAAAGTTGAGGTGGTGTAAATCCATATTGTTTTGCGCTTTTTTTGAATTTACAGCTAAGACTCTTCTTAATGTTTTGAAAAATTTCAATCACTTCAGCTGCTTGCTTTGATGCTAATTCATTATTTGAACCCGACAAATCCTCTTGAGGATTCATTTTATTCACCTTCCTTTTTTTGCTTGTTAGGTTTTTTCTTACCTTTCATAAACAAAGCTAATATCATAGCTGCAAATACTATAATAGAACTGACACAAACAGCATAAGCCATAGCATCGACAGTAGATTGTCCCTGTATCATTTTAACTAATTGGGATACTGCAGAAACTTTCGCATTTCCTTGTGATTGTCCCGCATGCATATATACTTTTGTCAGCACGCCTATAGTGTCATTAGATGCTTTATTATAAACATTTATTTGTTCCGATAGTTTTGAATAATTATAATCAGTTTTGCTTTGCATTATTATAGACATTATAGTTACACTAAGTGAACCGGCTATCTGCCTTATAGTATTTGAAAGCGCTGATGCTTTTCCAACCAGAGCAATTGGTACACAATTCATTCCAGTAGTACTAATTGGCATCATGCTAAGTCCTATTCCAACAGATCTTATACAATTAAAAAATATTATTGTTCCTGTACTAGAATTCATAGTTATAGCAGTTGAAAGCTGATAGGAGCTTATACCTAATATTATAAGCCCTGGTATAACAAGCGTTTTTGCTCCGATCTTATCAAAAAGATTACCACTTATCGGCATCATAACTCCCATTACAAGTGCGGATGGTAGCATAATCAGTCCAGCTTCCATGGCCGTATAGCCTCTTACATTTTGCAAAAATAAAGGTAATATATACATTCCTCCCATCATTGCTAATGATAGAATACTGGTTACAATTTGACTTATAGTAAAATCAAATAATTTAAAAATACGCAAATCTAATAAGGGGTCAGGATGAGTAAGTTCATTTACTATGAATAATAAAAGACTTAAACAACCAAGAGTCATCAAAATCGGATTTTCTAATTTTGACCAATCAATTGTAGAGCCTTCACCAAGGACATACAGTATACTTACTATTCCTATAGTGGAAGATAAAAAACCTACTATATCAAAAGATTTAAATGGTTTTTTTTCTGTACCTTTCAATATGATACCCGCTAATATTACACCTAGTATACCAATAGGAACATTAACATTGAAGATAAGCCTCCAATCTGCCTTCTCAATAATATATCCACCTAGAGTAGGTCCTATAGCTGGCGCTGCCATAGCTGCTATACCCCAGAATCCAAGAGCCAGTCCAATCTTTTCTCTTGGAAATACTTGATATATTATGGACATTCCTACTGGCATTATCATTCCTCCGCCAATAGCTTGAATTACACGAAATGCTATCATAGTTGAATTACTCCATGCAAATCCACAAAGTAGTGAACCTAATGTAAACATCCCTAATGCAAACATATATATTCTCTTACCTCCAAATATTTCTTGAAGATATCCTGTTAATGGTATAATAGCACCAAGTGCTAGTGTATAAGCTGTTAATATCCATTTTACATCATCTAACGGAACACCGAAAACAGCCATCATCTTAGGAATAGCAATATTAACTATACTGCTATCTAAGATAGACATGAAAGTTCCTATTATAACTACACCTAATGCTAACCAAGCACTTAAGGAGTCATTATTATTCTTTTCTTGCATTATACATCACCTCATCACTTGACATGAACTTTAATAACAGCATTAGTTCCTGGAAGTATTTTATTATCAAACTTATCAAGCTCAATCTTTATTGGTATTCTTTGAACTACCTTTGTAAAGGTACCGCTAGTTGATGATGGCAAAATTGATATTGCAGAATTTGTTGCTTCTCCTACAGACCTAACCTTTCCCGTGAACTTTTGAGAATCATATTGATCTATAGTTATATCAACTGTTTCTCCTACTCTTATCTTTCCAAGTTTTGTTTCTTCTATATCAGCAGTTATGTAAAGTTTATTTGGGTCTATTAAAGTAACTAGTGTTTGACCTGGTGCCCAAACTTCACCTATTGTACCTTGCTTTTTGATAATGACACCACTAATAGGTGATCTCACCAATGATTGATCTATACTTGAATCAGGAAGACTATTCATTTCTTGACGAGCTAATATTTGATTTTTTGTAACTACATCGCCTTCTTCTACGTCAAGCTCTAATAATTTTCCGGATATTTGTGGTGTTACACTAACTAAGTCTGCACTGACTCTTGCATCTTCAGTTGAAACATAATAATTATTTTCATACCAATAGTAAAATACTATCCCACCTAAAGCTGCTATAATTGCTATTAAAATTCCGATAATTAATAATTTACGCTTATCCTTCATATTAAAGTACCTCTCTTTCTTTATTCATTTAATCCGATTTCTGCAAACATTCCAGGCTTTAGTAGTGCGTCTGGATCTGATAGAGTTACTTTAACTAAAACATCTCTATTTTGCGAATTTAATTTTGGATTTATAACGGCTATTTTTCCTTCAAATTCTTTATCTGGTACTTCAGATACTTTAACCGCAACAAGTTGTCCTTCTTTAAGCTCACCTAGTATATCTAATGGTGCATATGCATTTACATATAGGGCACTAGAATTTACTATTGAAATCAGTGTTGTACCTGGAGATGCAATTTCTCCTATATTAATACTTTTAGCATCAACTACTCCTGATATAGGAGCTGTAATAGTTGCGTTACTTAATGATGTCTCTACAACCTTAAGTGCTGCCTCAGCTTGAGCTACCTGAGCTTTATAAACATCTATGCTAGATTGCGTTGGCCCATTATTTAGCAGATTTAACTGTTGTTGTGCAGATTTTTGTTGTGCATCTGCTGCTGCAAGTTGTTGATCTGCTGAATCAAGTTGTTGCTGCGCTTGTGCATCTGAATCAACTAGCGCTTTTGTACGGTCATAATTCTTCTTAGTCGTTTCATAACTTTGAGTTGCACTATCTAGAGCCGCTTGTGCTTGTGCTATTTGTTCAGGACGCGACGCGCTAGATGCATTAGCTAAACTTGCATTTGCAGTATTCACAGCCGCTTGTGCTTGTTCTACCTGTGCCTGTATATCCTGTGTATCTAATTTGATAATAGTATCTCCTTGATTCACATTTGAACCAACATCAACGGATAGTTCAGAGACTCTTGCTGAAATTTTCGAAGCTATCTTTACCTCATCATTTGCTTCGATCTTTCCAGCCATTATGTATTGATTTTTTGTTTCTTGCTGAGTTTCTTCAGTCGTTTGTAAGTTATTGTCTATGCTTGTACCAGTTGTAGAACTACAACCACTTAAAAATATTGCTACAAGTAAACAAATTAAAGTAGTTTTTTTCATTTTAACCCTCCATATATGAAATTATTTTTACACGTATTGTTCGTGTACTAACGATTTATTATACAACACTTTATTTTTATATTCAAGCATAATATTCCATATATTCAACTGGAAACGTTATTATATAGTATTTAATTTAATCCGGTTGTTTTGTAGAAAGTATATTAATATTTTATTTCAATTTTGACATATAAAAATCCATGACAGAACTTACATTTAAGTCCTGCCATGGATTTGATTAGTAGAAGCGAAGAAATATATCTGATCCGCACCAGTAAATTATGCTGAAGATTGTGGGATTGTTCACATTACATAGACTTTTAAATTAAATTATCTTCTTTTAATAAATTAAATAATGTTGGATTAATATTAAATTGATTCATTAAACTTTCAACTTCACATAAGGCTTTTTCTTTTTTCTCGTTAGGTACATTATCTTTTGATGCCCTAATTAATATATTTTTGGGAGAATGTGCTATATCTATAAATTCTAGAAGTTGGGTTTTATATCCTGCACACTCTAAAAGATTCGCACGAACTGAATCTGTCATAAGTGCCGTAATTCTCTCTTGAACTATGCCATACTTTGTTAGTATAGATAATGATTCTGATTTAATTTGATGATTGAATTCATGTTGACAACAAGGAACAGAGAAAATCATTTTAGTATTCCACTTTATTGCATTATATAATGCATAATCAGTCGCTGTATCACATGCATGTAATGTGATTACCATATCAACTTTATTCTTGTATTCGAACCCATTTATATCTCCAAGCTCAAAATGCAAATTTTCATAATTATAGCGAGTAGCTATATCATTACATTTTTTAATAACATCAGATTTAAGATCTAACCCTATCATTTTCACATTGATTTTTTTAATTTCTGTAAAATAATAGTATAAAACAAATGTTAAGTAGGACTTTCCACATCCAAAATCTAAAATAGTAAGTTCTTTAAAATCATTATTTTTAATTTCATCATCAATAATTTCTACAAATCTATTTATTTGCTTATACTTATCATATTTTGAATTAACTACTTTACCCTCTTTTGTAAAAATTCCTAGATCTATAAGAGGGTCAATAATCATGCCTTCTTTTAGAATATAATTTTTTTCTTTATTATGATCTTTATTAACAAGCTTAACATTATCACTTTTTTTCTTATTTAATAAAATTTTACCTTTTCTAGATATTTTTAAATCAAAAGTAGTATTACTTGCCCAAGCTGAGATTTGTTTGTAACTTGATGATACATACTCTAGAACTTTTTCTCCTAAAATATCTGCACCGATATTTTCATGAAATACTTGTTTATCAGTATATTTTTCTATTTGATAATATTGTTTATCCTTATTTTCTTTAAATATAAATATTATCTTATTATACTCAGCATTTTTATTAATTTTATTACTAACTACTAATTTTATGACATTTTCTTTTAGCATCTCATCAATTGCTTTCTTTAAATCTTCCATTCTTCAACACACCTCATTATTTATTTAAAAAGTAATTTTATATACAATAATATTACTTCATAATACTCAATTAACAAATTCAAACTTTTTTTATTTAATAATATTATCTATTTGTATCCCTTTATTTAGTAAATTCTTAAAAATACTCCAATCTACAAATTTCCCACCCATACTTGCTAAATGCTTTGTATGCATTTGGCAATCTATAAATATGAAACCTTCATTATTCAGTTTTTCTGAAAGCTTTATTAATGCTATTTTAGATGCATTGCTCACTTTAGAAAACATACTTTCTCCAAAAAAGCATTTTCCTATTTTAACTCCGTATAGTCCTCCAACTAATTCTTCATCAATGTAACTTTCAACGCTCATTGCATAACCATGCTTAAAGAGATTTATATATGCATTTTTCATATCATTACTAATCCAAGTGCCTTCACCATTAAGCTCTCGTGTGAATTTGCAACTACTTATTACTCCTTCAAAATCATTATTAAAAGTTACTTTGAATTCTTCTTTCTTAATGATTTTTTTCATTGATTTAGAAATTTCAACTTCGTCAGGAATTATTATAAATCTAGGTTTTGGGCACCACCAAAGAATTTGTTCCCCCTCGTTATACCATGGAAATATACCCCTGCGATAAGCTACTAGTAATCTTTCTAAAGATAAATCTCCTCCAATTGCCAGAAGTCCATCATCTTCAGAAAATTCTGGGTTTGGAAAGATAATTTCCTTTGTCAATTTAAATATAGGCATTATTTTCACTTCCTTACATGCTAAATGTACTTAATCACTATATTAACATAATTTATATTATCTTGTTATTTATTTAGTTTTTTAGCATCAGCCACCAACTTATATAAAGTGTTCATAGCTTCCATAGGATTTAAGCTTAATATATCAACTTCACTTATTTCTCTAAAAAATGCTTCCTTTTCCATAAAAGTAAAATCTAACTGCATATTATTAGAATCTTCTTTATTTCTATGTTTCTTATGTGTATTGTCTTCTTTACTCTCAGCTTTATTAGAAGACTCATTTTCACATTTAATGTCTTCTAAATATTCATCTTTACTTTCAAAGACTGTTTCAGTAGCTTTTATTAATTCATCACCAGATGAATTAATATCTACAACTACTTCATTCCTATTAATTTCATTATTTGCTACCTTATGTATATCAAAGTTATTTTTCCCTTCTAATCCTAGAAGTATTTCTCTAGCTCTAGTTATTACATCATCTGGAAGGCCCGCAAGCTTTGCAACTTCTATACCGTATGATTCATCTGCCCCACCTTCAACTATTTTTCTAAGGAATATTACACTATCTTTCATTTTTTTAACAGCTACAGAATAATTTTTAACTCCAGGTAAAATTCCTTCAAGCTTTACTAATTCATGATAGTGCGTAGCAAATAATGTTTTACATCTTAAACTTTCATTTCCTGTTATATATTCAATAACTGACCAAGCTATAGAAAGTCCATCATAAGTTGAGGTTCCACGTCCTACCTCATCTAATAAAACTAAGCTTTTAGATGTGGCATTTTTAAGTATGTTAGATACTTCCCACATTTCAACCATGAATGTAGATTTACCTCCTGCTAGATCATCTGATGCTCCAATTCTTGTGAATATCTTATCACAGATTGAGATATTTGCACTTTTTGCGGGTACAAATGAACCAATTTGTGCCATTAATGTAATAAGTGCGACCTGCCGCATATATGTAGATTTACCTGCCATATTGGGTCCTGTTATTAATAACAGCTCTTTATCAGTTTGATTTAATACAGAATTATTAGAAACAAACTCTCCTTTTCCAATTACCTTTTCAACAACCGGATGTCTTCCTTCAACTATTTGAATTAAACCCTCTTCATTAATTTCTGGTTTAACATAATCATTTTCAAGCGCTACTAAAGCTAATGTAGATATTCCATCTAAGTTTGAGATTATCCTAGCACTTTTCTTAAGTCTTGCAATTTCTTTTTCTATAGTATCGCGTGCTTCGTTAAATAAACTATATTCTAAATTAATAAGACTTTCTTCCGCGCCTAAGATTTTATCTTCCATTACCTTAAGTTCTTCTGTTATATATCTTTCAGCATTAGATAAGGTTTGTTTTCTTATATATCTTCCTTCTGGAATAGAATTATAATTTGATTTCGAAATCTCAATATAATATCCAAAAATCCTATTATAGCCTATCTTTAAAGATCTAATTCCAGTAAATTCTCTTTCACGATTTTCAAGAGACGCAATCCACTCTTTGCCATGAAGTTTTGCTTGTCTTAATTCATCAACTTCTGCATTATATCCATCTTTTATTATATTACCATCTTTTATACTTAAAGATGGGTCTTCTTTAATTGAAGAGGCTAATAAGTTTCTAACATCATCTAATTCATCTAAGTTTTCATAGTATTGTTTTAAAAGATCAGAGTTTGTATATTTTAAAAGTTCTTTAATTGCTGGAATTTTATTTAAAGAATCTTTAAGTGATAACATATCCTTGGCATTCACGTTTTTATTAGCAATTTTGCCTACAATTCTTTCTATGTCATAGATTTCTTTTAGAGAAGCTCTTAAATCTTCGTTAAAACTTATAGAGTTAAATGCTTCATTAACTCCACTTAATCTTTTTTCTATTTCAGATTTAATAATTAAAGGTTCTTCTATCCATTTTCTTAAGGTTCTTCCTCCCATAGATGTAGCACTTTTATCCAATACCCATAAAAGTGAACCTTTTTTATTTTTTTCTCTTATGCTTTCAGTAAGTTCTAAGTTTCTTCTAGAATTACCATCTATTGTCATATAATTTATCATTTCATATTGTTCTAATAAATTTATATTAGTTAGACTTATTTTTTGAGTTTCATATATGTACTTAAGTAATACTGAGCACGCAAGTTCTCTTTCTTTAGTTAATCCAGAAACCTCCATTTCTGAAAATTGATCTACAAGTTCTTCTTTTAGTACAAAAAATTCATTAAAATTCTTCTTAGTTATAAGTGCAGGGGTTAATCCTGTTATATCGTATATAAGAGCTTCACTTAAATTTTCATCTACTAAGATTTCTTTAGGTGAAACCTTTGAAATTTCATCAAGTAGGCTTATCTTTATATTATCAAAAGAAGTTGTTTTAAATTCACCAGTACTTATATCTGAAATTGCTATCCCTATTTTTTCATCATCTAGATATATAGCCATTAAATATGTATTATCATTTTCGAGATTACTATTTGCATCTACAAAAGTTCCAGGTGTAATTATCTTTACAACACCACGTTTAACAATACCTTTAGCCTCTTTAGGATCCTCAAGCTGTTCACAGATTGCAACTTTATATCCTTTATTAACAAGCCTTGGTACATAAGCTGCTGCTGCATGATGTGGAATCCCACACATAGGGGCTCTTTCTTCAAGCCCACATGACTTTCCAGTGAGTACTAGTTCAAGCTCCCTGGACACAGTAAGTGCATCATCAAAAAACATTTCATAAAAATCGCCTAATCTATAAAATAGAATACAATCACTGTATTCTTCTTTAGTCTTCATATATTCAACCATCATTGGCGTTAAAGCCATATTAATTTCCTCCTCTATTTTTCCAAAATTATTTTTTGGGTTGTGCTTAAAATGTAACATTATATAAATTTTATTATACACCTAAAAATCCCTAGAACAATTATAACAATTATTCCAGGGATTTTCATTAACAATTATTTTTTAAAAGGATAAAGCATCATTTTAAGAGTATTTTTCTAACTTTAGTTTTTCTTAAAATTGTAATTAACAAGGCAGATATAGATAAAGTACAAACAAACCTAATTATTGTGTTTGCAAATAACATATAGAATTTTTTGTTTCCATATAATTGCACTTCCCTTTAATTATTTATATTATAATAGACGATATTTAGTATTATTCTAAACATCTTCTATTTAGTACTACATTTAAAGCAATATCAGTTTTGTTTTGGAACTGCTTTCAAATCATGTCTTGACAGTCAATTTTTAGTTAAAGAATAAACCAACAATTTATTATGGGGTATTGCTAATAGGTAACCTTTGGTTATAAATTCTAAGTTGTTTACGCTGCCTCAAATATGAAGGCACTTCATATGAAAGCATAATTATCCATCCTGCAAAACAACTAAATGCAATACCTGCTATACCATAATACGGTGCAAGCATATATGCGAAAATAACTCTTCCCAATATCTGTACAAATGTAGAAATAAGCGTTATTTTCAAATCACCCATGCCTCTGAAATATCCTTGGAGCCCATTAGTTATCCCTGGCAAAATATAAAAGAATGCCATACTTTCTAGGTAAATAACCCCAAGATGTATAACTTGAGATCCGCTATTAGGTACAAACAACTGCATAATACTGTTTGCTCCAAAGTAAATAGGTCCTATTATAATGATCCAATATATGATTTCTATGAACATTCCATATTTAAAGCCTTTTTTTATACGTTCATATTTATGAGCACCTCTATTTTGAGCAATAAATGTGGTCATAGATTGAGCGATGCTCTGTTGAGGAGTAAACGCAAAATCATCTATACGAGTAACAGCATTAAATGATGCTATACTATTAACTCCGAGTGAATTAACAGATCCTTGAACTAATAATTTCCCTATGTAAAGACAAGTTTGTTGTAGCGCTGAAACTGAGCTATAATTTATTGTATTTTTTAAAAGTGCTTTGTCTACGACTATTTCACTTCTAGAAAATCGCAAAATAGGTATTTTCTTATATACATAAACAATGCATAAAATAGAAGATACCGCTTGAGAAATTACAGTTGATATCGCTGTTCCAAATACGCCTAATTTAAAAACAACTACTAAAATTATAGCTAAAATAGCATTTAATATAGATGAAAATATCAAAAATATTATCGGTGTTTTGGAATCACCCATGCTACGCAAAGTAGCTGAATATATATTATATATAAAAGTGAAAATTAATCCGCAAAAAATTGTTTTTAAATATAAGTCTGATTCTGGAACAATTTCAATAGGCGTTTTTGTAATTAGTAAAATATATTTAGATGAAAAGAAACAAACAATACTCATAATAATAGTAAAAATTAGTCCAGATATCATTGATGTAGATATTTCTCTTTTAAGTTTTTTTATATCTCCAGCTCCGTAATATTCGCTCATTAAAATAGATGTTCCCATACAAATACCAACAATAAAAAATATAATGATATTCATTATTGGATTTGCTGCACCTACTGCGGCAAGAGAACTTGTCCCAACAAAACGTCCTACTATAATAGAATCTACTGCATTATAAGTTAGTTGAAACATATTACCTAAAATCATAGGAACTGCAAATGTTACTAATTGCTTTGAGATATTACCGCTTGTCATATCTTTTGTCAAAATGTTGGCCCCCTTTAGTGTGTCAATTTGCTGTAACAAATTATTTAAGATAAATTGCTGCAATTGAGTTTTGACTATATATTTTATATTCTCTTTTATAACTCTACTCCAAATATATATATTATCACTAAAATATATATTTGTTAATATTAATATATGAAAAGGCAGGAGTCTAATATAAAACTCCTGCCACGCTGTATTATCATTTTTAAGTTATAATTTATTACTTAAAATTCTTCTTTAGTTTATACTATTTACTTATTATGGCCGCCTTAGGTCTAGATGTAGATTCAATATAATATTTCAGATTTTTCATTTACAGGTACTTTATTCCATTGTCTTTGTGCTTTCTTTGAAGTTTTTAATACAAAATCTACCTCAAGATAACTTCATGAATTTTTAATAAGCCCAATAGCTACTCCAAGAAAGCTAAATTCTTGATCTTCTATAATAATAGGCTCATAATTCTCATTTTCCGGCATGAGAGCAATTTTTCCATTGATATTTTTATATGTTTTTAAAGTGGCTTCACCATCAATATCAACTGCAACTATATCTCTAATACTTGGAATATTTTGCTTACTTATTACTACATAATCTCCATCATAAATATTTCTATTTATCATAGAATCCCCTTTTACTTTAAGCATAAAAATATTTTTAGTGCTTCTTATCCATTCTTTTGGTAAATAGTAATTATCCTCTATAGAGTCATTTATAAGAATTGGACTACCGGCCGCAATTTCATTAAATAAAGGAATGCTTAATACATCCTCAACTCTTTCCTCAACTCCATCATATTCTATATAAATTTCATCTGCTGCTCCAGAATCTTTGATAAATTTATGAGATACATTTCTTTTTAAATCTATATATTCGATTGATTCTAGAGTTAAAGCTGAATTAGCCAAACCTTTTTTTTGAATGCTTTTAGCTAGTGTTAAGTTACTTGAAGTAACTTCTTTTCTTTTATTAACTTTATATTCTTTAACCGCTTTAGCTGCTAATTCAATACCACTTTTACCTAAAGAAGTGCATTTCCCCTTCATATCATATCCTAAACTAGCAAAAGATCTCCCCTTTGTAAGCCAGCCTTCTGTATGTTTATTTTGATTAGAGTCCATTATAAACGTTATACTTGAATATATTTTTTCATTGTATAGTGCTTTCAGAAATTCTAATTGGACTTTTGTTAAATCTTGACTATTATCTATAAAAATATGAGTATAATTTTCATGTGGCCTTTTTATTGCTTCTTCTAAAGCTAGAAGTGCTATATCTTGATTATCTATTTTCTTTCTTTCTTTTAAATTATTATTATACTCAACTAAAATTTCATATATAGCTTGTCTTTGTCTTGAATTTTTTCTAAGTATTTTAGATACTTTATTAATTACGTTACTTACTCTACCAACTCTATCGGCTTCTTGATATTCATCAATATTCATATAATTGCAAGCTTTAATCCACATGATTTCTTCTTGTATAAATTGAATATTTAGTATATTAAGCTTCTCATATCTGTCAGATACAATCTCAATTGCTTTTTCAAGTAAATTTTTACATTCTAGAGTGGATGCAATAGATGTTTTTTTTCTATGATGTTTATTATATTGATTAAAATAATATAACATTAAAGAGTTAGTCGTAGTTATCTTTAACCTATCACTATTATCTCTATCAAAAAAGCTATTTTGATGGTATTTTTCAACAGCTATGTTCTTATAAATAGATGATATATACTCTAAAGATTCTTCGTCGTAAGTTGATATAAGTACTTTATCGTCTTTAGATATACAATAATTATTAAGTAATGATGGAATTTTATTTACAAATGCAGTAGTCTTACCAGTGCATTTTGTACCTTTTATTAAGGTGTGACCATTTGGTTTACTATTAATTATTTTTATCTGCTCTCTACTAAATACCACTATTCTCCATCCTTCCCTTTACTATTTAATATATATATATATTGATGAACTTTTAAATCATTGTGGTAATTATACTATAATTTATGATTATGTGTAAAGTTTTGGATAGTGATATACAAACGTTGTTTTGATTTTATAAAATGGTTATACTTAATAATGCAACACGATGATACTAAAGTGTAAATAATTGAATTACATGCAAGGATGAAAGGAGAATACAATGAAACCTAATATTATATTTTTTGACATTGATGGAACATTACTTAGTGAAAAAACTTTTACTATCCCAGATAGTGCTAAAAAAGCTATAAAAAAGACTCAGGATAATGGACATCTTGTATTTATTAATACAGGTAGACCAATTACAGAAATCGATGATTGTATTAAAGATCTTAATTTTGATGGATATGTTTGTGGATGTGGTACTTATATAGAATTTAAAAATGAAGAATTGTTTCATAGAAGTCTTGGTACAAGCTTATCGAAAAGGATCGTGAATAAATTACGTCAATATAATATTGATGCAATATTAGAAGGAAAAAAAGGTGTTTATTATGATATTAACATATGCTCTGAAGAAGTACTTAGAATTAAAAATCGTCATATAAAAGTTGGTTTCTATAAAGGACAAACTTTTGATGATCCTGAAATTGATTTTGATAAATTAGTTATTTGGACTAATGAAAATAGTAACTTTGAAGCTTTTAATAGGGAATTTGAAAATCTTCTTGAATTTATATACCGTGGTGAGGGGTTTTATGAATTGGTTCCTTTAGAGTTTTCTAAAGCGTCTGGTATAAAACATCTAATTGAGTACTTAGATATACCTTATAGAAATACATATGCAATTGGGGATAGTACTAATGATTTATCTATGCTGGAGTATGTAAAAAACAGTATTGCTATGGGTAATAGCAATACGTTACTATTTGACTTAGTTTCCTTTGTTACAAAAGATATTGAAGAAGATGGAATTTCTTATGCTTTAAAGCACTATAATATAATATAAAATCGAGTAGTTAAACCTCGGGAATAATTTTTCGAGGTTTTTCCTTGTACAGAACCGCAAATGCATTTCTCATACACAGCTCTTGATAAATCTAAATCACTCATAATAACAATAAAACTTTGGTTTCCATTCTATACATGTAAAACAGCTTAATTTCATAAAATAACTAATTAGTAATACACTTACAGAGGTCAGCCATTTCGTCATAAAAACATCTCAGCTTTAGCAACTTCCTTTTGTTAAGGATTATAGTCTATAACCATATTACGTATTATCTATATAATATTTCTTACTACCTGTCATACAATTTGTCCTTCAGAATTTGATTTTGTTCCATAATCTTTATATACAATCTCAAATCATATGAATATGATTATGCGCAATTTGTAACATATTATTATACCACTCATAGTATGTACTAACATAGTATGTACTAACATACTATTTGTTTTAAAGGAGGCTAAGATGTATTGTGGGAGACAATGGTTATTTTGATGATGAAATAGATGATAAAAGAAAAAATTGTTTTCACGGAGAATGTGATGATATAAAATGTGGTAAACACTATGATCCTATGTGCCTATCAGGATTACTGGAGCCAATAGACAAAAAATGTTGCTGTGATTGTTGCAACTGCCCTCCAGGTCCAAAAGGTCCTCAAGGTCCTCAAGGTCCTCAAGGTCCTCGAGGAGCTCAGGGAGCTCAGGGTGCGCAGGGCCCTCAAGGCGTCCAAGGACCTCAAGGAGCTCAAGGTGCTCAAGGAGCTCAGGGAGCTCAAGGTGCTCAGGGAGCTCAGGGAGCTCAAGGTGCTCAGGGTGCTCAAGGTGCTCAGGGTGCTCAGGGAGCTCAAGGTGCTCAGGGTGCTCAGGGTGCTCAGGGTGCTCAGGGTGCTCAGGGTGCTCAAGGTGCTCAGGGAGCTCAAGGTGCTCAGGG